>ERZ1699254.7-NODE-7-length-169484-cov-8.836552_pt1 | contig 169484 bp, 108 predicted proteins | sample MGYA00581522_ERZ1699254 | MGnify/ENA primary metagenome ERZ1699254 (study PRJEB42319, sample SAMD00040329) | human oral metagenome | material: saliva | host: Homo sapiens | study: EMG produced TPA metagenomics assembly of PRJDB4115 data set (Metgenomic analysis of... | reverse complement strand
ACCAAAAGAACTTGACTTATTTGATTAGGGGGGCTTGGATTTCAAAAAAGAATGCGGAATTACCTATATAAAGGCTATTCCGCAAGGATTTATATGTTATTTAAGTTTTACCGGACAGCAATAAAAATAAAGTAGTAATCATAATTATGAATTATGAATTGTGAATTATGAATTAACAAAGGTGCACCCTAATAGTCATCCTATTATTGGTACACCTTCATTACTTTATGTGATAAAGTTTATATGCAATTACTTTCTTTTTCTTTTAGAAGCTAAGCGCTCTTCACGCATCTTAGCCATTGCCTCCTCCTTCTCTTTAGAGCGTTGTCCTGAAAGACGAGCAATAAGACGATCAAGATCAGCAGCTATTTCCTTGAACTGAACAATCTCTTCTTCGCTCTCAAACAACTTTCCTACCATGCACGATGGGATATCCTTCGCCTTCTCTTGCAATTGCATTCCATGCTCAGTAAGCGAAACATAGGTTTCTCTTCCATCCTTTTCACCCTTGACACGGTTAACCAATCCAAGTTGAGCCATACGCTGAACAAGTGGAGTCATTGTGTTTGAGTCAAGATAAAGTCGGTGTGCAAGTTCCATCACCTTTTGATTGTCTTCTTCCCAAAGAGCCATTAGTACAAGATATTGAGGATAGGTAATACCTAAATCCTCAAGTAATGGATAATAAGTTTGAGTAACAAGGCGGCTTGCTGTGTACAATCTGAAGCAGAGTTGGCTCTGCAGTTTTAGTTGGTCGTATACCATTCTTTTTTCCTTAAATGTTTTGATAACTTCAAACTCCTGAAGTAAACTTTAAACTATATTGTTACCTGAAAATAATCTGTTCGTGCTGCAAAGGTACAACAATTTATATTTATCGTTAATGATATAAGCCGATTTTTAACATTAATTGTATAGCTAAGGTTGTATTTTGATAACATAAAACAACAATAAGCGGACATAAACAATACAAATCGTTTATGCCCGCTTATGCGTATTTATAAGAGTTTATCTCTACTTATTCAAAGTAATAAAGGAAGGTTGCAACACCCTCAAGTGCTGGCTTGCGCTCGCCCTCAATCTCAATCTGGAACTTGATACCAGCCTTGCAGATACCACGGATATTCTCAATACTATCGAGTGTGGCAACAAGACGAATGCGTGAGTTCACAAGGACTGGACGACCAAAGCGCATCTTATCCATACCGTAGTTGACCATCATCTTAAGGTTGTTCACCTCAATAATCTCCTGCCACATGTGTGGGAGCAGTGAAAGTGTAAGATAGCCATGTGCGATAGTACTCTTGAACTGGCTTTCTACAGCTGCACGCTCTGTGTCAACATGAATCCACTGATGGTCGAGGGTAGCATCAGCAAAGAGGTTAATTCTCTCTTGGTCAACGAGTAACCACTCGCTCTCACCAAGCTTCTCGCCCAGTCGGGCAGCAAGCTCATCGTAATTGTTTACTGTTAATTTTGCCATAGTTTTTGTTTCATGTAATTTCTACATTACTGCATATGATAGTCTTTCTTTACCCTCCCTACCCTCTTTATATATTATAAGGTGTGAAAGGATCTACTACCTTTTGTCGTACAAAAATACAAAAAACTTTCCAATTGCCCAAATTGAGCTACGCTACTGACCTTCTTTATGGTGCCAATAGATGCACATGCAAAGTTTTTTCCTTACCCGCTACAGACACCTCATTGACATAAACAAGCTTATACTTGATATCAAGAAAGTTGCCAGTTTTCTGCGCACTTATCACCTCGATACGTGGATCTAAGAGATAGATATCCAAATATTTCGCTAAGCCACTACCAGGAATCCATGCGATAAGGTTAGAATTTCCATTATCACCTTGCACCTCGTTTGCATATAAATCAATGTTTTCGCCATCACGCATTAATGACATCTGAACTTTCTTAAACCATACTCGTGGGGCAAATGCCTTCACTGCTGATGAATAGTCACCATCAGCCTTACTTCTAAAATACTTACCAAAGAACTTTCCCACGTCTGTACTGTTGGCGATAAGAAGTTCTTTATCAAGCGCAGAAAGTGGTTTAAAACCTGTAAGTTCCACATTGAAATTAGCCAACTCTGTGTCGTGACCGTCCTTAGCAACAAGTTGGATAGAGAGAGTCATCGAGTTTGAACCATCGTTTTTCTGCTTACCTGTAGGGTAAGTCACAAACTTATCTCTATCATAATTAAGTAAAGAGGTATGGAGTAAATCTGTATGCTCATACACACCACGCATATATAACTTGCTAACCTCCTCTGTTTTGACGCTGATTTGGTTGCGATAATACTCGTTCTTATTCATCTCAACACCGAGCGAACTATTCTTTCTACCCTTATAAGTAATCGTAAACGCTACCTGACCAGACGTACTGCTACCAACGTAACGCACATCGCTAACCGTTGTATTTGCCCAATCAGCTGGCGTAAAGGTGTAATGCTTGCTGCCACCAACGCTTGAAGAAGACAGATTAATAAACTTCTGTAAATACGCTGCAGTAAACTTACTATTATCCTTCAGACGATAAAGTGTATCGAAATCAAAGTCTTTCAGATAGTTAACGTCTGTTTTCCATGCAGCAACAGCACGTGAAACCATCTCATAATCATTTGGTTTCTGTGCAAAACCAGCATATTCAACGTCCTTAGTAAAGGTTTTACCACTGCTATTACCCATTACTCTCAACGTAAAAGTACCCTTCTCTTCATCGCTATTCAGCACATCTATAGCCGTAACATTCAATGCCTTACCATTGACAGTTCTATTTCCTAAACTTGCCTTTGCCGTTTCCAATGCTTGATAAATATTCTGTTGCTTATCAAGGTTGAGGAACTTCACAATATCGTCATTCGTTACTTCTGCCGCATTTTGCTCAGTAGATGGGTTTGGTTGTACTGGATCCGACGAACTTCCATCACCTCCACAAGCGGCACAGAGTAATGCTATAGATACTGCAAGAATTATTTTTTTCATTGTTTTCTTCCTGTTTTTTAATGATTATTGCACTTCACACCCTCACTTCTTACCCTTCTAACAAAGCGGTGTAAAGCTATTGAATCCTTGCAACTCACAATGATTCAAATGCAAAGATACTTAAAAAACTCAAAGAATCAGTATCGACATAAGACTTTATCATTAATCCATAGACAAAACATCTCACACATCATACCAATGAAAATACCATACGAATAATCAGAATTATAACACTCTGACAAGACCACCGTTCGAATAATTCTAAATGATAAAATCTGAATTAACATAGTTTTCTGCTCACATTTCAACATTTTTTTATAATTTTGCCACCATCATGAGATATACTGTCAAATGCAATAACTGCGGTCGCGACTTTGTAGCTGAGACTGAGCAATATGGGACAATGAAATATCGTTGCCCTTATTGTGGTAATGTGTTGAACTGTAGGTTTGATGCCCCTAAGTCTTTCCGCACACGTGCTCGTTCCGTTATTCCATTGGCTGACGCCTCACCTATTGAGGTAAAGAAAGCCAAGAATCTCCCTACTGTCTCAACCCATCTCGTTAGTTCGCCTTCAAAAGAGAAGCTTGCTGAGATGAGGAGTAAGTTGGTGGAGGCTTCTCAGCGTGCCCTTCACGTGTCTAAGCAAGCTGGTGAAACCTTGAAGAATGCGACAGAAAGTACCAGTGAGTTTGTAAATAAATCGTCTTCATGGCTTCGTCGTTTTCAAGAGAAATACACAGATGGCGACCTTTGGATATTCTTTGGTTTCAGTTTTATCTTCCTCCTCTCGGTCTTTATAGGACTTTTCGTCTGTGCGGAGGCAGTGAAACTCTTATCAGAGGGACACTCATGGCTGTTTAAGAACTATATTGAAATAAGAAATTCTATCTAATATTTGCATTTCTTATACCCTCTCGTATTCTGTTTTTTAGCAACAGGAGTTTAGAAATATCCTTACATTTCGAATACGCTTTTAGCCCTTATTTTAGCTAAAAAAGGGCTTAAAAGCATGCTATTATAACCAACAGATAATCAAAGAGTTATAAAGTCGTATTCTAAAAGGTGCTTTCTAAGGATTCAAAAGGGCGTTAGTTAGCCTCTTAAAGGGCATCTTTAGCAAGCCTAAAGGGCGTCTTTTCAAAGCCAATTAAGCATCTATTGATTTTTGATTAGTGACTTTTTTATTACAACTAATCAAATACTATCATTCTTTCCCTTGCTTTCTTGCCTACTTCTCAATGTGTTTTTTCGCGTTTGTTTTCGAAAGCAACCTACCCTTTCCGTACTGCTTTTTATATAAGGTAAACACTGCAAAACATGCACTAATATGTGTCCAAGATACAAGTTGGAAATAAAAACGCACGTAATATTATGTTAAAGAAGATAAAACATGCTTGAATTAAAAAAAATACTATAATTTTGCACATATCTAAGCTATCGACAACCTAAGTGTCATATCTAACGTCACAAAACCTAAACAAAATATAAATAAAAACCTTTTAAGCATGAAAGCTATGAGAAAATCTAACCTTGGAAGGTCGCTGCTACTGGTAGTGCCCCTTGTGTGTTGTCCTTATACTGCACATAAGGCATACGCCACCCAGACAGTAACCATACAGGCGCAGGCCTCTGTTATCAAAGGAAAAGTTATCGATTCACGTACAGGCGAACCGGTTATCAGTGCCAGTGTCACCGTAAGTGGTACGAAGAAAATCGCTCTTACCAACATTGATGGTGAGTTCTCTATCGACGCAAAGGCTGGTGAGGAGCTGGTGATTACGTCCTTAGGCTATGAGAAAACGACGGTGCGAGCTGAAAACAACATGACTGTAAGCATGGTTTCTTCCTCTACGATGCTTAGCGAAACAGTGGTTGTGGGCTATAGCACGCAGAAACGAAACAGCCTGACGGGTTCGTTGCAGAGTATTGATAATAAGGAACTTACTAACATTACGACAGCTAATGTCACCAATATGTTGACAGGTAAGGTACCAGGAATGAACGTTATGCCGGGTTCTGGTAAGCCAGGTTCGTTCGGTGCCATCATCGTTCGTGGTAAGTCTACTATCAACGGTAGTACTGCACCGCTGTGGGTTATTGATGGAGTAATCGTCGGTAAAGACCCAGGTGACATCAATCCTAACGACATCGAGACACTCACCGTACTCAAAGATGCAGCCTCAACAGCTATCTATGGTTCGCAGGGTGCCAATGGGGTTATCGTTGTTACAACCAAAGGAGCAAAGTCTGGTAAGACTTCTATTACCTTCTCTGCCAAGATGGGCGTTTCAACTCTGAACAACGGTAAAGTGAAGATGATGGATGGAGCCGAGCTATACGACTATTATAAGTCGTTTACTAATGCTGCTGAGATTGCTTTCCCACGCTGGAATGATAAGCTACGTGATAGTAATTTCGATTGGTGGAAGTTGGCTACACACACTGGAAACGTTCAGAATTACGACCTTACGATTAACAGTGGTGGTGAGAAGTTGAGTGCTGTCTTCACTGGTGGTGTCTATAAAGAGGATGGTGCTGTACGTGGATACGACTTCACTCGATACAACACGATGATGAAGCTGAACTTCAAACCTTATTCTTGGATTGCTATCCGTCCATCCTTTAATGGTAGCAAGGGAGTGATTGATGACCGTCAACGCTCTACCTATTCTATGTATTCTATGCTACCATGGGATAGTCCTTACGATGAAACCGGCAAGATTGTGGGCAATAGATCATCATCATGGGTGAATAGCAACTCTACCAATTACCTTTACGAATTGCAGTATAATTGGAGCAAGTACGATTCTTATGCTTTTAATGGCAACTTCGACTTTGACATCTATCTCACTGATTGGCTGACGTTCTCTTCTGTGAATAGCTATCGTTGGAGTACCCACCTTGATAAGAGTTACGCTGATCCTCGTACATCAGGAGCAGAGGGTAAGGGTCGTGTGAGCGAAAGTACGAGTACGAACACACGTCGTTATACGAACCAACTGCTGAAAGCAACACGTAGTTTCGGTGATTATCATGGCTTCTTAATGCTTGGTTATGAGTTTAATGATGGTGAATATCGTTATCATAGCAGCGATGGAACTGGTTTAGTTCCGGGCTTTGCTCAACTTGACATCACCTCAACTCCTGAGGCTGTCGGAGGTAATAAATTCGAGTGGGCAGTGCAGTCTTTCTTCGCAAACCTCAATGCTGATTATGCCAATAAGTACTTACTTCAACTCTCACTGAGAACTGATGGTGCAAGTAACTTTGGTTCTGATGCTGCTTATGGTACGTTCTTCTCTGTCAGTGGTGGCTGGGTTGCTACGGCTGAGAAGTGGTTTAAGGTACCTTGTATTGACTATTTGAAGGTGCGTGCATCGTTTGGTTCGGTAGGAAGTCGCCCTAACAGTCTCTATCCTCAATACGGACTTTACAGCTTACGTGCAAGCTATAACGAGGTTCCTGGTGCTGTAATCGCTCAGCTTGCCAATAAGAAACTGACTTGGGAGAAGAGCTATACCACTGGTGTAGGTATCGACCTGAATATGTTTAAACGCTTGCGTATGACCTTCGACTTCTATAGCAAGCGTACAAGCAACTTGCTCTTTGCAGTGCCTATATCTGGTGTTATCGGTGTGACAAGCATCTGGCAGAACATTGGTGAGCTTACCAACACAGGCTTTGAGACCACTCTTTCGGCTGATATCATCAAGAGTAAGGACCTCACTTGGACAGTTGATGCCAACCTTTCTACCAACTCAAACAAGATTAAGAAGTTGTATAGTGGTAGAGACCAGATTATCGAAGGTGATGGTATTGCTGGTTCAACCAACACGTTGTTACGTCCGGGTCTGAGCGCAGATACATATTATTTGCGTGAATGGGCAGGTGTTGACCCAGAGAATGGTGCGCCACAATGGTACACAACGGATGCGAATGGCAATCGTGTTATTACCCACAACTATGCCAAGGCAGACCAAGTAGCACTCGACAAGCGTGCCACTCCAAGTGTATTCGGTAGTTTCTCTACCACACTTACCTATAAGAACTTCGACTTCAACGCTGTCTTCGGCTACTCAATGGGGGCTTACATCTATAACTACTCACGACAGGAGTATGACTCAGATGGTGCTTATACCGATCGTAACCAGTTCAGCTTGCAGAAAGGTTGGAAGAGATGGGCACAGAAGGGAGACGTTGCAACACACCCAGTTGCTGCCTATAACAACCCATCTAACTCTAACAAGGCGTCAACTCGCTACTTAGAGAGCTCTGACTTCTTGAAGCTTCGCTCAATTACTTTGGGTTACAACTTCAGTCTTAAGAGTGATATCGTAAAGGCATTGCGCGTTTATATCAGTGGTGAAAACCTCTTCTGCATCACCAATTACTCTGGTGTAGACCCTGAATTGCCTGCTGCTGATGCTGGTCGCAATGCTTCTGGCGAACGCTCAACAGCCCTTTCAATCTCAACAGGCGCTGGTGTTTATCCTTCTGTTCGTAAGTTTATGCTCGGCGTTAACGTCACATTCTAAATAAAGAATCTGCCCTATGAAAAAAGTATATGTGCTGCTCTTAGCAGCTATTGCAATGGTATCGTGTAGCGTAGAGCGTCATCCTGAATACATGATGGATGATGATACCATGACTAAAAACATTGATGAGAGTTTTCCATCGCTACTGAATGGATGCTATGGATTCCTGAAAACGTGGTCGGACCCTATGTATCGCTGTGGCGAATATGCAGGAGATAACATCATGATTCGTGGTACGTCTACCGATGCTTTCTATGAGTTTATCTCTTATTCGCGCACTCCTAATAACTACCGATTGCAGAACTTCTGGGATTATAGCTATAAAGTGGTTGCACAGGCATCTAATATCATCAAGGATATTCCTGAAGGTAAGAGTACGATTACCGATACACAATTAGGCGAATGCTACTATCTGCGTGGCATGATTTACTTCTATCTCTGTCGTGCATACGGTAGACCATACGCGCAAAACCCTGATACAAACCTCGGTATGCCTATCGTTAACGGTACACCTGACGACCCAGTACACGCTATGTTGCCTAATCGTTCTACTGTAAAAGAAACCTACGAACAGGCAATTAAGGACTTGGAGAAGGCGGCTTCACTGATGACAGAAGACCTGCACAGCGAAGAACGTTGTATCTTTGCTTCTAAAGAGGCTGCTTGGGCTATGCTGAGTAGAATCTATCTCTATATGAGTGGAACTTACGAAACGCCTAACACTGCCTACGCTCAGAAGAGTGTTGAGTACGCAACAAAGGTAATCGACTCTGGTAAGTTTAGTCTGTTGAGCCGTAAGGACTATGGTGTTAGCAACACGCTTGAGCCAGAAAACAACCCTGAAAACATCTTCGTGGTGAAAAGAGTAGACTCTGAGTTCCCTGGTTGGGATTATTATTACACCATCGGCGGTATGTATTCAAATATCGGCGGTATGGGTTGGGGTGAAATGTATGCGTCTGGTAAATACCTTGACTTGCTGAATGAGACTGGACAGAACGACTGGTTTAATAAGAAGTACACTGATATTCGTGCGCAATTCATTGAGCCACAGTATGTAAAAGACAAGACAGATAAGTATGTTCCTGTCTTCCGCTTCATCAAGAATGTCTATGATGCCAAGGGTAATCAGGTGAATTTCAACTACGTACAGTTGCGTTATACTCGTCAGCCAGACAATAGTTTGACTTGCGATACCACTGGAACGGGACACACTACCCCACTTGTTCTCACACCAATCGACCCTGCACAGCGTCTTTACTCTATTAACTATCAGGGACATACCTATCGCGGTGTGCTTGATTATCAGATGAAGCTCAACCGCGTTTATCCTATGTTCTATGTGGTGAAGTGCTCTCGTCAGGGTGGCAAGGAGAATCAGTTGTATTCGCCTATCATCTCTCGTCTTGACGAAATGTATCTCAATCGTGCTGAAGCAAATGTGAAATTGGGTAATATTGCCAGTGCGATGGCTGACGTGAACACGATTCGTGAGCGTGCTATCGTGGGTGGAAGCTATACGAGTGCTCAGTTTACTACTGCCACAGCAAAAACTTTGGTGGATAAAGAACGTCAGTTAGAGTTGGCGTTTGAGGCAGAGCGCAGCTACGATGTGTTCCGCAATGGCGACACCCTTACACGTCGTTTCCCTGGCCCTCATCAGCCAATGGTTGACATTCCTGCAACCGACTACCGTGTGATTTACTTCATTCCACAGTCGGCTATCAATGCTTATAAGGGCAATCTGGAACAAAATCCAAGTAGTAACTAACACACTTTAGAGAATGACAACTGATGTGTAGCGTGGCTGAAAAGAATCTTCTCAGCCCATACACATCCTGTTGTCCTCTCTTTTCATCAGCCTAATAATAGGGAGGGCTATATCGTTAGCCTTCAACAAAACTCTTGTAACGTTATATTTAAAACCCCAATCGGTTATTAGAGCCTAAACATTTTTTGTTTTATTATCGAGTAGATTGTTTGGCTTTGGAACGCAGACGTAGTGGACTACGTCAAGTTACAAAGGCAGGCAAGATGCCGATAAGAAAATAAAAGATGTTAGGAAACAATACCATAATATGAAACAAACATATTGTGGTCTAATGATTGATTGGGGTTTAAGGCTTGGTTAGCTCGCTAACTAAGCCTTTTTCATTTCTCTTTTTGCGTTCTATTGTATATCCTTCTTATCGATTTTAGTTGCTTTCAGGTACTACAAATGGTTACTACATGAATTCTATAGCTAAAATAAACTTTATTAATTCATATCCTATAAGAAACCCACAGCTCTGAATTTTATTTACATTTACCTTTGATTTATTTACCAAAAACAGCCGAAAAAACGCTTTCCTTACAGCCTTTGTAACTCATTCGTTATAAAGGAGTTACAAAACAGCTTTTTAAAAGGTGCTTAATTGGACTTCAAAAGGGCGTTAGTAAGGGTCTTAAAGAGCACCTTTAGCAAGCCAAAAGGGCGTTAATTCGAATGCAATTAAGCCTTAATAAAAATAGAGTAGACGAAAAATACTTACAAAGAGGATTACTAACAGTTGGATAATTGACCTCCAAGACCTCTAAAAAACCTACTTTAAAAGATACTGTTTTCTCGACTCTATAATATCTTCCATGTTCTCACTCGCCCATGAAAGGAGGTTGTCGATAAGCGGTAGTAGACTTTTCCCTTTCTCCGTAAGCGAATATTCAACGCGGGGAGGTATCTCTGGAAAGACTTCCCGATGAATAAGTCCATCACCCTCCAACATCTTCAGCGTTGCAGTCAGCATCTTTTGAGAAATATCGGGTATATTACGTTGCAGTTCCTTAAAGCGTTGGCTATCGTTGTTCTCCAACGTGAAAAGTACCAACATCGACCACTTGTCCCCTACTCTTGAGAGTACATTTCTTATAGGACAGTTAGGATAGAGGGCATCTCTGACTTCGTTTCTATTCATACTTATAAGCTCTTTAAGTCATATTACTGCACAAAAGTAACTATTATAAGCTAAGGCTCGCATCTTTTAGTGTTAAACTATGTAAAACAAGTATCCTTTAAATGCTTTATTATCAGTATTACTTACCTCAAGGTAACTGGCTGACATTTGCGTGCCTACTTGTAGAACAGACAGAAAATCAATACCTTTGCATCATCAAAACAAACAAAACAATAAAACAAAAAGAATTATGAAAACAGTTGAAACGATCAAGAATGGTAAGAACTTCACAGCAGTAAACGTAGGTAAGCTCAGCGACATCAAGGACTATGTGCTCCCACTTGGAGAGATAGAGATTCCGGGTAAGGTATTCGTTGGTCAGGCATTACAGACGACAGGTAGCGAACTTTCATTCCAGACTCTTGTACCTGGTCAGGACAGTGGTTTCCTTCATACACACAAGACACACGAGGAACTTTACTTTATCCTCAAAGGTGAAGGTGAGTATCAGGTTGATGGCGAGGTCTTCCCTGTTACTGAAGGTAGTATTATTCGCGTTGCTCCAGAAGGTAAGCGTGCGCTGAAGAATACTGGTAATGACGAGATGTTAATGCTCTGCATCCAGTATAAGGCAAACAGCTTTGCTGAGAATGATACACCTGCTGGCGATGGTGTGATACTGAATGAAGAACTGAAATGGTAATTGACCCACTATTCCCTACGTGTCCGATACGTAATATCCTCTCACGGATATGCGTAGCGGACACGCTTTGCCTTATCCAAACGCTCGGTAAGAAAGGCAGAGCAACTTACGAAGAGTTAAGGCATGACCTGCCCGACTCTCCCCTATCCGCCTCGCTAATGGTCTTGAAAGAAGACAATATTATCGTTGAAAACAACAAGCTATACAGCCTTTCAACCATCGGAAAGGAACTCTATCCACTCGTCTCACCCCTCATCACTTGGTGTGAGAGGAATGTTTCCCCATCTCTAAGGCAAGTGTAACATTGTATTTAGTCACATTTCAGACTTCTACAAAACGAAAAGGAGTGAAAGAAAATATCGTTTCTTCCACTCCTTTCCTGTTATGACCTTAATCATTCCATTATATCTCAAATCCATCAATCGTTTGAGCAATGCATCACGTCTTATCTCCATTCTATTCTATATTTTTGCACCTATCCGCATTTTTATCGACTACAAATGTAATCAATTATTGAGATAAAAGCAAATCTATTTTAAGATAATTCTAACGTATGAAAGGTAGAATCTGCTTTGTGTTACATACATAAATAAAAGACTTCATGCACTATATAGCTGAAATAGAACGACGAGTGGATGCAAATATGATTCGAACGGATTATAGACAGTTAGCAAGAACGCAAAAAAGATAGGGAACGACAAATTGTGATTCCCTATCTTTTTATTTATCAAATGACTATTATAAGCCCTTTACTTCTCTAACACTTTAAACTCAGCACCTGTTGCGAAGTCCTGACCAGACTGCTCACTGAGCGCTGTCAGACGAACGAAGCGAGCCTTAACAGGTGTGGTGAGGAGGATAGTCTTTTCCTTTCTGTTGTTCTCAAACTCACCTTCAGCAACAGCCTTACCCCATGTCTTGCCGTCGTTGCTTACCTGAATGCTGTACTTCTTGATGTTACCATTGTTACTGTCCTGACGTGGGAGGTAGGTGAAACCCTTGATAGTCTTCATACCACCACAGTCGAAGTCAACCCAGTGTGGGTAGTTAGCCACAGTAACAGAGTACATTGTGTGCCAGTAGCTGCTTGGATTTCCATCAGTAAGGTGGCTTGCGTCACCCTCACCACTCTCCTGACTTGAAGCGAAGACTACTGACAATGGAATGCTCTCAATGCGTGAGAAGGTCTGAGAAGCTACGAGCCAATCATTCTCCTTTGTCCAAGCTGAAATCGTACCACCATTGCGCAAGCTAACAGGACCATTGTACTTCACTGCCTTCTTGCTGTCGTTAACACGATAGTAGATATCGCCCTTCGCACCATTTGCATTGATTGTCACATTGCCCTCACCGTCACGTACGATGGTAAGTGGTGTGGCACCATTCAGACCTACATTCGCATTGCTAACGAGGTCAGTAGTCTTAACAGAGTTCATAGGACGAATCATATAACCGAAGGTGTGTGGCGTTGCCATGACACGATCGCGCAATAACGGACCACCCTGTCCACAGCTGTTACCACCAAGACCAGTGATTGCCATGTCAAGATGCAAATGAGTGTATTCACTCTGCGGTAATTCGTGTGGATGGTTAGCCATTGCAATGGTATTATCCGACCAAGGAAGCGCAGAGAAACTCATCTTATCCTTAGCCACGAATATAGCGCCATAGAGGGCATTGTTACCAGTATTACCAGTGAGAGAGAGCCAACGAGTATCCTGATGGTTACCCGTATCTTGTGGTTTAGGGAAGGCAACGAACTCATCCTCAACATTCTGCTGCTCATAGATACCAATCATCTGACCCGTCTTACGGTCTGGATAGTTGTCAACTGTACCACGACCATAGTAATTCAACAAGCTGAGTGCCTTTGGAACACGTACGGTATAACCCAACTTTGCGAGTGTCAAATTAGGCTTATTACTTGTTATTGCGCTCTCGCTCTCAATGCTACCGTCAGGGAAGATGGTGTAAACCACCTGTGTATTAAAGCGGAAGTCGTCCTTACCGAATGGCTTTTCCTTGTATTCGATGAGCTTCTTCCAGTTGGCATTGCCACCCTCAAGGCGATAACCATAAGGTGCCTGTGACTCAACATTGAACACAACAGAAACAGAACCGTCAGCATTTGCGTGGGTTGTATAGTTAGTACACTTGTGCTGCAGATTGTTCAAACCATTTGCATACCATGCTTCGTAAGCCCAGTTGTCATTGTTAACCCATGCACGGAAAGCGTTCAACTCTGGTCCACAACCGTCTGCAATGATAGTCTTACCATCATACTGAAGGTTATAAATCGTACCCTTTGTGAGGTCGAATGTCGTTGTGAAGGTCTTGCCAGAGAAGACTATCTTATTGTCCTTTACGGCAGACATATTCACCTTACCTGCTGCAGCGATAGCTGGACGAGCCGCTGCTACCTGTACAGGCAACTGCTCTTCAGCCTGAACATATCCTGCCTTTGCCCATGGCATGTCATGCTTGAGGCTATAGGTAATGTGGAGGAGGTACTCCTTATTTGGGTCAAGACCCTCGTTGAGTCCTGCAATTGTAATGCTCTTATGACTTCTTGCTGGTACACTACCAAGCTCAAGGTCGCCCTTCTTAACGGTTACACCATCAGCGCTCAGGCTATAAGACATTGCATAACCACTGAGATCATCAGAGTAGTAGTTCTTATTGAATATATCCAAAGTAGCTGTCTTAGCATCCTTCCAGCTTGTTCCAATATACTGATACACCTTCTTCACCTCATAATACTGTGGCTTTGGTGTCTCATCACCGAAGATAACACCATTCATAACAAACTGTCCATCGTTAGGCGTATCACCGAAGTCACCACCATAAGCGAGGTAACGCTTGCCGTCCTTTGTGTAGTTGTACATACTCTGGTCAATCCAGTCCCAGATAGCACCACCCATAAAGAAGTTCGTAGACTCCATTGCCTCCCAATAGTCAACGAGGTTACCAACAGCGTTACCCATTGAATGGGCATACTCTGAGATATGGAAAGGATACTTGATACCCATCTTACCCTTCACCGCATCGCGGGTCCAAGCAATACTTGGATACTGGTTAGAACCCATGTCCACGATGTCGTTGTTGCGCTCATACTGTACTGGTCTTGAAGCATCGTAAGCCTTCAGAGAGTCGTAGGCTACGACGAAGTTATGACCCGGTCCTGCCTCATTACCCAAACTCCAGATAACGATTGAAGGCTGATTAACAAGCTGGTGAGTCATTGCCATTACACGATCAACGTGTGCTGCTTGGAACTCTGGCACATGTGAAAGCGATGCCTTGCCATAGAAGTACTCATGACTCTCAATGTTTGCCTCGCTCTCTAAGTAGATACCATACTTGTTGCAGAGATAATAGAAGTAAGGATCGTTAGGATAATGAGAGGTGCGTATGTGGTTGATATTCGCACGCTTCATCAGCATAATCTCATGTTCCATCTGCTCACGAGAGATAACCTTACCTGTTAATGGGTTGGTATCGTGGCGGTTCACACCCTTGAGTTTCACTGGCTTACCATTGATATAATAATATCTTCCAGCCAAACCGAACTCGTCCTGACTTGCTGGTGTATCCTTAATCTCAACAGTACGGAAACCAGTTTGGAAACTTATCGTTTCAACTATCTTCTTTCCTTGCATCAACTCACCAACGAGAACATAGACATTTGGCTCTTCTGCTGTCCATGCTGCCGCATTGTTCACTGTAAGCGTCTGTCGAACGTCAGCCTGTCCCTTACTGTTACAAACGGTCTTTGCCTTTGCATCCTCGAAGGTTGCCACCAACTCGTTATCATCAGCAAAGAGTCTATTCTTATAGATGCTCCAACGCAGATGTAAGTCCTTCGCATTCTTTGTAGTGAGGTTCTGCAGTGTTGTGTTAAGGTTTACAGTACCCTTGCCGTCTGTATAGGAAGGGATAGCCTTCACATCAGCAATATGTACCTTCGGAGTAGCTATTACGCTGACATTACGGAAGATACCTGGCAAGCGGAACATATCCTGTGCCTCGAGGAAACTACCGTCTGACGAACGATAAACCTCTACTGCTACCTCGTTCTTTCCCTTAGTGATATAAGGGGTAATATCGAATTGTGCCGTATTGCGTGAGTTCTTTGAGAATCCTACATAACGACCGTTGATCCACAAATAGAAGAATGAGTCTACACCATCAAAGTTAAGGTAGACTTCCTTGCCGTCCCAAGTAGTTGGGATGTCAAAGCTTCTTCTAAACGAACCTACCTCATTACGATATTCGTAAGTGGTATAGTTCTTTGGCGGTTCACGCATAACGCCCTTCTTCCAGTCGCCCGGTTCGATGTTATATTTGAAAATAACCCACTGATTCACATAGATTGGCACACCATACTTCAGTGTTCCATCTTTCTGAATACCTGCCATATTCCAACTTACTGGCACCTGCAGACGGTCCCACTTGCTGTCATCATAACCCTTTGCGAAGAAGTCTTTTGGACGTTCATCGGGGTTCTTTGAGAAGTGGAAACTCCATTCTCCGTTGAGAGAAAGGTAATCCTTAGCAAACTCTGGTAATACTTTTCTTGCCTCGTCAACCGAAGAGAAAGAAGAGAATAGCGCACGAGCTGGCAGCTTGTTATAACCCAATGCACCGGGTGACTGCCATTCATTGCCAGTTGGTGCTGTAGCCTGACCGAAGAGATAGCCTCCAGTAGGATAGTCATCAGCCTGTATAGGCGCAGCTGTTAATGACGATAATAATAAACCGATTAAAAATTGTTTATGCATAATAGTTAGGTGTTATATTCTGTCTTATCTGTCTCTGACTGCCTTCTTCAAGGTTTCTCCAAAGACGCTATGAGGTTGTTACTCAGCATGCAGACCTCACTTCTTTTATCAATGTAGGCAAAGTTAATAAAAAAAAACAAATAAGCAATGAGAAAGGGAGGATATTACGTAAATAATACACTCTTGGGGGAAAGTGGACAAGGGAACGAGTGGACAGGTGAACAAGTTAATTGTGGAGGAAGACAAAGTAACAAGGGAACAGGTGGACAAGTTAGACGAGTAGACAAGGGAAAAAGTTGATTGCGAAGAAAGACAAAGTAACAGGGGAACAGGGGTAAGTACTTATAATATATGGGGAGAGAAGGGCTTGAAAAAAGCAAGAGTCTAATACACTTCTTACAAGAAGAGTTTAGTTTTCATTTGCTGTCACTTTTAACACTTCAAGTAATCACACTGTAAACTAACAAGTTAGACGAGTTTTTCGAGTGATAGCAGTGACAGCAAAGTTTGTTTTATAGAAATGTATTAAAAAAACAAGGCGACATGGGGGGTTGACAAGTTAGACGAGTGAACGAGCCGACAAGTTAACAGGTTACTTGTGGAGAGTACGAGACAATATGAGAACTCGGTTTCCGTTATGCAGCTAAATCTATAACAAGTCACAAGGAGCAACGACTTTCTGATTTGGGTCCATACCACGTCTTTTCATTAGTTTACCAAGTCCGAAGATATGATAAGACTTGATCGGCTTGGGCGTAGCGAGTTGAATACCAAACTGATCCTTATAGATGTCGTATATAAGTTCTGAACAATAGTACTTATCATTATTAAACTTAAAGGCTAAATCATAACGCTTACCAAGGTATTTAGCATACTTAATTTTGACAGGTTTGTTCAGTACTCGTCTTCTCTTATACCTTCCCATCTTACCCCTATCAATCCACGCTTTTAGTGGAGTGAGCTTGACAACATTAGAAGCTTCAAGCACATAGGGTTTTCCTTCCTTCTCTACAATCACACCACAATGTGACCACGGAGAATTAGTTGCTAATTGAATAAAAGGCGACTGACGACTTTGCGATACTTGAAAGATTAAGTCTCCCTCCTTAAAATCATTCGTCACTCTTGGAGTTCGCTGCGCATACAATGCAATAGCAACCAATAGCAACATGATTATTGTCTTAAACTTTTTCATTATTATTCTGTTATTCTTTGACTTACAAGGACTCTAAAAATACATTTCTCATTATTTAGAAGTAGCCGTAAAGCGATTGCAAAGGTAATGATTCTAAAGCAAAATGTCAAGTGGAGCAGACTTTTTTTGTTGCCAACAACTCATTCTCAAGACATCTCTACCCTAACCACCAAGAACTCTACTCCCAAAGGACTATGAGTACTAATGGAAAGCAACTACCTAAATCCACATCGCTATGAACAACGAGGAAAACGATGTATCTTAATCCTTGTTTTAATGTAAAAAGTTCTAAGAGTTACTACTTTTGAGCACGATACAATCATCAATCAGTCCTTATCCTTATTCTAATGGAGGATACGCTCGGAGCTCATGATTGAGTTCTTATAAATTTAATTTATTCTGGAGTACTCATATTTACTGCATATATAATAATATACCATATTGCATAATATAGTAATATAAAAAATAACCATTTAAGATATTTACAAGCTTTTCTCATATCTAAATATTTTATATTTCGTAAATCTATAACCAGACGCAGGAAACATTGATTTCTGTTTGAAATCAGAAACCCATTGTTCACCATTCCATATTGCTATATGCCCAAAGATATGGTTTTTAATAGCAGGAAATACTATTATATCACCTTTCTTATAATTTTTAGTATCTATTACTTTAAAACCATATTTCGGTAATACTTTAGAATAATAGTAAGCTGGATAAATTCCTATTGGACATCCTCCTGCTTGCATAGCCCGCATAACAAACCATGCACAACAAGTATGTGATTTACTTAATGCATTATTTGTGACATATACAGCTGTCTTTTCTGGATTATAACTAAAATTTCTACTCCAAATAACAAGAACGGATATCAGAATAATTACTATTGATAAAATCTTTTTCATTATTTAATTGAATCTAATTTACCGACTCTGGAAACATCTCAATCTCTTCGTCTTAATCCTTGTCTTAATGGAAGATACTCTCAGAGAAAGCAAGACATATGAATCCTTTGTATAAGCAGGATTGGTATTTATAAGACCAATAACGCCTGCTCTTATTGACAGAAACTAACTGATTTATAAGCGAATGCAAAGGTAGTATTTTTTTAAGCAACATGTCAAGGAATGCTGGGTTAAATCTTATTAGCCAAAGGTAACTTTTTTATAGGTTATTGCCTATCTGATGTTTCCAAAAGCGGGAAGTGATATCCTCAAAGCTTCCATCTGTGCAGCGGCGGTACATTCGTTGGTTAGTACGTGGGGAATCGAGTCCACCAAGATGGCGGAGGTAGGGACCCACTTTGATATAGTCGAAATGCTGTTGATTGATGAGCGGAGAGATTGCTGTGCGCCCAGTATACCAACCAACCTTCAATCCGTTGTGACGTTCTTGGACATATTTCGCAAGCAGGTCAACAGCCGCTGGGTCACCATCGCCACCCATAAAACCCACACAGGTAATGGTATCTTTCGCACCATGAATCAGTGCAGACAGTGCTTCAGCCGTCAATTCATCTCCCCTATTTGCCCACAAGAACTGACTATGACAGCCCGGACAACGACACGGACATCCTGAAATATTAATGGCAAGCGTCACCTCATCGGGAAACTCCTGAAAGACGATATCTGTATTGATATAACGAAGCATTACTATCTGATTTTTTTTCTAAACACACTTATGTTCAAGTGATTATCTTCACCCACACAACACCGTGTCACCTCCTTTTATGTGAACGATTTTCTATCCTACAAAGATATAAAGAAAGTATTAAACAAAGCATACTTTATCTGGAATTATTGATAAAATCTGTAAGAGACAACAACTTTACTAATACTCTTATAAATCACACTTAATAAGAATCATACTTTTTTATAAAGTTTGGTTTACAAAATTGGACCTTTTCTATAAAACAAACTTTATAACCTCTGACTTTCTACGCTTTTTCATCATGAATCATTATCTCTCATAACCTATACTTATGCTAAGGTTTATTTATAGGTTTTCAGGATTTTGGAGTGATAAGGTTTGACACTTAAAGTTAGGTTTCTAACGAAATGTCACACGGAGAAAAGGAGAGAACGGAGGATTATTAAAAAGCGATAGAAGCCACAGAGGCACCGTTGGTGCATAGAGTGACGGAGCTTGTTTGCAAATACTATTAGCAATTTATCAACAAAGCGTTTATCCCTAAATATTTATCAAGAATCTGTACGCTACACCTCCGTTGCTCTTTGTACTGTCGGCACCTCCGTTACATTGCATTACCTCCGTCCCCTCCGTAACTCTGTGTGCCTATTATATAAGACGTTTAGTTTAGCACTCCATATTTCAGAAGAACCAAACAACTATCTATTTTGTAATAAAAAACTCAACACTTGAAAATCAACACATGCTCTTTTAGGTTCGTAAAGACGCCCTTTTGGCTTGCAAAAGGTGCCCTTTAAGACCCTTACTAACGCCCTTTTGATGTCCTATTAAGCACCTTTTGAAACACTGTTTCGTAACTTCTTTATAGCGAGAGGGTTACAAAGGTAAGCAAAAGTACCTTTCTTTAGCCTTTTTTCGGTATAAAAGCACAAGGAAATGTAAAGGAAATTCAGAAACGACAAAACGTCCTCAGCAATCTGAAAGCAGATTGTTGAGGACGTTTTATATAATTTTTGAAAGCTATTTATAGCTCGATTTTCCGCTTATTACGGATTTATCCAAAATATGGAGTGATAAACTAAAGCCCTTACATAATAAGGCACACAGAGCAAAAGAGCGGACGGAGTTAAACGCAATATCATGGAGGTGCCAGCGGCACAAAGAGCAACGGAGGTGTAGCGTACAGATTCTTGATTGCTTTTGGGGCTAATGAGTTATGAATAAAATCTATAATAAAACTGGCAAATAACCTCCTTAGCTCCATGCACCGACGATACCCCTGTGGCTTCTATCATTTTTTAATAATCCTCCGTTTTCTCCTGTTCTCTGTGTGACATTACGTCAAATCTCTAAGCTTATGAGATAAACCTTATCACTCCAAATTATCAAAGGCTCTTATTACAGGCTTTCCGGAATCTGTTTCTTCGGACTGATACCTAATGTTTTTAATCCTTCTAAGCGGCGGACGATGTTTCCCTTGCCCTCGTTTAGCTGACGCTTCGCCCTGCTGAAATCCTGCTGTAGACGTTCGATATCGGCACCTAACTTTACGAAAGTCTCTGCAAAGGTGACGAACTTATCGAAGAGTTCGTTTGATTGGTGGAGGATTTCCTCTACATTCTTTGTCATACGGAAGTTCTGCCACATCGTGTGTGTCAACTGCAAAGCCATGAGAAGATTGCTTGGACTCAGAATGATAATATGCTTACGATAAGCGTATTGCAAGATAGATGGGTCGGTCTTCAAAGCAGCAGAATAGCCACTTTCGTAAGGAACGAACATCAGTACAAAGCCGATACAGCCCAGTACAAGTTTCTCGTAGTTCTTAGCCGACAGTTCGTCGACATGCTTCTTGATTGAGGAAACATGTTCCTTCAAATAGCGTTCACGCTCCGTGGCATTCTCTTCTCTGATTGCTGCCTGATAAGCTGTCAGTGAAACCTTAGCATCTATCACGGCACGTTCTTCATTCGGGAAGACTATCACGGCATCTGGTCGGAAGTTATTACCGTCCTCGTCCTTGTAGTTCTCTTGTAGAAAATACTGTTGCCCCTGAATAAGACCGCAGTCTTCCAACGTCTTATCGAGAATCATCTCACCCCAATCGCCCTGCATCTTAGAGTCGCCTTTAAGGGCTTGTGTGAGCGAAGCAGCATCATTACCGATACGTTCCGTCTGTTCACGCAGTTCCTTTACTGCCCGTTCTTGATCCTCACGCATCGCCTTGATGGTCAGTTCCTGCTCCGCATGAAGACGTTTCATCGCCTCCTCGAAGGTCGTTTTAATCTCTGTTTTATTGGCAGTATTCTCCTTACTGTTGTTTGTAACAGTCTGATTAAAAGCCTCTAAACGCTCTTTTAGTGGTGAGAGGAGAGCGTCCAAACGTTCTTTATCAGCCGTATTCATCTTCTCCCGACTCTCATCCAACATCCGCGCAGCCATATTGCGCACCTCTTCTTGCAGGAGTCGGTTCTTCGCTTCAGCCTGCTTCTGGAGTTCGTTGCGTAGCTGTTCGCCATGCTTTCGCTCTGTCTCGAGTTGCTGCAAAGCATTCTCTTTCACCACCGCAATACGTTCATCAACATTCTTTCGTTCTGTTTCAAGTTGACTACGGAGGACAGCTAATTGCTCACTAACATTCTTCTGTTCCTGTGTTGATTTGTTCTTCATCCAGAGGAGCATGATGCTTGCACCGATGATGATGCCGAGAAGAAGATAAATTATTGCCATACTTGTTCTTTTTCATTTGTTTTCTCCTCATATAAAGCCATGAATGAATCGACTTTATAGAGCCTCAGTAGTGCCTCAACAGACATGAATAGCACAGGCTTCTATCATGAGGACTTTGCCACATCGTAAAAGTCACCTTATTGATTATTGGATAAAAGCGTCCGAAACGATACGATTAGCATGACAAAAATACAAATAAAATCAGAGAAAATCGCCCCTTTTAAAAGAATATTTTTCAGTTATTAGCATCTTAATTCTGGACATCTTCTTTCCATGACAAACTAATACTCAACGCCCGATGAAGCCCTTTCTGTTAACGACTCAGTATGTCAATTTGTCTATTCATCCAATATACGGAGTAAACAACATCAAACACCGCCTTATCTTTCATCCTTACACAGGCGACAACCGTCCACCCCCACCTTCGAAAATGACCACATAAAAAAAGAGTTGCAGAAACCTCTACAACTCTTTAATACCCCTTTGTGGACCAGCCTGGGCTTGAACCAGGGACCTCCAGATTATGAGTAAAGCAAAATAATATTTTGTGATTTTTTAATATCAAAAGTTTTACTGATTTCCAAAGAGTTACTAACTTCGCGGCAGTTTATGATACTCCGAAAAACCCCGTATCAAAATGACTCTGTTTTCCCATTGTTTTCCCGATAAACCTCGGAAAACACGGGGCTTTGAGAGAAAAATCGGAATTTTGTTTTCCCATTGTTTTCCTAAAATGGAGTAAAAAGCGAAGTTGAGACCTCCAAACTATTGACAGGTATGGTAAAGAAATTAGACACAACCTACAAGAGCGCACGATTCGGGAATTGCACCTATGCACTCATCCTTGACAAGCGTCATCCGAAGAAAGACAGGAATACATTTCCCGTCGCTATGCGCTATACCATAGGCAGAAGGTCGTGGTACAACTATGTCGCTGGCGAATTTACGGAAGAGGATTTCTCCAGAGTATGCAATCTCAGCGCCAAGGCCGTACGCTCGGAACTTTATGAGAAGAAATTGGAATTCGACGCCATCTTTGAGGCACAAGTGGAGCTGACAGAGCGTCTAGGAAATGGTCTGACGCTCGATAGGATAAAGACAGCTATCACCGGCGTTGACACTTCCAAAGAGGCATCCTTCTTTAGCGTGTGGCAGGACAGGATTAATTTCTTCCGAACCAACAACAACGGAGAGCAATACACCACAGCCGAGTCTTACGAGTGTGCCATGAAGTCTTTCCAAAGGATTCTTTGGAGCAGACCGATTACTGGTTTTAAGATAGGGAAAGAAGATATTGAATACTGGAGTAACGGAATGCAAAATGGTGTACTGGACGAGAATGGCAAGGAAATAGGGAAAATAAGGGAGGCAACAAGAGGTCTTTATCTCCGTAACTGCCGTGCTGTTTGGAATGAATGTGTGTCGCTTGGCTATCTCACCAATCAAGAATATCCTTTTTCAAATGTCAAGAAAAAGAAACTCGTGGCGATTCCTGTCGGTGACACAAGGAAAGATCGTTACCTGAATGTCCAGCAGATGACAGAGCTCTATCGAGTGTTCATCGAGAAACGCTATCCTGACACATGGAAGAAGGGATATGCCGAGAAAGCCCATTACTCACTCGGATTGTTCCTCGCTCAATACTTGTGCAACGGTTTCAATATGGCCGATGCGGGCGAACTGAAGTATTCGCAATTCTATTTCAATAGTGGCAGAAAGGCGTTCAATTTCAAACGAGTAAAAACTAGACACAGCACAGAGGGGGGTGTTGAAATAACAATCCCCATTATAGAGCCACTTCAGAAAGTCCTTGATGAGATAGCGGCAGAATCCGTGCTCAACGGATTCGTCTTTCCAGAGATTCTGAATGGCGCAACACATAAGGCCGACAAACGCAAGCGAATCTCTCAGGAAAACTCGAATGTGCAAGACCGTGTCATTAAGATTTGCCATGATGTGTTACACTGGGAGATACGTCCATCTGGAACTTGGTGCAGACATTCCTATGGAACAAATCTAACCCACGCCCAAGTAGAGGAAAGGTATATCTCACAGAGTATGGGACATGCGACAGAAATGTCCATTACCGAAAGGTACATCGCACAATTCCCGTTGGAAACCATGTTCGAGTACAATAATAAGCTTTTAGACTTGGAGCCAAAGGTGACAGAGGAAGATGTCATGAGCATGACGGAGCAACAGAAGACCGACATGCTTCTCAAACTGCTGGCAAAGAACTAGTTCGAAAATCATACTGTTCAGATGAAATCCATTAAAGAACCCCCAAATAACGCCATGAGAGAGGCCATGGATAAGATGTACTCATGGAAACAGGAGCACCCAGAAGAATACTCACGTTTCTCTGTGGAGATGATGAAGGTTGCTCGTAACGATTTCAGTTGTTATGAGCGCATATTCAAAATGGCGACATCCTTCGTGCCGACATCGGTACTTGTTGAGTGCCAGAAACTTTTTACATCCGACTCGGAGGAATCTATTCCCGCAGACGATAGTGCTGCTGTTGCCAGTCAAGTCATTGACGAACTGATGAGGCTAAAAGGCTATCTGAGATTTGGCATGTACGCTGAAACGATAGGGGATGATGCTACAGGGGAGGCAAAAGACGATAATGCATCGCCTGATGAGCCAAGAGGCCTTATCCTGATAAGGGAATTTAGTTTGGTAGATAAAGACCAGAGCGATGATGACGAGGAACATCTATATATCCCTTGCGTAACGGCACAAGAGTTCTGGGAGTCACTACCGTCTTTCATTCAGATGGCCGTCTTCACCTTTGGCAAAGGGCATTCTGCCGATGAGCTTGCAACAATATCAAAGCGAGTCATGTTGTCTGCCATATACACGTTGCCAGAAATCTTCCACAAACTTCGCAATCAAATCCTTGCAGGCAACAACACCCAGCTGATGTGTGCGTTGTACTTCATCTGCTTTGACCACGGACTTCCAAAAAGCGCGATGGCACTAAACAAGATAAGCCTTGGAGCCAGGCAAATATCCTATATGCGAGAAAGCATCAAGGCAGTCATTGAACGCCTTGTGGATTCAAGTGTGACCAATGGGTGTGACAAGAAAGCAGAATGGACTAAAACGATTAAGGAGGTCGAGGAAGCAGAATTGCAGCAGACTATGAAGAACGCACTTGCCAACACAAAGGGTAAGCATGGGCGAAGAACCATTCTACAAGAAGAACGCAGTCTTGATGACCTTCTTATCGCCGATGACAAACAAGCATTGAAGGAATCAATACGGACAGCTCTCAACGACATGGAACATGAGTATGAGACCGCTTACATCAAGGCTGCACTCATACGCTCTGGTCATCTTGACCCCAACACGCCTTTTGCCGTCTTCCTCCGTTCCATCTGTGATTTTTCAGGGAAGGAGTACAAGTATGACCCAGCTCAAAGGGTTGACTCGTTCGTTACATATGAGAAGGAGCAATTCAAGACTTCCAAGAATTCCAAGTGGCAACGGGGAAGAAGAATAGTGGCATATTTGACGGAAATCTTCAAAATTGACGAATAAATTGTGCCATTTGAAGTGGCACAATTACGCGGACCGGTATTTGTGCCGATTGGATTGGCACAAATACTATTCAAATCTGGCAGAACTCGTAAAAAATATAAAAAGAAGGGAGTAAAGCTTTTCTGAGCGATTATCTTTCGTAAAAATGATTTATTTTCACTACCTTTGTGCCATGAAACCGAATGACATGGAAGAAATAAATCGCATTAAAGTCGTGTTGGCAGAGAAGAAACGCACTAACAAGTGGCTTGCGGAGCAGATGGGTGTAAAACCCTCCACCGTTTCCAAATGGTGTACCAACTCCTCTCAGCCCGACGTTGCAAGTCTGTTAAAGATTGCAGACTTCTTGGAGGTTGACATTAAGGAACTGATTGTTCGCGAATATAATGCTTATATGGAAAAGGCAAGCTCTGCTATTGGAAGCATCATTGAGGGAAAAAGAAATCATGAACGTGTACCCGAAAAAACAGATTAGAGTACATTATGTCTACCCCATATAAAAGGCAGAGATGGCAAATGAATGAATGACAAACAAATAAAGGTAAGGTGTAAAACCGACTGAATGTTTTTATAATGAGTAATAGTAGCATCAATACGCCTCTTAAGGGTAATCAAATAAAGATTAAACTTAGAGAAACGTATGAATCTCTGGAAAAGTTATTCTCGCCCCATGGTTATGAGGTGAGCACTTATCACACTCCCGTAAATTTCGAGGAAGCTTTAACGCGTCCCATTCACCGTTGGTATGCCTACAAAGAAGGATTCTCCCCTTCTTTCGTTCGTGATTTTATAGCTGAGTATTCGACATCCAAATCAAACATCGTATTTGATCCATACGGAGGAGTTGGCACAACAGTATTAGAAGCAAACATTAATGGCTATGAAGCATATTCCTTAGATGTTAGCCCGCTTGGAAATTTTGCATCGAAAGTCAAAAATAGAGAGTATACAGAAAATGATATCAGACAATTGGAGCAAACCGTAGCGACATTTCAGGAACTCGCTTCCTATAATGACATCGATGACTACAACATCAGTCCAACTGTGAAAAGGTACTTTGCAAAGGAAACGTATTCTGCTATTATACAGACCAAGAACTTCATAAAAGACATAGCAAACGAGAAAGTACATGATATCTTTCTCCTTTCCCTTTTGGCGATTCTTGAGAAAGTTTCCACCCATAGGAAAAATGGTAACGGTGTAAAACGGAAAATTCACGAACCTAATCCGACGTCTTTTCCAGCCCTTAAAGAACTGATGGTAAAAAAACTTAGACTTATTGTTGATGATATTCAACAGTCTCAGAGAAAGAATCAAAACAACATAATAGAGGGCAGTTGCCTGGACTCATATAAGTTGCCAAAGAAAGCAGATGTCGTTATCACATCACCACCGTATGCAAATTGCTTTGATTATAGTAAAGTGTATTTGATAGAATTATGGATGGGAGATTTCTTTTGCACAAGAGAAGACCAACAGTCTTTTCGCGAGAGGTCTTTGAAAAGCCATGTCCACTATCGATGGAAGAGAAAAGACAACGAAAGCATCCCTATTGTTGATGATCTCATCACACCATTACTTGAAGATTGCGACTTATGGAGCAATAGTATCCCGTCAATGATATCTGGATACTTCCATGACTTGAAAATGTGTTTGAAGGAACTATCAAACAATCTGAATCATGGAGCGACTGTTGGTTTCGTTGTTGGGAATTCCACATATTCAGGTGTCGTTATCTCTACGGATTTATTGTTGGCCCATATCGCACTTTCCTTGGGCTATGAATGTTCTGATATTAAGATATATCGTATGGTTGTGCCTTCTTCTCAACAAACAAAATTGATAGAGAAGGATGATTGGAAATATGTTAGAGAAAGTATGGTTGTATTGAAATGGAAATAGATATTGAAACTATAGACAGAACAGGTGGGTATAACCCATATCAGTTAACATGGGGTGAAGAAATCGCATTTCCATCAACCCGCAAGTTAACAGAATACGGGAACCGTGTATATAACAGGTACCCTGCTCGTAGCATTTTCCTTGTTCCCAGGGCAATATTATCCCAACACAAGAACAAAAGGTTTAACGTACTTGACCCATTTATGGGATCGGGTACAACTGCTGTTGAAACTATTCTTAGCGGCAACATGCCTGTTGGCGTTGAAATGGATCCATTTGCCAGGCTTATAGCAAATGTTAGTTCTACTATATTTAACGAAAAGGATTTTGCTTCATTGAATAATGTCTTTGAAGAGATTTTGAGAAGTTGGAGTACTTTTGAGCCTGCTTATACTCCAAATTTAGCTGGTATAGAAAGATGGTTTAAGGAAAATGACTTAAAAAAACTACTGAGTCTAAAAAATTGCATAAAGACACTGACTCCATCTAAATATCTTTCCTTTATGATGGTTGCTTATGCTGATTGCATTAAACCAGTTTCTTTAATGGAAAGACAATCTCTTAAGCCATATATATCGCGGAAACATCCTAAGGAAACAAAAGGAGTGATTGATTCTTTTGTTTATAGCTACAAGGCCCATCTTGATGCTATAAAACAAATGACAGAAGTGGCTACACCTGCTAATATAAAATGGATTGGAGATGATGCGACCAATTTTAGAACTGAAAGTCCTTATATTGATCTCGCAATTACATCGCCACCATATATAAACGCATTAGACTATACAAGATGTGTGAAGATTGAAGGTGCCATGTGCGATTGTATCGATAATGAAATTGCTGCAGACATGCGAAATGTACAGGTGGGCCATGAGAATAGAAAGAATGAAGATATTAACAATACTGTGTATAAAACATTCAAACCATGGTATGACAAGATTCTTCCTAAAGACAAGGGGCGCGCAAACACCTGTATGGCATATTTCAATGACATATACAAAAATCTAATTTGCGTATATCAAGCACTCAGACTTAATGGAGAGTATCACATAATCATAGGGGATAATATCATTAAAAAAGTAGAAGTTCCCACCCATAAGATTATTGCGTCTTTGGCAGAATCGGTTGGTTATAAATGGTTTGGTATTTACAAGTATCAGATAAAAGACCATCGAACATCTATACCCAGAGACAATGTGAAAAATAAAATTCAATATGAATATGTATTAATGTTAAAAAAATAACATATGGTTGGTGAATTAAAATGCATATATAGTTACTACAATACCCTATTGGATATTTGGAGTTCTTGGAATGATTCTGTCTTATATGGAATTATGCCCGAAGGAGCCAGTAACTTTACGGAAGCACTGGGCATTAATAGCTCAGATGGCAGATCCAGGGCCAAAGAGATGTTCCGAATAGGATTGCTAAAAATGGAACTAACCAAAGGGCAAACAGCTTTAGATGCCATTAGGGAACAGAATAATGTTCAGTCTAATTTAGGATATGTAGCTGCAATTTTGGCAAAAGCAGCAAAAGTTGAAAGGACTGAATTCATTGACAAAGCTCTTTCCGCATTATGTGCGTTGTTTTCCTTAATGCAGTCTATAAAGATCGATGAACACGAAGTTTCAATAAATACTTTGATTTTCAAATTGGGCAAACTGTTTCCGTGCCCAACGCACATTGATTTCAGAACGTGGTTCAGATATGTGTTGTCGGCATTTTTATGCGAATTAAATTACCGAGTAGAAATACATCGTAACGATTTGAAAGAGAGCAAGAAAGATTCAGTATATTTCTCTAATTTCCTTCTTTCAAATTCTTCTCATATATCGTTGACCATTCGTGCTAATAAACAAAATGGCTACCAAGCTCGCAAAACCATATCAAGTGCAGAGGATGTGATGTCTGCTATAGAAGATAGGGTTTCCTTGACGAATATTATCCTACAAAAGTCTCCTTTATTTATACTTGGTGATGAGCGTTCTAATAATCCGGCTGGGTTTTATAGTATGGCAAATAAGCATTTCAAACATTTTCTTGAGTTATGCTATCAGATTGAGAGTCGAAATATCAACAATTCACCCTTTAAGCCCTTCTATGATGAAAGAACAGAGGCATCGGCAAAACCTTACATTATAGAACGGTTGCCATTCATATTTAATAATCAAGCAGAAGAAGTCAAAAAAGAATATACGGTGCTTATGAAATCTATTTATGAGGGTGCTAAAGACGCACTTGGGATTCTAGATTACAATCCAATTGAAAAATCGGAATCCAATACAATAACACGTGATTACAAATATTATCTATCCGCCATCCGTACTAAGCCATTCATCCTTCTTGCTGGTATCAGTGGAACGGGAAAGAGTCAGATTGTGAGGAAACTTGCTCAGGCGAGTGTGACGCTGTCTGACGCAGAAGAAGATACCCGTTGGAAAAATCAACGCCCAAAGAATTTTGAGTTAATCCAGGTGAAACCAAATTGGCACAATTCTATGGATGTGGTTGGCTATAAGTCTAACATAGGCAAGGATGGTGAACACTACGAATATACGCCATTTATTGAATTTGTCGCCAAAGCATGGTTAGACAAGAGAACGCCATATTTTCTTTGTCTTGACGAAATGAATCTTGCGCCTGTTGAAGAGTATTTCGCAGAGTTTCTTAGTGCTATCGAAAGCAGATACGCTGACGAGGACGGGAATTATTGGACTGATCCCATTGTCAAACCCTTCAAAGATTTTGGTGAGGTTGTATGTGCTAAAATGATAACAAAGCTTGCAGGAAAATCTGAGGCTCTTGCCAAGCAGTTCCGAGAAAAAGGGCTGACCCTGCCTCCAAACCTCATTGTCATGGGAACGGTGAATATGGATGAAACCACCTTCTCGTTCTCTCGCAAGGTGCTTGACCGTGCCATGTCCATAGAAATGAACGATGTAGATTTCGTAAAATTCCTTGATGGAACATCAGAACAAGTTGTTCCCCAACTCTCGGCTAAAGAAATCGGGCTATTGGTTAATCGCCCTATCAAGGCAGGTGAGATTAAAGACCATCTGGGAAACATTTCTACCAAGATTATCAACTTCCTGACAGATGTCAACAAACTGCTTGAAGGAACTCCATTCAAATTGGGCTATCGTTCGGCAAACGAGGCGATGCTCTATGTGAGCAGTGCCATGGACTTTGGTTATAACAGCACCGCAAGGGCTTTGGATGAATTTTCTTTGATGAAGATATTGAGTCGTATTGAGGGTGACGAGACTAAGCTTTCGGTTGATGCCAACGATGACAGAATAACGGCTATTGGAGGCCTGACACAGACCGCAGATAAATACGGCCAGACAACGGTTCTCAGTATGCTTAAAGCCGTTATGACAAAGCACTTTGGGGATGTGGAGAAGAGTGAAAGTATGAAGAAACTTGATGAAATGATAGAGATTCTTCATCGAGAGCATTTTGTTTCTTATTGGGGTTAAATCAGAAAATATGAACGGGACTTTCAATACATTGAAGGTTAGCAACGGGGATTTGGAAATTAGGTTCTCGTGTGCTTACTATGGTCGTCGCATTAGAGAAACCATCAATAACCTTGGTGTTAAGTGTGATGACGAAAGCAAGGAACAGATAAAGTCCCGCTTTACAGGCAAAGACAAGGACGTGACATTTGTCTTTGGCGAAAAGCCCATGGAGGATGGTATGTCTTTTCATACGGCCTACTTCTTTGAAAACACAGACTATGCGCTTATTATTTCTGGCAAGGATGGAAAGCCGCTGGATAGCTGCCGTATGAGTCTTTCGGGACATGCCATTAAGTTCAATGAGTTGAAGAACGCAATCGTAAGTGATGATGGCAGATATTATGCTACGTTGAACTTCAACAATCAAGTTGGTCTTGTTGACTTCGACTTCACTTACACTATTGGCGGTGTAGAAGGAACTTTAGGTTTTTGTACGGAGGTGCTAAGCTACAAGATGAACTATCGCTCTGATATGAAATCAATTATCAGAGATATAGAACAGGAGTATAGCATGCTGTCTTATGCCTTTCTGAAGAATACCTATCTTTCATTCAGGACCAAAGCTGGTGAGTCATCAGAATTGATTTGGTGGCAGATATTTCAATCGTGTTATAACGACATCATCAGGAACATCCATATCATCATTAACTCGCCAAAACGTAGATTAAAGACTGCCGTTCGCTATGAGCGTGCCGACCGTTTGAGATATATCTCCCCAGAACAAGAGAATGAGTATGCTGAATTTAAAGAAGACCCAAAACATCTTTTCCGCTCAGAAGAAATGTATCTCTCCAAGGATACTGTGGAGAATCGTTTTCTAAAATATGTCATTAAAGAACTTTACCGCAGGTTTGGCATCATTAGAGAGCATATCAAAGTGCAGTTGAAGGCTGATGATGCGAAGATAGCCAACAATCTTGACGCAATGCACAAGGAGCTTTCGACCCTCCAGAAACATCGTTTCTTCAAGGGAATAGATCAATTCAAAGGTTTCTCACAGGATTCGCTGGTCATGAAACGGGCTAGAGGCTATAAAGACATATTCAAGAATTGGGTGGAACTCTCTTGCGGATATGAACTGGAAGAGGGAATGCGAAAGTTGGAAGTGAAGGACATTTCCGAACTTTACGAAATCTGGTGTTTTATCAAGGTTAAGAATATCGTCAAAGATATTATGGGCGATTTGGCTGAGGTTGACACTACTGGTCGGGAACTAACATCGGGATTTGTGCGTCAGTTGGTGTATGGTTCACAGTCGGAAGTGAAATTAAAAAAGGACAATGTGGAGGTTTCTGTAATGTACAATGCTCAGGTTGAGGAGATTGACGTGGATGATGAACAAACCTCTTATCCTTCTTCTATCGAGGGTACAGACACACTTACGACAGTGCAGCGTCCTGATATTGTATTGCGACTTTCTAAACAAGATGACGATATACAATACACTTACCTCTTTGATGCTAAATACCGTATAGCTGATGCCCGAAAGGGTGGCCTTGACGTGCCACCTGTTGGCGCGATAAACCAAATGCATCGTTATAGGGATGCCATTTATTATACACAGGAGGGAAAAGATAACCTGAAACGCGAGGTGATAGGTGGATATGTTTTGTTCCCTGGCAACGTCACTAAGGAGAACTTTTCAGAATACTATTACAAGAATGCCATTGACAAGATTGGCATTGGAGCCTTTCCCTTGAAACCAGGAAAAATGGTGGCGGATAAGAATGGAAATCTTATTCTTGACCCAAATAGTAGCGAACAGGTGTTAAGAGAGCAGATAGAGGCATGGCTAAAAGATACAAATGCCCGTAAAACATTGCTTGTAAAGAGCATACCACAAAAGGGGCTTTACTACTCTGATGAAGAGCCTGGGAAATGGATTGTTTACCTTGCTGTTCCTGATAGGGAGGTTAATGAACCACGAGAAAATTACAAAAAAGGCATTGCCAAAACTTTTAGTCCAGGACGTATGGCCACGACTAAGGGGATAGATGTGTCACATATTAAATATATTGCAGCTGTGGTCGATACATGGGTATATGGTTTGTATCCAGTGGTGTCAGTTGGCACAAAAGAGTTCCCTAATGTAACTCCCTCACACCGTCTTGTGTTCAATCTTGGAGATTTCTGTGCTTTTGAAGAGGGGCCGATGAAGTATGGTATCTATCAGAATGCGTTGCGAGGTGTTTCCATGACGATGGAAGAAGTTCGCGAGCGCAGAGTAAAAACATCTCACATAGACAAGATATAAAGTGTTATCCTATGACAATTGAAAGAATCAAACAATACGTTCAGTCGTGCCATATAAATTTTTTATTTGGCTCTGGACTGTCCTGCCCATTTTTATCGACATTGGGCAATGTTGAGCAATGGCTGACGGAGCTATCCACAACGGACAAGGATTCGCCAACCACTCGTAATGCTATAGAGACGAATATTCTCGTAAAGTACGTTGAAAACGTCATGTTTCCATGCATAGAAGATTTGGATGAAGAACAAAGGGCACGGAAAAACAAAGTTCTATTCCAATACGCCCAATTCCTTCAAGTATGGAATAAAATTATAGCTAGAAGACATATTGGGCTGTTAGATAAACAGATAAACGTCTTCACCACAAATATCGACAACTTGGTAGAAGAAGTGGCCGAGAATCTTGGCATTGAGTTTAACCAAGGTTTCAAAGGGCAGATGAAACCGACATTCAATGAAAGCGCATTCTCAAATGTTGTATCAAAAGTTAGTCCGTTGTACCATACAACAGCAACGATACCCGTCTTTAACTACCTAAAAGTTCACGGTTCAATCAATTGGGCATCTGTGGCAGATGGGGAAATTGTATACGACATGAGCCACGAGGTTTTATTTACGCTACGTGAAGACATTAAAGCCTTAAGAGAGAGAGACCTAATATATAGTTTTGAGGAGTATAATGATTTGCATGACATGATTGTTTCCGACTCTGCAAGAATTGGTCATCAATCTTCCGTTTTGAAAAGTTTTCTTCAGCATTACAAAGCTCTCGTGATGGTGAATCCACGAAAGGAAAAGTTCCGAGAGTCGGTAATAGATTTGCACTTTTATGAACTGATGCGTCTATATTCCAATGCGTTGGAACGTAGTAACTCCGTATTGTTTGTTGCAGGTTTTTCCTTTGCAGATGAACACATCGTCCAGATTACTGTTCGAGCCGCCAATGCCAATCCTACCCTTCAGATTATTGTTTTTTCTTTCAATGAAGAGCAGAAAAGCATCATTCGCAGTAATCTGTCAAAGGGTGGGAACATTATCAATCCAAATATTCTTATCCTAACACCAGAGGATTACCGAAAAGCCTCTTCTGACGAAAAATTCAAAAGTTACTTGGCTGACCTTAAACTGTTCGACCTTGAGTCCATTAACAAGTTCGTCTTTGAACCACTTGCCAACCTGATATCATAACAATGACTAATTATTCCAACATAGATTATACCAGAGATGCTATTTTTCGGATAGGAGAAGTGGTAGCGGTAGAAGGTCGACTTATTTTGATCAAAGTTGATCAAAACAAGAATTTGCCGCATTTGGTGTACAAGGGAGAACTAATAAAGAATGTTAGTGTTGGAGGATATGTTAAGTTATTAAAGGGATATACCACATTAGTCGGGAAAGTTGAGTCGGAAACTCTGAAAGAGGTACATCCAACTCATAACGACTATGTCTCACAAGGCGAGGAAATGTTTCGGCAATTATCCATAAAACTGCTTGGGTATTTTGATAATGGGAAGTACTACAAGGGGATAAAGGAAATGCCTCTAATTGGCAACGTGTGTCAACTTCTGGATGTGGAGGAATTCCGTAAAATACATACATTTGGGTCAGGCAATGCCACTATTAACATTGGTTATCTTCTGACAGATGACAACATACCAATTGAAATAGGCATTTCAAAGCTTTTGACAAGCCACATCGGAATTTTTGGGAATACAGGAAGTGGCAAGAGTTATACGCTTACTTCCATACTCCATAACTTGTTTAAGCAAGCTGATTCCTCCCTGTCCTTTAAAGAAAATGCAAGATTTGTTGTGTTTGACTTCAACGGAGAGTATTCTGGCGTTTCATCTATCATTGCAAAAAAGAAGACATATAAAATAAGTACGCATTATGAAGGAGGAGACTGCTTACCTATCTCAGAAAATGATATATTGGAACCAGAGCTATTGTACATTATGGCGAGTGCAACAGAGAAGACGCAACAGCCTTTTATTAAACGAGCGTTAAACTTGTATGAGAATGTTCAAACAAAGGAAAATACATCGGAATATTTAAAGGGAATACTTCGTCATCAGGTTGAACGTGTCGTAAAAATGTCAGATGGAGCAAAAGGTAAACTCCTGCTTGATTACTTGGAAAATATTTTACCCCACAAAAAAGAAGATGGTGTTGAGGTGGGGTTGCAGAGCGACCTTTCTTGGCATGGATCTCAACAGTGCTTTTATACAGGCACAGGGAGTAATAGAAAATTCTTCAGTGATGAAAAATATTGGCCAGATATTTATAACCTTGATGTGTACAAAGCAGTAGATTGTTATATTGCGCCCAATGATGTAATAGAAAAAATCATTCACTATTTGTACATCCAGTTAATAATGGATGTTTTAAACAACCGCGCTGTCAACGAACATATTGCACCTGTAATAAATAGACTTAAAAGTTTTGCGAAAGATTTTACTAAAGTTTTTAAGGTGACAACTGACGATCTATGGGGTGAATATAACTTGGCCATCATAGATTTAAATAAGGTCAACACCTCCATGAAAAAGTTGATTCCCTTACTTCTTTGTACTAAGTTATATAAAGAACATAAAAATCTCAGGGGGGACACTCTATCAAATACTTTACATATTATAATAGACGAAGCGCATAATATTTTATCATACGAATCCAATCGAGAAAGTGAGGCTTGGAAAGATTTTCGTTTAGAAACATTTGAAGAAATTATCAAAGAAGGGCGCAAGTTTGGCGTGTTTTTGATTCTTGCAAGTCAACGTCCATCAGATATATCCCCCACGATTATATCCCAATTGCACAATTATCTGATACATAGATTGGTAAACAATAGAGATATAGAGATGGTAGAAAAGGCAATATCTTATCTTGATAAGGTGTCAGTAGAATCCTTGCCTATACTTCCAGTGGGGGCATGTGTACTTTCGGGGGTAATAGCTGACTTGCCCGTAATTGTACAAGTGGGAGAATTACCAAGCGAATGTCAACCTCAGAGTGAGAATGTGGACTTGGATGAGCATTGGGGAACAGCGGAGTTTAATACACAAAATTATTGCAAAGAATATGACATTTGAACAGCGACATCTTTATACGAGTAATATGCTGGCAACAAATTCAAAGTTGGAAATGGTTCAATGCCATTACCGTGTGGGAACATGGATTCCACTATCGGCAGAATTGTCCACGTCTATCGAGATATCTGATAACGGCATCAGAATATAAGCCTAAATATCATAATATCAACGGTATTTCATACGTTATAATGGTATAGAAGATGAAGAAATATACAAAACTTAGCATGCAATGGTTCTACTCTCTTTTGGAAAAGGGAGAGTGTGACATCATGGATTTCAAAGAACAACTTGAAGACAAACGAGCCTTCGGCAAGTCGCACAAGAACTTCGCGCTGAACTATGAGGAAATGGCTCGTGATGTGGTGGCTTTTGCAAATCTAAAAGGCGGATTTCTATTTGTGGGAATTGTTGACGGAACCAAGGAAGTCAACCAAGACTTCAAGTATGATAATCAGAAAGTGTTTGACCTTATCAAACAGGTACAGGATAGGACTTTCCCTACCATTACCCTTATTCCTCATACACTGAAGGTTGACGGATGTGACTTGCTGCTACTTGAAATACCTTTCTCCAGCCAGATGCATCGTACCAGCCGTGGAGAATTCCTTATCCGTTCCAATGATGGCAACAGACCCATTGAACCATACGAAATGTCAACAATCTTGGCAGAGAAAGGTATGATAGTCTATGACCAACAGACGTGGAAAGTAGGGAAAGACTGGATTGACCAAAAGCGTCTTGCACGGTTGCGAAACCTTATTGAAGCAAAAAATGCCGAGAGTCCGTATCTTGACAAGACGGATGAAGATCTTTTGGACTCACTTGGAATGATACGAGAAGACAATGATGGGATTCTGCCGACAACGACAGGTTTGCTATTTATAGGTAATGACCGAGCTCTGAGAGAATTGCCTTATTATCAGGTGAAATACATCCACTATTTCTCGGATGGCACTTATCGCCCATACGAATATAAAGGCAACATCGTAGAGGTAGCAGAAGGTTGTTTCAATCAGTTGAAGGCAGAAATAAAGCAGAAGGAGTTCGTCTTTGGATTATTCCGAGAATACGTAGAAGATTATTCCGAGATTGTTATTCGCGAGCTGCTTATCAACGCTTTGGCTCATAGGGATATAAGTCGCCAGCAGATTATTGAAATCCGCAAATATGATGATGGAGGCTACCTTGAAATAGAAAGCCCAGGCACATTCCCTGAAGGTGTGACGGTGGATAACTATCTGCGTAAAACCAATCCCAGGAATCCCAACGTAATGGACATTCTGCGTGAAATCGGATTGGCAGAGAAAGCAGGAAGCGGTTTTGACAAGATTTTCACAGACTTGTTGAAGAAAGGAAAGGCACTGCCTATGCCTGAAGAAACAGAGACTTCAGTTATCTTCCGTATTAAGGCGGAGGTAAAGACAGAGAAATTGATAGAGTTGTCACTCCTCTATGAAAATAAAGCAGGACGTTCACTGAAGTTAGACCAGCTTTTCGTTTTATCGGAGATTGTTAAACGAGGAAAAGTAACATTGGCAGAATTGGCAGAAACGCCAAATATCAGCCAATATCGTCTACAGACCATATTGGACAACTTGCAAGAATTGGGATTCGTCGAGTCAACAGGTAAAACTTCTGGTTTAGTCTACATACTTCATGTCAGCAAGCGCAAAAGCACAGAAGACAAGATAGACTACGTAAAGAGGAAGAAACAGAATAAGGCTCGACAGAAAGAGGCTATTCTAAGGTATCTGGATTCAATTGATACGATTAACAATACCGAAGCTCGTGAATTGCTAAAATTGCAAGAAAAAGACCGCTCAATGGTATCGCGTCTGTTTGCAGAATTAGTCCAAGAAAAAGAGATAGAGCAAACGGAAGATAGCATCCCTAACAATGTGAGATACAAGAGAGTACAAAAGTAGCTTGTTTGCAGTTTCGTTTGCAGTTTCGTTTGCAAAATTCAGAGGTTGCAAACAAAAGAGTAGTTCCGCTTGGAGCTGCTCTTCTGTCATTTTGCTATTTCCCGTAATGTAGTGCTATTAGCATTGCAATACCTCCAACAACCACAGAGAAACCTATAGCGAAGAAGAGCCAAAAGAACCACTGTACACGATAGCCGAGATAACAACCATCATATTCCTTGTAACGCTCCATGGTCTTCCTGTGCTCTTCGATTAGCATATTGTTGACTTGGGTAAGGTGTACCTGCATCTGGGCGACGACCCATTCATGTTCCTTGTCGAACATTTCCTGTATCTTCTTCATGTCGGGGTCAGAGACAGAAACGGAAACATGCAACTTGGTCGGGGCATTTTCCATAACGTTATCGATATGGTCATTGATAGTATCAACCTTACCTCGGATTGTTGTTACTGAAGCTTCCAGCTTCCTTTCTGCTCGTTGATACTGCTGGATTGCCGACTCCAGTTGAAGAGTAGCGTTCACCCAGGTTGCTGTTGCATTCTCGATGTTGGTATTCAACGTTTTGAGGTCGGGTACTTTGTCAATGACACTTTCCTCGGCCTCTTGTAGTACCATATCCTGCTCAACTTCGTTCATCATATCATTGAAGTCTGGCATGGATTCGTTGTTTTTACTGTTCTTAATCATAGATTCTTGTTTTGTTATGGTTTAATGATGATATCCACGTCTGCGTGGCTTAGGTTTACACATAGAGTGAGCCATCTTCAGACAACGGCGAGCGTATTGGCGTTCGTCCTCATCATTATCCTTGCCCCAACCTGAGGACGGTGCGGAGCCACCACCTCCGCCACATGATTCGGACATCGAGGTGGCAGCGTCAATGTAGCCAACAAAGAGCAACATGGCGACACGAGAAACATCCTTTATAGTCGCGATATCGTTGTCCTCTGGTACCTGTGCCTCGTTTATGAAGAGGTCTTTGATGACATCTGGTATCTCCACCTTAAAGGTCTCATCACCAACCTTTATGTCATAGACAGCATTGGTCGGTGTGGGCTTGGGTGGCAGAACGAACGGTGTTGGTTGAACCCTGGGCTGAGTGGTAGTCGTTTTTGGTACAACTGGACGGACAGGCTTGGCAACAAACGTGTTGACAGGAATGGCAGGGCGCAGTCTGGACTGAACCGACTGCGGATGTAGTTTCCTCCACGTATCTTCCAACCTTGATGCCATGAACTTGCGTCCGATGGCGGAAACCTTGAAGACGGAGGCATTCTTGCCGATGGTGTAGCCCACGAGTTTCTTCTGCTTGTCGTACTTTGGTGTAACCTCATAGCCTTTCATGCGGAGCAGCTTGAAGTAGTAGTCTGTATCGAAACGCTCCATATTACGCAGGGTGTATTCGCAAAACTCGGCTATCTCTTGCTGGCGCATGTCGCGTATCTCTTGCGGTTGTTTCCAGCCATGCCTCATGTTGATAATCTCCGCAGCCATCATCGCCCTTTTGTGAATATCGTGGACATCGTTGGTGCTGCCATCGAGGTCCACACGGCAGCAGTCCACGTGAAGGTGGAGCGTCCCTGACTTGGAGTCTGAGTGCAGGGCACCTACATTCATGGAGCCGTGGAAATTGGTCTTGACCTCTTCCGTAAAACCCTTGGATAAAAGTCCGACGGAGTCCAGAACTTCCAGGCTCTCATTCTGAAGGTCTGCCCAGTCCTGCATGGTGAAGTCCTTTGACTCTTCTTTTGACGGGGACAAGACGAAAGACACCATGAAGCGTTCCAATTTCCTCCCCACGGTTCTGTCCTGTTGATGAGCTGACAGTGATGCTTCATTCTGTACCAGATAGAAGTGGCATCAAGACCTTCGGGCAGGTGGTTCACCTTGACCACTTTTGCCTTCTCTTTCTCCATTGCGTACCTGACGGCATTGCCGCCATAGGCACCGACTTTGGCAAGCATTATCATGGGGCAGTTTCCTTTCCTTTATTTGATTTGGTCTGCACAGAAGAGGTGATGTTCTCCTCTATGTGTTGCCAATGTTGGATGAGACCTGCGACAGCCATAATCCACCAGTTCATGAACTTCCCGCTCTTGAACATACGCAGTTTTTCCTCGTCCGTTTTGCCGTTCAGGGCATTGGACACCTTTACCAAATCCTGCCTTGCCGTCATGAGCGAGTCAAGGGCATGGCATTCCTCTGGAGTCAGCCGCTGGCGTGGGTGATGCTTCAAGCCTGTCTCCACGACATAGCGGCTCAGACTGAGACCGCACTTCTGCGCCAGATTCTTCAACACTTCATATTCCTCGTCGGTACAACGAAAGGTATGCACCCTTGTAGGTGGCTTTCTGATAATCTTTTTCTTCTTCATATTGATTACTGATAGTTAGATGGATGATTAAAATTAGTTTGTAAAGATGGACATCGGCTGCGAGCTTGCGAGTAGCCAGAGAAACTTTTAGGATTACAAAACTGCGGTCAGGCAGATTGTAATACAAAAGGATTTCTCGAAAAGTCCCTATAAATAATCGGGCCTTTTAACCTGCAAGTTGCCCTCGATACTGCAAGGCCCGCTTTGGAACCTATAGAGCGGTTACCTATCAAACGTCCTCTGGGATGATTGGACAGAGCAGGTCGCTTGCCGATGTTCTCCAGGTTAAGAGTGGTAGCCATTGGGAATATTACTGCCGTAGGGCTTGTTATTACCCTTAGGATTGCCGTTAATCTGTGAAGATTGACCTCCCGGCTGCTGCGGTACATCCTCATTCTCTTTTCCCTTCCCTTCATTCTGATTGCCATCGGCTCCTTCTGACGAAGAAGAGCTGACAGCATAATTGAAGTGGCTTTCTGAACGTGAGGAAGAAGGAGTTGAAGAGCAAATGGAAGAATCAGCATCATCGCCAGATTTGCCCTCGTCTGCACTATCATTAGATTGTGATGACAGATGGGACATGGAATTAGAGACAGGCGAAGTCTTACTTTCGATACTATCAGAGGAAGATTTTCCGTCAGCAACCTTCTCTTCCGTGACCGTGTTTTTGGCATCCTTGGATGTCTCATCGCTCTCAATGCTGATGACCCTGACAGGCGGAACTTCCGTGTGGAAGATTCCCGAGCCATCGGAACTACGCCTTATACCGAAGGGATTGGTTATGAGAGTGCCATCAACGTACCAGCCAGACAGAGAGTGCAGCGTGTGGACGCGATTTTCTCCTACCTTCTGCGAAGAGGAAATCCCCAGAGACTCCATCGCCTCCAGAATCTTAGGAACCGTCTTGCGGTCTTTGTTCCAGAGTTTCGCCAACTGGGTGTTGTCAACCATTAACTGGCCGCGCAAGATTTCAACCTGTTGAGTCTTGCTGACCTGTACCAATTTCGGCTCACATTCGGCAAGAGCAATAAGCGACATGAAGCATTCCATGCGGTCTATCTTGTACTTCTTGCTGCGGAGAAACTTCATCTGTTCTTCTGACAGAATGAAGCAATAGTGAATCTTTTTCTTTTCCATATAAAATTAGATTAGAGATTTGTCGAATCGGTATGTACCATTCTTGAAAATAATCTTCTCTACCATCTCATTGAGTCGGTCAGCGATACGGTCGCCATAATGCTCACGAATCTGTTTCGGTGTGAGATTGGTGGTAATGATGGTAAACAACTGCTCGTCATATCGCTTTGTGAGCAGGTCAATGACTGGGGTGACCACGTTGCCAAAATCCATGACCTCCTGCGGCTCGGTGCCAAGGTCATCAATGCCGAGCATGTTCTTCTGAGAGAGTTGTACGAATGCCTTGTAGTCGGTCTTGGCAAGATGGGCAATGTATTTGGAGTCAGTAATCTGAATCCCATAGTTGCCTTGTCCGGTAGGATTGGGAATAGACAGGAGGTTCAGCAACTGTTGAAACGCTTTGACCAAAGTGCTCTTGCCATTACCGCATTCACCACATAACAGTATGCCGAACTTACTGCTGTCACTCGTCAGCCAGTTGGCTATCTGTTGCAGCTGAGCCTTAACGTCGACGTTCTCTTGGAAACTTCGGCAGCGATACTCCACTTCCGCGATGGTCGCTGCAAGCAGACTGTCGTATGCCTGTTGGGGCGACATGGGTAGTCTAAAACGCGGTTTCGTAATCCTCCGCTGAAGTAGTATGGACTTCAACTGCCCTACGTCTATTTTTGCTGGAATTTGAATCATAGTACGAACTCGTTTTTTGAGTTTTACAATAATCTTTGTCTTTACCTTTATTATTATTAAGGGTCAAGCCATGCGTCAAGTCTGCCGTCAAGTCAAGCAGTGAATATTCAGACGGTAGAAAACGGGACTTGCCATTGGTGAACTGGATGAGTCCACACTCTGCAAGATGTTTCCTTGCGGTCATCACAGTCTGCTTTGAAATGCGCAGTGACTCGCATATACGCAAGGTAGGGCACGGCACGGGCATCTTCCAGAAGTGAACGTTGCACTCGTTCACAAGGAATGCATACAACGCCACCTCGCTCGCAGGGAACGGACGGTCTGATGCCGCTCGCCAGAACTGTTTCATATAGTCTATGTAGGTCATACCTTATTGATATTTATGACTGATTTAGCCCTTTATGGCACCAGCCTCCTTCGCAAGACTCAGTGCCAACTCGGAGTCAACGACGATTTTGCGTCCTACCTGGGTGATGGCAGAATCAATCACGCCGCTCTTCTTTATTCTGTTGGCAGTGGATATACTGCAACCGAAAATCTTGGCAATGCCAGCGATGCCGTGTTCGTAATATCTCTCTGCTACTACCTCGACAGGTACCTTTGCCGTTTGTTTCTCTGCGTTCTGCAGGAGCAAAACAAATTCTTCTCCTGACATCATACAGATGGGTTTTTCGAGCAACTGCTCTATTGTTACTACTCTTGTCATACATAATTTAGTTTGTGGGCGGCCAGTTGTACTTCCTGACTTTCCGATTTAACTTCAGTTCTTGGTTCACGAACCATCTTTGAACTCCCGTGATTAGGAATTCGATGGCAAAGGTAGTCTGTTTTAACCGAGTATTTTTTTTGTGTTATTGGCCAAAAACTGAGCAGGTTTTTTATGTATAGTTTCTTTACGGAAATTAACAAAAAGGCACAAAAATTGGTCCCTAATGAACGAGTTATCGCATCATCGGGGCAAATATAGAGTGATGGAGTGGGATGGATGGAGAAGAGCGACAAGGAAGAACAACAAGAGAAGTTAACCTGCGAGCAATTTATCAAAGAAAATCTTCCGTCAATGTTTTCCCAAAGCGTATTTTGATACTCAGAAAAACCTTATTTACATGCTTTACTTGGAATGGTATGATGTCAAGCTTATTGAAAAATCATGGAGTTTTCAAAAGCAATGTGTTTTCCCATTGTTTTCCGAGAAAAAGAAAAAGCACCTACAGAAACTCTGTAAGTGCTTGATTATTAACGTGGACCAGCCTGGGCTTGAACCAGGGACCTCCAGATTATGAGTCTGTTGCTCTAACCAACTGAGCTACAAGTCCTGAATTTCGTGAATTCGGGTGCAAAGATAATGAAATAAATGGAAAAAGGAGAAAGGACGATAAGGAAATTTAATGTTTTAACACATTTTGTTTACCCAAACATGGGTTTATGGGTGATTTGGAGTACCTTTGCAAGAAAGTAAACATGGCTTCGTAACAAGGTGAGACTATCTTTGCAGAGAGCTTAACACCGCTTGCAGAGAAATAAAAATACCTTTACAAGGAAGTAAACGAACTATAAGATAAGAGGATTGAATACAATATATATTAAGCGAGATGAGACGCATGAATTAGTAGAACAGGTTGCAACCATAGGGTTCTTTGATGGGGTGCATCGTGGACATCAGTTCCTGATTAGTCGTGTCATTGACGAGGCTGAACGGTCTGGAATGGCGTCGGCAGTCATCACCTTCGACCGACATCCGCGTCAGGTGCTGCAGGCTGACTACCAACCAGAACTGCTGTCAACACTCGATGAGAAGCTATTGCTGCTCTCAAAGACACATATTGACAATAGTTTCGTACTGCATTTCGATGCTTCGTTGGCTGCGCTCTCAGCTCATGACTTCATGCAAGAGGTGTTATGCAAACAGCTGAATGTAAAGAAGCTCATCATTGGCTACGACAACCGATTCGGGCATAACCGCTCTGAGACTTTTGAAGACTATGTCCAGTATGGTAAGGAGATGGGTATTGAGGTCATTCGTGCGGATGCCTTCCTTCCAAACGATGAGAAGGTGAGTTCTTCTGTCATCAGAAACAACCTCCGCGCGGGCAATATTGAGGCTGCCAACCGCCTTTTAGGCTATCCTTATACGATAGAGAGTCGCATCGTGAGTGGCTATCAGAATGGGCGCAAGATGGGTTTCCCAACAGCCAATCTCGATGTGAATGGTTGCCACCAACTACTCCCTGCCCCCGGCGTCTATGCAGTCATGGTGCGCTTGAAGGATTCTGTCGGATGGAAGCGAGGGATGATGAACATTGGGCATCGGCCTACTTTCAATGGCACAACCACCTCGATAGAGGTCAACCTCTTTAATTTCACAGGAGATCTCTATGGACAGGAACTCCTTGTAAGTTTCATTAGTAAGATAAGAGATGAGCATAAATTCGACTCTTTAGAGGCCTTAGCACAACAGCTGAAGCAAGACAAAGAGCAAATCAACCGCTTGTTTGATGAGACTTTTCACATACAAGAGAATATTATTAATACACCCTAAGATTCGCAGAAATGAACAATAAAAACGTTTTGAGCGCAACGCTCTATGTCATCTTATTTGTTTCACTTTTCATCTTGATACAAAGTCTTTCTTTCAAGGGAGGTAAGGAGCTTGTAAGCCTACTTGGAGGGACAGAGGCTGCTGATGGGGATTATCTGACTAAAAATGGTGAGACTCTTGCCATAACGGCAGTCATCAGTAGTCTTGCAACTTTAATTCTTTTCATCGCTACAAAGTGGGCACCTGTATCTGGTAACTATTTGAAGACGCGTCCTTGGGCTGTCCTCATGTGGTCGGCTCTCATAGCTTTAGGTTCGATACTCCCGCTGCAATTCCTTGCAGAGAAGATTAATCTAACGATGCCAGCGGGCACAGAAGAGATGTTTGAAAGTATCATGAAGGTGTCTTGGGGCTATGTAGCCTTAGGAATGATGGTGCCTATCGCTGAGGAGATCGTCTTCCGTGGCGCTATTCTACGCGTACTACAAAATGCGTTAGGCGAACACAAACGATGGATAGCCATTGTCATTTCAGCCCTCATCTTCGGTATTGTCCATTTCAATTTAGCACAAGGCTTACACGCTTTTTTGATTGGTCTGCTATTGGGTTGGCTCTATTCAAAAACGGGGAGTATTCTGCCAGGTTTCGTATTTCATTGGGTAAACAACACGGTGGCTTATCTTATGTTCAACCTCATGCCACAGATGAACGACGGGAAACTCATCGACTTCTTCCACGGCAACAACCGAATGATGTATGGTGGTTTGTTCTTCTCACTGTGTATCTTCGTTCCTTCGTTGCTGCAGTTAATAGGAAGGATGCCAAAGGGGAATAAATAAGCAGTTTTCCTATAAAGACATCTAATAGAATAAGCGCATAGGAAAAGGGACGATAACGCCTATCCTCTCACATCCCTACCCTCTTTAAGAAACGTGCTAAGGCTTAACACCAATTGTGCGAACGCTTAGCACCTGATGTGCGGAGCCTCCGCACCACTCAATGATACTATTCCTTTATTATATAAACGATAGAGATTAAACAAGAATCGACCATCACATAGGCTGTTGAAAGCCATGTAATGGTCGATTACTTACTGATAGACTTTACTGTTAGCGATTACATATTATCGCACTCCTCGTTCTCATGAACAGGGATTTTAGCCTCCTTTGTCGTCTTTTCTGCCTTATAACCAAACTTCTCAAAAGCCTTCTGAAGCTTCTCCTCATTGGTCTTCTGAGCATCGTAGGTTACATAAACTTTCTGTTCTTCTACACTTGTCTTAATCTCCTTCACACCCTTTGCAAAGCGGAGGTTGTTCTTTACTTTCGCCTCACAGTTAGCGCAGTGCATCTGTGGAGTAGTAGTGAAGATAACTGTCTTAATGTCTTTGGCTGTTGCAATCATGGCTACCATGAGCACCAGCATTGTGAAAATAGCTTTTTTCATAATTGTTCTTTGTTTGAGGGAGACGTCCGAAAGCGTGTTTCAAGACGTCTCTCTGTGTTGTCGTTTATATTATTCTATTGTGAAAAGTGTATGTTTACTGTCGTTTACCGAGGTTCAGACGGATACCAACGTATGCCATTGCACCCTCGACAGGACCATAGACCATTGTTGGTTCGAAGCTGTTAGCCCACGGATTTTGATAACCAATGATTGGGTTCTTCTGCTTATAATTGGTAAGGTTTTCCCCACCTATGTAAAGCGAGAAGTGGCGGAAGTAGCGTGTCACCTGCCCGCTAAGCTGTCCATAGGCCTTATAGCTGCCCGCCCATGAGCGTTCGCCCGATGCTAAGGTGTAAGATTCTGGCATTCTACCACCTCCGTTCAAGGCTGCAGTAGCATCAAACTGCCAAACTCCTAAAGGTGTTTTATAGCTGAGCGTTAAGAGTCCTTTGTAACGACTCTGCAGTGGTTTCCACATCAGTTTTCCTCCATACGTCGCCTTAACGAGGTTATATCGGTAGGCTGCTCCCAGCTCAAGACCCTTGAACAAAGGATAAGAAGCTTCGATTTGGAAGGTATGCGAGAAGCTCTTTCCATTGAGATTTGTAATATGCAGCTCCTGTGGATTACTGTCATAGTCAATCAACATCTGAGAAAGGAAGTGCGTGTAATAGTAATCAGTATTGATTTTCAGCATCTTATTTCCTATTGGAATGTTGAAATTAAGACTCGCACCATAGTTCCATGCAGCCTCTTGATCAAGCTTATCGATGATGAGTCGGCGGCCCGAAGCCATGAGGTAATTGTTCTCAGCCAATGCGTGCGGACTGCGATAGCCCTTACCTGCAGAGAGGCGAAGGGTCAGGAAGTCGACTGGCACCCATTTCAAGTGGAAACGAGGAGTGAAGAACGTACCGTAAACATTGCTATGATCGACGCGCAATCCTGCCATAGCGATGAAGCGACTATGCAAGTTATAGGTGTACTGAACGTATGCGCCCGGTGTTGTTTCGCTCTCAATACCACGCGTGAGCGGGTAGATATTACCGTAATCAGAAGGCACAGCCGTTGCTGGGAGTGTCAGCGTCTGATGCAAGTAATCATGGTTGAGACTCAAACCAGCAGAGAGATTGTGCTCATCGGTGAAGTTTGTCTCAAACATAAGTGATGCATAAGCATTCTTTTCGTTGACATCATACTGCTTAATACCATATTGCGCCTGCTGCTTGTGCATAGAAACATTACCCATCAAAGCGATGTTTGTGGCGTGTTCCTTATTGAGAACAAAGGCATGTTTCATATAAGCCTCGTAGCGGTCGGTGCCGATATCAATGCGATAAGGATTCGTTGCAGCAGCATGAGGAGTCTGACCACTCACGCGATCTTCCTTCAACAGCGACAAACCAGCATGTAAGATATAATCGCCCTTCTTCCAAAACCAACGGTTCTGCAGGTTGTATTGTCTCACCTTTGGGGCATCTTGGAAGCCGTCTCCGTTGCCATCATGATGTAGCCAGTTGTTCTCATAGTGGGCAAGGATTTCCGTACTGAGGTTCTTGTTACCATTGATATGAATGTTACCATCCGCATTTGCCTCGAATCTTCCCACCGTATTGCCATAGAGGTTGACACTCATACCTGTTGGATCTTCAGGTTTAACGTATTCTACATTAATCTGACCTGTCATCGCTTCGTAGCCATTCTTGACAGATGTATTACCCTTACTCACCTGCATACTCTTCATCCAACTGCCTGGTACATAGCCTAAACCGTAAGGGAGGGCAGCACCACGGAAGTTAGGAAGGTTCTCTGTCAGCATCTGAACATACGTACCACTAAGACCAAGGAGTTTGATTTGTTTGGCTCCAGTCGTCGCATCCGAGTAGTTTACATCTACCGAAGCATTGTTGACAAAGCTCTCACCAAGATTACAGCAAGCAGCCTTGAAGAGTTCGTCACGTAGGATGTCTTTACCGTTGATGGCGCCAGAGAGCGATCTCACTGATGCCCTTCTTGCGGTGACAGTCACGTCAGAGAGCGTCTGATCTTTAAGGGTTGCGGTCGAGTCGACTACAGTATTCTGTGCGGTAGCAGGTAGGACAGACAGCAAGGTCAGTCCTGCTAAATATATAATTTTATTCATTTTGTTTGATTTTCAGTTGTTATTTAAAATTTATAAAGCCTGTGTGGTATCAGAATGGGAAACATACTGATACACTTTTTTACCCGAACACACTTGTGTGACAGGTACGATAAACCTTCTGTTGCCCATTTCATGAGGAACAGAAAACAACCAAAAATCAAATAATAAGTGTCGTAAGTAATCGGAGATATTGGCGTGGCGGACTATGCCAGAGCAACGACAATATCCTCTCTGGGGCCTTTGTTAAAACAGGCAAAGGCAATAATTGACAATCACTTACGAATTGTGGGAGAAGAGAAAGCTGTATTGGTTGAATGTGGTAAAAGTCATTGTGCGCCATGTCTGTAGGCGACAAGGTTTTCACCTCAACCTTCATGCAATTTTTTACACCGTTATCATTGCAATGACCCTTATCTTCCATCTTAGCAACAGACACATTGCCAGTATGTGCGCACACCACTGTCATGATGCCCGAACCAATCCATACTATCATCGTTGACAATAGAAGGGATAGTAATATGTCTGTCGTTTTTCTCATAAACTTGGCTGCAAAGTTAGATAATTATTAGTAACTTTGCAAATATTTTAAAGGTTATTTAGATGTTTCGTTCGTTCTTTAACAGGAGTTTTTACCAGAGTGTAAGTATTATTCTCGTAGCCTTCTTATTGTCATCTATTGCCGAGCGTAACCTCTCGTTGACAAGAAGACATATACAAAGATGTGCCGTAGATGTTACTGAAAAGTCTTATTATCAGTTGGACGTTGATGGTAAACCAGCAGCTTATTTCTCCAATTATACCGACTCCACCTTTGTAGATGGTAGTCTGCCAGGTGACTCTATACGCTCACGTATGTCCGTAACAGAGGGCTATTGGGTGAATAAACTCCCCATTTTGCCTTCTTGCTTTGGGCGTATAGCTGTGATAAGGCGTCATTATCCTTCCACAATTATCAATCTGAAGGATCAGAAGTTGCGTCAGGTATTGATGTACGCATTGATGAAGATGGATATAAAGTTAGTGGGTTTACAGTCCAAGCGCAATGAAACTGCCTATTATTTGCGTGTTCATAGTGTGCAAGACTATGGTTATAACAAGATTGCCGATTATCATACAGCGGTGGTTCATCAGATAGATTCATTGCAAAGGATTATACACGTTTTGCAAGATATAAAACCTACTGCACGTCTTCGAATCCGTCAAGTGAATCAATACACAGCACGTGTATGGTATAAGTCCGGCGAGATAATGGTTTGTAATCGCTTGAATGATGAATCAAACCGATGGGCTCTTTGCTTGCAGACATCTGATTGTATGACTCCTTGGAGGATCTCTTCACGCTTCGGCAGAGAGCGAGGAATGCAAGAGAGTTTGCGTCACTTCAAGGCTTATTCGCATCCTGTTCTTGGCTTTCCAGCAGGAGCTTTGATTGATTCTGCGGGTTATTACGTTGGCGAGCAACGAGGAGGAAAGGCTGAGGGATATGGTCAGTATTATGGTAATGATGGTAGTTTTTATGATGGGCATTGGCAGGATGGCAAGCGAAATGGCTTTGGTATCAATGTTGCGCCACATGACTTTCTGAAGGTAGGGGAGTGGAAGAACAACGTATTTAAGGGCGAACGCCTCACTTACAACGCTGATCGTATCTATGGCATAGACCTTTCTAAACATCAACATGAGAAGGGGGAGCAGCGTTACAGCATAGCTTGGAGCAAGTTAAGAATCACTCATCTTGGTACATTAAGCAATAAGAAGGTGAAAGGCATAGTTGACTATCCAGTCTCATTCGCCTATGTTAAGGCAACTGAAGGGCGAACTTTACTCAACAGCTATTACTATTCTGATTACTTGGCAGCCCGTCAGCAGGGGATCAGAGTTGGCTCTTATCATTTCTTCTCAACCTTGTCTTCGGGCTATATGCAGGCTAACTTCTTCTTAAAGAAAGCTCGATTCCAGAAAGGCGACCTACCCCCTGTGCTTGACGTAGAGCCTACTGATGCGCAAATTCATGCTATGGGAGGTGCTGAAGTGCTGTTCAAACAAGTGAGGATATGGATGTCTATGGTATTTAAACATACGGGGCATCGCCCGATACTCTATATCAGTCAGTCGTTTGCTAACCGTTATATGCCATTGGCACCCGATTTAGGCGACAACTATCACATATGGATAGCCCGTTATGGCGAATATAAGCCTAACTTCAAATTGGCTTACTGGCAGTTAAGTCCTGATGGTAAGGTGCGTGGCATCCATGGTGATGTCGATATCAACGTCTTCAATGGCTATCGCAACCAGTATGAGGATTTCCTTAAACGCCATTGCTTCTAACTATTGGAGAGTCGAAGACTGAACGCACAAAATAAAACATGAGGTAATGAAAAACTGTCCCTATGGATTGATAGAGGGCTTTAAGGTGAGTATTCCCCCACCCGTTTACTCCTCGTTTTGTCAATATTTTTCCCTCTTTCGATTTTTATTAAGGCTTAACTGGCTTCCAATTAACGCCCTTTTGGCTTGCAAAAGGTGCCCTTTAAGCCCCTTACTAACGCCCTTTTGAAGTCCTATTAGGTACCTTTTGGAAGACACCCCCGCAACTAATTGATTACAAAAGACTTACAAAGGCGGTAACTTTTCTTGTTTTCAGTTCAGTCCCCAGCCCTTTTCATATTTGTTTTGTAAATATATTTCTAACCGAGAGTATTTGTGTTTACTAATTGAATGTGCGTTATTTAAATCTCACACACCGCCAAGGAGCGTTAAATACTTTGAACTTTTTATCCTTTAAACTTTGAGATTTGAACATTGAACTTTTTGATTTGTGCTTTAACCCTTGATTTTTCCAGTTGAATATTTTTCCAACAATGGTATTCATAATTATGAATTGTGAATTATGAATTGTGAATTTTGAATGATAGTAGTAATCATAATTATGAATTGTGAATTATGAATTCTGAATTAATATTAGTTTTTGGTGGACATGAAAAAAGCTTAGAAAACTTATTACTAAGTATTTCTAAGCTTTGAAGTTGCGGGTGCAGGACTCGAACATGCGACCTCCAGGTTATGAGCCTGGCGAGCTACCAACTGCTCCAACCCGCGATATTAATTAAGAACAATTCATCTATGAACCGAGGTACATTCCTGAATTGCGAGTGCAAAGGTAGTGGTTTATTACGAAACTACCAAAGAATTATACATTATTTAACAAACTATCCACTCTGCTTTTGCGGCTTCTAAACTCTCTTTACTACCATTACCGTAGGTAACTCCGCAGGTGTGTGTACCTGCATTTCTGCCCATGAGAATGTCGAATTCGGTATCACCAACGACGAGGGTTTCGTGTGCTTCGATGTTAAAATGACGCAAAGTCTTAAGCACTGATTCAGCTGCTGGTTTCTTCTCGACAACATCGTCGGCAGCAATCAGATAAGTGATATACTTCGAGAGGGCTAATTCGTCCATCAGTTTTGCAAGCGTTCTATGGCTACGACTACTTGCAATAGACATCAGAATGCCTTGCAAAGAAAGTCTTTCCAACGTTTCAACAACACCTGAAAAGGCTTTTACAACACCGGGAACATTCTTCACATTAAAGATTTCGCTATATACCTTAGCACACTCCTCAGCCTGTTCATCGCTCATTGGAATGATAGATGAGAAACATTCCTTCAGTGGTAAACCAATCGTTCGGGCGCATTCCTCACGACTTCTCATCGGTAAATTCAGACGTTCTATCGTTGCAAGCATCGTGTCGGTAATGAGCTTTTGAGAATCGCCAAGCGTTCCATCGAAGTCGAAGATGATGAGACGAATACCAGAAAGTATCTCTGGATTGGAGAAAAGGTCAGGACAGTAGCGAGGCGCTCTGTTGCTATCACTCTTCATAATCTTATCATTCAGCTGTTTCTTTCGCTTAAAATAACCTTTCACCCGTTTGTAGCCTTCCTTTCCAAGGATAGCGATGCCGCCATATTGAAAGCTCTTTGCCAGTCCGAAAAAGACAGTAAACAGTATGCCTTTCGTTGCCGTTGACACTGGGAAAAACACTTGAACGAATGAGAGAATATAAAAGGGAATACACATCAGGAGTACGATAACACCTGTGCGAAAAGACAATTTTTGAAGATAACTTTTAATAGACATAACTGCACGTAGCCTTATTTCAGAACGCAAATTTAGTTAAAAACTTCCTATTATCCGTCATTCTGTACACAATTAAATAATAAAAAGAACTTTTACTTATAAATTCTAACGTTGTGCTTTCGCACATTCCAACAATTATTAGTAAATTTGCAGCGCAAAAATATTATATTCACTTCCCATATTTATGGCAGAAAAGATAAGAATCAAAGACATTGCAGAACGAGCAGGTGTAAGTGTTGGAACAGTTGATAGAGTATTGCATAAACGCCCGAATGTATCGGAATCCGCACTGAAACGAGTGGAAAAGGTGCTGAAGGAGATGAATTATCAGCCGAATGTCTACGCAAGTGCATTGGCTTATAACAAGAGTTACACGTTCTATTGTTTGATTCCAAAGCACAGCAGTGAGGCTTACTGGGAAGAGATTGAGATTGGTGCCATGAAGGCGGTAGAGGCACGTAGAGACTTTTATATCGACTTGGAAATCATGTATTACAGTCGATTGGACCCTCACTCTTTTATCGAGACCTACCAGAAATGCCTTAGGCAGAATCCGGATGGCGTTATCCTTGTCCCTACGACATTAGAGGTGACACGCCAGTTCACCGACGAACTGCACGATCGCAACATCCCTTTCATTCTGCTCGACTCCTATATGCCATCGCTGCAACCACTGTCATTCTACGGACAGGACTCTATCCAGAGTGGTCGTTTTGCTGCTCGAATGCTGATGCTCATTGCTCAAAAGGAGGCAAGCATCATGCTCATGAAGCAGACGAAGGACGGAAAGATGGCGAGCCGTCAGCAAGAGAATCGCGAGGTGGGCTTCCGTCATTATATGGAAGAGAACTTCCCTAATATTAAGATTTTAGAGGTAAACCTCCCATTAGACGAGGAGCGGAAGCGTTATGACCATATCTTAGAAAAGTTCTTCAGCGAGCATCCAGAGGTACACCACTGTATCACACTGAACTCAAAGGCGCATATCGTGGGTAAATTCCTACTGAAGACGCATCGCCATAACGTTCAGATTATGGGCTATGACGTGGTACATAAGAATGCTGACTGCCTACGAGAAGGGAGTATATCGTTCCTCATCGCACAGCATGCCTACCAACAAGGCTACTTCAGTGTTGACTCCCTCTTCCGTGCTATCGTGCTGAAAAAGAAGGTTGAACCAGTCAACTATATGCCTATCGACTTGCTTATGCGAGAGAATATAGACTTCTATCATAGGTCGTGGGGGTAAAAGAGGAGCCCCACCCCGACCCTCCCCGAAGGGGGAGGGAGGCAAATTTGCTAAGGGTTAGATTGTGAAGGAGTCCAGCTCAGCTCTCTCTCGAAGGGGGAGAGAGGTAAGAATGCTATAAATAAGATGAAAGGAAGGTAGTAAAAGGGGGATAAAATTAAATAAAAGAAGGCATTGATAAAAAGGGTGATGATGCTCAACACATGACGTGCGGAGGGTTAACACATAATGTGCGGAGGCTTAGCACAAGATGTGCGGAGGCTTAAAATAAGATATGGTAAGTGTGAAAAGAGGATGAATAATAGGTTAATAGAATTCATCAACACCTAACATTCAATAGCTAACATTTAACACCCAATGTTCACCATTTATCATTCAACATCTGCACAATTCATCAACACCTAACATTTAACACCCACCACCCATCCCCCATCACCAAACACCCAACAAATGACAGAAAACAAAAAAGGACTCCTCGCGTTGAGTCCGTTACTTGTGTTCATCGTACTATATCTGGTCACTTCAATCATATCGGGTGACTTCTATAAGGTACCGATTACCGTGGCTTTCATGGCTTCGAGTATCTTTGCTATTGCCATATCAGGAGGCTATCCACTCGCAAAACGAATTGAGATATACAGCAAGGGAGCCAGCACAGACAACATGATGATGATGCTGTGGATATTCGTACTTGCTGGAGCATTCGCCAACTCGGCTAAGGACATGGGCAGTATTGACGCTACGGTCAACCTAACCCTCTCCGTCCTACCAGATAACATGCTGCTGCCAGGACTCTTCCTCGCTGCTTGCTTCATCTCTATGAGTATCGGAACGAGCGTTGGAACTATCGTTGCACTCACCCCTATCGCAGCAGGTATTGCCACTTCTACGGGGAGTTCGCTCCCTTTTGTCGTCGCAACCGTCGTCGGTGGTTCGTTCTTTGGCGACAACCTTTCGTTTATTAGCGATACAACTGTTGTGGCAACAAGAACACAGGAGTGTAAGATGGCAGATAAGTTTAGAGTAAACTTCTTCATCGTTGCCCCTGCAGCAGTCTTGATTTTGCTTGTCTATATCTTCTTGGGAAGAGACATACATACCACAGGACAGGTTGCCAACGTTGACATTTACAGAGTAATTCCTTACATGGCAGTACTGATTTGTGCGCTCTTTGGTATGAACGTGATGGCTGTATTGACCATTGGAATCGTCCTCACAGGTGCTATCGGCATCATTGTTGGCAGCTACGATGTCTATGGTTGGTTTGGAAGTATGGGCGCAGGAATCAAAGGAATGGGCGAACTGATTATCATCACGATGATGGCAGGTGGTATGTTAGAGATTATCCGTGAGAATGGTGGTGTCGACTATCTCATCAAGATGATCACCCGACACGTCAACAGTAAGCGCGGAGCAGAGCTAACAATAGCTTTCCTCGTAAGTTTGGTGGATATTTGTACAGCCAATAATACGGTGGCAATCCTTACCGTGGGCGGTATTGCAAAGCAGATAGGCGACCGCTATGGTGTAGACAAACGTAAGGCAGCCAGCATCCTCGACACCTTCTCATGTTGTGCGCAGGGCTTGATTCCTTATGGTGCACAGATATTAATGGCAGCAGGATTGGCAAAGATAAACCCTGTGAGCATCGTCCCATTCTTGTATTATCCAATGTTATTGGGCATCACAGCCTTTCTTTCTATCCTCTTCCATTATCCCCGTCGTTATTCATAACATATCATCATCACCCAACATTCAACACCCAACACTCAACATTCACCACTCCATTAAACATATCATCAACACCCAACACTCATCACCCAATACCCAAGACCATGCAATCAATAGAATCATCTGGAATGGACATCATTCAACGTAACTTCTTTCGAATCCTTTGTTCGGGCGCATTCGGCACACAGTCGAACCTCGAACCGATGTCGCCTTTCAAATGGCGAAGACTCATACAGATGGTTGAAGCACAACAAGTGATGCCTATCTTCATCAATGGTATCGCAAGACACGCTATGGATGAAGGACTCAACCTGCCAGAGAGTATCATCACAGACATCAAAGCAAAGCAGGAAGAACGCAAGACATTAACTGCAAGAATACCCAAGACGGTTAGACTTAGCAATGCGTTACTGAACCGTAGACTAAAGAATCTTATCTACAACGAACTGCACAGTATTGACACTTCGATTGAGGCACTTGACCTATTGAAGTTGATTGTCAACAACTCTGAAACCATGTTTACACGTGGTATGAACTTAGGTGGAATCATTACGATGGGCGAATACCTAAGAACACGTGGACACAAAGTAGACTTCGTGAAACTTGAAAACTGGCTGAACACCCTGCAACTGCGTGCTATGGCAGAACTACAAGGCAACGTCCTCATATCCGTCTTTGGCTTTGAAGAAGACGAAATCCCCTTCGTTAGCAAGAGTGATCCAAATGCTTACCGCCTCACATTACGCAGTATTTCAGACTTAGCGAAGGACACTGCGCACGAATGGCACTTCAAACAAAACGCCGTAGGATTTGTACAAAACAACAGTTCTGTACTTCGTCGCAACGTCCGTCGCAGTATCCGCTACGTCAGATATGCACCCATTGAGACAACAAGTAACTTCTTTAGCAACTTTGTCAGAAGCCTCTCTGAGATTGAAGAGTAAGCTTGCAAACAACATAATAATGCCTTGCCCACGTGGGTAAGGCATTATTCATTATGCTACAATAAGTAGATTTTCTACACTTTTCACCCTCATTAAGCATTTAATCAGATATTTTTCGTATCTTTGCCTTTGGATAGTGGAAATCCGTTATTAAAACCTAAATACAAAATATTCATATTAATCAGAATGAAGAAAATCTTACTTTCAGTGGCATTGATGATTGCGAGCATCTCGCTTCATGCCACAGACGCGAACTATCAAGTAGTTCCTCTCCCACAGAGCATTACTGCGGAGAAGGGTGCAGCATTCGTTTTGGATGCTAACACCATTGTAAACGTAGCAAGCAACGATGAGGCTATGCTCCGTAATGGTGAATTCTTGAAGCAATATATCCAAGAGGCAACTGGTATTGCGCTCAATGGTATGAACAAGAAAGGAAGTACTATTACCTTGAAACTCAATGCAAAGGTTGAGAATGAGGAGGGTTATGTTATCACCGTAAAGGGTAAGAATATTACCGTTGAGGGCAAGACTCCACGTGGTGTTTTCTATGGTGTACAGACTCTTCGCAAGTCATTGCCATTGGAGAAGGCAGAGAACGTAACCTTCCCAGCAGCTCGTATCGTTGACTATCCACGCTTCGGCTATCGTGGTACGATGCTCGATTGCGCTCGTCACTATTTCAAGATGAGCTTCATCAAGGAGTTTATCGATATGTTGGCACTCCACAATGTCAACACATTCCACTGGCACCTCACTGAGGATCAGGGCTGGCGTGCACAGATTGACCGCTATCCAAAGCTCACTGAGGTTGGTTCAAAGCGTGCGCAGACAGTTATTGGTCGTATGACAGGACTCTTTGATGAGACCCCATACGGTGGTTACTATACAAAGGATGAGATGCGTGAAGTTGTGAAATATGCAGCTGATCGTTATATCACTGTTATCCCAGAGATTGATATGCCTGGCCACATGCTCGGCGCATTGGCAGCTTACCCAGAGCTTGGTTGTACCGGTGGTCCTTACAAAGTGGCTGAGCAATGGGGCGTATTCCCAGACATTCTCTGTGCTGGTAACCCTAAGACCTACGAGTTTGTGAACAATGTTCTCGATGAGATTGTTGACATCTTCCCATCAAAATATATCCACATCGGTGGTGACGAGGCTCCACGTATTCGTTGGCAACACTGTCCACGTTGTCAGGCTGAAATCAAACGTCTCGGCTTGAAGGGCTCTAACGGCTTCTCTGCAGAGGCGCAGTTGCAGGCTTACTTCATGAATCAGGCTGCTAAGCACTTGGCTGAAAAGGGTCGTAACATTATCGGTTGGGACGAGATTCTTGAGGGTGATGTAGACAAGGGTACAACTGTCATGAGCTGGCGTGGTGTGAATGGTGGTATTGAAGCAGCTAAGCGTGGCTTGGATGCAATCATGACTCCAGTAAACTACTACTATCTCGACTACTATCAGAGAAAGGATAACACGATGACCCTCATCGGTGGTTTCCTCCCAGTTGAGACAACTTACGGCTACAACCCAGTGCCAGACGATGCTGCACCTGAGTTGAAGAAGCACGTTAAGGGTGTACAGGCAAACCTCTGGACAGAGTATGTTATCGGTCGCGACCTCGCTTTCTTCCAGCTCCTCCCACGTGTTGCAGCTATGGCAGAGACTGGTTGGACAGATAACGATAAGAAGGACTTCGCTTCTTTCAAGGCACGTGAAACCCGCCTGAACGAGCTTTACAAGCACTTCGGTTGGAAGACTTGTCAAGACCTCTACAAGGAGAAGAAGTAACATCAAAGCGTATTAGCACCGTCTAATACAAGCTAAAATATATTCGGCTGATAAGGTGTGAGGGTTATCCTCCAGCTTATCAGCCCTTTTTTTAATTCAAAATTCATAGTTCAAAATCCATAATTATGAAATATACCAGTTTCCCTGTACAACAAAAAAGGCTGCATCAAAATAGGATTGCTCCTAATTTGATACAGCCTACACAAGTAAACTATAGTAAATACAGCGTTACGCTGCTTGCTATGTAGCCTTCGTCTTATTTCTCAGCAACAGGACGAACAGCGAAGCCGTAGGTACGAATGTTGACGAAAAGAGGATAAACCTTGTCATAGCTGAAGCCCATTACACAACCATTGTTGTAGTCTTGTGGGTCAGCAGACCAATAATCACCAAAGCTATTTGCTTCATTAATCTTGTCATCCTTTGCATGTCTAAAGCCTGATGCAGGGAAGTAAATGGTCTCAGTCTTGCTACTATTTGTCCAGAAGAGATGTCCTGAATTTATGTCATAGGTAGCCTTGACGTTGGTTCCATTTACATTCATTGGACCCTCATTCTTTCCTGTTGTTGTGAAGCCAGAGAAAGCTCCATTAGTTGGAACGTTGAAACCTACTGGACATGGGTCGTAGATAGTCTTAACAACTTCGATATCGTTAGCTGCGTCCTTATCACCACGACGATTATTATTCATTGACCAGAGGTTATAGAAATAATGGAGTTTTGTCAAGCCATCGCCCTGCTCAATAAAGCCTCTGCTGTCAAACTTAGTTGTGAAGAAGTAATTTGGGTACTGAATCTTGTTATTCATGTGAATCTGATCATTACCCATCACAATACTTCCCTGTGGAAGTGCTGCATCTGTGCCTGGGAAAGCATTATTGCGACCCCACTGATAGTAGGTTGTTATACCACTCTTCTTTGTAAGACCAGGATTCTGTGTAATGGTAACTACTGCAATTTGCTTAATACCATTGTTAGCCTGTGTTTGCTCAACCTTCACCTTTACAGTACGTGGAGTAGAATAAGATGTACCTGTCCATGTGGTTGGCTTCCAACCTAAAGTTTCGTTGGTGAACTCATAAATCTTGTTCTGGCTGTTGGTAACCTTAATCTTGTCAAGTGCATTCTTTGGTGCAAACCACAAGTGCCATGACCATAGAATTGTATTTCCCTTCTTAACAGAGATTACTGCATTACCGCTCTTGAGGTTCTCCTTCTTAACCTCAAACTTTACAAATGTATTACCACTTGCATCACGATAGATAGGACTACCAGGAAGTGTAACAAGATTGTTCTCATCTGCCCAGGTTACCTCTGCTGCATTGATACCGTTGTTAGCTCTGTTATTTGTCTTTTCAATCCATGGATCTGTAATTTTCTGACTGTTATGGTCTACGAAATTGTGAAGAATAACATCTGTATTTTTTGCTGGGCTTCCAAAATAGAGAATAGTTGCTGGTGCAGAACTTACGTATGCACTTCTGTTCGTTCCACCATTCTTAATAGCATTACCATACACCAACGGAATCATATAATGTCCTGGCGCAGAGATGACATAGCAGTTGGCTGTGTTTTGTACGGCTGCAGCTCCAGTAGCATTTGAGAGGTTATAAGGTGCAGTGGATGTACCTAATGGAGTCGCATTCTGAAGAGTATTATTACGCTCTGCAGCAAGGTTAACAATGTCTGTACCTAAGGTTGCTGTACCCTGTTCTGCTGCTGTACCACCATCGCCCTGCTCCTTACTAAGGCTCTTCAACCATGATGGCTTGGTAGTTGTCCATGAAGTACCGTTGTCAACGCTGTAGCCAACAACCTTCCATGCAACAGCCTGCTTGGTACCATCAGGTGCCTGACGGTAGCTTTCAATCTTATAAGAAGCCTGTGTAGCGTTGTAGGCAACAGCTGATGGACTTGTTCCGTGAATAGTATATACCCATGAAGAATTCTTCTCGCTCAACTTATAAGTACGTGTTGTACCCGCTTTCCAAGAGCCTTTAAGAGGTACGGAAATTTTACTGCCATCAGTAAAGAGAACCTCAGCAGTAACCTTATTGTCAAGGTCCTGTGGTATCATATAGAATGTATAGTTGTCATCCAACTTTGTAAGGTTGGTTTCATTTGAATTACTATACTTACTTCTATCTCTTACAATGCTGTTAGCATTCTCATTGGTGTTATAATTCACGTTGCTGAGAGTCACATTTCCACGTGTATTGTATCCGCTATGATTCCATGCAGCACCCGTACCGTTGAGATTATTAGAGAGTGTGTACTTACTCTTAATCAATACGTTTTTGAGTGTGATATCCTTGATTGTCTTGTTGAATGAAAGGTTCTGACCCACAGCAAAACGAATGGCTGTCAAAGCGTGACGGAACTGAAGATTAGTTCTTGGTGCCTGGAAACGTGTAGCATAATGCACGTTGTCAGAGCAAGCAGTCATAAGGTCTACCTGCTTTCTCACGTCAGTATTTACAGTAAATTCAAGACTTGGTGCAGCTGTTCCGTTTGGCTTGGTAAACTTAATACCATTACTGCCGTTTGTGCTTTCTGGGTAGACAGCATAGAAACGGCCGTGAGGCTGAAGCCAAGACCAAGATCTTGTATTATAGAGTATACCATTATTCCTTGTTTTCTCCTCGTTGAACCACTCTTTGTTAATAGCATTTGCTGCAGTACCACGAACACCAGTAGATGAGAAGTCGGTAAGCTTTTCTAATGTAGTTATATTCGCACGTGTACCTGGTTCGAGCTTTACAGGGTTAACACCCTCTACGGTTGTCTCAATCAAACATACGTCGAGATTCTCTGAACTCTGTACGGCCAACTTCTTACCATCAAGGTCTTTGTCTGTCAAACCTGGAGTAATTGCACCACGAGTTAATGCACCACGCGTCTGAGCATCTTCCTGTGAATCGCTTACGTCAAAGCGAACAACAGCTTCCGTGTCACCATTGTTAGTCTTCTCAGCCAAATCATCATCCGCACAAGATACAGCAGCGAATGCCATCCCACCTACAAACAAGGCAGAGAGTGCACGATAGAAAAATATCTTCTTCATTATTCTTTACTTTATTCTTTTACCTTATCTATTTATCTAACAAAATTTGATTATCCAACCAACTCGTCATCGTTGTCACCAACATCTGGTATTAAGTCTATAACTTGGACATTTCCACCATTGTCTCCACCAGGGCGAACATTAGGACTTGTCGCTAAAATAAAGCTTTCTTCAACGATATTACAAACCGATATTATCGGTCTAAGATAATTTAGTTTTCTTGTTTCTATTGTTTTCATTTTCAATATAATTCACTTGACCCGCAATGATGTGGGTTATAAAAAAATAAGACAGAAAGGAGTGGTTATGTGTTTATAATCTTATCCCTAACACGACAAGAATCAACACTTTGTTACTCTGGGCTATTCAATCTTTTTACCTTCTAATTCTATAATTATTGCAAAATTATAAATAATATCGCAATTAACAATCTTTTCACTCATTTATTTAATATTTTTTGAGAAGATATGGGTAACAGAGGGTGTTAATAAACAGTTATCCAGCCTAATTTGTAGGTGAAAGTACTTCTATTCTATGGAGTTATAAAGCTCCCTAACAAGAGCAAAACCGTTATACATCTTACAAGAATAGTTTTGTTTTGATTTGCTGTCACTTTTAACATTTCATGTAACCCCATTGTAAGCTAATTAGTTAAGCTTCGACTTTAAATGACAGTAATGACAGCAAAAATAATTTGAGGTGAATTTGCCTTTTTATCGGCATACATGGAAAAGCGTGCCCTGAGCATATAATGATTACGGATATACCCAGAAAATCGGTTCTTCCGTTACCCCCAATCGCTCATTTTACCTTTGAACTTTGAGGTTTGAACATTGAACTTTATGATATGGGTAGTTGACGAGTTGACCAGTTAATTGTAGCGATAATTTGTAGTTGACGAGTTGACAGGTTGACGAGTTGACAAGTTTATGAGTTGACAAGCTAATTCGTTCATCAGCCCAAATCTTAGAAGAACAAACTTCATATTCCCCTTTCCCTCTACCTCATCTGCCATCGTATAATCCGATGAATTATCCTTTACCACACAGTCTTCATTGTAAAGAAAATTCTAATCTCGAGTTTTAAAAAGGCGTAAATAGCACTCGAATTAACACCCTTTTGGCTTGCAAAAGGTGCCCTTTAAGCCTCTTACTAACGCCCTTTTGAAGTCCTATTAAGCACCTTTTAAAAACCACCTTTGCAACTATTTGATAACAAAACACTTACGAAGGCGTTAGATTTGCTCATTTTTAGATCAATTACCAGCCTCCTCTTTGCTTGTTTTGTAAATATATTTCCACCCCTTGCCACTTAATTTAAATCTCATACAGAGTCACGGAGCTAAGGGAGTTTATATTTAAAAATATGTTGACCATAGAGGTACCGTTGGTGTAGGGAGCTCTAAGCATGGGTGAGAGGTTGTTTACAAACCTATATTAATATACATTGAGACTATAGGATAAATACATACCTTATCGACATATACAATTGTATGCCGATAAGATAGGTAGGAACCAGTCTTGAGCCGACCTCTAAACCGCCTACAAGAATCTTGTGCATCTTTGCAACACTGTCTATCGTACCACTTGCCACACCATAGGTTAGTGACATGATGATGATAATCAGTGATAATGAGGGGATGAAACTGGAGGAGAATGAACTGGGAAATAGCTGTCCTGTCACGCTCAGGAGAATTGCGTGAGGTACAGCCGTGAGAAGAATCATGACTATCACATAGACGATAAACTCGACCAACGCTATGCGTAGTCCTACCGTTTCGCGGTAATGGAACTTGTAACGATGATTTTTGGAGTTTGTTAGGCTGCTTCTCATGTTTGATAGCATCGCACGTAATGCAGTATAAAGGCGACTGCGAACGCACGCACCTGCTGCCATCACTGCCATAATAAAGTAGATGAGCAGTGGTGAAAGTTGGTTGCTGACAAATGAGCCAAAGAACCAACGGATGCCCTCACTGCTCAGCATAGACCGCATCGGAAGCTCTGGGAAAGCTGCCGTAAGAAGCCATGAGAGCAGTATCAGTGCTAACTGGGCTATGAGAAGCACTAAGACTATATAACCTAACTTATTCCTCATCAGCGTGGAGGTTGTCGATGTCGATAATACGTAGTTCTAATGCACGTACAACAAGACGCGTTGCGTTGACGCTCATACCATTGTTACCATCAGGGAAGAACTTTTGTACGAGTTCGTTCTGTCGTTTCTCTAAGCTCTTTACACCGAATGGCATACCACGTAGGTTGGTAATCTGTTCCTTGGTATAACCGAGTGCAAGGTGGCGTAGAAAGCGCTCATCATACTCGTCAATCTCGTAGCTAACCATTGCTTCTTGGTGCATCAGCTGACCGCTCACGCTCATCTTGAATCTGCCTACAATCTTTTCGAGGATAGGCTGATTGAATACCATTCGCTTGCCCGACATGACACTTGCCACGTCGCCACGTGTCAATAGTTCGCCACTCTTAAGGCAGATACCATCAGCACCTGCATCAAGAACGTCGACCCATAGTTTTTCATTCAATATCTCACCCGTAAAGATCAGCACCTTTACATGTGGGTAAGTCTGTTTTGTTTGACGGCAGATTTCTACTCCCACCGTTGTTGAACCACCCAATCCAAGGTCGAGAAGCACGAGGTCGGGCAGGTTTTGTTTAATGAGTTTCCAGTAGGCAACTTCGCTTTCTGCTGTTCCAATAATCTCGGCTTCAGGGATTTCGTTTCGGAAGATACCCTCCGTTCCTTTTAACTCCAAGGGTACGTCTTCAACGATGATGACTCTAAAATTCTCCATAGGTATATTTTGTTTAGTTATGTTTCTTAATTTACTTTTGCCAAAACCACATCTATTCTCACGCCATTTGGTGTCGCATTCGCTGAGATACCACAGCCACGCTTATTGGTAGATTCACCATTGTCGCGGGCTATCTGTCGGCAGATAAAGAACATCAAACGGTCGGCAGAAGGCTGGAAGAGGTCGCGACAAACGTCATCAGAGAGTGTCAGTGTCGACATGATGACATGTAGGGTGACGTAACCAGGCTGATGCTCTTCGGCTGTGACCGTCAGTGGTTGGTTGTTATTGATAAGATATAGTATATCAAATAAATAAGCAAGGAAGACAGGGTCGCCACTGATGAGTGGTGACTCGAAGGTTGTTGTCAGCTTCGATGGACTCACCAATGTCGTGATATCCACTGGGCGCGACACGAGTTTCACGGATTCTACTTGGCTCATTGCCTGCTGACTAAGAATCTGATAGAGTTCTTTATAGTAGATTGCCAACTCGTCAATCGCCTCAAGTTGACCATCAGGTTCGTCTACAAGCTGGCGAATACGTGAAGGATAGTACATCGTTTCATGCTTGAGTGTTGATAGACAGTTATCAAGAATGCTGTTACTAATGTGCAAACGCTCGTTCTCATATTCCACACAACGCACCTCATCTTCGAGCATTTCTATGTCTGATTGGCTCTTTTGATTCTCCTCAACAGAGGCAATTAGTGCCTCCTTAATCTGGTTGACGATAGCAAGTAATCGTTCTGGGAATCTGTCGCTTACACCTTTCTCAACCTCTCTAAGCTTGTTTTCTTCGCTCACATCACTGAGAAGAATCGTGTTTATCTGCTTCACACGCTCCAAACAGAACTGATAAGAGAGACGATGACGATAATACATCACGTAATAAACAGGGAAGATTGAAAGCAAGAAAAGCACAAGAAGGGCAACAGCCACATTCTTATTCGTCTCCGACTTCATCATCATTCGACAGTATTCGCCCAATGAGTTGTCGGCATAACGCTCCTTAAAGAGGTGGGTATAAACAGAGTTATTGTATTTATAAACCTCCCATTCGTGCAGTGCCAATGCTGCCACAGCACTCTCATTACGTATGTCGAGGATGATACCATAGTTCATCGGTAGGCTATCATGATACCACTTAATCTCTGCAGGAACGATAGAAAGGCTTCCAAGTTGCTTCATCAACTCCTTTCCTTTAGGGCGAAGTTGGAGATAATGGAGATTCAGATAGTAACGACATGTGTCTGCATAAGCCAATGTCTTACTATAGGAACCATTGATATTTGAGAAGTAAGCCGAGTCTGCATAGATGCCAGCAAGGGTGTTATAGTCCTTCTTTGCAAGGGCAGTAGCCTTGTCGCTGGCTCTTGTAGGACGTGCCTGAGCCGTCAGGAGGGAGGCTGTAGCGAGGACGAAAGCCAACAAGACACGACTGATACCCTTTGGCAAGCGGAAGAAGAAACGACTTCCCTTGTCCTTCTCGCTCTCTACACCCATCTCACAAACAGAGAATATCTGACTAATCTTCTTGTATTTATTGATGATACCATTACAATTCATCAATCCAAAACCATGCGAAGCACTGTCTTTCTGGTCATGGATTGGCTTGTGATCGAAGATGTGTTGTTGCTCTTCCTCAGTGAGTCCGCAACCCGTATCGGCAACAGATATCTCAACATAGTCAGGCTCTTCTATGGATGAAATGGTCACCTTTCCACCTTTTTCAGTAAACTTACGAGCATTATCAGCCAATGTATTCACCATGAAAAGCGTCAGAACGCGGTCGGCTTTGACGACAGCTTTTGTGTCTTCTACACGTAAGTCGATACCCTTCATATGGAAGCCCATGCGTCCTTTCTTCACAATATCGAATACCTGTTGTATAGGGAAACTCTCAATATGCAGCGACAATTTACCTTGTCTAAGCTGAATCCACTCCGTGAGAACAGCGTTTAGTTCGTTAATCTTATCGGTCAACTCACGAATATAAGTATAACGTTCTGCCTGCACAGCATCGCTTTCGCCACCCTTCTTGAGCTTCTCAATCTCATGTAACATACGGTCGATGAGTGGGATAACACCATTGACAAGCGAAATCTTAGCCCGTTGTTCAAGGTGTTTACGCTTATTATCCGTAAGATGTAACTTATTGATAACAAGTTGTTCTGACACCTCTTCATACTTATCAGCCAGTTCTGCCATGTGCTTTTCATTGTTATGACGCCACTGCTCAAGCGGAAGGAGGAGGTCGTCTAACGAACCCTGTGTATCTTTTCTTCGACGAAGATAATGGAAAAGGACCAGTGAAGCCAACACGAAGAAGATAGAGAGTGCCACAGCAAAGATGATAAGATTCAGCTGTTTTGAGGTACGCTCTAATTGTTCAGCACGTGATGTAAGGTATCTGTCTTGTCGAGTTTCGTCCTGAAGGTCAAGGTAGATGTTACGGTTATAATCACTCTGTTGCTTATTATTTATAGCCGAATACGTAACACTCAACTGTTCGCGGATAGACGCAACGAGGTCGGGTGCCTGCTTGATAGCCGGGTTATCGTGCAAAGCCTTGTTCAGACAGATGATAGCTGAGCGGTAATCCTTTATCTTCCAATAGCATGAAGCCAAGGTACGATAGCAACCTGCCGTCTGATAAACATCTCCATAACGTTGGAAGATATGCAGTGAACGCTGTGCTAAGTTACCTGCAAGAAGTTTCTCAGGCATGTTATCAAGGTTGATATATTGGAACGAAGGTAGGTTATCATGCATCAGTGTTGCTCTACTCTTATCGTTCAGAATCAACTCACTGATTGCCTGCAAGGAGTTTGCCTCCCAATAAGGGAAGTTGTGCTGGCGTGCAAGCATATAACAACGTATGAGATACTCAAACTCTTTCTGCTCTATGGCTTTCTGCGAATTGGTATTGATAATACCACCCGACCCGATGTTATAGTAATAAGCCAAGAGCTGAGCCATGTCGGTTTGTATCTCTCCATCGGGATTAATCTGGCTGATTGCCTTGATAGAAGGCTGCTCCAAACCTACGTAATAGTAGTATGTCGAAGTGACAATGGCAAACTCTGAGCGCGCATAAACCATGCGACGACGTTGCCGAGGAGAGAGTAGTTTCTCATCTTCTTCAATACGATGAATTCGTTTTTGTGCTTTTTCATAGTAGTCGTAGAACTCCTTATTGAGCGACTCACGCTGACAAAGGCGCATGAACTGAATGTCAGCCACCAAGAGTTCTACTTGGTTATCAGTGATTTTGAGGACAGAATCGAGTTTAGCATAGGCTTCTGTAAAGCGCATCTTCATCAAGTCAACGAAAGCAAGATTGTTTAATGCCTCCGCCTTTCCTGCGTCATAGCTTCCTGCCAGACCGTAGGCTTTGTCCGCATAGATTCTCACGGAGTCGAGATTACGATAGTGTAAGGCATATGCCTTGTCGTTTAATTCGTCAACTTCTTGTACGTGTGGAACATTACAGGCAGCAAGCATCAGAAGGAGTAGACAAACTACCCACCCTGTAATTATGCTGTATGTCTTTGTTCTTTTCATCTATTTTATGTAGACTTAGCTACTACTCCTCTATAAATCAAAGGCAAATATACAAAACTTTTTTGATAATTTCATAATTCAGAATTCATAATTCATAATTATGATTACTACTATAATTCATAATTCAAAATTCATAATTCATAATTATGATTACCATTGTTGGAAAAATCAATGGTTAAAGCACAAATCAAAAAGTTCAATGTTCAATGTTCAAAGTTCAAAGGATAAAAAGTTCAAAGTTCAAAGCTCAAAGTTCAAAGGATAAAAAGTTCAAAGGATAAAAATTCGTAGTCGGTGTTTGAATTTTCTTTACATTATAGTTAAAGAAATGGTAGGAAAAATGGTTAAGAACGAGTGATTTTAGTGCCTCTATAAGTCTTTTGTTATCAAGTAGTTGCAAAGGTGGGTTTCGAAAGGTGCTTAATTGGACTTCAAAAGGGCGTTGGTAAGGGGCTTAAAGGGCACCTTTTGCAAGTCAAAAGGGCGTTAATTCGAAGGGTAAAGAGCATGTATAAAAAACGAGGCGTGACTTTATTCTTACAAAATGGATTGTTAGGACGAAAGAGGAGAACGTGTTTCACCTACCAAGAAATGGGTATTATGCAAATTCACTAAAAGTAAGTATTGTGCGATGTATATATTTTTTCTACTTTTGCAGTCGTAAATCGTAACAAATGAAAATACAAGGCTGACTTCATTTGCAGACACCTGCGACTTGATCTGAAGCCTGAGTAAACCCTTATAGATTCGTTTCCTCCGCTGTGAAGGTTGGGGGAAATTGCGTCTATTAATTAAAAACCATTTGTAATCTAAGTATATATGAACAAATTAAAAATGAACTATGAAAGGCGTGTCAGATACTACCTGTCCGCCACTCTCTTAAGTTCTTTGTTCTTATTCCCACCCACCTACGTCCATGCTACGTCTGTACATGGGCAGGAGACAGTGGAGGATGAGGATAAAGATGTCAAAACATCTGTAACCGTTCGGGTTATTTCCGAACTGTCACAAGAGCCGCTCATCGGTGCTGTCGTACGTTGCGAAGGTGTTTCAAATCCCTCGGTGACAGACATCGACGGTAGGTGTACGATTAAACTCAAGCGTGCTGCCGACCGCTTGAAACTGACGGTTACCTACGTAGGTTATAAGACCGTGACACGTGTTGTTAGCGTTCCCGAAAGCCACATGATAACCTTACAGTTGAAGGATGATTCTAAACAATTAGATAATGTCACTGTCACGGCACAGAAACGACACACGACCGTCTTACAGCAGTCGTCAGCTATCAGTCAGGAAGCATTGGAAAAAGGCGGTGCAACATCGTTGGCAAAACTGCTTGAAACCATCCCCGGCGTTAGTTCTATCAGTACTGGAAACACGATAGCAAAGCCTGTTATTCAAGGTATGCACAGTAGTCGTATCCTCTTGATGAACAATGGAGTACGATTAGAGAGCCAGAGTTGGGGTGCCGACCACGCACCAGAACTCGACTATACAGGTTCGAGCATGGTAGAAGTGGTGAAAGGTGCCGAGTGTATTCGCTATGGCTTCGGTGCAATGGGTGGTGTGGTACTCTTGAATGATGCGCCCCTACCCTACGAAAACAAGAAGATTAAGGTGAATGGAAACGTCAACATGGGTTACGATACCAATGCACGTGGCTTCAGTGGATCGGGTACTATCGAGACGGGTTATAAGCAGTTTGGTCTGCGCCTACACGGAATGTACACCAAAGGAGGCGACTATCATACAGCCGACTACGTACTGAACAATACGGGATATAACACCATCAGCTTTTCAGCCTTAGCCGGTTGGCAAGGAAAGAAGCTCACGGCAACCCTCTTCTCAAGTATCTACTATCAGCGAAGCGGAATCTATTACGCCAGTAAGATATCCGACCTATCACAGTTGATCAAGCGATTTGAATACGGACGTCCTGATCCAGAGACCGTTAAACCCTTCTCATACGAAATCAAACCGCCGTTCCAGCAGTCGCAACACGTGACGTTGAAGGGTGAACTGAAATGGGAACTTAATCCCAACCATCACCTCAATTTTACGCTATCCTTCCAAGAGAATCTCCGTCAAGAGTTCGAAAACCGAAAGAAGACACAATGGAGTTGGATTCCAGTGCAGGACTTGATGCTGAAAACCTATAAGTTCGACGTACTTTGGCAAGCGAAATGGAAACTATGGAAGATGACAACTGACGCTGGTCTTTCAAACACTTACCAAACGAACTTCAACTATCCGGGTACGAAACAGCCAGCTTTCGTTCCTAACTTTGCAGCCCTTTCGATGGGTGGTTATTTCCTTCATAAGGCAGAGTTTGGCAGGTTGCAGTGCGCACTCGGTATGCGTTACGACTTCCGTGTGTTGTCGGTTAATGGCTATAGCAGCCTCAGCAACTATACCTACTACGACGACTTCAAACTTTATAGTAACTTCACGATGAGCCTGGCGACCCACTATCAGTTCAGTGACAAGTGGGATGCACGTGCGAATATCGGTTGGTCATGGCGTCCACCAGATATCAACGAACTCTATGCCATTGGCTTGCAAGACGGTTCCTATTGGGTAGTAGGCAACAAGAATCTTGCCAGCGAGCGTGGTTATAAACTCGTGTTAGGAACGAAGTATAGGAACACATGGTTCTCTGTAGAGCCAAGTTTCTTCTTCCAGCGTATCAATAGTTATATCTACGACCACATCGGAACAGGTAAGGACCGCTTCCATAACCATCCAAGTGGTAAGTATCCGAAGTTTATCTACGACCAAGACGATGTGAAACTCTATGGTGGTGATATCGAAGCAACCGTGAAGCCACTGCAAGGACTGACCTTTGTCGGTAAGGGAGAATGGATGTTTGCACGCAACCTGACCCATAACGACTGGCTACCTTTCATGCCATCAGACCGTTACGGACTATCAGCTACCTACGACCTACCGCTAACAAAGAATCATAAGTATCGTTCGTCGCTGTCGCTCTCAGGTATCTACGTGACCAAGCAGACCCGATTCGATCCCGATAAAGACCTCGTTCCCGACTCACCACCAGCCTATTTCCTACTGAATGGTACGGCTGAGTTCCGCATCGCGTTACCACAGAATCGAGAGCTGAAGTTTATGATTGTCGGTGATAACATCCTCAATGCACTCTATAAGGAGTACACCGACCGCTTCAGATACTACGCCCATGAGCGCGGATCAAACTTCTCTTTACGTACATTGTTTAAGTTCTAATTAGCTGAAAAAGAATATGAAACTATATAAAGACATACGCCTCATACTTGCCACGGCAGCAGTGGGACTTCTCTTCGGAAGTTGCTCTAACGACCAAGTTGACGATTTCTTCAAGAAGATTATACAAGCCCCTCCTTCCTCTATTGAACGAGATGTGAAGGGACATGAGCAGATTTATGCCGTTCATGCCATCTTGAGAATGGGCTATAAGGGGGGAATGATTGGTGTTGGACCAGACGGAAACGACTCTATTCAAGCCTATAACACCTATCATCTTGTCAGTGGCTCGACCTCTATCCCTGTCATGCAGGAGATTGATATTGCCAAAGATGACGACGGACAGATGACGATTACGACAGAGCGCGACTGCTTTGATGTGATTGCTTCAGACGATATCTACTATGGATTGGAGCTGAAGTACTACGATCAAAACGGTATGCTCATCAACCATCAGTTCTCTGGTTATCCCTTCATGAAGGACAAAGACGGTTATAACGTTCCTGATGAAGACAACGCAACACTCCTTGTTCACCAGCACTTCTTCGGTATTGGTAACGCATCTTTGAACAAAGCGGTGGCAGATAGTAGCTCTGCAGGACACGGACAGGAGGTGCGTGGATTGCAAATGGCATACCCACGTTCGTTGGCTTCACTACCTACTTATTATGACCGATACACCTTTAAAGAGAAAGGTGGAGCAATGGAAGCTGCCACAAAGTTCTCAACTTCTAACATCTATGTGCCTGATGGCTACACGTTGGGACAGAATTTAGTGCCGTTCGATAGTGAGTTGGCATGGAAGTCGATTGAGGTATCGGGAAAACCAGAGGCTTTGCAGCCTTATAACTTCGGTGGAAAGACCTATCATCTCTACAAAACTATTGATCCAATGGAGCTAAATAAGATTACACCAGAGGTCTTTACCTACGAGTATCGTGACACAGATCCAGTGGAAGAAGAACTCGGAAAACTTTTTACAGAAGCTTATAACGATGACTTCACCGACCCAGACACAGAGTCGCCACGCCAGCGTTATGGTCATACCGTGGGTTTACTGCATCAGAAACGCAGCTTAGACGTCGGCTCAGACATGGACCGCTTGGGCTTTAAGGGCATCATGCAGTTCCACAAATCAGACATTGCTTTCCAGCTACAGGTGCGTATCTGCCACATTCTTAACAAAGGACAGCAGCACGTGGGAGAGTCGGAAAAGCCTGCGAAGTATTGCAATACGAACAATAGCGAGCATAGCTTCCTATGGGATTTCAACCAGTTACAACCGGGTTGGGATAGCTTTGATATCGACTATCCGCTGTCTGTTCGTGTGATAGCCAATACCAAGGATGGTGAAGACAAGTGTTTTGAAGATGTTAAGCGATTCTATCCTGCTGCCAACAAGGCACAGCTCTGGCGTATGCTGACACAGCCACAAGACTTCTTCATACAGTACAGACATAACGTAGTATTGATGTAAAAACGAATTGGGAAGATGAATAAGATATTCAAGAACATTCTTTTATTATCATGTGTTGCCGCTGTTTTCACTTCATGTGACAACTTTGTGTTTGGCAATGTACATGTTGATTATAACGAAAATCCCTTAGAAAGTAAGGGATTAGCACGTAGCGGTGCAGACCGTTATGTAGATAGTCTGTCGAAGATTAAGGTCTCTGAGCAGATGAATAACCCCGACCCAGACGGAGCCTTCAATGGTTGGGCTACCTGCTTGGCTATGTTTAAAGAGGGACACTCCCACGGTGACGGTATGATGCACGGTAACTTCGTTTATCATAACGCCCCTTGGAAGCAGGAGGAGTTTGTCATCATCCGCAACAATACGGCAAAATGGCCTACGGTTGAGGTGCAACGCCAGAGTACAGTGACCTATCTTGAACAGAGCGATGGTAAGACTGGACCTGATTACATCCGTATCATCGGTGGAAAACTGAAGCGTTGGGGACTCTGTCTCTACTTCTTCGATAAGGAGGGTAAGCTGATGAACGATGATATTCTCGACCACTCTGATGAATATCAGATATTCTTCACGGTGAGCGAGGTCGACGATAAGGGTAATCCTTACGAGGTGATGGACTGCCGTGGTACGTGGAAACCAAAGAAGAACAAGTTTGGTGACTGGAAGAAAGGCGGTACAGTCGATACGACACCAGTCCCTTCTCCAACCTTTGCGAATAAGACCACGTGGAAGGAACGTGCCGAACTGACTCCGAAGATATTTGAATATACCTATCGTGATACGTGGATTCATAACGCAATGGCTGACGGAGCGCGTGAGTTGTTCAACCAACGTCTGCTCCCACCGTTGACCCGTGAGGATGCTGACTGGGCGGTTGCACCTTACGACCAAGACCGTGTAGGACTGAAGGGACACTTCAACTTCGACATTGATGCCGATGAAAACGATGCGCTTCATCAAGAGTGGCCATTAGAGATTACACGTCGTTTGGACCCAGCAACGGGTGAGGCAGGTCGTTATACACGTCCGTCTTACCTCTTGCCAAAGTTCTATCTGTCTGTAAGAGTGATGAAATGTCCGAAAGGAAAGAAGGCATTGATACCGAAGGACGAGTATCTTAACCGCCATTCAACCTATGTCTTCCGTAGTCCGTTCATCTGTTCAGAGGCTTACAACCCTGACGAGCCAAAGGAGTATGGGGCAGATTCAGAATGGAAGGAGCTTTTCCGCTTTAATATCCCTATCAAAGTGTTCTGCAGTAGCTTTGATACTGACCCTACAACCATCGACCCGAACGACCCACTCTATTTCTACTTAGGTCACGAAATAGGCTTGTCATCATTAGATGCGTTGGAAGCTTCGCAGAATGTACAGACCCACGGCATTGGTGGTGGCTCTGGTTTCGGAAACTGGTTCTTGTAACATGGACAGAGGGAGAGGACAGTGTCGTCGCTAAGGAAGTATCTATACGTCTGTAACTCACAATCTATTCCTCTCGTGGCAATAGTCCCTCCCACTGCTCACAATGATATAAACATAAATAGAAGAAAACAAATGATGAAAAAGAAGATAACTGCGTACCTGCTTTTTAGCCTTATGCTTTTGGGGCTGAACAGCTGTACGCGTAATGAAATGCCTGTGAAGCAATCCACTTCTAAGACAAAGTTAGACCACTTGATTATCAAGGAAGTGTTCTATGTTGGGCATTATTGGTATCGTGATGTACGTGCGTGGGGTATGAAGAATTTGAACCAAATGTACAATGACGATCAGTATATCGCTATCTTTAATCCTACGGATGAGGTGAAATATCTTGACGGATTGGCGTTGTGTGTCAATGCCATTGAACCGAGCAAAGCCATCCAGTTCGCACCGAAAGACGATTTTGTCAATCGTTATTATGGTGCATCGGGTATCTCTTATTTCCCCGGTAAGGGCAATGACTACCCTGTTAAGCCGGGGCAAACCATCATTGTTGCAAAGTATGCCATCGACCACAAGGCTAAGTTTGAGGCTGAATTGGAGGGCGAGGACCTGAGTATGTATGGCGGATTGAATGCCTTTTTAGACTTGAGCAAAGCCGACTTCGAATGGACAAACAGCAACTACGACCCCGGACAGAAGAACAATCCGAACGTTCCAGACATGAATGCAATCCTCACATCTACCGATGCTAAGGGCAATATTGGCCCTGCTTACGAGTTCTCTCACATCTCTGAGAGCAACGGTATAGCCTTGATAAAACTGCCATGGACGCCAGAGGAATTCAAGAAGAACTATGCCGAAACAAAGGATAGCAAAGGTTATCTGCATTATATCACCGTCACCAGTAGTGCCTTCGGTGACTTCTATGCCATCGAAATACCCTTCGAGTGTGTCATCGACTGCATCACCATCTGTCCTCGTCGTATGTTCCAGATGCGTCCAAGCAAGTTAGACAGAGGCTACAATGCCGTTACCGACGTCTCTTTCTCAGGTTTAAAACAGAGCGATTACCCCATCTCTTCTGGCCTTGCGCTGGTAAGAAAGTGGGATGGTAAGAAATACGTGGATGACAACAACACAACCGCAGACTTTGAAGTAAAAGTCGCCTCACTATCAAGAAGGGATGAAAAGGGAAACGCTATAAAGTAAAGATTAAGAAATGGTTGCAAGGTATTAGAAGCGACTAAAGGTAAAAAGGTGAAAGGGTAATAAGGCTGTATCAAAGTAAGAGCAATCTATTTTGATGCAGCCTTTCACATTGAGTATAAGAAGCAAGGTCAATGTTCAAAATCCAAAGTCCCCTTTCTTTGTAAAGATTATTCAAACATACGAAACGAAAAGGGCGTTAATTGGCTTTCAATTAACGCCCTTTTGCCTTGCAAAAGATGCCCTTTAAGACCCTTACTAACGCCCTTTTGAAGTTCAACTAAGCACCTTTTACTTTACTATTTTATAACAGTCTGATTAGCTGTTAGTTACGAATCCGCCTTTTATACGTGCTTTCATCCTTTATTTTAAACCTTTTGCTCAAAAATTTGTAATGAATTTTGATGCTAAATAACTTTGATTTTTGAGATTTGAACATTAATCTTTGGCATTAATCATAACTGTGTTCATCTTCTCACAGAAGTTGTGGAAATATAGTAGCTATACATCTTTTTCTATGAGTATATATGCGATGTGTACCGTAAGAATTTAGAGAGGCGGGATATTATCGACTAACGTAGGTGCCTTTAGTGTATAAAGGAGTATCACTTTCAGCATTCTTTCTCAGAACTTCAAGAAAACTAATAATTAAGAATAATTAATGCACAAAAGTATGTTATATAAGGTGGAAAAACTATCTTTACGCTTAATTTATTCACGGATTGATAAAGGCGGGAAAGTTATATATAGAGATTGAGGTAGCTCCAAAGCCAACTATTACTCCAATGTCAAATCAGTTTAGGTTTAAGATATAACAGTAGTATGAAGAGATTAGCATTATATTTCGTAGGTCTGGTTTGCATACTTTGTAATTGTACAGCGCAGACGGTATCATCGTCGGCAAAAGATAATTCACAACAAAATCAGAATAAGCAACTGCAACAAAACGTCAAAGGGCAGAAGTCTACACCAACTTACAGCATTATATCTGTAGAAAACACTTATAAACTTCGATGGACAGGTAAGGCTTTTACTGGTCTACAGAAAGATAAAGCAAATACATGGCTTATCAAAGCAGTGGTGAAGGGGTTGGATGCTAAGTGGCTTGAACATCCTTTTTCGATTACAACAAAAGATGTATGGCTGCTTAAAGACAGTCTACAGAAAGATGTAGTAGCAATCGTTGCCTTGGAGTCTGCAGAGGCGGGGTGGAGTTTTCCTACCATCAACAAGGAGTATTTCATGATAGAAGAATGCGAGGCTCCCTTGTATGCTGTTCCATATTTTATAAACGGCAGAGTCTACATTATTTGTCTTACACCTTCATTTCAAATCAAAGGAGATGAGATGTACCCCACTATTAATAGAAAAGAGCTGCAAGAAAAGGTATTGATGCCACTGATGCAGTCTTTCAAATAGCATATTTGTAGTGCATGTCAAAGATAAAATATTTCTGTGACCTTGTCCTCAGTAATCATAGCAATCTTTATTTGCAGCTATTTGTATATTAGCTTCTTAAAGTTACAACCAATTCCGCTAATCACCAAATTAATAGACATTTATAACTCGTCAGACTCACGTTAGTTAGGACCTCTGCCAAAGGCCTGCCCATTTAAAGATATCTGCCCACTCACAACCATTTTTTTAACATCCCGTCCAGTTATCTGGCGTACAAGGACATCACTAATACATTCATATGGAGTATAAAAGCCTTTGACCAAAACCTTACGACCATTTCGTAGAAAATAGCAGACATCTTCATCCCAGCCTATGGCGCCTTTCTTCTCTTTATAGAACTGAGACGAAAACTCGTAATGTCTTCCATCTACTCCTTTCACTCTAAAATGATCGCCAGCGCCTTGTACCTGTAATCCGCTACGTAAGCAGAATGCATGCAATTGTGGATAAGTGAAGAAGAGATTGTAAGACCCAGAACCCTCTTCCTTTTCCGATAAGGTTACAAGCATATAAGGTTTCATTCCTGTATCGATAAATATACTGCCTGTATAGTCATCCCGAACTCCTAACAATTTAAGAAGTGAATCACGTTTTTCCTCAGATGGGAGATCTAACAACGGCTTAACGAGTCTCAGTTGGTTCTCAGCCCATGCCTGATATGTCCCTTTATTAACACCATTACCATAGCTGTCCATTAACTGATGAAACTCCATCACATCATTGTAAAACTGCTGACATAACTCCTGTCGATTAACGCCAAAACAGAATCGACGCTCAATATAGCAACCCTTCTTCTTACCAGATTTATCAATGACTATATTATCCGAAGGCGGTACACTCCCACCATGATTTAGGTCATAACACGGTCCTTGCATATACATGCGAAGATAATATTGAACCTCCTCAGTCAGTCTCTCATCATCAAGGAATTGGTCGAAAGCATCTATCAGATGCTTTGCACGCCAGATATCATCAACCGTTCTCAGCTCTAACTTAGCTGGTTTTAGAGAGAAATCTAACTCGGGAAAGTGGGCCCAGAGACGTCGCGTGAGTGCATCGAATTTCTTCATAGGTCCGTGTTCAAACTCTTTTGCCCGACGCAGGATAACTACTTTCTCAAAGTCATCTTCGATCCCATGCCGGTTTTTCATCATCGGAAACGGATCACTGCTGATATAACTTGCCACATGAAAGGTGTCTTTAGGATAGTCTGACAATGTGAATGTCCAAATTCTTATATCGTTTGACAAGCCACGACTTGTTTCATACTTATCAGAAAGTACAATACGCTGCCCTGGATAATTTTTCTCAAGATAAGCCATGACTTCCCCAGAAGAATTAAAGCTGGGGAAGCAGCTATCCAACATAAATAGCACTAAACCCACCAACACATACAAGGGAATTCTATGTAAAACCGTCTTTGTTTTCATAATCAAATTTAATGTTATTCAATATCTGCCACTACATATTCTGATCTTGTCCCGATACGGAATTTACCTCCCCAGATACCGATACCAGAAGAAACATAGTATTGCGTATTACCTTTCTTTAATGGTCCGAAAGCATCTTCATAAATGAAAAGAATCAAGGCAAATATTATTATCATTGCTACATTCATATTCCTACCTTTATACTTTAACTTAACCATTATCTATACTCAAATCTAAGCCATAATTGTACTTTACTTAAACTCCTCTTATACTTTAACTCACGTTATATTACTCTCCCTTTCTTTTGCAAATATAACTCTTTGCATTGATATTTGCAAGAAAGTAAATGAAAAAGCAGCAAATGATTGCTCACTTGCTGCTGTATAGTAATAAGGTTTTCTGTATAAGCCATCGATGTTTTACTGTAAGTTTCTGTTCTTATTTCTTTGTCAGACGAACATACAACAAGTAAAAATATATGGTGTGGCTTAGGAAAACCGATGTGCTCATTATTTAATGATTATCTTTTTACCATTGACAATATAAACACCCTTAGGCAAAGCATTAATTTCGTCAGTGCTTGCTTTACTTAGCCGTTTTGTTCCATCTATTGTATAGACATCAGCAAGTCCTGCGTTTTTATAAACAGTGTTTGTAATGCCAGTAGTACTACCCTCTATTAATAAAAAATCTCTCCAATATGGTGCTTGTTTATATGTGTCAAGACTATTCTTAGGAACAATAAGTTTACATTTAGATTTATTTATGTAGGTAAAAACACCTATTTCACAGATTGGAGGTACGACTGCCTCACTTGAAATCTGTGTAATATTGGTACAGTTATTAAATGCGTATTCTCCTATAGCCTTAACACTATTTCCGATATGTACTTTTTGCAGGTTGGTGCATCCGCTAAAAGCTTCGCTACCTATTGTCGTAACACTATTCGGAATGGTTACAGAAGTTAGAGAGCTGCAATCTGTGAAAGCATCGTCATTTATTGTCGTAACACTATTGGGAATGTTTATAGAAGTTAGAGAGCTACAACCTCTGAAAGCCCAATCTCCTATTGTCGTAACACTATTTGGAATGGTTACAGAAGTTAGAGAGCGACAATCGCTGAAAGTATTATCGCTAATTGTCTTAACACTATTGGGAATGGTAACAGAGGTTAGAGAGCTACAATTGCTGAAAGCATACTCTCCAATTGTCGTAACACTATTGGGAATGGTTACAGAAGTTAGAGAGCTACAATCGCTGAAAGCATATCCTTTAATTGTCGTAACACTATTGGGAATGGTTACAGAAGTTAGAGAGCTACAATTGCTGAAAGTATTATCGCTAATTGTCTTAACACTATTTGGAATGGTTACAGAGGTTAGAGAGCTACAATCCTTGAAAGCATATCCTTCAATTATCGTAACACTATTGGGAATGGTTACAGAGGTTAGAGAGCTACAATCCTTGAAAGCAGATCCTTCAATTATCGTAACACTATTGGGAATGGTTACAGAAGTTAGAGAGCTACAACCGTAGAAAGCATACAGTCCAATTGTCGTAACACTATTGGGAATGGTTACAGAAGTTAGAGAGCGACAATCGTAGAAAGCATACAGTCCAATTGTCGTAACACTATTGGGAATGGTTACAGAAGTTAGAGAGCTACAACCGTAGAAGGCATGCAGTCCAATTGTCGTAACACTATTGGGAATGGTTACAGAAGTTAGAGAGCGACAATCGCTGAAAGCACCCTGTCCAATTGTCGTAACACTATTGGGAATGGTTACAGAAGTTAGAGAGCGACAACCGCTGAAAGCAGCTTGCCCAATTGTCGTAACACGATTACCTATTATAATTCGTTTAACATCAGAGGTAATCCATGGGCTGAATCTATAATCATCCATTTCCCCTTTTCCTGAAATGGTCAAAACTCCATCATCAGTAAGGTGCCATTTTAGATTAGGTCCACAGGTACCAGAGCTTTTTGCATTAGCTGATAAGCCCATGAGTAGGGCTATTAACAAGATGTAAATTTGTTTCATATTAGTACTTTTATATAAATAATATTTTTGAATTATGGATGTTCAAATGCAAAGATAAACAAAATTTGTTATAAAATGTTTTTCTATTAAAAGTTTATGTAGCATTTTGCTTCTTTTTTCAAGATAGTTATTGTTGAGAGATGGCATCTCATAAGTACCACCAGGTAGCCTCCACCTAATTCCACCTTCATTGAACCAAATAATCTTGTTTCGGTACTATGTGTTTTCTCGAAATTTATCCTCTAACAATAGAATTCTTTCCCGCAGTTGGTCAAAAGTCAATGGATTCTCGTTATAAATGAATGATTCTATCATTGCTTTGTAATCATCTCGGAACAAATTTTCTATCTCTCCAGTAGGCCAGATCTTAATATTCTCTCGCTTATCAGAGTCATAATCCACAGAACTGATATGATAGAATTTCTTGCGATGCTCTATGATACTTTTATAAAGTTCTGAGTCGTTGATAGCTGTTTCTGAATAGGTGTCCATCAATCTCTCCAAGTCATAAAGGTGACGGCTCATTCTTTCGCTTCTGGGCGACTTCTTCTGATATTCCTCATTAAGCAATAATGCCTTTTCCAAAAAAGTCCGGATAGGAAGTACCGTAGGAACAAAGCATTGGGTAGCATTATCCACTTCGTTAAAAGTATCATAAATCAGTGAAGTTAATGCTCGGTTTTCAAAAGGTTCATCCATAGACATACAGCTGATTTCGATTTTGACCTTTGGCTGAATGTATTCATTTGTTTCATCTAAGATGCTGGGATAGACAACATTCAGCACTACTGGGTCACGGTCTGTATCAATAGGAATCTCAACACCGTCTTGCATGATACTCTTTACATTCTCGACGTAGAAATCTTTAGCTCCCAATTTTGCAAGTTGCTCATTTAACTCAGGAGAAAGTCGCTCGAAAATAACCTCCCTCGATGCCTTCCGCAAGCTTTTCAGTTGATTATTATTCTCGCACTTGGCAAAAGGATATAGCTTCTGTTTTTCTTCCGTTTCAGTAAACCAACTTCTGCTAAGAGATATGTCTATATCCTCACTGAACCTTCTTAAATCAATGTTCTCCCATTTACCTTTAGAAAGACTTGTTCCGCCTTTGAAAAGCAGGAACTCCGAAAATGACGTAGAGAAAAGTGCTTTGAGGGTAATCGTTACCCACCAGTCCTTCTCTATAGCCAAGTCCTCTATATTTGTTCTCAATGCTGTATTCTGTACGATTGCGATACGCTCTTCGATTGTCTTATCTTGCCAAATGCTCATACTTTTCTATTATTGGTTTTATATACTTGCGAACCCAGACTGGCGCTGTTGCCAAATCCGTTTTTATCTGTTGCTTTTCGGTTGAGTCAGAGATTAACTTCTCAATTCTATTTGTATCAGCAGAAGTTATGTTTGATTGCCCCTTTGCCTTGAGTGCTAAAACAAGTAATGGCATTAACTTGCTGTGATACGAATATGTGCTGGGAGTTCTGTGCTTCAGTCTTATTTTCTTGTTCCCTATAGTTATAGTCCTCGGCGATCCTGTTGTTAGATAGATTGCCTTCATCGGAACCTGTGTTGACAAACCAAGGGCGTTCAAAGCATATTCTCCTGTTGGTAGAATCTCCGCATTTTCATGTTCTGCGATCAGTTTTACAATCTTCTCTGCCGAAGGATATACATTGCCATAGTTAGTTACTATCGGCTTATAGTATATGCCTTTTGCGAGGCGTTCAAGAACACCAAAACCTTTCATCGTCGATAATAACTTACTGACATATTCATTATCAAACTCAGCAAAGTCATTGACAAAGAAAACCGTTCCTGGTTCAGCTTCGTCTATCCGTTGTTTTATCTGTTCCTGAATGGTCATATTAACATATTTTAGTCGGTAACTTTTGCAAAGTTATGGAAATTATCTGTCTTTTGCAACAATACCCCCTACTTTTTTGACTGTTTGGAGGTAAATTAAATGTTGTGCGTTAACATATTTTAGTCGGTAACTTTTGCAAAGTTATGGAAAGCAATTCGCAATGAAAGAGGAATTAAAATTTCACAAGACATAGTACTGCCAACATCTAATGAGAGGTCGTGATATTATGAAAATCAACTTTGCTGTCACTTCTGTCACTTCTTGTATACTTATAATGCGTTGATTATAAGCATCTAAGGTAAAGTGTTAAAAGTGACAGCAAACTAAAATCAAACTTTATTTAGTGATATGGGGTTAATGGAGAAGGGACTTTTGCTACTTCTTTTGTAGGTTTGTCAGCAAGTCGGCAACCACATAGCTGGAACCGCCAACGAAGATAAAATCTTGTTCGTCAGCATCTTGAAGGGCAGCTTGGTAGGCTTCAAGGACGGTTGGGTAGATCTTTCCGTGTAGGTCGTAATCGTTGGCTGTTGCGGCAACCTTCTCTGCAGGGAAGGCACGATGCGTACTCGGTTGTGTCCAATAGTAAATGGCATCATCGGGGAGCATAGACATGACAGCGTGTAGATCTTTATCATCCACCATACCAAAGACAATGCGCTTCTGCTTACATTGTTGACGTTTGATTTGTTGGGAGAGGTAAGTCCATCCACCAACATTGTGACCTGTGTCACAAATCACTAATGGGGTTGCTTGTAGTTTCTGCCATCTACCCATCAGTCCTGTCAGTTCACAAACATTAGAAAAACCTTTGGCAATACTCTCTGCGTTCTTGATAATGCCTTTATTATATAGCTGCATGGCAGCAGTGAGTACCGTGTTAGCGTTTTTCTCTTGGTAGCTACCGCCTAATTCGCCCACAATCTCGCCAAAGAAACGAGTTTGATAAGCGATGCCACCATCGGGGTGAGGGTGAGAAGAAAGTATTGCAGGGATGTCTTCTGCAAAGACAATGAGGGCATCCTCTTTCTGTGCTTTTGCCTTGAAGACAATCTGCGTTTCAGGGACAGACTCACCAATAACGACTGGTACACGATGTTTGATAATGCCAGCCTTCTCTGCTGCGATAGCTCCGAGCGTATTACCGAGGAACTGGGTGTGATCGAGTGATATATTGGTGATAATCGATAAGATAGGAGTGATAATGTTTGTACAATCGAGTCTACCACCTAAGCCCACTTCAATGATAGCAACATCAACCTTCTGCTCAGCAAAGTGCTTGAAAGCTAAGGCTGTTGTGAGTTCAAAGAAAGAAGGGTGGAGTGGTTCAAAGAAGTTGCGTTCCTGTTCAACAAAGTCGATAACCTCCTGCTCAGAAATCATTTCTCCATTGACTCTGATACGTTCGCGGAAGTCAACGAGGTGAGGACTGGTATAGAGTCCGACCTTATATCCTTCAGCTTGGAGGATAGCTGCCAACGTGTGGGAGCACGAACCTTTTCCGTTGGTTCCTGCAACATGAATAGAAAGGAAGTGGGTATGTGGATGTCCAAAGTGCTCGTCCAAAGCCTTTGTCGTCTCAAGTCCTTCTTTGTAAGCAGATGCCCCGACGTGTTCGAAGACGGGTGTGCTGTTGAATAGATATTCTACGGTTTCTTGGTAGGTCATGGGTGATGGGTGGTGGGTGGTGGGTGGTGATGGATTGCGTTGATGGGTGTTGGTTGATGGTTGTTGGGTGTTAATGAATTGCGATGATAAAGGGTGATGATAGGATGATGAAGGGTGATGATAGGTGATGAAATGATTTAGCCCCATTAGCCAAAGAAGTCTAATGGGGCATATAATCATTATTTCAATTTTGTTTGTAAACTCATTGCTAATTAAAAACTCGTTTACTCGTCAACTTGTTAGTTCACTCGTCAACTTAAGATATGTTCATCTGTTACTTTGTCTTTTATTTACTCTGTCTACAAGCAACTTGTTCACTTGTCAACTCGTCAAACTCGTCAACTCGCTCAACTAAACAGTTTCTTAAAGTTCTCGAAGATAGAGCGTTTAGTGCTGTTATCACCACGGAAGTTTTCGCTTTGGCGTAAGTCTTCGATGATTTTCTTCTCCTCTTTATTCAACTCCTTTGGAACGTAAATACTGATGTGAACCACTAAATCGCCAGTACCGCTGCCATAACCTTGTACGGCTGGAAGACCCTTACCACGTAGGCGGAGCGTCTTACCTGGCTGTGTTCCTGGTTCAATCTTAATCTTTACATTGCTGCCATCAATGGTTGGGATATCCACCTGACCTCCTAAGGCAGCTGTTGGGAAATCGAGCAAGAGATTATAGATGACGTTCTGTCCATCACGAATGAAGGTGTCGTTAGGTTCCTCCTCGATATATACTTGGATATTACCAGCCACACCATTGTGTCTACCAGCGTTACCCTTGCCAGGAACATTGACCACCATACCTTCAGCAACACCCGCTGGTATGTTGATTTCAACGACTTCCTCGCCCTTTACAACGCCTTCACCATGACAGTGAGTACACTTGTTCTTAATGATAGTTCCCTCACCATTACATACGTGACAAGTAGTCTGGGTCTGCATCATGCCAAAGATACTCTGCTGTGTACGGATTTCAACACCCGAACCATGACAGTTCTGGCAAGTTTCTGTTCCGCTACCCTCCTCAGCACCAGTGCCGTGGCAGTGTTCGCAAGGAACGTCTTTACGCACCTTAAACTTCTTGGTAACGCCCGTAGCAACCTCTTGCAACGACAGACGAACCTTTAAACGAAGGTCAGAGCCACGGTACTTAGGGGCTTGATGTCCGCCACCACCGAAGCCGCCAAATCCTCCGCCATGTCCGCCGAACACATCGCCAAACATAGAGAAGATATCGTCCATAGAGAAACCACCAGCTCCACCGAAAGGACCACCACCACCAAAGCCACCGCCAGGAGCATCGAAACCAAACTGGTCATACTGTTGGCGTTTCTGTGGATCGTGCAGTACATCATAAGCCTCAGCAGCCTCTTTAAACTTTGCTTCAGCCTCAGGGTCATCCGGATTACGGTCAGGATGATACTTAATAGCAAGTTTTCTGTATGCTTTCTTTATTTCGTCTTCAGAGGCATTCTTGCTGACACCTAACACCTCATAGTAATCTCTTTTTGCCATTCTTCCTTATGAAATTATTGTCCGACAGCAACCTTTGCGTGACGGATAACCTTGTCATTGAGCGTATAACCAGTCTGTACACAATCGATAACCTTACCCTTCTTATCGTCGCCCATACCAGGAACCATAGCGATAGCCTCATGATAGTCGACATCGAAGTCAGCATTATCGGTCTCAATCTTGTTAACACCGAGTGTCTCCAAGGCCTTCAAAAACTTCTTATAGATAAGTTCATAACCTTCTTTAATTGCCTGTGGGTCCTCTGTCTTATCGGCAGTAGCACGCTCAAAGTCGTCAAGGATAGGCAGAATAGCAGCTACAGTCTTCTCACTTCCGTTGAGAATCAGTTCTGACTTCTCCTTCAGTGTACGTTTCTTGTAGTTCTCAAATTCGGCAACCAAACGGATATACTTGTCTTTCCACTGCTCAGCTTCGTTCTGTGCAGCTGCCAATGGGTCAAGTTCTTTCTCTGTAGGAGTTTCCTCTCCGTTAGCTTCTTCCGCCTGTGCCTCAGCGCTGTTCTGGGTTGTTTCTTCGTTATTCAACTCCAGCTCTTCGCCTTCAATCTTTATATTTTTCTCTTTCTTACTCATAATTTTATTGCACTATTTGTCATGGCATACCCTTGCAAATAGTATGCCATGTTTTGACAATCTTAGTACATTCCTGCTTTTTGCTCCTTAATCTGCTCGTCATGGATATAGTCATCGTAGCTCATCAGCTTGTCGATGGTACCCTTTGGAGTCAACTCAATGATACGATCAGCCACGGTGTTAATAAACTCATGGTCGTGTGAACTGAAGAGGATATTACCCTTGAAGCCAATCAGGTTGTTATTAAACGCCTGAATACTCTCCAAGTCAAGGTGGTTGGTTGGCGTATCAAGAATCAAGCAGTTGGCATTCTGAAGCTGCATACGTGCAATCATACAACGCATCTTCTCACCTCCAGAGAGTACGTTCACCTTCTTCTCAACCTCTTCCTGCTTGAACAACATACGACCCAAGAAGCCCTTCATAGCCACTTCATTACCTGGTCCGAACTGTGACAACCAGTCAACGAGGTTCAAATCACAATCGAAGAACTCGGTATTATCCAATGGGAGATAAGCCGTAGTGATTGTCACACCCCAATTATATGTACCAGCATCAGGCTCTCGATTACCATTGATAATCTCGAAGAGCGCAGTCATAGCCTTTGAGTTGCGAGAGAGGAAGACTACCTTCTGTCCCTTCTCAATATTGAAGTTCACATTATCGAAGAGTACTGTTCCGTCCTCATCAACAGCCTTCAAGTTCTCAACCTCAAGAATCTGATTACCAGGCTCGCGCTCCATAGAGAAGATAATACCCGGATATTTACGGCTTGATGGACGAATCTCCTCTACGTTCAGACGCTCCAACATCTTCTTACGTGATGTTGTCTGCTTACTCTTAGCAACATTGGCAGAGAATCGGCGGATGAATTCCTCCAACTGCTTCTTCTTCTCCTCAGCCTTCATCTTCTGGTTCTGAGCCTGACGTAAAGCCAACTGTGAACTCTCATACCAGAATGAGTAGTTACCAGCAAAGACAGTTACCTTACCGAAGTCGATATCGATTGTCTGTGTGCTGACTGAGTCAAGGAAGTGACGGTCGTGCGATACAACCAATACTGTCTGATGCTCGTCAATCTCACCGAGATAATCCTCTAACCATTCAACGGTCTCAAGGTCGAGGTCGTTAGTAGGCTCATCGAGCAACAAGTTCTCTGGCTTACCAAAGAGAGCCTTAGCCAACATCACACGCACCTTCTCAGTATTTGAGAGCTGTGACATCTGCTTCTCATGCAAATCCTCCTTAACGCCAAGGTTCTGGAGCAACTGTGCAGCATTACTCTCAGCCTCCCATCCATTCATCTCAGCAAACTTCAACTCTAAGTCGGCAGCACGATTACCATCCTCCTCAGTCATCTCTGGCTTAGCATAAAGTTCCTCACGCTCTTTCATATTCTGCCAAAGTGCATCATGTCCCATGAGGACCGTGTCCATTACCTTATACTCATCATATTTGAAGTGGTCCTGTTCCAATACCGACAGACGCTCACCCGGTCCTAACTCTACTGTTCCCTTGTTTGGTTCTAAGTCGCCAGAAATGGCACGAAGCAAGGTTGATTTACCAGCACCATTGGCACCAATGACTCCGTAAATATTACCTGGTGTAAACTTTAAGTTAACGTCCTTGTATAGAACTCTCTTGCCGAATTGGATAGCAAGGTTTGAAAGTGTAATCATCTTTTTCTAATACCTTATTATATAATAATTTGGCTGCAAAGTTACGATTTTTATTTCAAACGACAAAGAAACAAGTAGAACATTGGACTTTGAACTATTAACTTTGAACTTTGAGCATTGAACATTGAACTTTATGATTTGAGGATTATGATTTGAGTTTAACCCTTGAGCTATATCGGTAATCATAATTATGAATTGTGAATTATGAATTCTGAATTATAGTAGTAATCATAATTATGAACTATGAATTATGAATTATGAATTAAAGTAGTAATTATAACATACTGATGAGGATACTTTTGTAAAGCATCATTTGAATTATCATTTGGTGCTTTTTCTTTTATTCTCTTGCCACTCTCAAAAGAAAAGACTATATTTGCAATATAAATAAAAATACAGGAGGACAAGTAATGAATACAGATAGTACAATAACAGACACCTATTCCTTGGAAATTCCCAAGTCTGATACATCGTTATTGAAGTCGCTCGTAAAACGTATGGGGTGGACGGCACATAAAACCACAACTAAGCACACCGCTTACGAACAGGCACTTAATGACAAGGAACAAGGGCGTGTCAACGAGTATGCTAATGCAGATGAATTGTTTTCCAAGTTAGGCATCTGATGGCATATAAACTCTTGACAACACACCAGTTTGAGAAAGACCTCAAACGATGCAAGAAGCGTGGGCTGCCAATGGATAAACTCAAAGAGGTTATCAACGAATTGGTAACTAACGGTAGAGTTCCTGTCCAATTTAGACCTCACTTGTTACATGGTAATAGGGATGGACAATGGGAATGCCATATACAACCTGACTGGTTGCTTATATGGGAACAGAACAACACAGAATTGACCTTGCTCATGATGAATACAGGAACACACGCTGATTTATTTGGCAAGACGAAACGATAAGACCAAGTAATAAATCATTATGTGTTTATTTTAAGATGACATTTTTACTCTGAAAATTCTTATATATACCCAAATGTAAGAATGTCACTCCAAACGAGAAATTCTGATTTTAGTTCTTCCTTATCATAGAAACGCAAAAGAATTATTGGTTCTTCCGTTAAAAGTGTGAACTATTTTCGTATTGCTTTAACGGAAGAATCGAAGTTATTTATCAAACAAAAACATAGCTAAGACTGTCAACAATCTACCCTATTATCACCCTCTGACATTGAAAATCATTTCTTTTTAGCCTTCAAAAATCCGCAAACAAAGGTTTGAAAAATCATTACATAATTTCAAACAAAACAGCTATAAATAAAGACAAAAATACGGATAAAAAGCAAGTCTGCAATCAACAGAAAATCAGTTGGTTATAAATTTACAACATAAAAGGTGCTTAATTGGACTTCAAAAAGGCGTTAGTAAGGGGCTTAAAGGGCATCTTTTGCAAGTCAATTAGGCGTCTTTAAGAAGCTTAAAGAGCATGTATTGGTTTTGAGTTGCACAAAAATAGTTTACAAATATCAATTAACATAAGAATCATTTGCTTGTAGAAAAAGGATAGACACAGTATATATTTGCTTTTAACTTGTAGTTTATCCCGCATTGTAAGGTCGCCTCATTAAAGATAGTCATACCCTACAAGTATATAAGTCTTTATTCTATTTCTAATCAATGCCTTTAACTTCAGACCCTTTTTAGCTTCATAACTTCGCATTCTCACTACTTATAAGAGCTTGTTAGTCATAAAGAAAGCAAGTAAAAAAATGAAAAAAGTGAGGGTCGTTTTAATTAAAATCTTGCGAGATTGAAATTATTTCAGTACCTTTGCAACCGAAAATGAGAATTAATTACTAAAAGGATGTAATTTAGGGATAAATATAATTAAGAACGAAAAAAGCCTTGATATTAAATAATAAGGTAAAAAGAGCAGTGTGAAACTGCATAAAGTTCTTCAATTAGGATAACAGAATAAGGATTAAAAACCAGTTCAATATCACCCTTATACTCCCACTTTTAAAGAGTGAGTGTAAACATTTTTACGTCCTACAAATTGAGAATAAGGATAATAAAATAAGTAAATAAACAGCATTTTATACCATAAGTTATGAAACAGAATAAGATTAAATCGGGATATCAGAAGCCTCAGACAGAGATAATGAGCATCAACAGTGAGAGCTTTTTGTTAGATGCATCAATCCCTGGTCAGCACAATCCTGGCAATCACCGCACAGGACCTTCTGCCTCTAACGCAAAGGAAGAAGTAGAGTGGCTTGAGGTTGGTGGCGAGACTTCGTCAAGTAATGGACATACTTCATTGTGGGAAGATTAATCAAAAGAGAGTTTTAATTAAATAAGTAATAAGCAAAAAAGACTATATTAATAATGAGAAAACAGACTTTTAAGGTGCGCCTGCTATCATTAATAGCATTGTGTGGCATTGTAATGGTGTTTGCGTCTTGCTCTAATGAAGATGTAGCACAAAGCACTGTAGAAACAAACACTGAAAACAATAGCAACCTTACTTCATTCGTGACAGGTGCTGCTGCAACACGTACATCACTCAACTATGACGACGGTGCTTTCTTCTGGGAGGCTGGTGATCATATCTATGTAAAGGATGATAACGGAACTTGGAACAAGAGTAGCAATGCTCCAACAGAGAAGACTGCCAGCTTTAAGTTTATGGTTCCTGGCAAATACACTAACAGCACAACGTATAAGGTGTATTACCCTGGTAAGAATGGTCTTAACAATAACGTAACTATCTCTGCAGCACAGAGTCAGGCACAGCCTAATAGCACCACACATATTGGTGAGGCAGGTGACTGTGGTACAGCAAATGCAACAGGTGGTAATGGCGTATTTAACTTCCGTCTCGATCACCAGGCAGCTATCCTCGTATTCCAGCCTTTTACAAACAATACAGGTATAAAGAATTGTCAGTTGACAAAGATTGAGGTAACATCTGATAATGACATTACTGGTACTTACACACTTGACACTACAACAGGTGAGTTGACAGGTTCTGCAAGCGGTAAGAGTATTACTATGACTACAAAGGGTAGCGGCTCTTATGCTAATGGTTTCCCATTGACTAACAGCACAGCAGACCTTGCAACTAATGGTGCTTACGTGGTAATTCGTCCTGGTACACATGCCTTGACCGTACGCTATTGGATTAAGGACTATGCAACAAACGTTGAGGGTGCAATTACTAAGACATACGATTCGTTCAAATATGAGAAGAACGACTACTATGATATGACTGCTAATATCAATGTAACGGATTATGACGGCAGTAAGTATTACATGTGGGATGCACAGAAGAACTATTGGAATGGTTTCGAGTGGAACTCTGCTAATCCATCGCAGCCTGTGCTTGCATATGATAGCAATTCAAATTACCCAACTTTTGGTAGTGATAGATACTTACATGGAACTAATTCTGGTCGTTTCGATGCAACATCTTCTTGTAAAGATCTGCCTAATGCTAATGAGCTGGGATGGTATGTAAAGAATGGTGATCCACATTGGGATGATGATAAACTGTGGACAGCAATGGGACATTTGTATAAGGGTGGTATGTGGTTCCGTGAAAAATCACTTATCAAAATGCAGGCATCATTCCAATCAGACCAAGGTCCAGGATATACGGATATGCGTAAAGACTTTAATAATTTAGTAGTGACCCCTACTCAAGGTGCGCCCGTTGGCTATTTTGGAAGTAGATCCTTCTTTTTACCAGCTTTGGGGCAATATAGTTTCGGTCAGTTGACAGATATTGGACAGAGTGGATATTATTGGTCATCAAGTGCTTCTCCGGGTGACTCTAACTGGGCATACTCATTGCAATTTAGCAAGAGTCAGGTTATTGTAAATACTGCAGAAAGTAATGCGGGATTCTATGTAGCTACATTTCAGTAAACAGCATTCTAATCCTTCTCTTTAGGAAGTTCCCTTCTTAAAGCTGCAGGTTTAAATATAATCTTGCCAACGCTCGTACAGCGTTGAGCTGTCTTCGGACAACTCAGTGAAGTGCGATTCGTTGGCAAGTTTTTGTTTTATATCGTCTCATATGGTTCCGTAATATGTATATATGCACGACGTGGTCGTATTGATAAACACTGATATACGGATAAGAACTCCGTTCGATTAATTGGGGAATCTGATTCTTAAGTTGTGAAATATGCATAAGTTTGCATATTAAGATGTAAAGACGTTTTTAAGTTTTCGTATAAAAAAACTTGCAAGTTATATGCTTTTTAACATGGTTTCGTAGCTACTCACCCACCCTCTTACTGATTAAGTCAATTCTGATACCGACATTTTAAGATAAAAGAATTTAAGTTAATCCCATCCTCATAACCTGCATATTTATTACATAGGAAAGTCGTAGCACTTTACTACTATCTTGATGAGAGAAAAGGTAAGCCTTTTATATCTCTTTTTAAACCAGCTTTTTACCCTAAGTAGCACCCGAAAAGTATATTTTTTACACTTAACAAACCAACTTCTTATGCTTAAAGGGGTTAAGCCCTGTTCCCTCGCTTAACTTATGTTGTATTTTGGTTGTGTTTTTTAGTTAGAATTTTTGCTTTTGAAAGTCTATTTAACACTGAATTTTACGTAATTTAAGAATGTCAGATTCGTAAATCTTTATTAGTTATTTTTATCAATAGAAATATAATTGTGTATACGTTTTTTGTATATCTTTGCTTCGTCAAAGTTTATGTTACACTTAAAAAAATGCGTTTAGTATATCTGGATTTTGCGTATAATACCTCTTATATATAAGGAGAGATTTTCGTAAGTTAACTTGCTATATCTTGTTACATCTTCAGATAGAACTTGACTCGAAAAAATGTATATATATAGAACCTATTATTCATAAAAATTAAAATTGAAATAACCAAAAAAGGAATTTATATGAAAAATTATTTGAAACCGTACACAGCGTGTACAAAAGTTGAGATGGAAAGTCACTTGTTGAGTGGGAGTGGCGGCGGTTATAATGGAGGTTTTAAACCAGGTGGCAGAAAAGCTCCTTGTCCTCCTAACTACCCTCCTATTGGTCAGACTAAAGATAGCTGGGGCTCTGTAAAGGCAGGCACTCCTTCACCTGCAGCAAAAGAGGATTACTTCACCAATTTTGAAGATTAACGTTCTAACATTTAACAAATAACTAAAAACTTAAAATCATGACCATTAAAAGTTTTTACACATTATTACTAAGTGCAACCACTTTAATACTTGCTTCTTGTTCTACAGAAGTTACTGACGAACAATCTGCTGTGGCAGGCTCAGCTACTCGTTCATTTACGGTAAGAGAAGTACAGGCACCTATGACACGTACGAATGTGTCGCTTGTAAAGGCTATCACATGGAATAAAGGCGACCGTCTCATTGCTTACAACATTACCTCTCCACGTAAGGATTACGATTATCTGTCTATTGCAGAGAGCGGTTTTTTCTCTAAGTTTGTAGGTGATGTTCATTGGAAAGATGGCGATGAGTTAGCAGTTTTCTATCCTTATAGATATGATGCGACTGATACACGTCTGGGTGTTGTTAATTTAGGATTGGATGAGAATACAGTTTATGACAAGGGCGAAGTTGTAAAGGGGCATCAGAATGGTACCGTTGAGAACTTCAGATTCTTCGATTACTCTTGGAATAAGGTAAAGAACATTTCGTCTGAAGGTGTTAATGCCTTGGCTGATGTAGCCTTTGAAAAGCAGTACTCTGTTTTTGGAGTGACTATACATTACAAGGGACAGCCTTTGAAGAAGATTAAGAGTTTGACACTTCAGAATGTCTACACCAAGGCAGAGTTTGACCTTGCCACAGGTAAAATGACATATGCTCCTAAGGGAAACTTGACCGTAAAAGCTGAAGCACTATTGGATACCTTCTTTGTAGCACTCTTTCCTGACACACATTTTGCTCCAGTGCTTACTGTTGAAACTGAAGATGGAGAAATATACCACCACGAAATCAAAGAACCTTTCAACTGCCAACGTGCAAGATACTATCTCGAAGATGTTGTCGTATCTTGTACTTCATGCATTGACATTGACGGAACAAAGTGGGGAAAATACAACTTGCAGTATGAGCCTTGCACGAATTTAGAGGGTTGGGTTCCTGGTTACAGACTTGCTAAGCAGGCTTGGGATTATTTCTATACTAATTCAGACCCATTCAACCTCTATCCAGACTTCCTGCCACGTGCTTTCAACACCTCTGCTTTCGACCATTTCCGTTGGGGCAATATCGCTGGCGCAAGCAATTACAGCTACAGCTACTCACGTTATTATTCATATCATATGGGTAATCTACAGGCTGTAATTCAGAACAGATGCTATGGCGACCTTGCTTACTATGCTTCTAATGGTAAGTTCATGATGCCTACAAAGGCTGACTTCGATAACCTGATGGCAAAGACGGGTGAGTATGTTGGTTATTATCAAGACGGCTGTAACATCATCGTCGGTGTGCTCTTCGACCCAACCGTTCCTGCTTGCAAGAAGGGTAAGGTACTCGATAAGAACGGCCATATCATTGGTAACACAAACCGTCCAAATGGTATCTATGTGGGTAAATACTACGAGCATAACACACGTATGAAGAAGTTCTCTAAGGAGGATATCGATAAGGGTGTGTTCTTCCCATTCGCTGGTGCTTACACCGAGTATAACGACGGTGCGCCACGTCTTCAGCGTCCAGGTGGTCAGGCTTACTACTGGACTTCTGACGCTAACCGCTGCAACTACGCACAGGCAACAGCTTTCTCAGCTTACTACATGAACAATGGCTGGCTCTATCCAGGTACTGTTAACGGCCGCGGAAGTGGTAACAACCCTAAGTACAACATGTATAACATCCGTCCTCTATGTGTTAGCAGTGATTCAAAGACGAAGCAAAATAATCAGACTAAGCAAAGCTACCAAACCAAGAAGGGATGGTAGGAGATATGCAAGTTGACAAGTTAACGAGTGGACGAGTAAACAAGTTAAATGATAACGAGGGTATGCAAGTTAACGAGTTGACGAGTAAACAAGTTATATGATAGCAAGTTGATGAGTTGTAATAAACTTATCAACTTGCTTTTTTTATTTCTCAAAAACTATTACTCAAAGCATAAAGTTAACTACGAATTACACGAATGTCACGAATAAGTAAGCTATAAAGATTCGTGTCATTAGAGAAATTCGTAGTTAGTAAAGGTGCATATCATAAAGTTCAAAGTTCAAACCTCAAAGTTCAAAGGATAAGGCGTTAGCGTAATTAGAGAAATTCGGAGTCATTCGTAGTCCTAAGCATAAAGTTAACTACGAATTACACGAATGTCACGAATAAGTAAGCTATAATGATTCGTGTCATTAGAGAAATTCGTAGTCATTAAACGTACAAATCATAAAGTTCAAACCTCAAAGTTCAAAGTTCAAAAATGATTAGATAAATTCGTAGTCTATAAGTTTATTTTTTGTTTGCTGTCACTTTTAACATTTGAGCGAACCAACTCTCTTTCAGTATATTACAATCATCTGAAGACTGACAGCAGTGACAGCAACTTCAAAAGTCAGGTTCTTCTGAAATATGGAGTGATAAACTAAAACGCTTATATAATAAGGCACACAGAGCTACGGAGAGGACGGAGATAAAGGCAATATCACGGAGGTGCCGATGGCACAAAGAGCGACGGAGGTGTAGCGTACAGATTTCTAATAACTCTTTTGGGATAAACGCTTTGTATATAAATTGCTAATAGAAGTAGCAAACAATCTCCGTCGCTCCACGCACCGACGGTGCCTCCGTAACTGCCAGTGCTTTGCTTTGATATCCCTCCGTACTCTCCGTCCCTCTGTGTGAGGTTTAATAATTACACTGGTGTGAAATATCCTTACATTATCCCTTAATCTCTTTGTAGAAATTAAGCGAAAAAACGCTATTTCGAATACCTTTGTAACTATCCTGTTGTTAACAAGTTACAAGATACTATCACAAGAGGTGGTTAATTGGACTTCAAAAGGGCGTTAGTAAGGGTCTTAAAGGGCACCTTTTAGAAGCGAAAAGAGCATGAATTGAAAGCTAATTCATGCTCTTTTTATTTTTAAGACTTGATTTTTATTTACAATACGGAGGGGACGAAAGGAACAAAGTGGAATTTTTTTATTAGAAAAAGAAGCAAGTGTAAACGGTGTTGTCTTAACTCCTTTAACTCCATTTAACTCCTTAACTCCACATCTATCCTATGAGTCAGCGGTATTGTCTTAACTCCTTTAACTCCATAAAACTCCTTAACTCCACATCAATCCTCCTTAACTCCTCATCACTCCTCCTTCTTCGTACGAATCTTGTAGCCTACGAGTCCGTAGTAAAGGATGAAGAGGAAACAAGGGACACTGACCCAATAAGAGGTCTGGAAAGACGTTGCATCCTGTACCACACCACGCAACCAAGGCATCACAGCACCACCAGCAATCGCCATGGTCAGCAGTGAAGCACCAGACTTAGTGAACTTGCCAAGGTCTGCCATTGCCAAAGGCCACAACGCTGGCCACATCAATGAACAGCCTAATGCCATCAAGAAGATGCAATAAACAGAGATAACGGGGTCTGGCACAACGGCAACAGCCACACTACCAACGAGGGCAATGATAGCACAGATGCGCATTGCAGCAGCCTGAGAGAGGTAACGTGGGATGAAGATTACACCACAGATATAACCCACAATCATACCCACAGAAGGGATAAATCCGTAGTTATCACCCTCCAAACCTAACGACTGCGCATAACCTGTTGCCGTAGCGAGCGAGATGGTCTCTACACCAACATAGAGGAAGAGTGCCAAACAGCCCAACAACAAGTGTGGGAACTGCAGAATACTTGTCTTACCGTCAGCGTATGAACTGACTGCTGTTTCATCGCCACTATCGCTCTCGTCCTCACCTGCAGCCTTCACGTCTGGCAGTGGAGCCATCAATGCGATAACACCCAAGAGCAAAAAGATACCGATGATGATGGTGAATGGCATGTAAAGATCGGTGAGTTGCGTATCGCCAATACCCTTACCAATCACCAAAGTAATGAAGAGGGTTGTCACTGGCCAAGCCAATTTATTACTGATACCCATGCAAGAGATACGACGTGCTGCCGAATCCATCGGACCAAGAATCGTCACATATGGATTGACAGATGCCTGTAAAACGGCATTGGCTGCACCACTGACGAAACTCGCAATGAGGAACCATGTCAGTGAGTTCTGCTTCGCTGCGAGGATGAAAAGTCCAAAGGCTGCTGCGAAGATAGCGAACGACAAAGCCATCGTACGCTTATAACCGATTGCCTTAATGCAATGGGTTGCAGGAATACCGAACAAGAGGAACGGTATGAAAGTCGCTGCAAGCAACAGACTTGAAGCCGCACCAGAGATGTGCATTGACTTCTCTAATACTGGCATCAGATAAGAGTTGATACCCAAGGCAAAGCCAATAGAGAAGAAGAATAAGCCGATAATGGCTAAAGGAAATAGATAGTTCGTTTTCTGTTTCATAATAAAGATATTTTTTATTTACTACTTCATAACAAGGGTTTTATACTTTCACTCCCCCTTCAGAGAGGACTTCTGTGAGCTTACTAAGGCTCCGCACCAATGGTGTTTACCATCAACACGCCATGTGCTAAGCCTCCGCACACTCTTTGAAAACGGAAAGAAGTGTGCATTATTATAGCTTTGGCTTACTTTATTATCCCTCCCTACGCAGGAGAAAGATACTTTTCATAAACCTTTTTAGTTATCATTTTGAAATATAAAGGCGCACGAGGCACCCATTCCTTAGAATGAAGAATACCACGTGCGCCCCTACCCTACAGTCAAATCATAGGCACTGAAGACTGCAAGGCGTTAGTTAGCATGAACCTTTCCACTCTGAATATAGAATCCTTTGGCAGGAGGTTCAGGGAGTCTACGACCAGAGAGGTCGTAGACTTGTGCTATTGTTGTCGCTGAGTTTACTACGGCAGAGATTCCGTTTGGGGCATCATCTGCCGTTTCCGAAAAAGGGATGAAACGCACGATGTTTGAGTAGGTTTTACCTTTCTGTATCTCATACTTTGGTAATGGACCTGGACCGCAAGACTTGTTACCAAGACCCTGCTGGATAGCATCAAAGTGTGCTACGACACGATTAGAAGTTGGCAACTCCCATTCGTGGCGTGCTGTGCGCAATTCTGCCTCTGTCCAAGGCGTCAGAGAGAAGGCAACATCACCCGATGTCTCTACCTTCACACCATTGCCCTCGTTGTTTGTGAGGGTGAGCCAACGTAGTCCAATGCGGTTGCCGTTGCTCTGTGGGTGTGCGAAAGGCTCATACATATCCTTGACTGTCGTCTCATAGAGACCGAAGTCTTCGCCATCGAGGCGATCAATATAGCTTGAGCGAGGACCACGTGCATAGTAGCGCACCTTTGACAGGTCGCTTGGGAAGTTCAGACTAAAGCCTAAACGTCTTGCGCCATTGCCCTGTGCCTCAAAGGAGCTGGCGAGGTCTATCGTACCGTTTGCATTGATTGTGTACTTATAAGTAGCCTTACCATAGTTGCCGTTCTGCGTAACATTCACGGTTGCCGTCTTACCATCGTCAGAGAGTTGGAAGGTAGCTGTCTGCGACTTCACGCCATTATCGGTAGGATCATTACCATAAGCCTCCATCGGGTTATCGTTTTCAATCCAACGATAGCGGTCGAAATGTGGACCATTGTTCTGCATAAAGAGGTCCTTACCCTCGTATGCCCAAAGGGTGATATTACCCTGTCCGTCGAATGTTACTTTCTGCTTACCGTTCGCGTAGGTATAACCACCATCGCTATTCTTCGTTGCGTGAAGGGCATCAGCCTTAGTGTTATCAACCTTATCGAGGACCTCTGTGCGTTGTGCCAACTGCTGCTGGAACTCAGCAACAGGATAGTCACGGTCGCACCAGTTCGTTGCCTCCTTCGTGTAAAGTCCGATATTGAGGAAGAGTTCCTTACCTGCAAAGGCTGTAGGGTTATACTTCAAGTCAACGATTTCAGTACCACCAGCAGCGCAATTCAGTTTCTTAACGATACCATCCTGTACAGGCTTACCGTCGGCAAGGAGGGTCCACTTAAGATAGAACTGGTTGAGATTGCGGTCGAGATACTTATTCGTCAACTTCACCTGACGGCTTGTTGTATTCAAATCGAAGCCCACCCACTGGTAAACACGCTTCACCTCGTCAAGCTCAGCACTCCATGCACGGTCGGCATTGACAAGTCCGTTGTTAACGAAGTTATACTGATGAGGACCCGGACAGTCATATCCTGTGATATAAGCAGGGAATCCATTCTTTGTCAATTGGTTGTTTTTAATCGCATCATAAGAGTAGATACTCTGATCCACCCAGTCCCAGATACAACCACCAACACCCATCTTAGAGCCTTCCATAGCCTCCCAATACTCACGCAGATTGCCCACAGCGTTACCCATAGCATGGGCATACTCGCACATGAAGTAAGGCTTATTCGTACTTGGATGGTTAGCATCTGAGGTAACAGGACCTGTCGTCCCACCACGTGAATGGTCAACTGCAGGATACATAACAGAATGGAGATCAGTGCCCTCAGCATTATCTCGTGTTGATCCCTCATAGTGGATATAACGGTTGTCGAGTTCTTTCACAGCATTGTAAGCCGCCATGATATTCAGACCAGAGCCACTCTCGTTACCTAAACTCCAGAAGACAACACTCGGATGGTTGCGGTCGCGGAGCGTATTACGTACGTTACGGTCAACGATAGCACCTGTCCAATCCGTGTTATTGATGATTGTCTTTGAGCCATCCCAGTTCTTGTGAAGCTCCATATCAGCCTCATCAACAACGAAGAGACCATAGTGGTCGAACATTGCCATCATCTTTGCATGACGTGGATAGTGGCTGGTACGAACCGTATTCATGTTAGACTGCTTCATCATTGCTATGTCTTTTAACATAAGGTCGGTGCTGATGCTGCGACCATGCAATGGGTCAGTGTCCTGTGTGTTAGCACCCTTGAGGTAGGTACGACGGCCGTTCACCTCAAGATAACCCTTGCTAAGGTCAATCTTTCTGAAGCCATATTTAGTAGAGAAAGCCTCCTCTTCCTTGCCGTCCTGCGACTGGCTGAAAGTGAAGGTATAGAGCGTTGGGGTCTCAGCAGACCATAGTTTCACGTTAGCGAGTGTTCCGAAGTCAACTGTCTGTGTCTTCAAGCTATCGCCATCAGCAAAGACAAAGTCAGACTTCAGCTTCTTCACTTCCTTACCCGATGGGTCGAAGAGCGTTACGGTAACGGTCTTCTTCGCTGCAGTCTTATCGCGATTGCATACGGTAAGGTCTACAGATGTAGCCGCACTACCCGTAGCAACGGTAGTAGAACCCGGTGTAACAGTAGCCTTAATATAATGATCTGCCAAGTAAGTCTTTGGTGTAGCCACAAGGTAAACATCACGATGAATACCACTCATATGCCACATATCCTGACCCTCAAGATAAGAGCCATCGCTCCAACGAATCACCTGTACGGCAACATTATTCTTACCAGTGCGGAGATATTTAGTAATGTCAAACTCGCTGACATTGTTTGCTCCTTCTGTATAACCCACTTCATTGCCATTCACATAAACGTAAGCAGCAGAGTAGATACCATCAAAGTGGAGGAAGACACGCTTATTCTCCCAGCCTGCAGGCAGAGTGAAATCACGACGATAAGAGCCAACTGAGTTCTTCAAACCAGCTTTCATACGAACGTAAGGCTGCTGATCTTCAAACGGATAGTCTACATTCACATACATTGGCAGACCATAACCATTCATCTCTAAACAAGAAGGAACAGTGATATCGTTCCACGCAGCGCCTTCAGTACTTACACCATCGCCCCAGAAGTCGTCCTTACCGAGCAAGACTGGCTTAGCTCCCTCGCTCCAACGCAACTTCCATGTGCCGTTCAAACTAAGGTAGTTTGCCCCTGTTGGGTCCAACCAAGGCTTGTCATAACGCTGACCGTCAGCCTTCATCGCCTTCGTTGATGGATAAGGCATATAGGTGGCATGCGCTGTCTCCTTGTTACGCTCATAGACCTTTGCATTCTCCCAGTCGGCACCCTCAGGAATAACCACTGCAGGCACTTCCTTGAACTGTAGCGTAGCAGCTGATGCCTCACTGTTCCCATAACCACAGTAATATCCGTTGACAGAAGAGATAGAACCAAAGGTTACATAATAAGTCTGACCATTCCTTGCAGACACTGCACTCAACTTATAACCACTGCCTTTCTTAGTGATATAAATCTGTTGATTAGGATTGGCGATGCTCTGTGTCCACATACAAGGATAGCCAGAGACTTTCTTTGTGTCGTTGAGTGCCATGTCGAAAGCCAACTCGCCGTCGCCATTTACCAACTGATAGCAGTCCTGCTTACCGCTCACAGCAACGAGTTTCCACTTCTGTGCATCGTTGCCTTCAGCATAAGCAAGGAACGCAAGACCCGTGTCCCTTAACCATGAATACTTGTAGGGAGTAAGGACATTCTTGGTGTCTTGCCCTACTGAGATTAAATAGGTCTTACCGTGTTCAGGCTTCGCACCCCATGTGCCAGCCCTCAGCACGGATGGTGCTAAGGCCAGTAAGAATACGAGAAGACCAATGTTTCTGATTGATTTCATATGAATGAAAGATAATAGATGTTTTTAGTTGAACCCACACCTCAGCCTAAGCCGAAGTGTGGGTAAGATGTATAACCTGTGATTAGTTGATTACTTTCGTTGTGCTTGTTGTACCGTTGCTATACTTCATTTGCTTGATGTACACGCCACGGCTCTGTGACTGACTTGTCTTTGTACCGTTAAGGCTGTAGTAGTCTACCGAAGCAATGTTACCGTCCTGCGCCTTTTGTATGGCTGCGATAGCGTCTGCAGTCTTTGAAACAATGACATATACACCGCCCTTCACTGTAGGGAAGCTGATTTCGTCATCACTGATACGCTTTGCCTTAACCGTCTTTCCGTCAGCAGTAGTCACCTTATAATCCTTTGCTACGTTAGCATATTTCACAATACAGGTTGTACCCATGTTTGAAACAATCTGTACCTTCGTAGCCTTCGCAGCAGCCCAATCAATGTCAACGGTGAAGTTGCCCACTGCCTTCAAGCCCTTCACTGAACCCTTCTGCCAGAATGTTGTTGGCAAGGCAGGGAGAATCACGAGTTTATCATTATGACTCTGTAGGAGCATCTCGGCTACACCAGCTGTATAACCGAAGTTACCATCAATCTGATAAGGTGCATGAGCATCCCATAGATTTTCATAGATACCACCTGCAGCCTCGTTTACTCCAGTGTCCCAAGTCTGCTGTAAAGCACGCTTGATAAGGTTATGACAGTGCTGACCTTCGTAAGCACGAGCATTGAGATTAATCTTATGACCGAGCGACCACCCTGTTCCGTGACCATCGCCACGAGCTATCAGCGACTGACGAGCAGCCTCAAAGACGGTCTTATCGGCATCTTCACTGATCTGCGTACAAGGATAAAGCCCCATCAAATGAGAGATATGGCGGTGTGCCTTATACTCGTTTACACCGATTTTGCTTGGGTTATTAAACTGTGAAGTGTACTTCCACTCACGGAGATAAGTCTTTCCATCAGCTGGATTCACCTCTGTATGGCATCCGTCGTCAAGCTTAGCAAAGTAGGTTGCAAGCGAATCACGGAACGCCTTTGACACTACATCATCACCGAGAACTTTAATCGCCTTGCGTGTGTTATTGAACAAGTCCCAAACCAACTGCTGGCTGTGTGCGGTAGCATTCTCCGTTGGTCCGTGTTCTGGCGACCACTCATTAGGACACTCATAGGTGCCGTCAGCAGCCTTCACGAGCTTCTTAAACCAATAGTCGACAGCCGACTTCATCGCAGGGAATGCCTTTGTGCGCAGGAAATCCTTATCCATTGTGTAGGTATAGTGCTGCCAGAGGTGCTGGCAATACCACGCATTAGCAACGGTATAGGTGTTGGCAAAGGTAGTACCAGAGCCATAGATGTTATTCTCTGTTGGTAAGGTCCAACCTGTATTCACGTGACCCATGTCCTGTGCAAAGCGACGCCATGTAGGCTTCACACATGCCTCACGATAGATATAATCGAGGAATGGGCGGTGAAGTTCAGAGAGGTTGGTTGGCTCGGCAGGCCAGTAATTCATCTGTACATTGATGTTCGCATGGATATCAGAGTGCCATGCTGGGGTATTGTTGTCGTTCCAAATACCCTGTAAGTTGGCAGGGAGCGATACACCACGGCTTGAACTGATAAGGAGGTAACGACCATAATTGAAGTAGAGTTCCTCTAAGAAGAGGTTGTCATGCTGATTGTTACGATAGCTGCTGATGAGCTGTGGGGTTGGAATATTGTTCTTAACATCACCGAGGGTCAGCTGACAACGATCGAAGAGCGACTTATAATCAGCCTTATGTGCTGCAAACAAAGCATCGTAACCCTTGTTCTGTGCACCATTCACTGTCGCTGCCGCACGACCTGCAAGGAGGTTAGCTCCAGACACATATGTCGGTGCGTCGGGGTCGAAGTCGGTCAAACCACGGAGATAAACAGTCATGCTATTGGCACCATTTACCTCAATAACACCCTTTGCATTCTTAGTAATCGTACCGCCATCTGTCACGATGCGTGCTGCACAATAATAGCTCTCTGGTGTTGTTGCACCATGATCATCTTGGCGAGCGACCTGACCATCAAAGGTAATCGTTGCCTGATTGTTATTATCAACGGTATAACTTACGTTACGTCCGTTCTGATTCTTCAGTGTAAGGGTTGTATTGATTTTACCGTTCTGTGAGGCTGTATAGCGAACTACCACACAGCTATCAGGATTGCTTGCGAAGTAAGTACGACTGTATGCTACGCCATCCATCGTATATTTCACACCTGCTACGGCATCGTTGATATCGAGGTAACGCACGTAGTCTGTTACCTTTGACATTCCACGACTGCGGATATAAAGGTTACCAAAGTTAAGATAATAACCATAAGCAGCCGTACTCGTCAGCCCACCGAGCTTACCGCTCCAAAGGGTCTTATCGTTAAACTGTACGTCGTCAATGGCTACATCGCCCATCAAAGTTGCACCAAACTGACCGTTTCCGATAGGAAGACAAGAGGTCATCCAGTTCGTTGCGGGTTTTGTATACCAAAGCGTATATTTGTTGGCAGGATTAAAAGTAGTAATACCTGACACTGGTACCAACTCTTCTGCTGGTACGAAGCGCACGACATTACCACCATCGCCTAAGTCCCAGAAGCTGATTAGCTTACCTTCACCAGCACCTTGGAACATATTAAAGAAGTTACGTCCTGTGGTTGACTTACCAATCTCGAAGCCACCCAATGCGTTATTTGACTCCACCATCGTAAAGAGCGTATCCTTCACGTTGTGAGCCTTTGCAGCGTTGACGTATGAATCGCTGATATAAAGAATCTTTCCACTCTTGCTAACAAAAGAGTATTTGCCGTCTTTCTCTGATATACGCCATAGCATGTCATCAAGATTACCATTATGCAATGAGGCTGTTTGGCAGGTTTCCTTATCCCCCTTGGCACTCAAAAGCCAGTTACCTGTCTGGAACTGGATGTAATAATAAACAGGATTTGCAGCTGTTGAGATGACTGGCATATAGTATGGGAACTCCATGTCATCCTTGCTAACAAAGGTCAACACGTTGTTGATGTCGCCCTTATCCCACAGTCCAATCTCTTGTCCAGCCCTAATCTCTCCCACTTGGTTCATCGCATGACTGCCTGTAGAGTCTGGTGCCAACTCGAATGCACCTGTTCCAAAGCTGGTATTCATACTCTGGAAGATGTGGAATGAGGTAATATCTGTAGCCTTAGTAGCCGCCATAAAACGTGAACTATAAGGATTTGTGCCATTGACATAAAGGGTACGACCGCTCTTACTTACCAACTGGTACTTCTTATTACGACCAAAGTTCTCTGCTGCTACCACCTTCCATAACTGGCGATCTCCATTCATCACCTGTGGAACGGCAGTGAGGCACTTTTGCTTTTCGCCCTTGTCTTCCAACACGTTATTAGAACGAAGATACTTAACGTAATACCAATGCTCATTGCCTTTGGTACTGATGCGAGGATAACCTTGTGCAAAAACTTGTCCGACACATACGACAGACAAGAGAAAAGCAGCACAAAGACGCTTACAGATGTTCATAAAAAGAAATTGTGATAATTATTTAATTATTAATGTTGAACAATAAGACGAAAAGGAGGCCATGTTAGTATCGTTAACTCTCCACTTACCCATGAAGTGATGCCATGCTGCGTTCTCTCATATATTGAGGATATTATTTGTATTTCTGCCGCTGCTAATAGATGTTAGTTCCTACTTGTTAGGCTTTACTTTTGGCTTTTTCAAAGGAAGGCTTCTTGTCTTTAAGTTTATGGCAAATATAAACATATTCTTTTAATTATTCATTGTTATAAATACAATGTTTTATATTTTTAACCATTATAATCCGATAAAAATTAAATGATTTATGTCCTTATGCATAATCATCTTTAAGTTTTCTATTACCATTAAAGCCTAAACTGGTTCTTTTATTATCGAGTATCTTGCCTATCACTACAACAAAGGCATAGCGAACTACATCAAGTTACAAAGATAAGTAAGATATTGACAAGAAAACAAAATAACCATTTGCAGAGCATTCAACGCCCCGCACCATATGTGCGAAGCATCCGCACACGATGTGCTAAGCACCGACACCACAGCATTAAGCCCATACTTCACCTTTCAGAATTGATACTTTATACTTATGATCACCCATGTTGGAAACGCTGAAGAAGACTGAAGATATTTTACAAAGCTATATATAAGGTATATACCGAGTGGAAACACCCTCCGTATTTGCGTCCTTTAATATTATAATTAGCCATTCCGTAGTAAGATTCACTTATACTTTCTCATTATAAAATATAACGAAATAGTTACCTTTTTATTTGGAAGTTTATAACTTTATTGTTACCTTTGTAGCGTCATTCAGACAAAGAGTTCTTTTATATTATGAAAAAGAGTGAACTGGAAAAGAGACTAAAAGATGCAGGCTGCATCCTGTCTCGACACGGTAAAAGGCACGATAAATGGATGAATCCTACCACAGGAGCAGCCGAATACGTGCCAAGACATGCAAGCGAAGTTGCCACAGGCACTGCGCAAAAGATCTTGAAAAGGTTAGTTGGGAAGTAACCCAACTAACTTTTTACAAACTCAGCACTCTTTTTCTTATTATATGAAAGAACTCTTTATGAAACAGTGAGCATACAATAAACAGAGCAATGAAAAAGGTTACAATTATCGTTGAACAGGCTTCTGATGGAAGTTACTGGTGCAGAACAGCTGAGGATATTGCAGGAATAGGTCTCAATTCATGCGGTGATACTGTGGAACAAGCCAAGCAGGACTTGATAGACTGCTATCAAGAAGCTAAGGAAGACTTGGAAGAACAAGGTAAGACTATGCCTGCCGTAGAATTTGTTTATAAATATGATTTACAGTCATTCTTCAACTATTTCAGTTTTCTCAACGTTACCGAAATAGCCAAAAGAGCTGGTATCAATCCGTCTTTGATGCGCCAGTATAATAGTGGTATCAAAAATGCTGGTGAGAAAACCTACGAACGTTTAGCAGCATGTATGGACGGAATAAAAGCAGAACTACAAGCGGCATCTTTCTAAGAACCGCAGGTTTTCATTATATAAAAGACTCTCTAAGCCTCTGGTGCGTGAAGCATCAGGGGCTTTTTTGACAGGGTGTCAGGGGGACAAGTAAACAAGTTGCTTGTAGACAAGGTAATTGAAGACAAAGTAACAGGGTAAGTTGACAAGTCAACGGGGGGACGAGTTAACAAGTTGCTTGCAAAGAGAGACAAAGGAACAAAGGAACAAAGGGGGTCAAGTAACAAGTTTACGAGTGGACAAGTGAACAAGTTATTTGTTATAAAGGATAAACTTGTTCTTATGTTACTTTGTCTCTCTTTGCAAGCAACTCGCTAACTTGTCTACTCGTTGACTTGTCAACTTAACAACGCAATCAACTCGTTTACTTGTCTACTCGTTAACTCATCCACACGTTGACTTGTCCACTCATCAACTTGTTAACTACCCCTCTTGACCATGAACGAACCTAACATGAAGGACTTTTTCTTATGGTTGTAGACCTTGAGAGAATACATACCGTCGGACAGGGAGCCGATATATAACTGGTTGTTTCTTACCGATTTAGCGTTGACGATGCGGAGGATGACACCCTGCAAAGAGAGGATTACATAACGATCGGCATCCGTTAGCTTTGCTGCAGCAGGGAGGGTGAGGGTGTTACCATCATTAGCGAGCAGTGAAACAGGAGACTTCGAAAGCGATGTAGACTTCATATTCTCCTGTAAAGCAGGTGTTTCAAGTCCGTAACGGTCCATACCTCTGACCGCAAAATAGAGGTTAGGATTCACATTCTTCAACTGCAGCGTCTGCCCAGTATAACGTGTGAAAAGCAAGTTTCGCGCATCCTCTGTATCAACAGGATAGGTATGGCTGGCGTATATATTATAATAAGGAGTGACCGCCTTCCACCTCAGAATCACCGACTTATCCTCTCGACGTTCTACCAATGAGGAGTTGACAGCATATGGCATGGCAGCCGTTGACACAACACCCTGCATCTTATGAGGGAGAGAAAGCGTAGCATTAAACTGCTTCTCAAAGTCGTAGACACCCTGCTTATTAGCCGTGAGGAAGTAAGAACGGAAGTGAGCATGTCCCACTCCGAGGTCACGACTCACATACATCTGGCGGGTGAGGTCGCCCAAAGTCCAATTACCCTCACGTGGATCGAGGAAGTAAGTGCCTAAACCTGTGACAATCTCACGCTTATAAGCATTCTCAACCCAGTCTGCAACAAAAGGATAATAGTTGTCGCCACGGAAGTATTGCATCGGATAGAGCTGGTCCATCAACCCTAATCTCATCCACTCCTGCGCCTCTTGTGAAACACGATCGTGGGCATTGAAATTCTTTGAACTATAACGACTAAGGTCGGCATGCTTACCGATTGGCGAGCACGACATCTTCACCCACGGTTTGATAGCCTTCACCTCGTCATGAATAGCACGCACAATGGCTGTAATATTACTGCGCCGCTGGTCGGGTGTATCGCCATCACGGTAAGAAGGACGTGGCCATCCGTCAGGGTAACGGATATAGTCGAGGTTGATACCATCCACATCATACTTTCTTACAATCTCTCCACAGATAGAGGCAAGGTAAGGTGCAACACTGGGATCGGCAGGGTCGAGATAAGAACCCGTTGAGAAGTTTCTAATTCGAAAGCCCTTCTTCATCAGCGTTCTACAGCCCAATGAGTTTTTTGCACCCACTGGAATCGTCGCAATCCATGCGTGAATTTCCATGCCACGTTTGTGACATTCCTCTACAGCAAAGCCGAGTGGGTCGTAGCCATAACCCGGTGCCCTACCCTCAACGCCAGTAATACACTGGTCCCAAGGCTCAATATCCGACGGATAAATCGTAGCTGCACGCACACGCGCCTGCAAGAGTACGGTGTTGATATTTGCCTTCTGGTATTTATCGAGAATGTCAATAAGTTCCTGCTTTTGCAGTTTGATGCTTTCTTCCGACCGTGCGTAGTTCTTCGGCCAATCAAGACTGGCAAGTGTCGTCAGCCATACGGCACGCGTCTCCCGCTTCGGCATTCGCTTCGTAAGATAGTCGGAGAGATTCGTCTGTGCTTGGGTTGTCATCGTTATTACGCAAAGGAGCGTAAATAAAAAAAGCTTCTTCATATATAAAATGATAATATACGTAAATTTGAGCGACTAATTAACCTGAGTTCAATGGGGGTATAAGTATCCGTAAATTCAGTGATTAATGAAATTCTACCCCCTTATCCTGTGCGCTCTAAAGAACTACAAACAGAAACCACAATAGCCACCGAGGGCAAAATTACTAAATTATTTCGTATGGCAGATGACTTCTATTCGTTTTTTAATATATTGTGACGAAATACACGTTAAATCCACGCTAAAAAGCGGTTTATGCGGAAGGAGGAGGGATAAAGTTTGTTTGCTTCAGTCTTTTAGAACGATAAGGCTACTGCCTAAATTTAGGACATTTGACGAAATGTCACACAGAGAAACAGAGTGTACGAAAGTTTTATTTTAACATACGCAACCTACAGAGGCACCGATGGTGCAGAGAGCAAAGGAGTATAACAGCAACATTTAATCCCTTGTTAGTTGAGAATTGTAAACTATTTTCACGCAGTTCAGAACCAATACATGCTCTTTTGGCTTCTTAAAGACGCCTAATTGGCTTGCAAAAGATGCCCTTTAAGAACCTTACTAACGCCCTTTTGAAGTCGAATTAAGCACCTTTTGAAAGTCTATTTTGCAACTACTTGATAACAAACAACTTACAGTGACGCTAAAACAGTTCACTTTTAAGCTATTTCCCCACCTTTTCTTTGAATATTTTGTCAATATATTTCCTCGTCTTACTACGCTAAAATTCACTCGGAGGAACGGAGGTTATGGAGGTTTTATTTAAGGATACGTTGCCCACAGAGGCACCAATGGTGCGGGGAGCAAAGGAGTATAACACGACTGTTTATTGGAAAAAACAAAAGACAAAGATATTACAAGGGAATCATTTGATATATAAAAATCACAGAATTAATTTGGAACTTTCATCCAAATAAATTATATTTGCAAACAGAATCTACTAACAATTAAAAAGCAATTAAAGGTATGAGAAGAACTATTCTAATATTATTGCTCTTTATTATTGGCAATGGCTTATTGTTATTGGGGATAGATTTTAAGCCCACAATACCTATTATTATACTGCAAATTATGAGTTTCTGGGGAACTTACAAACTGATAAAAGATCCTAATATTTTCAAGAAGAAGGAGGAGAAATCAGTTTAATTAGACTAATTGGACTAATTAGGCTAATTAAACCTATTATTCTCATTGACCACCCAACACCCATTACCCATCACCTAACACCCTTTCAGCCTCTTGGAGGATTTCCTTATGGTCAAACGCTAAGTCGGGAAGTTCGGTCAAGGAGAACCACTTTGCTTGTGCTGCATCATCCAAACCGCTGACTTCTGCAGGTTTGTCAAGAATCGTGTAATAAGCCACGGTGATGATACGCTCACGTGGATCACGGTCGACAGCATCAAAGATACCAACACGATGCAGCTCGCCAACCACTAAACCTGTCTCTTCTTTCAACTCACGACGAGCAGCATCAATCGTTGTCTCGTCAATATCCATGAAGCCACCGGGGAATGCCCATTTCCCCTTACAAGGTTCGTTTTTCCGCTGTATCAACAGCAGTTTCATCCCCTCATCAGTGCGGGCAAAAACAAGACAGTCAGCCGTTACGGCTGGGTGTGGATAATTGTATGTGTACATTAGCTAAAATTTATAAAGGAACTTTCTTTGGCAAAAGTATGAAAAATATTCTTTCCGTTTGAGTATTCTATCCATTTTTTTCTTACCTTTGCGCTCAATGGAATTTAGAACAATTGTCAACATCCCCCGTCCAACATTTGAGTTGGAACCTTGTGAGCGGATTCTTTTTGTAGGGTCGTGCTTTGCCGACAATATTGGCAAGCGATTCGTAGAAGAGAAGTTTCGTGCCATGGTAAACCCCTTCGGTGTGATGTATAACCCTGTTTCAGTGCTACATACGGTGAAGAAGGTGGCAAACCATACGTTTGACACAGCCGTATTCACATTGGGAACAAACCATGTCTATGTGGAACGAGCTACAGGCGAGATTGTTGACAACTGCCAGAAACGTCCACAACGAGAGTTTGAAGAGCGCGAACTTACGGTTGAGGAGTGTGCCGACGCACTGCGCGAGGCTATCACCCTACTACGCCAAGCGAATCCAAAGGTCAATATTATCATCACGGTCAGCCCTATCCGTTATGCCAAATATGGCTATCACGGAAGTCAGTTGTCAAAGGCTGTGTTGCTGTTGGCTGCCGACAAGGTGATTAAGGAAGAAGGAGAGAGGGTCTATTACTTCCCAGCCTATGAGATTGTCAACGACGAATTGCGCGACTATCGTTTCTACAAAGCAGATATGCTGCACCCCAACGAGCAGGCTGTAGAATACATCTGGGAACAGCTTGTGGCAACCTGTTTCTCTGCAGAAGCCAAACAGTTTCTGGAGGAATGGCGACCTATCAAAGAGGCATTGGCGCACCGCCCGTTTCATCCAGAGGCTGCGGCTTATCAGGATTTCATAAAGAAAACAAAGGAAAAAGCCAAGATGTTGGAACTAAGATATCCCAATATAGAATTGAATTTATAACTATGGAAGAAATGAATGACAAGCAGATCGAAGCACTGCTGAAAGCACATGGTATTAGACTGACCGCAAATCGCATTCTCATAGCACGAACACTGTCAGGATTGGACAACCCAGCCTCTATAAAAGAGTTGGAAGCAAAGATTCAAACGATTGACAAGTCAAATATTTTCCGTACACTGGCATTGTTCAAACAGCAACATTTAGTACATCAGTTGGAAGACGGAAATGATATAGTCCGCTACGAATTATGTCTCAGCGATGACGATAAAGAAGATGAAGACATGCACGTACACTTCTATTGTGAGCGTTGCCATCGCACCTATTGCCTCAATGACATACACATTCCACAGGTCGAGTTGCCTGCAGGATACGAACAATCATCCATCAATTATATGATAAAAGGAGTGTGTCCTAAGTGCGCTCACCGCTATTATATTAAATGATAAGACGAAAAAACAGCAAGGATAATACGCTGTATTAAGACTTTTCACTATCTTTGCATAAGAATAAAACAATTTAGATAGTAATGAATTATACTATTGAGAAAGTAACGACGCTCATTGGCGCACGCCGTTATGGTGATAAGGATGCAAATATAAGCTTTGTACTTACCGACAGCCGCTCTCTGTGTTTCCCTGAAGAAACATTGTTTTTTGCGCTCAAAACTGAGCGTAACGACGGACAGAATTACATCCCAGAACTCTATGCAAGGGGTGTGAGAAACTTTGTCGTGGAGGTAGTGCCTGAGGATTGGGCAACTCGTTATCCTGATTCTAACTTCTTGAAGGTGGTTGGTTCGCTGGAAGCTTTGCAGCGACTGGCTGAACGTCATCGCGATGAATACTTGATTCCGATAGTCGGCATCACGGGTTCAAATGGTAAGACGATGGTCAAGGAGTGGCTTTATCAGTTGCTTTCTCCGCAGATGGTGGTCACACGTTCACCTCGTAGCTATAATTCACAGATAGGTGTACCACTGTCAGTACTGCTCTTAAACGAAAATACACAGGTCGGAGTGTTTGAAGCGGGTATCAGTCAACCAGGCGAGATGATGGCTTTGCGCGACATTATCCAGCCTACTATCGGTGTCTTCACCACATTAGGTACTGCCCATCAAGAGAACTTCCCTTCCTTAGAAGCTAAGTGCCACGAGAAGATAAAGCTCTTCCACGACACCGAGGCAATCGTCTATTCTGCCGATAATGAGGTGATGGCACAGTGTTTAAGCCAGTATGATTATAAGGGTCAGAAGCTCGATTGGTCTGTAAAGAATACGGAGGTAGCTTTCTATATCAAAGCTATCGAGAAGAAAGACATTGAAACAACCGTTTCATATGTATGGAAAGGACAGACGGAAGGACAATATAAACTACCTTTCATTGACGATGCCAGCGTTGAGAATTCTATCACCTGCGCAGTCGTTTCACTCCATTTAGAGCTCACCCCTGCTACTATCAGCGAGCGAATGGCACAGTTAGAGCCAGTCGCTATGCGCTTGGAGGTGAAGGAGGGACAGCATGGCTGTACGCTGATCAACGATTCTTATAACTCTGATTTCAACTCACTCGATATAGCACTCGACTTCATGAATCGTCGTCCTGACCATAAGGGACGTCGTCGCACATTGATTCTGAGCGATATCTTACAGAGTGGTGACACAGATAAAGACCTATATAATAAGGTGGCTTTCCTCTGCGAGAAGCGTGGTGTTGAGAAGTTTATCGGTATTGGTGAAGGACTCTTGGCACAGCGTTCTGCCTTTAAGCATTTGGGCGAAAAGCATTTCTTTGCTACCGTCAACTCCTTTATCCACAGCGATGTCTTCGCTAACTTGCACGATGAAGTAATCTTATTGAAGGGTGCACGACAGTTTGGTTTCGACCGACTGACAGAACTCTTGGTGAAGAAGGTGCATGAAACAGTGTTGGAGGTAAACCTCAATGCCGTTGTTGACAACCTCAATTGGTATCGCTCTTTCCTCAAACCTACGACCAAGTTGGTTTGTATGATTAAGGCTGATGCCTATGGAGCAGGTGCCGTAGAGATAGCAAAGACTTTACAGGATCATCGTGTTGACTACCTCGCTGTGGCTGTTGCCGACGAGGGTGTGACACTCCGTAAGAACGGTATCACAAGCAATATCATGATTATGAACCCAGAGATGACTTCCTTCAAGACGCTCTTCGAATACGACCTTGAGCCAGAGGTGTATAGCTTCCGACTCATGGATGCACTCGTGAAGGCTGCACAGAAGGAGGGTATCACGGGCTTCCCTGTTCATATTAAGCTCGATACGGGTATGCACCGATTAGGTTTTGACCCACAGAAGGATATGGACGAACTGATTAAGCGACTGAAACAACAGAACGCTATCATCCCTCGTTCGGTCTTCTCTCACTTCGTTGGCTCTGATGCTGACAACTTCGACGAGTTCTCTGCTCATCAGTTTGCGCTCTTCGATGAGGGTAGCAAGAAGCTTCAAGCTGCTTTCAGCCATAAGATTATCCGCCACATGGACAACTCTTCGGGTATCGAACACTTCCCTGAACGTCAGATGGATATGTGCAGATTGGGCTTGGGCTTGTATGGTATCAACCCACGAACGAACAAGACAATCAACAATATCTCTACGTTGAAGACTACCATCCTGCAGCTACGTAACGTACCAGCTGGCGACACGGTAGGCTATTCTCGCAAGGGAACAATCGACCATGACAGTGTGATTGCAGCAATTCCAATCGGCTACGCTGACGGCTTAAACCGCCATTTGGGCAACCGCAACTGTTATTGTTTGGTAAATGATCAGAAGGCAGAGTACGTCGGTAACATCTGTATGGACGTAGCGATGATTGACGTTACTGGTATCGATTGTAAAGAAGGCGACAGTGTCGAGATCTTCGGCGACCACCTTCCTGTCACCGTTCTTAGCGATACGCTTGACACAATTCCATATGAGGTACTGACGACTATCAGCAATCGTGTGAAGAGAGTTTACTTCCAGGATTAGATGAGTTGAGTTGACAAGGAGACGAGTTGACGCGTTGACGAGTAAACAAGTTGCTTGTGAGGAAGACATAGTAACATAAGAACGAGTGGGCGAGTTAACAAGTTGACAAGTTAATAAGTTAATAAGTTGCTTGTGAGGAAGACATAGTAACATAAGAACGAGTGGATGAGTTAACAAGTTGACGACTTAATAAGTTGCTTGTGGCAATAAAACACATAATCTTTGTTTTTTATTCTTCTGTCTTCTTTTGTCCCTCTGTATTGTAAAGGAAATTCAAACCTTGAAAAATAAGAGGGCGTTAATTCCATTCGAATTAACGCCCTTTTGGCTTCCAAAAGGTGCCCTTTAAGACCCTTACTAACGCCCTTTTAAACCCTTAATAAGCACCTCCTACTTTTGTATTTTATAACCTCCTGATTTCCTGTTAGTTGCAAACTGGCTCACAACACGTGTTTTTTACCCTTATTTCAGGGATTTTATCGAAGAAATGTCAAGGTTTTTGATGCTAACAAAAGCCTCACCCCCCAACCCCCTCTCCTACAGAGAGGGGGAGTGCTGGGAACAGTTCGCTTAAGGATTAACCCCTAAACCTATAAGGTTATCGCGGTAATTACGCCCCTCTCCTACAGAGAGGGGGAGTGCTGGGAAACAATTTGCTTAAGGATTAACCCTCCTAAACCTATAGGGTTATCTCGGTAATTACGCCCCTCTCCTTTCGGAGAGGGGTTGGGGGTGAGGCTATTTATTTCTCCCCACAACACCCCTCAGCCAGAAGTAGACTTCTTCCTGCAAACGGAAAAGATGCCACGAACAGCGGAGGGGCATATAACCGAATTTTCTTTTGATGGAAGGGTTTACTTGCTGAAGATGAATAGTTTGCCAAACATGGTGCATGACAGACAAACCATGCTGGCAGTCGGCTGCGGAGAGTTCATGGCGATGAAGGTAATAGAACATGTAAAGCCCCACTAAGTTGAGCCATCTCACCGTCTCGAAACAACGGAGGGTCTCCTCTGATGCACCCAAAGAAAGGAGCTGACGACGCATACTCTCGTTCGCTAAGAGAAAGTCGAAACGGCGAACACTGATGTTATGTGTTGTGGAAGAAGTGTGCTGTCGATAATAATAAACACCCTCACAAAAGGCTACTTTACGAGACTTTAGATAATGAATACGTGTTACATTCTCATCGCTATAGGTCAGAAGTGTATCGTCATAAGGATAGGTATGGTGGATATCTCCTCTAATTGCATACACACCATGTATCTTCCATGTGAGGCTCTCCTTAAAAGCCTCTGTGCCTGACAACGTGTCGAAATGAGGCATAGGAAAGACCTTTTCCTCTCCATTCTCGTAATGATGAACAACCTGAAAGAGTACGGAATCAACCTCATCGGTGAAGGTTTCACATACTTTCTCAAGTGCCGTTGAAGCCAACCAATCGTCACTGTCCACAAAACAGATATAATCTCCTGAGGCATTGGACAGTGCCATGTTTCGAGCATAGCCTATTCCATGATTCTCTTTTAGCGCAAAAACCTTCACACGCTCGTCCTTTTCAGCATACTGATGGAGAATCTCCAATGACTTATCCGTTGACGCATCATCGACACAAAGAACCTCTATGTCCTTCAAGGTCTGCGACAACAGCGAGTCAAGGCATTGCGGTAGGTAAGCTGCTGTGTTATAAACGGCTACAAGTATACTAATCTTTGGCATGGCGAACAAACTTATTCTTCACTTTAGAGATTAAAGCATTCCATAGTCCCGACTTCGCTTTCATCACACGGAGAGAAACTATCGTACTGACAACGCATAACAAACTGGCTACGCCCCACCGCATCCACTCGTCAGCAGAACGCACACAAAGAAGCACAAGGAGTCCGATTGAGAAATGAAGTGCGGCATAGCGCATCACCGATGAGGACAGACGATAACCATAACGGACGTAAGCATAGCCATAGACACAGACAAGATTGAGCAGACCTGCTGCTGCTATTCCTAATCCTGCACCGAAGAGTCCCCACTTCCAAAAGCCAAGTAGTACGAGTGAAACAAGGAAGATGTCATACAATCCCTCTAAGAGTAGATAGGATTTTGAGTCTCCTTTTGCTAAAGGAATATACTCAACAGGGAGGCGGATAGCACGTACATACATCGCCAACACCAACACTTGCGCCATGCTGAGGGCTGGAAGGAACTTATCAGAATAAAGGAAAAGAATCAACTGGGGCAGGAATAAGAGGAAGAAAGTAAGCAAAGGAGAGATGAGAAGGAGTGTCACTTCTATCTGTCGGTTGACAATCTGATTAAAAGTAAACTTCAAGTTGTTTGCCCCAGAAAGGCGTGGAAAGTAGTCAGTTTCCATTGCTGAGAAGATCATACCTGCATAAACCATCGTCATCATGAAGGCAGAATTATAGAAACCGACGGTTGCTATATCCGAAACATTATTGAGATAGCTGCGTATAATCAGGTCGGCACCAGAGCCCAAGATGCCTGCAAAGACAAAGGCTGTACCCAAACGAATCATACCCCAACCCTTGTCTAAGAACGCTTTTTGGAAGGAAACGCGGAAAGGATAGAGCCGACGAGAAACCATTATTGTCAGTAGTAGTTGCACCAATGCCATCAATACCAACGAAGGAACAATGGCAGCATTACCGAAGAAATAATAAAGTGGAACGGTTAAGACTAAGGCTCCTAATACGTTATACACCGATATAGCAGCTAAGGCACGCAGTTTACGGACTCCCTTAAGGATAGCAAGCTCGCCTCCAGCTAAGGCAGTCAATGCCACACAAGGAGAAAGAAGAATGAAATGAAGCGTATGTCCGTCCCATGCAAAGGTGTAACGGCTAAGCAACGGACTCAGGAAGATGCAGATAAAGAATCCCAACAAGGCTGCAAGCAGGCTCCATGAACGCACAAGGGCAATGTCTTTCGTCAGTTTCTCCTCATCGTTCTGGTCGTAATCCTCTGATATATTGCGCACAGCACTCATAGATATTCCAAAGTTCGTAGAGTCACTGATGAGCTTGGTTGTGGAATTAAAAAGCGAGATAAGTCCTACTCCCTGCGGTCCGAGCAGCATAGCAACAAACTTGTTGCGAACGATACCAATCAGCACATTCAGCACCTGTACACCACCAAAGAGGCTGATGTACTTCAAGATATGCAAATAGCTGTCAGTATTAGAGGCTTTTTTCATCACATTAACTAACGGATTTAAAAGTTTTTTATTATTTTTGCATCAAACAATTATTACATGAGACTGTCTATCATCATCCCCATCTATAACGTTGAAGGCACACTCCAGAGATGTTTGGAGAGTGTGTTAACGCAGATGGATGAGAGGATGGAGGTCATTCTCATTGATGATGGGTCGACGGATTCCTCTGGGAAGATAGCCGAAGAGATGATAGCTGACAAGGGGAATTGTAGACTTATCCACCAAGAAAACAAGGGTCTTTCGGCGGCAAGAAACGCAGGAATAGAAGTGGCAACAGGGGATTTTCTCACCTTTGTCGACTCTGATGACTTCGTTGCTGAGGGCACATACGATGCGTTGTTGGCTGTGTTGGCAGCACATCCTGACTATGATATCCTTGAATATCCTGCTATGTTGTATTACGGAAGTGCGACGAGGCAACGACTGCTGACCTTCACGGACACAGCAATCGATTCTATCCGTGACTATTGGTTGGGCGGAGCTTACCTCCACACCTACGCTTGTAATAAGCTTTTTCGTCGTGAACTCTTTGCACAGACACGCTTTCCAGAGGGCAAAGTGTTTGAAGATGTCTACACTTATCCTTACTTATTGCAGCAGGCAAAGGTAGTGGCAACAACTGCGGTGGGCTTGTATTACTATTGTCAGAATGACAAGGGCATCACCGCTCAGGCAGGAGGAAAGGAATTGAACGACCTCTTAGAAGCGCATCTCAAGCACCTCAAGCTGTGGGGCGAACTGACACCTGCTTACTATCAGTCGTTGGTTAATATTCAGTTGGATGTCTACGAGGCTACTCATGCAGCCCCTATCCTACCCGTTCTGCCCTATAAAGGAACCTTGAAACTCTTTATTCTCCACTTAATCGGATTAAAACGCTTATGTCAACTCAACCAGTTTATTCACAAAATAAGGAAGACAAGCCACTCGTAAGCTTCGTTGTGACTTTCTATAGCGAGCCTGTTGATATGCTAAAGGAGTGTATCAGTAGTATTTTGGCATTGAGTCTGAACGAGACGGAACGCCAGATTATCGTCGTGGATGACGGTGCGGAGTATTCACCTATCAACGAATTGCTTGCTCTTTCATCGAACATTGTCTATGTCAGGCAGCCTAACCGAGGATTGGGACAAGCACGAAACACAGGAATTGAACTGGCTGAAGGAAGTTTTATTCAGTTTGTTGATGGTGATGACTTGTTACTGACAAGTGCCTATGAGCAGTGTTTAGATATCATCAGATACCGCGAAACAGATATGGTTTTATTCCAGTCAACTGACAAGAAAACCTCAAAACCGCTTGCTGATGCTGAGGGTCCGATAAGTGGAACGGAGTATATGACACACAATAACCTGCGGGGCAGTGTCTGTACAACTCTTTTCCGCAAGGAGATTCTACACGATCTTCGCTTCCCTAAAGACATACTTCACGAGGATGAAGAGTTTACGCCACAACTCATGTTACGAGCCGAGAACCTTTATTTTACCAATAACAAGGCGTATTACTATCGTAAACGTGAGGGGTCTATCATGCACAAACGTGACAAGCGTTGGCATATCCGCCGCCTTTCTGACGCTGAGCAGGTACTTTATCGTTTGAAAGAGCGGCTCGACTATCTCCCTGTTAAAGAGCGTATTGCTATGGAAAGGCGCATCGCCCAACTGACAATGGACCATATTTACAACGTGATAACGATGACACATGACGAGACTCATCTCAACCATGTGCTACAACGTCTGTCCCGACATGGGCTTTTCCCGCTGCCCGACAAGGACTATACAAGTAAGTATAAGTGGTTCAGAAGAATGACAAACAGCAGTTTCGGGCGCAAGACATTGATAATGCTGTTAAGGATAAACAAGGGATAAGACGCAAGTAGATACGGTGTCTATCCGTCTTCTACGAACAGTTTACTCCCTTATCAACTGATTCTTGTAAACTATTTTCATACTGTTCAAAACCAACACATGCTCTTTTGGCTTCTTAAAGACGGCTAATTGACTTCGAAAAGATGCCCTTTAAGCCTCTTACTAACGCCCTTTTGAAGTCCTATTAAGCACCTTTTGGGAATCACCTTTGCAACTACTTGATAGCAAAATACTTACAAGGGTGTTGAAACAGCTTGTTTTTAGTCTTTTTCTCCGCCATTTCATCGAACATTTTATCAATATATTTCTTTGTCTTTTGGGGTTAAATCTCACACGGAGACACGGAGTTTACGGAGTCTTTTTTAATGACACGGAGGCACCGTCGGTGCAGGGAGCAACGGAGAAAACAACCCATAAAACTTGTGTAAACGTAATTTATAAGTTACCTTTGAATAGCAAACTCGGTAATCATAATTATGAATTATGAATTGTACGAAGTGAATTATGAATTATAGTAGTAATCATAATTATGAATTGTGAATTATGAATTATGAATTGTACGAAGTGAATTATGAATTATGAAGGTCCTACTATTAGGTGAATATAGCAACGTACATAACACGCTGGCACGAGGCTTGCGTGAACTTGGACATACAGTAACGGTGGTGTCGAATGGGGATTTTTGGAAGAATTACCCACGTGATATTGATGTTTCCAGACGGTCGGGAAGGTTAGGTGGCATGCTTTTAATGGCTAAAATCTATACTCTACTGCCCCGTCTGCGAGGCTATGACATCGTACAGTTTATCAATCCTGTGTTCTTTGAACTGAAGGCGGAACGGCTCTTTCCGCTCTTTCATTATCTGAAAAAGCATAACAAAAAGGTTGTGCTCTGTGGTTTTGGGATGGATTATTATTGGGTAAACACGTGCTCAACGACGATGCCACTGCGTTACAGCGACTTCAATATCGGTAAGGAACTGCGCCAAAATAAGGAGGCGATAGTCGAGAGAGAGGATTGGATTGATACGGAAAAAGGTCGTCTGAACCAGCTGATGGCTGAACAATGCGACACTATCGTGACAGGACTCTACGAGTATTGGTGCTGTTATGAGCCGTATTTCCCTAAGAAAACAACCTTCATCCCCTTCCCTATCGTTGTCGGTGAACCGCCTATCATAGCCGATGAAACGCCCGAGAAGTTGAATCTTTTTATTGGAATCAGTAAGAGTCGGTCGGTATATAAAGGGACTGACATCATGCTGAGAGCCGCAGAAACGGTGAAAAAGCAATATCCCGACCGCCTCAACCTCACTGTTGTTAATGGTCTACCCTTTGACGAATACGTGCGAACGATGCTCGGTTCGGATGCTATCATGGACCAACTCTACAGTTATACGCCCTCGATGAATCCCCTTGAAGCGATGGCACATGGTATTATCTGTATCGGTGGCGGTGAGCCAGAGAACTATGAAATCATCCATGAGCCCACTCTCCGACCTATCATCAACGTCCTCCCGACTTATGAAAGTTGTGTTAGGGAGCTTACTCGCCTCGTCAATAATCTCTCTCTCATTCCACAACTGCGTCGCGATAGCTATGAATATGTGCGCAAGCACCATGACCATATCAAGGTTGCCCGCCTGTATGAGGAGCTTTACTGGGGGCTGTTAAGGGAGAAGGAGTATTAGCCTTATTTGGCTAATTGGGCTAATAACAATCAGGCTAATAAGCCCTATTGGGCTAATAAATATTAGGCTAATTAGCCCAATAAAGCTAATAACAATCAGGTTAATAAGCCCTATCAGCCCAATAACCTCAATAAAAAAGTGAAGCCTAAAGCTTCACTTTTTTCTTTTTTCCATGACTCTCGTTACTCATTCGGTCAAGAGCAGTAACGACATAGACGTATTTTGTACTACCGTCTTTATAATTAAGACGTAGCTTATTGCCGTAAGGCATCCCCACAATCTTTGAAGGATCATCGAGATTAATTGGCTCACCGGCATAGAAACGATAAACGATATAACGGTAAGGAGCATCCTGCCAGCCCTCTCCCTTTGGAGTTTTCCACGTGAGGTAATAGTAGCCATCACTCTCCTGTCTTGCCTTCACCTTCTTTGGTTTCGATGGAGCCTCATCGTCAATGAATGGCATCAAAGGCTGTAAAGCCGGATAACGCCAGTAGTTTGTGCGAAGGAGTGTACCATAGTTGCCTGGGTTATCAACAACCGACTTAGCATACCATAACACCGTTCCATTAACGTTCTGACACTGCTGATGCAGACGACGTTTCGCTGGAAGCTGATTTGAGTTAGGGTTCTGTGGATCAGCATACTTCACCGTACGGAGTACATCCTCACCAATATACAACGGACGATTGCCTGCATAGCGGTTCCACCATCCGATGAGTTCCTTATAATCAGCTGCACGATTGCCAATCTCCCAGTAAATCTGTGGCACACAATAGTCTATCCACCCATTGTTCACCCACTTAAGAACGTCGGCATAGAGGTCGTCATAGTTCTGCAAACCATTTGTACGACTACCATTCTTTGGGTCGTTCTTCTGATTTCGATAGATACCAAAAGGAGACACACCAAACTTCACCCAAGGCTTACGACGATGGATAGACTCACCCAACTGCTTGATGAAAAGGTCTACATTATTACGTCTCCAATCGTTGATATTGGTGAAACCACGTCTGTCACGCTGGAAGTAAGCTTGATCTGGAATGGTCTGTCCTGCAGCAGGATAAGGATAGAAATAGTCATCAATATGTAAGCCATCAATATCATATCGGCTCACGATATCGTCAACCACTGCACAGATATAATTGCGATTCTCTGGTAGAGCAGGATTGAGGATGTAAAGTCCATCGTATGAGAAAACACGATTTGGGTTGGTTACTGCTACATGATTCGTTGCCAACTGTGTGGTATTCTTTGTCTTTGCACGATAGGGATTAATCCACGCATGAAGTTCCATACCACGATTGTGACACTCCGTAATCATCCATTGCAATGGGTCCCAATAAGGCGAAGGAGGCGTACCCTGACGCCCTGTAAGGAACTTACTCCATGGCTCATACTTACTTGGATAGAGCGCATCACACTCTGCACGCACCTGAAAGATGATAGCATTCACACCATCTCGCTGCAGTTCGTCCAACTGATAACGCAACGTACGCTGCATCTCCTCTGTACCAATACCCTGGAACTGTCCGTTCACACACTGAATCCACGCACCGCGGAACTCTCGTTTCTTAGCTGGCACTTGTCCATACACGGCATTACCTGCCCCAATGAAAAGCACTGCGGCAATCAATAATCTCAATAGAGAATGAAGTTGTCTCATTATTTTAATTTAGTTATATGCGAAAAAGGAACAAGAAGAACAGCACAACTGGCACAACTGGCCCCTCCCCCTTACCCCTCCCCCAAAGGGAGGGGAGTAGTATGCGTGATACCCTTATAGTTATTGGAAATAACTGTTAGGCTTTCCCAAGTTAATTTATTAGAATCCAGATTTTCATCATTTCCCAAGCAAATTAATTAGGATTAAGCTTTTCATCACTCCCAAGCAAACCGTTTCCAGCACTCCCCCTCTCCCTTCGGAGAGGGGGTTGGGGGGTGAGGTTTTACCTCCTCCCTGCCATTTTCCTAAACATCTGGCGGTGGAAGCGGCGTTCAGCCTCTAACACGCGCAGCAACTTTGTGGCAGGAAGCACCTTTAGCATTTCCTTATGATAACGCTGTTCTATCTGTTTTAATTGTATTTCATAGGCGTCAGCCTGTTCAATCATCTTACTTGCCTCACGTTCTGATGATGGCCTTGCACTATGAATAGCACGTAACTTATCGAAATAGCCACGCTGTTTACTTCGCATCTCATCATATACAGGGAAGAGTCGTGCAGCCTCCTGCCCACTCAACCCTGCCTCTTTAGTAATGAAATTATGCGACTCTGCCTTGATTCTGTTAAAATCAAACTTCCCCTGTGCATGCAACAAAGACACACTGAAGAAGATATAGAGCAACAAGATTATTCTTTTGTGTTTCATACTTCCTTCTCCTCTATTATTCTTCACTCGCCAGATAAGCATACATATCCGACTCGTCTATCATGAAGTAATCGGCTGCCTTATCGAAATCATCTTCTGATGAAGCCGATGCCTCGTGCGCTCCCTGCGCCAAATGACCCTCTGCCAAAGCATGTTTCCCTTGCCCACCATCAAACTCATGATAAGCAAGGAAGCCTACCAACACAACCCCGATTGTCATCGCTGCTGCTGCCAATGGGCGGAGATAATGCACCATCGTACGACGTGGCTTTATCGTCACCACCACCTCTTTCTGCTCTTCAGTTGGTATCTGAGCCATCACACGGGAAGACAATTCAGAGAAGTAATTCTCTGGAACTGTGAAAGGCCGCTGCGTGCCGTATTCCTTTTGTAAGTGATTCGTTGATTCCATAAAGTTTTTTCTTTGATATAACTTAGACTGCAGAAAGGCTGAATGGTTTAATTATCAAGGTAAAATATTATTCATACCGCTTCACGTAGTCAGTAATCTTCTGTACAGCAATATGATAAGAGGCTTTCAGCGACCCCTCGCTTGTACCTAATATCTCGCTTATCTCGGAGTATTTCATCTCGTCATAATAACGAAGTGTGAACACTGTGCGCTGCACATCGGGCAAGGTTGCAATGGCTTCCTGCAACACTGCCTGACTCTTATCACCATCGAAGTAGTCGTCTGCTAATAAACGATTGGCTACAGAGAGGTCGGCATCAGCACTGGAGAGTGCTGCTGTCTTTTGATGACGAAGGAAATCGAGCGACTCGTTGATAGCTATGCGATAGAGCCAAGTGGACAATTTAGCTTTCCCTTGAAAGGTCGGAAGACTCTTCCATGCTTTGAGAAACGTGTTTTGCAATACGTCGTCAGTATCCTCATGTGTAAGGACTATACTACGAATCTTCCAATACAGCGATTGGCTGTACTGGTCAACAATCATGGGGAAAACCTTCTGTCTTCCTTCGGAACTCGCCAACAGGCGAATCACTTCAGCTTCATCGAGGGGAGTCACTACTCTTCAAGAAAAGGTTTTGATTGTCAAGTGCTTAACAGCCCCTTAACGAATTGATACCTTGCGAACTACATTACCCACCTTGACGATGTAGCATCCCTTCGGGAGGTTGAGCGTATAGTGCTTATCGTCACCGTCAACCTTCACGCTCATCACGCGTACACCCGTCACATTATAGATTGCCAACTGTTCGTTCTCAGCACCAACCACATGCAACACGTTACCAACAACCGAGATTGAAATAGTCTGAACGTCTAAGTCAATCAAATCAATCGCTACACGTGCCTGCACCGGTGCGGTGAAGCCTACAGAGAGCAGTAATGTGAAAAGAAAAGGAGTAAATATATTTTTTATCATAGACTATGCTTTTATGTTAGCTACAAAGATAACAAATTTAGGAATACATCTACTTATTTTATTGCATTAGTCTATTAAGATTTAATATTAATTAACCTCCCCCAACCCCTCCGAAGGAGGGGAGTTGCTTAATGGGTAAGGGATTAAAAGAAAAAGGGGAACCTCCCCCCAATCCCTCCGAAGGAGGGGAGTTGCCTAACTGGATAAATATGATTATCCTGAAATATGGAGAGACAAACTAAAACTCTTAAATAATATAGCACACGGAGGAACGGAGCTAACAGAGTTTATTTCAAAACCACACGCCCCACAGAGGTGCCGACGGCACAAGGAGCGACGGAGATGTCCCATACAGGAAGCTAATATCTTCATTGTTATTTCTTTCAATAAACACTGCAGTTATACTCCTTTGCTCTCTGCACCATCGGTGCCTCCGTGGGCTACATTTCTTTAAAAAAATCTCCGTAAAATCCGTGTCTCTGTGTGAGATTATGTCAATATTCTAAATTTAAGCAATCACCTTATCATTCCATTTTTCTGAAAACCCATCTTTTTCCGTCCGACACTCCCCTCCTTTGAGAATTTAGGGAGGTCCCCTTTTTCTTTTAATCCTTTACCCATTATGCAACTCCCCTCCTTTGGAGGGGTTGGGGGAGGTCCTCTTTGTATGCGAAATATCCTTACATTACGATTATAGAAAAGTAAGAAAATGAGGGTAAAAACGTACTGTTTTATAGCCTTTGTAAGTCTTTTATTATCAGACGGTTGCAGAAGTGGTTTTCAAAAGGTGCTTAATTGGACTTCAAAAGGGCGTTAGTAAGAGGCTTAAAGGGCACCTTTTGTAAGCCAAAAGGGCGTTAATTCAATCGCTATTAGGCGTCTTTTAATTTTTGAAGTGTGAGTTTATATTTACAAAACGGATGATCTGAACAAACAATGCTGACCATCCGTTATTACATAAATCGAGCAATGACGGCTTTCCCTTTTAGGCTGAAAGGCTCGTCAAGGAGTGCCGTATCGTGTTTGCGAACTGTCTTCCCTTCAATGCAACAATCTTCGAGGGCGAAGACAATCGTCTGACGGCTGTCCGTGAACGCTGTATCCTCCATTATCCCCACCTCAACACTTATGCCGTGTCGCACGATGATATTAAAGTCTACAGCCCCCTGCGTATTCTCCGAACTTACTTCCTCGTCACCTTCAAACTCATACAAAGCATTGTGTGACAAAGCGATACGTCGTCCTTCTTTTATCAGCGTTATCTCTCCCTCCAAGGGCAGGATATAACGCGTGAAGCCCGAGAAATCAGAGAAATCGCTCTGTACATCATCGATAATAGCCGACGAGATACGCACATCAAATTGCCGTGCTGACAAGTCGCCATCAGCAGGTGAGATAAAAATCTGACGTGTGACACCACCCTTCCATGTGGTAGTCTTGTAGGATGATTGTGGGAGTGTGGGCATAATAATAAAATAAAAAAACAAAAACACAACAACCGGCCCCTCCCCCAACCCCTCCCCCAAAGGGAGGGGAGTAGAATGCGTGATACCCCTATTAGTTAGGAAATGTCTTTCTGCTATTCATAAGGTATGCGTGATATCCCTTATTACTTAGGAAATATCTTTCTGCTATTCATAAGCAAGTTGTTCCCAGTACTTCCCATCTGTCAGTAAAGATTAGTTCGCTGGAGAATCGCATCCCCTATTATTGGGGTATCTCGCATTTCACTCCCCTCCCTATGGGGGAGGGGCAAGGGGGAGGGGCCAGTCGGTCAATCGGTCAATCGGCCGGTCGGTCAGTTGTGGTTGCCTGTTACTTCTTCACAACCTTCACAGTCTTGTAAACCTTACCATTCTTAAGCACCTGAACGAGGTACATACCCTTAGCGCCGGTGATAGCTACGTTAACGACCTGACCCTGTGCAGCCTCAAAGCTATTGCTCTGGAGGAGTGCGCCAGTAGTACCGAGTACGTTGATTGTGTAGCGACCATTGTCAGCAAAGCGCAGATTTACGCTCTCAACGAATGGGTTAGGATAAACAGAGAAGCCAAGCTGAGCATCGACTGCATCGATAGCGTTAGCCTCAGAGGTAATCTCAACAATCTCCTCTACAGTCTTCTCAGCCTCGCCCCAACCGTTCTTCAACTTCAGGGTTACATTCTTCTTACCAGGAGCAGCATAGGTAACGACAGCTGTCTTATCAGTAGATGAAGAGATAACACCATCACCCAAAGTCCAAGTAGGAACAGTCTTAATCTCATATGTACCTACAACACCAGGGAAGCCTAATACATCGTTGTTTGGCTTTTGGTCGACGTAAGAAGCACTTGATGTATTCTCGCCACCACTACCAGCGACAACAACAACAGAACCGTCAAAAGCACTACCTGCACTACCGAGGTTCTTAAACTTCATACCATTAGCCTCCTCGAATGTGAAGTAAGCCTTCAAGTCAGTAGGAACCTGACCTTCCTTATAGCCCTTCATAGCCTGCAATACCTCATCGTCAGAGAGTGGCTTGCTCCATACCTGAACCTCATCAATGATACCATTGAATCCGCTCTTGTAAACACCACCACCACCGATGAAGATGTCGGCTACCTTGCTCGCATTGATACGACGGTCGCCATAATCCTCACGACGTGAAGAAGCAGCGAAACTGTGGCTTGCTACCTGACGACCATTGAAGTAAATCTTCTGGATATTACCATCGGTGTGTGTTACCACGATATGGTTCCATACACCAGGAGTTACGCTGTAGCCAGTTGTCATCACGTCCTCGTAAGGATTGTCGTGAGCTGTCCAACCCATTGTGTTGAATGAAATCTCATTAGCAGCATGTAAAGCACGTGAGCCCTGCCACTCTGGACGAATAGTAACCCAAAGGTCACCCCAGTTGTTATGAGGCCAGCTGTCGTAGATAGAGTTCTTATTGATAAGGTTTGTACCCTGCTTGTCATGGTTGAACTTGTCAGCCTTGAACCAGAGTGCGTATGAATAAGACTTACCCTGCTGCACATCACCAGGGATGCGGAACATCTTAGGGTCGGTAATCTCAAGACCACGTGACGCCTTACCCTCTCCGAGACGAGCATCGTAAGTATAGGTTACGTTCTTGCCTGTTACTTCGGTAGTCTTGTCAGAGGTGATGCTGTTAATCTGTGGAACAGCACCCGTTGCTTCTGGAGTAATCTTCACCTTACCACGTACGACACTTTCCTTGCCGTTATTATCGACAACAACAAGGTCGTATGTACCTTCTTTTGCAACAGTAAACTTAGCACTTGTACCGCTTTCGCCCTGTGCAACAACCTGTCCTGTAACAGCGTCTTGAAGTTTCCATGCTTGTGCAGCAGGAACCATTTCATCAAGATATTTGAGTGTGAATTCCTCGTTTGGCTTAATCACAGGACGGTCAGCAACGACATCGCTCAATGGCTGGTCGTAAGCCACAGTCTGATAGTCTGACCAAACAATCTCAGAACCCTTCTTACCATCAGGAGAAACGGCACGTACACCGAAACGGCACTCGCGCTTGTCAGCACCTGATACCATTGGCGCATCAACAACATAGGCAGCCCATGAAGTAGTAGCGGTAAGCAACTGCACTGGCTGGTCTTTCTGTTGGAAGTAGATTTCATAATACCATGTACCTACCTCGTCGTTATAAGTCTTCTCCCAACCTGATTCTTCCTTAGAAGCATACTGCATCTTGAAGTCACAAGCGTTGTAACGACCACGGAGAATCTCAACCTTCTTGATTGTTGGAGTGGCAGTAGCGAAGTCCTTTGCATTGTCGCGGAGTGCCATCTCACCAACACGCAACTCATAGTTAGCAGGAGTGTTCTCAACAACAAGACCCATCATAGCTACCTTATCACCAGCAGCCAAACCGAGTTCAGAAGCCTTTACTGTAAAGGTATTCCACTTGCCTTCAGCCTCAACGGCTGGCAATGCTACCTCTTTATACTCGGTAACATGGTCTTTCAAAGCAACAAAGAACTTAGCATGTGTGTCCTTGCCTGCGATAGTCTTATAGGTAACAGAGAACTCATAGTCTGGCTTTACCTCAAGCATTGTCTTAAAGAGTTTCACACGTGAGAAGTCTGTCTGCCCAGAGATAGACAAACATGAACCACCCCAGTAAGCATCATCGAAGGTAAGTTCTGCCTTTGCAAGACTGTTGATATTACCCGCATTTACTTGGTCTGCACGGTCAGTAATCCACCAACGCCATGTAGGCATATAATCCTGTGTGTTGAGGTTATACCACTTGTGGTCGAATGTAATCTTGCCATCCTTGCGGAAGCTCAAACCATTACCAAGGTTAAAGCGTGATACGAATGGAACCTGCTGGATAGTAGACTTCGCAGAAAGGAAGGTAGCAAGACCGTGGAAGTTCTTTAAGCTTGCATTTGCCAAATTACAATCCGTATTGATGGCTGGTAACAGACCTGGATTGTTATATCCACCACTAAACATAAGCTCCTGCTTCTTCAGATAAGTCTTCTGGATAGCAATATCAGATGTTCCATTGTCTGTTGCACTCTGGTGGATAAGACTCTGTGAGTGAGCACCCCAGAAGCCGATAGAGATATCGTTATTCAACAGTGCGCTCCAACTTGGCTGTCTCAAGCCACGACCTTGAATATCAAAGCCTGCATAATAGTCGAAGCTGCTACGGCCTAAACGCTGTGCTGTACTTACAGAACCTCTCAGATGACTTGGTCCCCAGTTGTAGTTAGCAAAGAGCATATCGGTCGCAATGTGGTCCTTATCACCAAAGATATTTTGGTTATGACTACCCAAACCACCATCAAAGTGAATACTACCGTCATCACCAGTACCATCATACCAATGTACTTCAAACTTCCAGTTGATTTTCTCTGCTTCCTTATGGCAAGCTACGAAGAAGTCTGTCAGCGTTGCCATTACATCAGAAGAAGTACGGAACTCAGAGTTAAAGCCGATACCATTCACACCATAATACTTCATCATGCGAACCAATGGAGCAGCATAAACGAACTTTCCACCCTCCTTCTTTGTTAGTTTATAAAGGGTCTTACTATAGGTATCTGGTCTCCATTGACTAAGATAAACATATGCACCATAGCCGATAGACATCACACAGCCTACGCTAACACCGTTCTTGTGAGCAACGTCAGTCAGACCCGCAGTAGAACGAATCCATGGTGAAGTCCAGTTTCCGTGGATGTCAATATATGACCACAGACTGAAGTTATCGCCCTCGAAGCAATAACGAGGAAGGGCTTTCCACTTAGAGGTAGGGTCGTCAAGCGGTGTCCAAAGACACATCTTACGGTCGCGCTTCACCTCTGGACGTACCTGATAGTCGCCATCCTTGATACGGTCGAGTGGGCGAACACGTGAGATAAAGAACTGGTCGTCAATATCGCTGACGCCCTGTGGCTGCTTCATCTCGCCTTTCAACCACGCTTCAAGGTAGTTAGGCAGGTTCTCAAACTTAGCATCCTGGATGTCCAATGGGTGTGTTGGCGTACGCTGTGCACTCACAGTGAGGCAGCTTGCCAATGCCAAGGATGCAAATAAAGTAATCCTTTTCATGAATAATGAATGTTTAGTTTATAAATGAATTTAGGTTTATACAGCCATATTCATATAGCCATATAAGGTTTGTTTATTTCTGTTTAGCAATAATGCTGTTTAGATGTAACTTGTTGTATTTAAAGTTTAGATGCTTTTACAAGCAATAAGATTAGGTTAAAAGCATAAGTGCCAGAAGGAGATTAGCTCCTTCCAGCACTTAAAGAATTATTTACTTACAGATAAACTTAACTGTACGGAGGGTCTTACCGTCCTTCTTGACATTCACAACGTAAACGCCCTGAGCACCAAGATGGAGACGTACAGACTCTGCACCATTGACAGAAACAGCCTTGCTTGCTACCATCTGACCATTGGTAGAGAATACCTGAACGAGGTAGTTACCTGGTGTCTCAACGTCGAAGAGGACATCACGATCGATAGCGTAAACCTTCATGTCAGCAGCCTCAGTGCCGTTGATACCTGTTGGATCAGCCTTCACCTTGATTACCTTGAAGGTACGAGTGTCAGAACCATGTGCGTTCTTCAATGTCAATGTAACCTCATAGTCACCTGCCTTAGCATACTTCAACTTAGCAGTACCAGCCATATCAGTACCATTCTGTGAAACGATAGTAGCCTTCTTAGCTGTCCACTCTGCTGTAGTCTTCACCTGATAGTTACCAGATACGAATGGGCTACCAGCATCGTAAGTTGGAGCGTCTGGTACGAGTGTTGTAACACCTTCGCCAACACCTACCTTCAATTCACCGTGAGCCAACTTAGCATTACCTACCTTACTTGCAAAGTAGTGGTCAGAAGCAGCGTCAGACTCGAAGTCCCAGTAAGCCTTCAAACCATTCTCTGTACCTGATGTAGATGTCATTGCCTGTGTAGCCTCAGCAGCTGAAATGTACTTATTGAAGAACTTAACATCATCAACAATAGCGTTCATCGCTGCTGTGCCGTGACGACCAAGACTAATACCAAGGACGTTCTCTGGCCACCAGCTCTCGCTTGCATAACGCTCTGGACACACGCCATCGCCCTTCTTATCACTACCAATCTGCCAGTTGTGTGCCTTAGCTTCCTTACCATTGATATAAACCATTGGCTTGGTATCTGTTCCATTACCATCCATTGCTAAAACGAAGTGTGTCCAAGCACCTGGAATGAAATCAACCTTCCAACGCTGATGATATTCAGGGTTACTCTCACCATTCTTCTTACGAAGAGTTACATCCAATACACCTGTACTTGGGTCATATGTAGACCAAAGAGTACCCCAGTTATTTGCTGGCCAGCCATAACCTGGGTAACGCATATCAACAATCTGAGTATTACCAGAGAAGTTATTGAACTTAACCCAGAAAGCAAGAGACCAAGCATGCTTGTTATCAGTCATATCAAGTTCAGAAACCTTAACGCCTACAGGCTTCTCGAGAGTCTTGATACCTCTTGAACCAGAACCGTCAGCCTTCTTACCCTCGTACTTCATTGTTACTTCGCTGTTAGCAACAACCTCGATAGAAGTCTCGCTGTTGTTAGCTGTGAGCTTGTTGATATGAGGAACAGCACCTACTGCATCAGAAGTAATCTGAATGTAGTTTGCGTATCTTACTTCCTTATTAACGCGCGCACCATTCTCATAAACTGCACCTGTAAGAACGAGATCGTAGAAGCCTGTCTGGCTCAAACCATTCTCAACCTTGATTTCATTAGCATTGTTGCTGCTTGCTACAGTTGTACCATTGTGCTCAATCTTCCAGTTACCAGCCTCGTGACGTGGGTCAACATAAGCGATAGTGAAAGCCTCGTTTGGCTTGATAACAGACTTGTCTGCCTTGATTTCGTCGCTATATTCGTAGCTATTGAAGATTTCGTGATCCTCGCCCCAAGCGATAGCACTCTCCTTCTTCATATCGAGAGATACTGCAGATACACCAAACTTCACCTTGCCCTGACCCTTAAGGTCTACAGGAACAGAATAGAACATACCTGCCCATGAGGTGGTTACACCCATGAGGATTGGGTCCTTACCCTCCTGCTTAGCCCAGAGCTTGAAGAGAGAAGTCTTCACGTCTGTGTTGTAGCAAGGCTCGCCCTGACCCTTAGTGTTAGGCATGTTGAAGATAATCTTAGCGTCAACGCCATTCTTTGCAGCGTGCAACAAGGTTGTCTTTACATCGATTGGCTGTGCTGGAGCATCGAAGCTACCACGAACGATTGAGAACTCACCGAGATAGAGATTCAAGTCGGCAGCATTCTCCATCTTGAGTGCAACGAGTGCAAGTGTCTTACCGTTCAAAGTACCATCAACAGTGATAGTCTTCTCTACCCACTTGTCCTCATCAGCCTCATCAGTAGAAGCAAGTACTGGATAAGCCTTCTCTGCGTTTACATTATCTTCTGTAGCGAATACCAAAGAAGCATCAGCCTTACCACCCTTAACCTTATAACGGAAGGTGATAACGTCGCCTGTCTTCAAAGCATACTTTGTCTTGAAGAGGTGGAGATACTCCTTAGAAGTAGAACCATGTACACGAACAGTAGAACCACCCATGTAAGCATCGTCCCATACGAACTCTGCATCAAGACCAGTTGCAGGAACATCAGCTGCGGTACGACCGAGCAACTTGCTTGCAAACCACCAACGCCATGTTGGCAAGTAATCCTGTACACCTACGTTAGCCCAAGGACGATCGTTCTGACGTACACCACCATAGTTGAAGAACTTACCGTTACCGAGGTTGAAGTAAGTAATCAATGGCTCCTGTGTCAAGTCCCAAGACATAGAACTACGTGCGGTCATCATCGCTGACATACCAGCGAAGTCTGTATTATCAGCATTGTAGTTCAAGCTGTTATTGATTTGGAGAGAGTTAACCGGATTACGTGAACCACTTGAGAACCAACGTTCTGTACGCAACATATAAGTGCGCTGCTGTGTCTCTGGGTCACTACCCTTCTCACCACGACTCTCAAAGAACATGTTCTGTGAGTGAGCACCCCAAAGACCGATAGAGATTGGATAATTCTTCAACAAAGTCCAACGTGAACCTGTACGTGGCTCACCACCCTGCATGTTGATACCAGCATAGATGTCTAATGGGTTACGCTCAATCTCTTCAGCCATCTCAACTGTATTCTGCAACAATGTTGATGAGTTCCAGTTATAGTTGAAGAAGAGGTTGGCAGCCTCGCTGCCTTTTGCACCAAATATGCTCTTGTTATATTCATTCAAACCATGGTCAAAAGAGATACGTCCCTTATCATTGGTACCATCATACCATATATTCTCATAGATTGGGTTGGTTGGTCTGATTGCTTTGTTAAGATCCACATGAAAATCTCTTAGTTTTCTTGTTATACGACCACCACCAAAATACTCTGAATACTCTGAGTTGTAGCCAAGACCATCATAACCAAAGTAATTCATGTAAGCAGCTGCCTTCTGCACATCTGTTGTAGCAAGTTGTTCTAAAGCACTGCTCCACGCACCAGACAATCCACCATATGGAATACCAGCAACAGAAGATACAGGCACACCATTCTTATGTGCTGCGTCCAACAAAGCTGCAGGAATACGACCTAAGCCGCAGTTCCAGTCACCCCAGTGAGTTACGTAAGGCCACATTGAGAACACCTCAGAGTCGAAGACACCATCAGGGAGAGCGTTCTTACTTGGTACGTTCCATGGCAACCAAGCAAGGAGCTTCTTGTCGTTTGACTCTGTAAGGTCCGTACGAACCTGTGTGTCCGTATAACGGAAACGCTGCTTTGGTTTTACACGAGAGATGAAGAAGTTATCATCATCATTGATTTTAGGGTTCGACTTTGACCAGCTCTGCAGTTTACCTGGGAACTGCTGAGACTCAAAGCCCCACTGAATGTAGTTGCTCTTAAGTTCCTGTGCCATCAAGGTTGATGGAATTAGGCAGCAACCAAAAAGAAGTAAATTAATTCTTCTCATAATTGATTTGGGTTTTAATGTTATTGAATAATTATAAATCTTATTACCGTTTAGATCTGCCTCCACTCGTTAGGAGAACAGACGTTGTCCGAGAACTGTATCCTTCGTTGGTACCGCTTAGTAGACTTTACCTGTCTTTCGATAGCTTTATAGGTGTCAACTGTGCCTCACGTCTTTCATTTCCAATCGTCGTATTCATGCTTAGCACATCGTGTGCGAAGGCTTAACACCACTTGTGCGGATGCTCCGCACCATTAAAAAAGATGCTGAAGGAACATTCCGCTGTTCATAAGACGAAGGTTGCACTACCCTAACAAAAGCCACGTTTTATCGGACATTTTTATTATCAGAAAGCTTACCTACCAAACAAAACAAGGCTACCCGACTCGATAGAATCAAGTCAGATAACCTCATTTTATATCACCTATTACTTAATCGTAATCTTTTGTGTACGGATAACATTGTTGTTCTGCATCTTAACGAGGTAAACACCTGCTGGCAACTCATTTGTATTGAAAGACTTTGGATTAACCAAGCTCTTTACAGTCTGACCGTCAGTAGAGAATACCCATGCACGTTCAACATTCTCGAATACTACCTTACCACCAACAACAGTGAGCTGTGAAGCACCACCTACGTTAGCAGATATGATATTAGTAGAACCACCTTCGAGCAACTCTGGCTCGTCAGCAACACCCTTATCATGGGTGTCAGCCTTAGCACCACGAGCAGCATTAGAACCAGTGATAGTCACCTTGAAGTCGATAGCGAAGCCCTTATTGAACTTACCAGTTGGTGTCAAACCGCCCTGGAACCATGCGTCACAGAAGACAAGGCGGAGACGGCTCTGACCTGGCTTAGCATCTTCAGGAACCTTGAAGGTGTACTCATTCAACTGCTGTACCTGTGCAGGAACGCCCTTGCGAACCTGACCAAAGAATACAACACACTCACCCTCGTTAGGATTCTCAGAGAGATTCTCTGGGTTGAACTGCTTGTCGCCATTGAAGTCCATCCAAGCCTTACCCATACAATAGCGGAGGTCGTCATTGCTCTGGTCCTTGATCTGAGTTGCCTCATAGCCCTTAATCTTCACTTTCACTGTCGCACCCTGTGCCACTTCGAGTTCTTGACTCGTAGCATCCACATAGTTCGTCTCGTTACCAGCAGGACCATTAGCAGTATAGTCGATATTCTTTGTACCACCCTCTGTCTGGAACTTCTTTACATAACGAATTCTCTTCGCTACGTCAGCACCAGCAGCAGCATTGTCGAGTTCAACTGTTCCGTAGCCCTCTTCCTGTGCCTCTGGGAGTTCAGACTGCTGAGCACGTGGCACAGCAATCCACAGTGTCTTTGAATAAGTCTTAAGGTCAGTACTTACTGAGCGAACACCGATGAAAGGTTTGTCGTCAACACTTGTGAACTGGATGTTAGGAACGAGTGTAGCCCACTGTGATGTACGTCCTACCTCAGACACCTTACCATTCTCACCATTCTTATAGAGAATCTCGAAGTGGTCGATATTAGCCTCATCGTTATAAACGGTTGGATTCTGACCTGGGTCCTTATCAATTCCCCATACCGCCTTAACAGAAAGAGAATTCTTTGTTTCTTCCTTCACCTGAACGGTCAAATCCTTCACGTTAGCTGGTGTAGCTGTCACGTCGTCGTTGAGTTCGAGCTTACCAACAAGTACATTATAGTCAGCATCTGACTCTTTCACACGCAGACCGATACGCTCAATCTTCTGACCAGCAGTAATATCATTCAGCTCAACCTTCTTCTCTGTCCAGCTTGCGTTCTCGGTGTTACCCAAGGCATAAGCCTTCCAAGCACCATTCACACGTACGATGAGAGAAAGTTTTGAGTCGTTATTGCCTTCTTTGCCAGTCTTGATAGCTACCTTAGCAACTACCTTACCCTTAGAAGGAGTGAGGTTAGTCTTGAAGAGAACAACGTCTGTAGCAGTCGCATTGTTGACACCCTTCAAGCGAAGTGCTGCACCACCAGTGTAAGCATCCTCATTGGTGAATGAAGGCTGTACGTCAGTGCTGGCTACTTCAGTCTCTGGCTTAACAACCATCCAACGATAAGTAGGCACGACATCTTGGCTACTCATGTTATACCATGAGCCTGCAGTCTTCTTACCCTTATAGTTATAACGTTCGCCATTACCTGTGTTGAAGTGGGTAGCGAAAGGAAGGTTGCCAGAGATAGCTGTGCGCTCTGGAATCCAAGAAGCAAGACCAGCGAAGCTTGCCAATGGAGGATTACCTCCCTGTGCCTCAACCTCATTACCATAGTTCTTAATCTCTGGACGTGACAATGGGTTACGGTTACCACCAGAGAAAGCACGCTCAAGATACTCCTGATAGTTAGACATACGAGACATAGCGTCACCACCAGTGTTATAACTCCAGAAACGGCTCTCTGCATGCTCACCCCATAAGCAGATACCACAACGCTTAGCATCTTGGTTGTTAAGACTATTCCATCGTCTGTTCATGCTAACAATCCATACACCAGCGTATAGACCATCAGCTGAGCCCATAGTACGTTCTGCCTCTTTTACAGAATTACCCATGTTCCAACTGAAGTCGCTATTAGCATAGTTCAACATCACCTCACAGATACGATTGTCCTTGTCTTGACCCCACATGTATTGTGAGTTATATGAAGTCAGACTTGAACTCGTTGTATAATACATAATCTTGAAGTCGTTGAATCCTTCTTCCTTCGCAATCTTATAGAGTTCCTTATGGAAGGCTACATTATCGTCATCTTGGTATTTTGTTGTATTCTCCCAGTTATAGTTGATACCATCGAAACCAAGGAAGCGCATACAGTTAATGATAGGATGCGTATAACGGAAACTACCATCTGTATTACGTCTCATGATAAAGCTTGCCCAACTGTTAGCAGCTCCACCCGTTGTATGATCGAAGAACTTAATACCAGCGAAGATGCTTGTACCATTGCGGTGAGCAGCATCAGCCCATGAACCTGGTGCTTGGAAAAGTCCGTAGTTCCATGCACCAAACAGGTTGGTATAGTTCCACATTGAGAAGTTATCGTTAGCAAATGTCTTTGAAGGATAGCCACCGAGGTTCTTTCCAGCACCACCAGGGATATTCATAAAGAGGTTACGATTCTCGTAAGTATCTTGGAGAAGACGGTCAGCACGTGACTCAATAGCACGCTTTCTGACGTGTGAGCGGATAAACTCTACCTCGTCTTTGATGCCCCATGCAGTAAGGTCGGCATCAGTAGGATATTTCTTACCGTTATCAAGAAGTTGTGCAAAATGCTCAAGAAGGGTCTGATCGCCCAACTTTGACAGATCGAACACCTGTGTTGAAGCTGTTGAAGAATATGTTTGTGCCGTCACACCGACAGGAGCCATAGCCATCATAGCTGCGATGATCCATGCACTAAGAGTAGATTTTTTATTCATATGATTTAGGTTTTGTAATTAGTACTTGATAGATTTATATCCCAGTAGAGTGACGTTTATACCACCCTACTGGGCTATTGATTTAATTCAGAGTTTCATTTAGAAGTTTGAAGTGGTCTTGTCCCAGAAGAGACGAGTTGCCATCTTGTCTGGACCGCCCAATGCTGGGATACCTGTGTTGTCAACATCCTGCTTTGTTGCGATGTCGCTTGTGCCAGGGAATGGCAGACGACGCATGATATCACCAGGAACCAAACTACCATCAGCCTCATCGATGTTCAATACTGGCAACATACGTGGGAAGCCTGTACGACGGAGGTCAACCCATGCCTCGAAGCCATTAGGATAAGTAGCGAGGTACTTCTGAGTGATAATCTTCTCGAGCTTTGTCTCTTGTGAGTCGCTGTCGTTCCACTTTACACCAACATGGATTGGTGAAGCAGCGTCTGGTGTATCACCAGTTGGATCCTTATAAACATAAGCTACTGGATTCTCCTGTGCCATGTAGGTGTCAATCCAAGAGTCATACCAGTTTACATTCTGCTGTCCATTAGGACTCTCACCGTCCATAGACTTCATCTCAGGATCCTCACAGTTTCCATGACGAATACCCTCCTCATAGAAGTGCTGAGCCGAACCACCCATGTTCCAACCACGGAGTGCACCCTCTGCACGGAGGAAACAAACCTCAGCATACTTCATCAAATAAAGTGGTGCAGAGTTGAAGTACTGCTCGTTCAGCTTACTGAATGCGATGTACTGGTTCTCATCATATCCCTGACCTTCACCTGGATGTGTACCGGTACGGATACCACAGATGCGGCTGTCAGCAGGTGTTGTCTCGCCAGTCTTATTGTTCTTAATAACGTTGTCGTTCTTCTTAAAGAGATATTTCAACCAAGGGTGATTGAAGGTCTTCAATGTGATTTCCATTGTTGCACTCATACGAGCATCACCCCAACTCTCAACACCTGGCAATGGATGACTAAAGCCCATCACACCTGGACGGATTGAAACGCTCTGTGCCTCGTTCTCAATAACGCCATCAGCAACAGCCTCTTCAGCCAATTTCTGTGCACGAACAGGGTCGCTCTTTACCATGTGCATAGCGATACGCAACTTCAATGAGTTTGCATAACGTGCCCATGCCTTCAACGTTCCGTCAGCAGCACCACCATCGGTCATAACTACGAAACGGTCAACAAACGCACTCTTAATCTTCTGCTTGTAGGCAGCTGGCTTCTGATCGAAGTAGTGGAAACAAGCAATGGCAGTGTCGAGGTTGGCAACAGCATCGTTGTAGACATCCTCAACCTTGTTATAGGTGTAAGGACCTACCTGCAAGTTAGTCTTCAACTCACGGTAAGGCATTGGACCATAAACGTCAGCTACCTCAACAGCCTGCTGGTTGAAGAGAGTCAAATAAGCTGCCTTCAACTCTGGAACAGCATTTACCTTCTCATTATTCAAGATAGGCACAAGTGAGGTTTTCATCTCTGTGAATGAGCCCCATGCACCACCATAGCACTTCTGGTCGATAGCATATGACGATGCCAAACGAATCTTTGAATACTGGAAGAAAGTATGAGGAACAACCGTGTACTCAGCATAGTTGTCAACACCGAGAGAATACTGGTACTGATAAGCATGTGCACCTGGGTTCTCACCATTCTTACCACCACGCATAGAGAACTGTCCACCAACACCAGCATCGAGCAAGTCTTGCATTGCATTGAGTGCCTCATCTGCTGCTGCAGCGTCTGTAGCCTGACGGAAAGGAATCTTATCCACGTCACCACGGCTTGTCACCTTCTCAACATTCTTGGTTGTTGAGTTGAACTCATCACCAGGGTTGTCATAGTCAAGACATGACTGTAGACCCAGTGTTGGCAATGCCATCGCCATGAGTACGATTATATGTTTACTTTTCATTGTTGTTTATCTTTTGAATATTATTGTATTGTTTAAGCTTATTCGGAGCTAAAGATGTGTAGTAACGGTTTTGTTACGTGGGGAGCAAGACGTCAAACATTATATTTGTTTCTCACTCCCTTTCACGCTCTTCACTCCTTTCTCACTCCTTTTCTCTTAGAAGTTAGCCTTCAATGAGAAACCGAATGAACGTGAAGATGGCATATTGAAGCTCTCAAATGCGCCGAGACCATTCTGTGTAGACAGAGATACGTCTGGGTCTGTTGGTGCATCCTTATAGATGAAGAACAGGTTACGAGCGATGAATGAGAGGGTCAAGTTACGGTTCTGACCAAAGAGGTCACGGAAGGTGTAACCCAATGAAAGCTCACGAAGACGGAAGTTTGTTCCGTTGTAGAGATAGGTTGATGGGTTGCTTGATGCGCCCAATGCCTGATAATATGACTGGATAGGAACGATGCGACCGCTACCATCATTGAGTTCCATACCTGGTACGTTACCATAGTTGGTTGCAACGATGTTGTTACGCTCTGCGCTGAGACGAGCTGCCTCTGTACGCTCTGAAGCACCGATATAGTCAAGATATGACTCTGTCAATGAGAGTACCTTACCACCGATACGACCGTTGATGAGGAATGAAAGCTGGAACTCCTTATAGTTAAAGGTATTGGTCCAACCCATCTGCCACTTAGAGTTCATGTTACCGAGGAAGCGGTCGTTTGAACCTGTCTTGTCGAATGTTGGCTCACCCTTAGCTGTCAATACGATATGACCATTTGCATCGCGCATGAAGTCGCCTGCATAGATGTCACCAATAGCACCACCCTTCTGGTAGATTACCTTTGCCTCACCTACAGTCTGCTGATACTTACGTGATGTTCCGTCCTTATCATAACCTGTTTCAAGAATCTCATTGTCGTTGTATGAGAGGTTATAAGATGTACGCCAACGGAGGTCCTTACCGAACTTGAAGTCGTAACCAACGGTTGTCTCGAAACCAGTGTTACGCACCTTTGCAGAGTTCAGCAACTCGGTGTTACCACCCAATGAGCCAAGCTCCATGTAGAGGTGACGAACGATAGTGTTATAGAAGGTAAAGTCGAAGCTCAAACGGTTGTTCAAGAACAATGACTCGATACCTGTCTCGAATGAACCCGTCTCCTCTGGTACTGGTGAGAAGTCGAGCAACTTGTTACCTGACAATGCACCTGTCTGGAGGTTACGGCTCATCGCACCGTATGCCTTATTAGGGATAGAGTTACCTACTGATGAGTAAGATACACGATATTTCAAGAAATTAAACCAGTCTGGCAACTTCACCAACTGACTTACGATAGCATTGGCACCAACACCGAAGTAACCGTAGTTATCGGTATCAATCTTACCCAACTCCTTGAAGTAACGGAATGGACGATACCAGTCGCGACGATAAGAAGCATCGAAGTAAACGGTTTCTTTCCAACCTAACTGTGCTGTGAAGAGGTATGAGCGGTCCCAGTTTGAACTCTTTGAAGTGCTTGTTACGCCATAGCCACCTGCGCTGGTCTCGAAGTAGTTAACCATTGTTGGGAGCTTACGCATAAGACGGTCGTAGTAAGTTGCAACGGCGTCTGTACCCTTTGACTCACCCTTGATAGTATGACCTACATAACCTGCTGTTGCTGATACTGAGTAGTCACCAAAGGTCTTGTTATATGACAAGAGGTAGTCGGTATAGAACTCTGTTGTCTTCTCGTCTGAATCCCAAAGACGACCGTAGTCTTCCATAGATGCAGGGAGGAAGGTAGTAGCAAAGCGAGTTGCATGATTCTTGAAACGAATCTGGCTGTAGTTGACACGTGCTTGGAAAGTCAAACCATCATAGATGTCAACATTTGCTTGCAAGGTACCAAAGAGGCGGCTCTCCTTCTGCTGACTGTTACCCGAATTGATCAACCAATATGGGTTGTTGTTAGGATGAGAGAGGTATGCCCACTCCTGCTGTGGACCAGTCAGAGTTGTGCGCTGACCAGCTGCCCAAGCAAAGTTTGAACCATTGAGCTTGTAATATGAACCTGGATTTGACAACCACTTACCCTCAGCATTCATGTAATGGTCACGATAGTAATCCATATCAATGTTCTGAGGTGCGGTATAGAGATGGTAGAGAGGGTTACCCACCGTACCACCACCAGGACGATTCTTTGTCTTTGACTCTGTATAGTTCATCGATGCATCAATATGCAAACGCTTGAAGAAGTTATAAGTCTGACGGAAGCTGATAGAGTTACGGTTGTATGAGTTGTTACGCATCATACCTGTTGCATGGCTGTTTGCCACTGACACGTAGGTACGTGCTATATCTGTACCACCAGAAAGTGAGATTGAGTTATTTGTTGTAACACCCGTACGGAAGAAGTTGTCTACATCGTTACCTGCACGATTGCGGAGATAAACATTATGACGACGTGCCATGATTGGCTTACCATTTGCGTCTGTACCAATCTGCTCCTCTGGATAACCTACCCAACGCTCATCCAATGGAGTGCGTACTACGAGGTCGTTGTCTGCACGGTCTGCAAGCTTACCGCCCCAGTTGTTCAATGACAATGCACCTGTTGTCTTGTCATAAGCTGCACCATAAGTCTTCTGAATCTTTGGTGTCAACAATGGAGAATCGAAAGTGATGTTTGAGGTTACGTTGATATCAACCTTTCCTTCACGACCACGCTTGGTGGTAATCATCACAACACCATTGGCTGCACGTGAACCATAAAGCGCAGCAGCGTTAGCACCCTTGAGGACATTGATTGACTCGATATCGTCTGGGTTGATCAATGACAATGGGTCAGAACCCTCAGAAGTTCCAGTTGAGCCGAAACCCTCTGCGCCCATACCCTGCTGACCACGAATACCATTACTCATTGGTACACCGTCAACAACGATGAGTGGAGAACTGTTACCGAGGATAGAACGGTTACCACGAAGAACAATCTTTGAAGCACCACCAGCACCACCAGCACTTGGCGTAATAGTGATACCAGCTACCTTACCTTCGAGTGAGTTAGCAGCGTTAGGATCCTGCACCTTCATGAGGTCCTCTGCCTTCACCTGCTGGGTAGCATAGGTGAGAGACTTTTCCTTACGCATAATACCCATGGCGGTAACAACAACCTCGTTCATGGTGTTTGCCTCTTCCTTCAATGTTACGTCGATCGTACCCTTACCACCAACAGGGATGGTCTGTGCAGCATAACCGATGTAAGAGAAGACGAGCTTCGCGTTTGCAGGGGTATTGAGGGTATAGTTACCATCAATATCCGTTACTGTGCCATTAGTGGTACCCTCAACAAGGACGGTAGCACCAATGAGCGGTTCGCCGGTTGAGTCAACGACACGACCGGTCACTTTGTGATTACCATTCTGCTGTACTGCTTGTACTGCAGTGCTGGTGTTTGTACCCGCGTAGACACCTGTTGGTGCCAATGCTAATGATAGAGCAAAGGCAGCCGAGAAGTACAGATGCTTCTGCTTTGATTCTTTAAAGATTCTCATCAGGTTTAGGTTTTAAACTTTTATTTATTTATTTTCCTAATTTTGTTTCAATTGATTTTAGGTATTGTCAATATTCCATCTTGTTACACCTTATTATATAGTAAGGCATAGGTTATTTGGGACTTCTTGTTCGCTTTACTTAGGTTTTTAGGCTATAACTGTCTTGCTGTGGTCGGAGGTTTCACATTCTCTTTCCCACAACTCGTTAACAAACAGTCATTTACACCTTTCTTCGTATTCCTTCTTTAAGATTGGTCTAATGACACCTATACTTCAAACAACTCAAATGCTAATAATACTTATGTTAACTTTAATATTTAACATTTATAAACAGTTAGTAGACAAGTGAACAAGTAGACGAGTTGACAAGTTGCTTGTGAAAAAGACAGAGTAACAAGGTAAGTTGACGAGTTGACAAGTAGACGAGTAAACAAGTTGCTTGCGAAAAAGACAGAGTAACAAGGTAAGTGGACGAGTGAACGAGTAGACGGGTGAACGAGTTGATTGTATCAAAGACAAAGTAACATAATAAGTGGACAAGTGAACGAGTAGACAAGTAAACAAGTTGCTTGCGAAAAAGACAGAGTAACAAGGTAAGTGGAGGAGTTAGACAAGTTACTTGTAATAAAGAAGAAATTTGTTCTCATGTTACCATGTCTACTTCACAAGCAACTTGTTCACTTGTCTACTTGTCTACTTGTCTACTTGTCTACCATATTACCATGTCTACTTCACAAGCAACTTGTTCACTTGTCTACTTGTCTACTTGTCAACCATATTACCATGTCTACTTCACAAGCAACTTGTTTACTTGTCTACTTGTCTACTTGTCAACCATATTACCATGTCTACTTCACAAGCAACTCGTTCACTTGTCTACCTGAAAAGAAATTCGAAAACAGTATTTACATTTTGACTCTCACTAAGGGGGCAGATTAAGCTAAGTGGGCTTTCTAAGATCTCAGCTGACTTAGTCATTTTTTCCATCAGTGACTAAGTTAAGTGACTAAGATAATACACTTATATACTTCTGATTCCTACTATTGGGTTTATCAGGTATTGTCATCTCAAGAAATCCACCTTTTATCAATGGGTCAATATAGCGACTTTTAGCATTGTTACGATGTTTTAGTCCCAAATGGGTTATAATTTCAGTAAGACTTTTAGGCTGTTGGCATAAGGCAATGACCTCATTCATTACCTCTGCCGACTTAGTCACAGACTTAGTCACTTTTTCTCCATCAGTGACTAAGTTAAGTGACAAAGATGGCTGTATTGTCACCTCGAAAGCAGTTACTTTACCGACATTGAAGATGGGGTCTGGATTTCCATTCTCCCTTAGCATATTTTTAACACGCTGAATACCACGGTTAAACATATTAACATACTTCATACCACGCATAGCCTCTGCAATAATAGGATTACGATAATCATTTACCGTAGGGAAGTTTTCTGGACGAGCCTCCCCATATAAGCCTCCAGCATTGAGAATCTCTATACGATTGCTAAATTGATAAATTCTTATAGGCATATTTGATTGATAATCACGATGCATACAAGCATTCATCAGTAGCTCTCTAAGTGCGAGTTCTGGGTAGTTAAACACAATCTGTTCTCGTAGCATACTCACAGGCATTGGACGTGAAGTGACAATAGCATCTTTTACAAAACTCTCCAACTTAGGTAGTATCGAACATAGACTTCCCCGCATCTGCCTTTCGTTAAGAATTTCGCTTCCTGTATCTTCTCCTGCGAAATGCACATACTGAACATAACAGCCATGAAGAAAGAAAGAGGCATTTATCCCAAAAAGCACAATGGCTGCATTCGTAGGACAGTCATGAACTATGTCATAAAGATGGATTGCTGCCAATTGCTCTTGCAAAGAGCGTTTATCCGTCTTAAGAATATCAGCATCTATTACCTGTGGAAGATATTCATATTTTATAAACTGAGTGTCAGAAAGACAGAATATTCATTTGATCAATCGAAGAAGACAGAATAATCAAGTTTTAAACAGAATAAACACATTTAGATTGAAAGAACTACAAATGACACGAATTGCAAGTTAAAGAACAGACACACTAAGACAAAATGTACACAATAAACAAATGTTTTTACAGGGGGCTCGGTGATTACTTCCCGCCTTATGGAAGGCTCACCTTTTTGTCTAATTTTTTCACAATCAGTTTTTGTAAAGGGCACAAATTACGTTCGAATTAACGCCCTTTGGGCTTGCAAAAGATGCCCTTTAAGACCCTTACTAACGCCCTTTTGAAACCTTACTAAGCACCTTTAAAAACACATCATCACAACTAATTGAGAATAAAATACTTACAAAGACACCGAAATAATACATTTTTAACCCTTTCCCCTACCCTTTCATCAACTAAAATGTAAAAGAAATTCGAATACATACTACGAATTTTTATCCTTTGAACTTTGAGGTTTGAACATTGAACTTTATGATATGTACCTTTTACCTTTGATCATTGAGGTTTGAACTTTGAACTTTATGATATAAACTACGAATTTCTCTAATTGCACGAATCCTTATTGCTAAAGAATTCGTGTCATTCGCGTAATTCGTAGTGCTTTATTGGAAGTTGACGAGTGGACTGGTTTACGAGTAGACAAGTTAATTGTAGCGATAAATCACAGTTAACCGTAGTAATCATAATTATGGATTGTGAATTGTGAATTTTGAATTAACAGAGGATTATGAATTCTAAATTAGCAGAGGGTTGTGAAGTAACAAAAAAGCCCCCGAAGTAAGGGATACTTCGGGGGCTGAGGGGGGGTGCGCTACAATGAACGCACATAGGTTAAGGATTATTCGTAAGCGCCAATCTCGCCAATCAAGAAACGAGGATACTCGCTTGTGTCAAAGGTTTCGAGGATTGTCAACTTAACATACTTACATGTTACTGGCGTGTTGAAGACGATTGGGAATGGGGTTTCGTCATCATACTGAGTTGCTGTGGTAGCAGTACCCATCTTTATCCATGTCTTACCGTCTAAGCTGGTAGATACAGCTACCTTCTTCACACCATATCCATAGCTTGTGTAGTTACAGAGGATACCAATACCCGACAATGTCTTCGCTTTATTGAATGTCATTGTGAAGTCTGGCTCATAATAGGTATATGAGTACACATAAGTATCGTTATCACCATCATTCAACTTTGTTGCATTTGAATTATTGAGGGATGTTGACATTGTGTAGTCGGTCAGAGCAATCTGCTTGTCGGTATCGAGGGTACCAGAAGCATTGATGTTGTTGAAAGAGAAGTTGGTTGCTACTGCTACCTTCGTGCTTGTCTTTGCTGTTTCAGCACCGTCAACACTCTTGATAACAACAGATGTAACGCCGTTCTTCAACATAGCCAAGTTCTTGAGGGCATCGCCATTCACCAACTTAACGACGATTGGTTCAGATACCTGCTGACCCTTAGCGAAGGTTACAGATGTCTTACTAAGGCTGATAGCGTCAGTGCTCATCACCTCTTCGCTACTATTTGCCTCAACACCATCAGATGTAGCAGCCAATGTTACTGTTACATCCTTCTCTGCTGGAGAAGAGAGACGAACATAGAACTTTGCGCTATCGCCAGCCAAGGTAACAGCTGATGCAGACTTCTCACCAGCGAGCAACAACTTGTTGCCGTCACTGGTACCAGTATAGAGGTAAGCCTTTGCAGAGTAGTTCTCTTCTGCAGTTGGGTAGAGCGTGCTACCAACTTCTGGCTCGCTCTGACAAGATGCCAGTGTGGCAGCAACCAAAGAGGCTGCCAGCACTGACTTGAATACGTTTATTTTCATATTTGAGTTTCCTTTTGACTTATTTACCATCGATTCTTACGTTCTGCTCCCAGGTTGGAACAGCTACACACTTACCGGTGTTGCCGTGGTCTGTTGCATCCTTGAAGGTATCGCCCTGACCCTCGTTGAGTTTCCAGTATGCCTCCAAGCCGGTGCTCTTAGCATCGCAAGCGTACATATTGTTAGCAATCTGAGCCTGTGTACGAGCCACGGTCCAGAAGCGTAACTCGCTCACCTTCACGTTTGCCTTTAGGTAATCAGTGTTACCGAAGTTGAAGCGGTTGCTGAGGTTAGTAGCCTTACCAGGGAGGTCCATAGAGTTATCAAGCGCACCGTTAACATAGAGGTAGAGCTTTGTACCTGTGCAAACGAATGCGAGGTGATACCACTGGTTCTCGTTGAAGAGCTGCTTACTGTTCATCTGCGTACCCTGAGTCTTAATCTGCAGACGGTTACCCTCGATAGGAGCATCACCGAAACGAGTATAAATCTCGCCACCATCATTACCCCATGCACCGAAGAGTGTCTGGTTGTTAAGTTCGCCAAGACCCTTACCGAGCTTGCTCATGTTCACGTTCATCTCGACAGTCCACTGTGAAAGGTCATAGGTCTGACGCATTGCGAAGTGGATGTTATGTGTAGCGTTAATGATTGGCACAGCCTGATAAACAACCTGATCGAGGATGTAAACCATTGAACTACCAGAGTTCAGGACGTCATACTTGCCATCTTTACTCTTCAGACGGAGGGCAACAGCATACTTCTGACCGCTGTCCTTCAGTGCCTGTGTCAATGGGTTAATCGTCAGTGTCACATCAGAAGAAACCGACTTACCCTTCTCAATCTTCACCTCGTTAGAAGAGAGTGAGTAGAGACTTGCAGGCAGCGGCTTGTAAGAAGTCTCGTTACGCTGGTTGTATTCAGCGAGTGCCGTTGTGTCACTTACCACCTCGAAGGTGTAGTCCTGTGTAGCGAGGTCAGAGAGACGCACGTTCACAGAAGAAGTGACAGCCGACGTACCGATAGTAATATTCTGACTTGAGTTACCATTAGTATTGGTCTGTGCGATATACGCCTGATTAGAAAGAGGCGAATATTCAGCATTCTCACAAGAAGCCAGCAGTGTCAGAGAAGCCATAGCTACGGCTCCGATGAAAAGCTTAGAAATATTGTATTTCATAATTTGAATGTCTTGATTATTGGATTGATGGATTCATAATCTGGATAGCCTTGCGCAAGAAAGGATAGTTGCCTGTCTGTCCAGATACTGTATACTCGTACTCCATGTGATAGGTTCCTACACCACCCTTACGATAGGTCACGCCATTGTAAACAGGGTTCCAGTAAGCCATACCTAAGAGAGAAGGAAGGGTTGTACCATTGTCTAAGCGGAAGCTTACACCACCCTTACCAGCATAGTTCTCAAAGTTCTCGCAGACGATGAGCTTATTAGCCACCTGCTCTGGTGTGAGATACTGCTGGAAGTGAGTAGCCTGAGCAGTAAAGCGACTGTTCAGATCACTGTTACCAGAAGAGTTATAAGCCTGAAGGATGAAGTAATTGAAGTATTCGCCATACTGAGCAGCCATAGCATCAGGCTCACCATCGATAACGAACATCTTATCAGTACCAGACTTAGGACCGATGCGCTTGCCCATAGTCTTTACGAAAGCCTCCATCACCTTAGCGTTCTGCCAAAGCTCCTTATCGGTCTGGAAAGGCTGAGCATATGAAGGTTCAGCATCGAGGTCGAAGCCATCATAACCATACTTAGCGATAGTGTCGCAGATAGCATTTGCATACTTCTCTGTAGCTGCAATCTGTGAAGCCTCATCGCTGCCCCATCCCCAGAACTTATGACGCCACTCTTTCCATGTAAGGGTAGAGTCAGTATTGGTTGGAGTAATCTGGTCACCAATGTCAAATACAAGGCAACTGATGAGCACCTTTGTACCCTTTGTCTTCTGAACAAAGCGGAGATCCTTGAGCATAGCCGCTGTTGGATTCTTCCAGTTTCCCCAAAGAGAAACGAAGTCAGTACTGTCAGGAAGACCTGCCAAAGAGTTCTCATGTGTAACACCAGTACCCGTCCAGTTACCGAACCAACCGAAAGCTACAGAGTGGTCAGTCTTCTTATAGTCGCGAAGTTGAGCATAGTAAGCCTCAGACTTATTTGTGTGAGTAAGGTCAGCTCCGTCCTTTGCCTCTGTCTCAGTCCAGTCGCTGCAGGCTGTGAAAGCCGTTGCAGCGCAGGCTGAAAGCAAGAATATCTTTATTAAATTCTTCATTTTTTATAGAATGTTTATTGTATGATAGATATCGTTTAACGCTGCCACCACATCTTGGTTGCATAGTCGTCATTACCCTTTAACAGCTGTACAGCCTTAATATAGTTTGCCTTGTTATTGGTAGCCTCATCAATATCAAATGGGATACGGTTAGCAACCTGGATGCTATAGTCTGTTGACTGTGCCAGAGGGAACACCTTTGGATAGCCTGTACGACGGATTTCGCTCCAGCCTTCCTGTCCGTTAGGGAACATTGCAATCCACTTCTGAGTAATCAGACGCTCCATCTTCTGCTCGTCAGTAGCTGAGTCGTCCCACTTGATAGTGATATTGCTGACAGCACTAACATCACCACCGTACTCGCTGATTGGGTCAACATAATTCTTCTCGGTTGATGTGTTATCTGCCAAGTAGGCTGTTGCAGAACCTGCACCCCACTGCTCGAAGGAGAGTTTCACACCTTCTTCATAGAGGTCCTTAGCGCTTCCGCCCATATTACTCCAGCCTGCCAACGCTCCTTCTGCACGACAGAAAGCCATCTCAGAAGCTGTGAGCCATACGCCCTTGCTGTCTATCTTGATGTTTGCAGCTGAGTAAGCCTTACCTGCTGTGGTCTTATTACCAATCTTTGCAGCGGCACGACAACCGATTACTGGACGAATACCGCCCTCTACAGGAGTAAAGAACTTCGTCAGACGTGGGTCGTTATAACCTGTGAGGAAGCTCTCAAGGTCGGCACAAGCACGGCTATCACCCCACTCTACAGATGTCTTATACTGTCCGTTTGGTGTATAAGCAATAGCGCAGTTGTCGTCATTGCTTGTGATGACACCGTCCTGTACAGCCTGCTCGCCCAACTGCTTAGCCAATGTTGGCTCAACATAACGGATGCGGATAGCAATACGGAGCTTCAAAGAGTTCGCATACTTCAACCATTTAGCCATCTTACCCTGATAAACCTTGTCTAACTCTTCAGCAATAGTAACATTAGGGTTTGAAGCAACCAATGGTTTGATGACGTCTGTAGCCTTGTTGAGGTCAGCGATAATGCTCTTGTAAACATCCTCTTGAGAAGAGTAAGCATTACCGTCAGTAGCATCAGCACCGATAGGGAGTGGTCCGTACATATCTGTAAGACGCATGAACGACTGTGCACGGAGAATCAATGCCCAAGCATAAACTGGTCCTTCGCCCTTTGTCACATTGTCAATTGCCTTGAAAGCAGACACCGTCTTTGTCATAGAATCCTTAAACGGATAGCGTACCCAACCATTAGGCGCATTGAGACGAGCAAAGTTCTTCTCAGCAAAACCATTGTTAGCATAGGTCATGTAACGACCCAAGTAGTTACCGATAAGGTCTTCGTTCATCTGGTAAGCATTCTCCTGCTCAGGGAAAGCCTCGTTCTCCATCTGTACGAGGAAAGAAGAGGTTTGATAGTTGTCGCGCGACAAGTCTTCAAGAGAAGCACCCGTTCCAGGACGGTTTGCCTCTTGGAATCCGTCTGTACAAGACGACATTGAGCATAGCAGCACACTTGCGAATGTACAAGCTGTGACCGCCTTATATATATTAATCTTTTTCATTTATATTTCGATTAAATGAGTGGTTAAATGTTTAGAATTTCAGCTTCACGTTGAAACCAAGTGTACGAAGGCTTGGCTGCATGAGATAGTCGAAGCCCTGATAGTAGGTACCTGTTGATGCTGTTGCCTCTGGATCGAATGGTGCCTTGTTGTAAAGCATGAGGAGGTTATTAGCTGTCAAACCGAGTGTCAACTCCATACCGCCCAACATTCGACGTGGGAAGGTGTAAGCGAGGTGTGCCTCCTGGATACGTGCGTTGGTTGCACTGTAGATATACTCTGACCAGATTGGGTTCTCACCACCTACTACGGCATAGTAGTTTTCAGCTGATACCAAACCATTGTTTACTGCGATACCGCCCTTGTCGCGTGCATCAGCAGATGCCTTTGATACACCGTAAGCATCCATCAACGCCTGTGTCTGTGACATTACGATACCACCGAAACGTGCAGTTACAACGAATCCGAAGTTAAAGCCCTTCCAAGAGAAGTCGTTAGAGAAACCGATGTTACCCTTTGGAAGTACTGAACCACGATAAGATGGGTTGGTAAGGTTCACTTGTGATACGTTACCATCCTTGATAGCGACATTGCCTTCTGCGTCGCGCTTGAAGTCGCTGGTCATATAGAGGTCGCCCATCGTACCACCCTTCTTAAGGATGATGTTAGCACCATTCAAACCACCTTGGTTGATAACCTCGTTAGGATCGTCGAGCAACTCAACAATCTTGTTGCGGTTAGCACTGTAGGTGAAGTTAGTGTTCCATGCGAAGTTGCCCCATGTATGGCTGTAACCCAATGCAAGCTCAATACCACGGTTTCTTACGTTACCAGTCTGTACATACTCAGAAGAGAATCCCTGACTACCTGTGATAGGACGAAGGAAGGTCTGGTTGCGGGTGTTAGACTGATAAACTGTAACATCCAAAGTAAGTGCATTATTGAAGAAACGTGATGTCAAACCTGCCTCCCAAGAGTTCGTACGCTCTGGACGGAAGTTTGATGGGAACTTATAAGTTACGGTGCTATAAGTACCTGACGCTGGGTTATACTGATAACGCCATGGTGAGGTGATGTTTGGAGAGATAGCTGAACCTACTGATGCCCATGAACCACGCACCTTCATGTAGCTAATCCATGATGGGAGTGTTGCCATCTGAGAGATAACTGCTGACATACCCACTGATGGATAGAAGAAAGATACATTGTCGGTACCGTCCAAAGCTGAGTCCCAATCGTTACGACCTGTAACAGTCATAAACAGCATACTGCGCCAGCCCAACTCTACGTTAGCGAAGAGTGAGTTAATCTTGTGTGCATGGTCTGTGAAGATTGGACGGTTGTCAGCGGTTGCTGAACCGTAATCGATTGCATTTGGAGTGAACAAGTTAGATGGTGCCTTCAAACCACCTTGGAAACCTGTTACGTTATACTTGTTACGTGTGAACGAACCACCGAGGTTGGCTGATACTGAAAAGTCGTTCAGTGTCTTGTTGATATTGAACATCAAGTCGCCATAGAGTGAACGGTCATTCACCTTGTCATAACCATAGAAACCATACTTTGAGTGAGCAAAGAGGTTGGTTGTTGAAGCGTAACGCTTGTCTTCCTGCTTTGTACCTGCATCGTCCCAACGCAAACGACCCACAACGTCCATCCAGTCGAAAATCTTATACTTAAGACTTGCACTGATCATGTAACGGCTACGGTTGTTTGAACGAACCATACGGTTGGCTACCCAATATGGGTTCTGCATACTCAACGCATCACCGAAGTTCCAGTTCTGAACATTGATACCTCTTGTCACATCGTAAAGCTCGTATGTACGAACAGCGTCGAAGCTCTCACCACGTGGGAAGAGATAAACAGCAGTCAATGGGTTGAAGTACTGACCCTGAGCTGTCAAGTTCTTATCATGCTCCTTGATGTAGTTGAAGTTGAAGTCGAAGGTCATCTTGTCGTGCAAGAACGTTGTTGTATTGCGGAATGCAAAGTTATAACGGTCGTAGCTGTTATTAGGAATGATACCCTTTGCATTCGTCGTACCTACTGAGATATAGGTCTGGTTCTTGTCCGTACCTGCAGTCAGAGCAACGTTGTTCTGAACGTTCGTACCTGTATTGAAGAAGTCCTTTGGCTCATAGTTACCATAGACTGATGGAGTCTTTGCACCCCATGACTTCACGTCGCCTGCACGGTTTACGTAAGAGTTCTGGAACTCTGGCATGATGAATGGGTTAGCAAACTGTGTACTGTTACTTACAGTCACGCTTACCTTGCCTTCCTTACCCTTCTTCGTGGTAATCATGATGACACCCTGCGCAGCAGCTGAACCGTAGAGGGCAGCAGCAGCAGGACCACTGAGGACGCTGATTGACTCGATATCCTCTGGGTTGATATCGGCAATACCTTCTGAACCCGGCTGTGAACTGAACGCACCACCTGAAATCTCACCCTGACTGGTGTTGTTGATTGGCACACCGTCGATTACATACAAAGCCTGATTGCTACGGGTAATTGACTTAGGACCACGCATCACAACGCGGGCTGCACCACCCATACCAGCAGAAGAAGCATTGATGTTCACACCGGCTACCTTACCAGAGAGGGAATTCATGAAGTTAGGGTTCTTAACCGTTGTAAGGTTCTCACCGCCTACCTTCTGAACGTTATAGCTCAACGCTTTCTCTGAACGCTTGATACCCAAAGCGGTTACCACAACTTCCTCAATCTGATGAGCCTCAGCCTTCAAAGTGATGTTCAATGGGGCATCACCGCTAACCTTCACCTCCTCAGTGTTCATACCGATATAGCTGACAATAAGCGTAGCACCCTTATGGGTCATAATCTCAAACTTACCATCGAGGTCGGTGGTCGTACCATTCTGCGAATCCTTCACGCGGATAGTAGCACCGATAACTGGGTCGCCAGCATTGTCTACGATAGTTCCGGTAACTTTTACGTCACCACTTGATTGCTGTGTTCCCAATACCTTTGCGGTATTTGCCTTAGTTGCAGCAACGACAACGTTCTTGCCAAAGTTGTCAGCCGAAGTGACATGACTGCTGGCAAAAGCGGTCAAAGAGCAGCAAGATAGGAAAACACTTACTGGTAGAATCTTTCCTTTTCTCATTAGTTATTTTATATTTGATAATAATCTTATTCTGACTTAGGTCTGCCCAATAACAGATGTGGGGCAGCCTTATATATATAATAGGTGTGTCCTATATGAAATGTAGGTCTCTATATTAAAATGTAGGTCCCTATATCAAATAGATGTTCAAAAGTTATCCATGCTTTCTCACATTCCCATCCGTTTTTTTGTAGGTTCTTAATACAAAGATAACATATTACACGCAAACAATACTTATTATATATCAAGTATTTAACAAAAATAAACACAAAAAGACTGCTTTTTACAAGCAAAGGCTTGTTAATTCATAATTCAGAATTCATAATCCTTTGTTAATTCAGAATTCATAATTCATAATTCATAATTATGATTACTACTATAATTCAGAATTCAGAATTCATAATCCATAATTATGATTACCGATGTTAGCTGCGGTTTATCGCTGCAATTAACTCGTTCACTTGTCTACTTGTCAATATGGAACTACGAATTTCTCTAATTGTGCGAATCCTTATTGCTAAATAATTCGTGTCATTCGAGAAATTCGTAGTTCAAAGTTCAAAGTATTTTAATTTTAAAGAACCATATCTATCCGTTAGGCACTCCCCTCCTTTGGAGGGGTTGGGGGAGGTTTTCTTTACATTTCGATTGTGGAAAAGTAAGTGAAAGGGGGTAAAAACAAGTTATTTCTGCACCATTGTAAGTCTTTTGCTATCAGGTAGTTGCAAAAACAGATTTCAAAAGGTGCTTAATAAGACTCCAAAAGGGCGTTAGTAAGCGCCTTAAAGGGCACCTTTTGCAAGCCAAAAAGCCGTTAATTCGCACGCTATTTATGCCCGACTGACTTGCCGACTGTGAAAACATTTGACAGACAGAATGAGATGAGAAGACAGAATGACATAGAGACATATACTTCAATGACATATTTTTGCACGAAGACAAAAGCGACAAGACTACGAATGATACGAATTGCACGAAGACAGAATGACATAGAGACATATACTTCAATGACATATTTTAGAACGAAGACAGAATCGACAAGACTGCGAATTGCACGAATGACCCGAATTACATTACAATAAACATTAGTGTAATTAGAGAAATTCGTAGTTCATATCATAAAGTTCAAAGTTCAAAGCTCAATGTTCAAAGGTAATAGTTCAAAGTTCAAAGCTCAAAGTTCAAAGGTAAAAGAGTTCAAAGTTCAAAGGTGAAAGTTTCTCTATGTCACTCTGTCTTTTTTTTATGTGGATTTATTGTTTCTTTCGAAATTTATGTTTAACTTTGCAAACGGATTTAATTATATCCATTTTGACATATTTGCTATTTTGGATAACATAAGGCATACTAACTTAAGATAAAGAAGGTACAGATTGTTTGGTCAACAGCCCTATCGACAATGACTTTTAGAGAAAGTTTGTTTCTGAAAGAACTGGCTTCTTATCTTGATTTATGCCTATAAAAAATGAAAGTTATGAAAAAGAGTTATGAGCGTCCTAACTGCAAGATTGTTGTTACAACAACAGATTTTGATTTATTGCAGATTAGTGCAGAGAAAGGTGACCCAAAACATGGTGGAGAGGACAATCTCTCTAAGTCAAATCCTTTTGGTTATGAAGAAGACAATGACACAAAAGGAACGAAAGGTTGGAATTAAGTAAACTAAAGAAACTAAACATAAGAATGAAGAAACAGAAATTACAGTTCCTTTGTGGCGCAATCGCCATGATAGGATTTACAGCCTGTAGCGATACCGACAACATGAGCAGTGATGTAGCACAGGATGGAAGCTACGTATATAATGTTGAAGTAGCGGCTGGTACAGACAGTACTACTCATGCAGCTACCCGTACGCTCAAACTTGATGAGCAAAACAATGTTTTATCAAGATGGGCTGCGGGTGATAAAATATTTATCTACAATACTGCTGATAATAACCAAAGCACAGAACACACCTATAGCACACTGACTTCACAGAGTGGTGGCAGTAAAGGGACTTCGTTCCAAGGTACAGTAAAGTCTAAGAACCAACTGAAGGTAAATAATAAGTTTGCATTCTTCTACCCTGCTGCAGGTCTTGAGGAAGGTTCTGTAGGACTGGTTTCTACAAGCGAAACAAAAGAAACAAACGATGGTGTGACAATTTCCTATCACGATGTTTCCAATACGATTACCGAATATGTTTCACTCAACATGAACAAACAGAACGGAACATTGGAAAATATCGATAAGAAGTTTGACTTTAACTGGGGTTCAGATCTTCTTAAGGAAGTTCCACAAAATGTAAACAACATAAAATTAAAGGCGAACTTTGAACGCAAGGTGGCTATCTGGGGTATGAAGTTCAAGTTAGTTAACGGTCCAAGTAATACTGGTTTCATTGAAGACATTGATAGTGTTAAAATCAATGGTCTTCGTTCTTATGACGTGCTTAACCTCAAGGATGGAACCTTTGTTGGTACAGATGATGAAAAGGAATATGCTATCACAATCGCTAATAAAGACCGTTCAAAACTGAACCTTACTAAAGGTTATATTTGGACTGCTTTCTTAGCAGAGGATGCCTCAACCAACTTCACCATAACCGTTTATACACAAGACGGTGTTTATACAAAGACTGCTTCAAAACTCTTTGAGACTGGTTACGACTACCGCTCAAACATTACTGTTGAGAAGGTTACTCCTCAGCCATATGTGAAAGTAAAGGACGTGATGTGGGCTACAGGTAACTTCATACATTATAAGCAGGGTTCAGATGAGTATTGGGGTATTGCGCCAGCACAGTGGTGGATTAGTAACTATGGTGATAATCCATCAGTTGACAACAAAGTGGATAACAAAAATATAGTAAAGAATGGATTAGGTTCACAGAACTGGTATATTGACAACCATAATGGACGTTACACTCAGACTTCTGACGACTTAGACCTCTTTAGATGGGGAGATATTGCAGAGGCATTGAATTTGAAAAGTGGTGAAGACCTCGGTGGAACAGCATTTAGTATAGATGAGAAATACTATAAGGGTAAATTAACTCCTGGCGGCGTGTTCAACAGACCAGTAGATAAGAGTGAAGCAAAGTTTGGTGATATCGTAAAATATTATACCGAAAAGACAGGACGTAGTTATTATTACAAGTATCCTACCTTGGCTCAACTCGAAGGCTTGAAGAATAGTGCCACAAAGATACCAGCATTCTGTTATACCGATAAGGGAAATAAGATTTATGGTATATACTATAGCGATTACCCACTGACTGGTCAGCATGCTAAGTTCCCTACTGGCAAGAAACTTTGGAAGTATGAAGACGTAACAGGACTTGTTCTTGCTAATCGAGGCTTATTCTTACCTATTACAGGACGTCGTGACGATGGTATTACCAATAAAAATAACGTAGTTTTCCGCCATGTCGCTGAGGGTAGTAATTTCATGGGCTTCTATTATGCTGATTATGCAACGGCAGTAAGTACCTGTAAGGGCTTATTCTTTGGTTCTCTTAACTATGGAATAACAGAGCCACAGAAGCATCAGGCTTGTGCAATCCGCCCAGTTTATGTTAATACTCAAAGAACAGTAACACAACCAGTTGTTGATGCAGCCAACTTTGCACCATTTAGCAGAATCATTGATGCTAACGGTCGTAAGTACTAAACGGCTAAGAGAATAGATTTTTATTAGATACATTAAATCTGCTTATCCTCAATTGAGGGTAAGCAGATTTTTTATAGATGAACCCTTAACTTTTAATGCGGCTCACCTGTCTTGTTCCTCCGAATTAGATTAGTAGTCATTTCGTTAGTTTTATTTAATGAAAAAATTTTTGGTATTGAACATATACTGCACTTTAGGGTTTTACCTTTGCAGCAACCTCACGAAACAGTCTTCTCCCCAGTAGGCTGTTTCCATAGGGGGACGATGCGAATGCCACCCGACGACTTCTCCTACTGACCTACACTGCGTCACGAATAAAGAAGGTGGTAGATGATTAAAACCATTATTCTATAACAAAAAACACTAAGAACAATGATGAAGAAAGTTAATATAGTAATGAAGGCTGCCCACCTCTGGACTCAAGAGGAGGAAGACCGACTGACGACAAGGATTGTTGATAACTTCTGTGACTTAATCAATAGAAGCGAGGAGGAAGGATTGTATTGGACTGGCTTGAAGTGTGACCTCATCGACTTGGCTCACATGGTTTGGGAGACAGGACGACTGATGGATAAATGCGGTCGGCCAATGGACTTCCAAACCATCGTACATCATATCTGTAGGGTGCTTCATGTGCGCGAACCCTGTAACCCCTCATCGGTTATCTCATCAGTCCGCGCCCGAAAGAATGTAAGGGTCGGTCCACTCCGCGAACGTTACTTGCAGCTGATCAGTAAGGCAAATATACAGGACCCGATGAGGTTGGAGATAAGGAAACCTCACCCCCCAACCCCCTCTCCGAGAGAGAGGGGGAGTGAAATGCGAGAGAGATAGCAGCCCCACCCCCTTACCCCTCCCCCATAGGGAGGGGAGTAATCAGCGAGATACCCCTATTGGTTAGGGAGAACTTTTAGTCATTCTTTAGCAAATTGTTGCCAGCACTCCCCCTCTCTCTCGGAGAGGGGGTTGGGGGGTGAGGTCCCACATGCCCTGTTCTCTTCAATACGCCCCATGTCTGCAGCTCACCCTTTATCGCCTTGAGGTAACTCTTGAAGAGGACGTAATACATTATCCAGCGATAGAAGAATCGTTGAGGGATAACCCACAGAAGAACCCACAGACGTTCGCCCTCAAAGATATAAGCCATGATAGACACACTGGCATCGATCATAAGGAAGATGAGGTAATAGAAGAATATCTGAAGGGCATTACCCGTAAAGAGTCCGATGAGCATCAGTACATCAGCCAATGGTGAGAAGGTTGGAATGATATACTGGAAGATGAGCATATTAGGCATAGCCCATAAACCAAAACCTTTCTTAGAAGGTGCAAAGAGTGAAGAACGATGCTTCCAGAAGGCTTGCATCACACCAAAGCACCAACGGATACGCTGCTTCACAAACTGGCGGAGTGTCTCTGGCGCTTCGGTCAATGCCACAGCATAGTTCTCGTTCTCGATGATGTATCCATGCTCGTTGATACTCATTGTCAGGTCGCAGTCTTCTGCTAAGGTATCAGTTGTAAAGCCTCCCACGGCTTCAATCACTTCCTTTCGGAAGGCGCCGATAGCTCCGGGCACAACGGTGACAGCATTGATATTAGAGTACGCCATACGGTCGAAGTTCTGACTACTCGTATATTCAATCGCCTGCCAGTAGGTAAGCATATTCCGTTGATTACCCACCTTCACATTACCAGCCACCGCACCGACACGCTTCTCTGTGTCAGCGATGAAGTGTTTCATCAATCTACTTACCGCATCATTCTTCAACTGGGTGTCGGCATCAATACAAACGACATACTCTGAACGGCAGGCAGCAATACCATAGTTTAGGGCAGAAGCCTTTCCACCATTCTTCTTAGCAAGCACCGTAACCGTATCATCATTGTCGAAAGCCTCATGTACACGTTCGAGTGTATGGTCCTTACTACCATCATCAACGAAGTAGATATGCAGGTTAGGATAGTCTTGTTGCTTAAGCGTAGTGATGGTACGGACGATGTTTACTTCCTCGTTATAACCCGGTACGATGATAGAAACTGTTGGTGCTGTGGCTGCATCAATAGGAGCATAATTGCGTCGGTTCTCCGCCCGCTTCTCTCTTATCATCAGTACATACATAAATATCAGGCGCAGCATTCCCAAGGCAAGGAAGACAAGGAAAAGAGCTGTGAGGAAGTCTGAGACATGATAAATCATCTCTGCTAACCAGAGGTTGGTCTGCATCGCATAGTATGCCTTACCTTTATTAATCTCAGGCATCAGTGTTTGCTTGTTCATACCTAAGTATTGTTCGAGGGAGATGAACTGATAACCCTCATGCTGCAAGGTCTCTATGATACGTGGGAGCGCATCAAGGGTAGGCTTTCGAGAACTACCACCCGCATCGTGCAACAAGATGATATGTCCGTCTTCATGGTGTACACCATCAATGACACGCTGATAGATCTGGTCGGCTGTAACGTTAGACTGCCAGTCGTTAGGGTCGATAGACTCTCCCACAAAGAGGTAATTCCTACGACTTGCCACAATCATTGGCCATATCTCTTCATGTTCCGTTGGGTCGGCATCAGCATTATAAGGCGCACGAAAGAGGATAGTACTATGTCCTGTCACACTCTCTATCAACATTCTTGTCAACTTCAACTCTGCATAAGAGCGGCGGTCGGAGTTCTCAATCATGTTATGGTGGGTGAAGGTATGGTTACCAATGGTGTGGCCATCCTCATAGACTTGCTTTACCAATGGCAGATTCTTCTCCATCTGCAGTCCCACCATGAAGAACGCTGCAGGGACATTATACTTCTTCAGCGTACTTAATACGGTAGGAGTCCAACGGCTGTCTGGTCCGTCATCGAAGGTAATAACAAGCTGCTTATCCTTACATTCACCTAATCGTTGGATGGTGTAAGTAGAAGGAAGGGCACGATAATACTCTTCCGAGATAAGGCGATTATCCTTATCTATCCTTATCGAGATGTCTCCGGGGTGAGGTTCTGTTGTCACTTGGAGCACTTCACCAGAGCCAACAAAGTTGACATCATCGGTGCCGTTGAGTTGCATCAGCTTCGCAACAGACATCCTTGCCACACTCTCCCATGACATATCTTTGCCATAGAAACGCCATATACGATTGTCTTCAGTTCCCAAACGCCATAAGCCAAAGCCTGCAAGATGATATTCTGCACCGAAACGCATGATGTTAAACGTGGTGGCAGCATCGGTGAAGAACACGTGATGAACCTTTTTATCATCGGTGTTCTGATAAGAGAAGTTCACGTTATAGGTGTCATCATCGAACTTTACCTTTGCATCTGCATCTTGCGCAATAGCCATTGTCTGGTCGAATGACACGGTCGTACCGCCTTCTCCGTTTGCCCAATCATATCCATAGGTAGCCATACCGAGGACAATCTTATCATTCGGAACATTCTTTGCAGCCCAGTCGGTAGCCTTTTCTACCCATCGCTGCGAACTAACCGCTCCCGGCTGGCTCTCAATGTTATGTTCATCATAAGCCATGAGGAAGAGATAGTCGTTATACTTAGCCAACTCCTGCATGTTATAATCCTCATTGAAAGGGGCTACGGCTTGTGTTACATAAAGCCCATTCGCATGGAAAACACGTGAGAAGTCTTTGAGCAATTCGACAAGAAGGTCGTTGTCTTGAATATTAAGTTCCTCTAAGTCGAGGTTGATTCCTGCAAATCTATAGCGCCGACACGTCCCAACCATCTCGTTGATGAGTGCCATACGCTTCTTCGCATCACGCATGATACGCCCTATCGCCTCTGGATGGAAGTCGGAGTTGTAGTTATTGGTGAGCATAGGAAGAACCGGAATACCTGTTCGACGCATCAACCGCAGTGCTTGCTTATCAATCCGATACTCCACCTTGTCGGTCTTAGGATTGATAAAAAACCACTCTGGCAAAACCATATTCAAATGCTTGATATTGTTCTTCAGGGAGATATAAGCATGCTTATCCCAGTTTACATACCATGCCGAACGCACACCGATTCGTGGATCGTCCCACTCACGAAAGTATTTCTGTGTCAGACTATCTGCCTTTCCAATAAATCGTTGTTTCTTAATCGTAGCCTTCGCATAGTTATTGTGCATCTTCTTCTCCTTGAAGAAGTCGCGGAACGACTTATAAAGCTTTGCCGTCTTGTTATCCTTGGTATAAGGTGATGACGCTGTTACTGCATTCCGATAATCGTGACGGAAAGGCATCTGAGGACTTCCTTCCAAGGCAAACATTGCCAAGAAAACAATTCCTAACAATGAGAGAATCGTAAGAATGACGCGTAAGGTCCATTTAAAATAACTCCAGCGCTGACGGGAGTCTGTCTGAAAAACTTGCTTGCTCATTGTTTCTTTTCTATTAAATGAAAGCAATTATTATTGTCTATAGACATCCTTCTATAGATGATTTCTGTATCTCTAATTCTTTTTTCGGGCTTTTGTCCCACTATCTTACTCCTTAGATATAAACGTGGGAAGTGGGTTGTTACTTCCTATCATAATAAGCGGATGACTTCTTTCACCTATAAGAATATAAAGGTTCTACGCATAAAGTGACAATCCGTCGATTGTATCTAAGAACAAAAAATGTTATCCTTCTCTATTTTACTTCCTGTGTTTTAAGCTGTTTTTGTTTCCTACATAGAATATTCTTTTGCTCAAAGGAACGTGCTGTAGTACTGTTCTTCAAAACGATTATGCTCCGCTTCACAGCCTGCAAGTACTCTCCAATCTGTCATAACAAAGTCCTAATACCTTTCAGGAAGATGGAAAGGGCAAAAGGATTTGCCTATTACAAGTGCAAAAGTACAATATTTCTTATAAAGACAAACACATTTATATGAAAATAATAAGCCGCTTCCGAAATATGGAGTGATAAACTAAAAGTCTTATATAATAGGCACACGGAGTCACGGAGGGGACGGAGCTAAACGCAATATTACGGAGGTGCCGACGGCACAAAAGAGCGACGGAGGTGTAGCGTACAAATTCTTGATAACTATTTTGGGGTAAACGCTTTGTGTATAAATTGCTAATAGAATTGGCTAACAAGCTCCGTCGCTCTATGCACCGACGGTGCCTCCGTGACTTCCATTGCTTTGTTTTAATAATCCTCCGTTCCCTCCGTAACTCCGTGTGACATTTCATTAAAGCCCTAAACTTAGGCGTTTCCTTATCATTTCAAAAGTATGAAGAATCAATAATCAGCTTCCACTAACAAAGCCTCCTCGCATTTGCTTGCCTATCTTCCACCTGACTCTATTCACGAAAACAATAGGATTCTTGCGGTATTCAAGCACATCCCGTTAAGAAAACATACCCTCAAAAGGTCAACTTTACACTAATCATCGCCTTTGATATATATCAAGAAACAACCGATAGAATGATATTTTTCATCGTTTAATTTTGATAATCTGAATATTATTCATACCTTTGCATTGTAATTCAAGAGAAACATATCTGATTACAAGGTTTTAGACTTTACAGGTATTCAAGATTGCTCAGGATTATTTTTGAAAAAGAAGATTTGTTTAGGTTAGTAATAGATTTAGGTTTTTAGTTATATTTTAGGTAAAGATTGTAGAAATATTATCGTCGTGAGACGGTGGTTATTCGGAGATAACGGAAGAGCAATTGCTCTGCCGTTTCTTTTTTTATATACCCCAAGTATAATTCATAATCCTCTGTTAATTCATAATTCACAATTCATAATTATGATTACTACTGTTAACTGAAGTTTATCGCTACAAGCAACTCGTAAACTCGTAAACTTGTCAACTCGTCAACTACCCATATCATAAAGTTCAAAGTTCAAATATCAAAGTTCAAAGTTTTTCAAAGCTAATACATGCCTTTTTAGCCTCTAAAAGACGCCTAATTGACTTGCAATAGATGCCCTTTTGGCGTCTTATTAACGCCCTTTTGAAACACAATTAAGCACCTATTCCTGCACTACATCATAATGAATTGATTTACTGCCGTTTACAAACTGGGACTTTACACGTGTTTTTTCCTTGGTTTATAGGTCTTTTACCCGATTTTATGTCATATTTTTTCAAACCATTATCCACGCAAACTTTAACCGACTACGAATTCCCCTAATTATACAAATGCCTATTGCAAAAACCTTCGTTTCATACGTAATCGATAGAAATCATGTGCTCATCAGTACGTCATAATTATAATTACCGATGTAGAGAAAGTTCAAAGATACAAATCATAAAGTTCAAAGGTCAAAGGATAATAAGGATTCGTGTCATTCGAGAAATTCGTAGTCTCAAATCATAAAGTTCAAAGTTCAAATCTCAAACTTCAAAGGATAAAAAAAAGGAACACTCTCTCGAGTATTCCTTTTGTGATTCCGACAGGATTCAAACCTGTAACCTCTTGATCCGTAGTCAAGTGCTCTATTCAGTTGAGCTACGGAACCATTATTATGGTCGCAACAGATAATGATTTAGTTATCATTTCTGAATTGCGAGTGCAAAGGTATTGCTTTTTATCCGTTCCACCAAATGTTTAGCAATCTTTTTTATTATTTTTTTTCGTCTTCATCGTGTAAAGTGGGGAGCGAGATGTGATAACCCACTGCAATAAAACGAATTAAACAGATTGCAAGGAATGTCACAATAACTGTTATCGGAAGTGGTAGTCCGAGCGAGAAGAGTGCCCAATAGATGAGTCCGCCACCCACACTTGCCACGGCGTAGATCTCTTTGTGGAAGATTACGGGGATATTGTTCAGCAATATGTCACGGATAACACCACCTGCCACACCAGTGATACAACCCATGATGACGGCTACCCAGAAGGGGTGTCCTAATGCGATTGTCTTCTGAATACCCGCAATAGTAAAGAGTGCCAAGCCGAGTGTATCGAAGACGAACCACGCATTGCTAAGGCGTTGAATCCACCTACGCGACAAGATGACGAGGAAGAGCGCCAGACCTGTACAAAGAACATACATGATGTTTGCCATCCAGAACGGGCGCACGCCTAACATAGTGTCACGAATCGTACCGCCACCAATAGCGACGGCAAAGCCACAGACATAACCTCCGAACCAGTCGAAGCGTTTCTGTGCGGCATGGCGGATGCCCGATATGGCAAACGCAAACGTTCCGAGAAACTCCAGTATCACCTGAAGTGTACGGACAAGATGTGGATCAGTGTAGATCATATTTGAATTTAAAAAAGAAAGAAGCCCGAGCCCAAAGCCCCACCCCGACCCTTCCCGAAGGGGGAGGGAGAAAGCCTCCCCCAACCCCTCCGAAAGGAGGGGAGTGCAGATAGCTAAATGTCGCCCCAGCCCCTCCGAACCAACGGTCACTGACCGAAGGGAAGTAATGGGAGGGGAGTGCAGATAGCTATGGGTGGTACTCTAAGTTGATGCAGCTAACGAGCATAGCTTACATAGAGGGGTAAGTAATTATAATATGTAAATCAAATCTCTTTATTACTCCACAATGAGAAGATAGTCTTATTAGACCACGATAAGAAGATAGTCTTATTACTCTACCAAGAACAGACAGCGAACCTCATCCTGTTTGCCTCCCTCCCCCTTCGGGGAGGGTCGGGGTGGGGCTTCTTACACCACGTTCTGTGGTTCCCCTGCTATAAACTTCTTAATATTCTCAACGCAGATAGCCATTAGGCGCTCACGTGCCTCACGTGTTGCCCACGCAATATGTGGAGTGATGAAGGCATTAGGCTGACGGAAGAGCGGATTGTCTGCACGAGGTGGTTCCTCGGTCATTACGTCGGCACAATAAGCACCGAGCTGACCACTCTCAAGGGCATCGGCAACAGCCTGATCGTCGACGAGTCCGCCACGTCCGGTATTGATAAGGATGGCACCACGACGTACGCCCTTCAGCGTCTCTGCATTGATCATACGCGTATTCTCCGCCGTCAAAGGACAGTGCAAGGTGATAACGTCAGACGTACTGAGCAAGCCTTCAAGGGTTGTCTTACGAATACACTCTGGCAGGTCGCTACTGTTCTTACTGGTGCAAGCTGAGATATCCATACCCAGAGCATGTGCAATCATTGCCACCTTCTGACCGATGTTGCCCAAGCCAACGATACCGAGTGTCTTACCAGCGAGTTCCATGAGTGGTGTGTCCCAGTAGCAGAAGTCCTGCTGCTTACTCCATTCGCCACGGCGCACAGCCTCAGCATAATGGTCGACATGTGTGGTTGCGTTCAAGAGGAGGGCGAAGACATGCTGTGCAACGCTATCCGTACTATATGCAGGGATGTTGCATACGACGATGCCACGCTCGCGTGCAGCTTCAACATCGATATTGTTATATCCTGTTGCTAACTCACCGATATACTTCAATTGTGGCAATTGGTCGAGTACTTCACGGGTGATATTTATCTTATTGATAAGAATACCGTCCGCATCCTTAGCTCGCTCAATAACTTGTTCCTGACTTGTGCGCTCATAGATAACGCACTCTGCTATTTCCTTTATTGGTTCCCATGAGAGGTCACCAGGGTTGACTGCATGGCAGTCGAGAATTACTATTTTCATGTTTGTTGGGTGTTAGAACCTCTCCCCCAACCCCTCCCCAAAAGGGAGGGGAGTGCCTAACGGGGTACAGTTTGGTTGGGTTTGAGGCACAGTTTGGTTGGGTTTGGGGTATAATTTGGTAGCTTTCGCTACATATTATTACTATCATAAGAGGAAACATTGGGAGATAACACTCCGTTAGGTGCTCCCCTCCTTTGGAGGGGTTGGGGGAGGTACCAACTCATCCGGCATATACTGTTGCTCGACATAATGTCCCGGATAATCGTGAGGATACTTATATCCATCGCTATAACCGAGGTCCTTCATTAGTTTTGTCGGTGCATTGCGAAGGTGGAGGGGAACAGGGAGGTTGCCTGTCTGGCGCACTAACTCTATCGCTTTATTGATGCCTACGTATGCAGAGTTATCTTTCTTCGACCGAGCTAAATAGACTACCGCCTCAGCCAATGGGATTCTACCTTCGGGCCAACCAATCTTCGTCACAGCGTCAAAGGCTGCATTCGCTAACAATAGGGCGTTAGGATTGGCAAGTCCGATATCTTCTGCCGCACTGATGACGACACGACGCGCAATAAACTTTGGGTCTTCTCCACCCTCTATCATACGTGCCATCCAGTAGAGTGCTGCATCAGGGTCGGAGCCACGAATCGACTTGATGAATGCCGAGATAATATCATAGTGCATCTCGCCGTCCTTGTCATACGCCAACGGATTCTCTTGCAGTCGTTCCTCCACCATCTTATCGGTAATCACGACATCGTTGCCCGATTCGGCTGAGATAATCAAGTCGAGGATATTCAGTAGCTTACGCGCATCACCCCCACTGTAACGCAGGAGCGCCCCCGTCTCATGCAGTTCGATATTACGCTTCTTCAGTTCCACATCCTCCGTAATGGCTCGATGCAACAGCTTCAGCAAATCGTCTTTCTCCAGCGACTTCAGCGTATAGAGTTGACAACGAGAGAGCAACGGACGAATCACTTCGAACGATGGGTTCTCTGTTGTCGCACCAATAAGCGTCACCGTCCCCTTCTCTACCGCACCCAAGAGCGAGTCTTGCTGCGACTTTGAGAAACGATGGATCTCGTCGATAAAGAGAATCGGTGAAGCGGAATTAAAGAAACGACCACTCTGTGCCCTTTCGATAACATCGCGCACATCCTTCACACCACTCGTCACGGCAGAAAGCGTATAGAACGGTATCTCTAAGCGGTTGGCGATAATCTGTGCTAACGTAGTCTTACCCACGCCCGGTGGTCCCCAAAGGATAAACGACGCAATGCGCCCCGAGTCGATCATACGTCGGAGCACAGCCCCCTCACCAACGAGGTGTTCCTGTCCGATATAATCGTCGAGCGTGCGTGGTCGCAATCGTTCTGCCAATGGTTCCATATCTCTTCCTCTTTTATTATTGTTACAAAAGTACTGAATTTATCTCATAATAACAAAGAATGAAAGAAAGTTCTTCTGAAATATGGAGCGATATAATAAGCCTACTACATGATAATTAACATTACAAAAATACAAGCCATAAGTTTGTATTTTGATAACACTACTGCTTTAATGTCTTTCTTAAACCCAAATCTCTAAGTTTGCAAGATGAATTACAAACTTAGAGATTTAGGTTTAACCTTAATAGATAAATTTAATAAAGAGCAAAGCAGGTTAACAAATCTGCAATTCTTAGTACAGAAGAAAAGGTTTCTGTACCTTTGTACACATAAAACCAAATGACTTTTTACAATGAAACATCCCAAATCAAAGTTACTTATTGCGCTCGCATGTTTAGTCCTTCCACTTTTGTTTGCTTCATGTTCAAAAGATGAAGAAAGCGCAAACGACCCCATGCCTTTTGTTCCTATCGAACAAAATGATTTCACAGCTGATATCCTGCAACCTGATATTAACTATTCAATTCCTATCCGAGGAGACGACCCTGACGATTTCTTTTTAAAGGCTGTGGGCACCTACGAGGGTACGCTAACCGTTTATGACCCTAAAACCAAACAGGTAATTCCTTCTGATTTTGATAATCATGTAAGTGCCAAGTTCGAATCATACTTAAATCAGTTTAGCCTGACTCCTATTCCCCATCCTTTTACATTATATGCCTTAAAGAAGGATCAATATGCTTATGACTTACTATACAAAATAATCAAAAATAAAACTTGGTGGAAGACAGGAAAGATACACGATTACAGTACAATACTCATCGGAAGAAACAAGAAGAATCCTTCAGAAGTGGCATTCCAATTGTATAACCCATATTATTTTTACTCATATATAAGCTCTCCCCATGATGATCGTTATGACTTGAGCGAAATGTATTTTAATGTCTGTGGAACTTTCAACAATACAACGAAAGAAATGACGGTTTACATAAAGCCTGCGGTTGCCTTGTTTTATGACAGTATGGTTCGAGGCAATAAGATAAAAGCCGAACTCAACGACATTTATTTTATATGCAAATTAAAGAAGACGGCATAGGATAAACTGACTTCCCTTTTAACAAAAGAATAAACGATGAATAAAAAATAGATTATGGATAAAAAGAACAAAAACAACCTACTCGTCGCTCTTTTCCTGCTATTGGTAGGCAGCTTTGCTGTTTCATGTTCGAAAGACGATGACGCTACGACAGACAACACCTCTAATTTTGCACCTATCAGTAGTAAAGAAGCACTTAAAATACAGAAATCTTTACTTGGTAAGTATAGAAGTAATGTGTATATTTACGACCCTACAACCAAGAAAAAATATTATTCCAATTCAAGCTTTGACCTCGACTCTCTAACCATAGACAATGAAAGCAGATTTTACTATGCCCTTTTAAAGTTGTCACGCAACACATATCTGCAGTTACACAATATTGAAAAAAATGGGATAAAGAATACAATAACAGAGATATCTACTCAACCAGACGAAAAGATTTCTTTAGGACTTGAGGGAATTCGTTTCACCAGTCGCAACCAACAAGACAGTTGCATATATCGGTTTGAAGTATCACGAGGGGTAGTTGACTATAGAGGCCCCAGTCTCAAAACAATAGTCATGAGCAGTCTTATGACTTATTTTAACGGTTACGGATATTATAATGTAAAAACAAGTAAGTTCAAAATTTATCTTCTTCCTTACAATGCATACATGGAATCATATTTTAATACCTTTCAAAGCCTGAGACTTCCACTCACAGGAAGATATCTGGTTTGTGAACTCACAAAGATTCAATAAGGCGGACTGGTCCGTAAACTTTTGTTGGATAATTTCATAACCTAAAAATCAAAAGGGCGTTAATTCGAATGGAATTAACGCCCTTTTTGCTTGCTAAAGGTGCCCTTTAAGAACCTTAATAACGCCCTTCTCAGACCTTAGTAAGCACCTTCAAAACTGCAACTTTACAAACAACTGATAACAAGATACTTACAAAGGTAATAAAAAAGCTGATTCTCGACTCTATTCCTCACCTTCTCCTGACCCGAAATGTAAAATAAATTCGGACTACGAATTTTTACTTTGAACTTTGAACATTGAACATTGAACTTTATGATATGTACCTTTTACCTTTGAACTTTGAGGTTTGCAAGGATTCGCGCAATTCGCGTAATTCGTAGTCATTAATGATACATATCACAAAGTTCAAACCTCAAACCTCAAAGTTCAAAGGTAAAAAAGTTCAAACCTCAAAGTTCAAAGGACAAAGGACTAAAGTCCTTTGTTGCGTATTGGATCATCATACTGCACCTGCAGTTGGAGGAGTTGTTTCTTAAGGTTCTTTGTGAGCTTCTCCGTACCTGGTTTACCATAGATATTATGCATCTGGTCAGGGTCTTTCTTTAGATCGTATAGTTCCCAAGCATTGATATCATTGTAGAAGTGCATGAGCGAATAACGCTTCGTACGAATACCATAGTGACGGCAAACAGAGTGCTCGGCAGGGTATTCGTAGTAGTGATAGTAAAGCGACTGACGCC
>ERZ1699254.6-NODE-6-length-185760-cov-9.629220_pt1 | contig 185760 bp, 139 predicted proteins | sample MGYA00581522_ERZ1699254 | MGnify/ENA primary metagenome ERZ1699254 (study PRJEB42319, sample SAMD00040329) | human oral metagenome | material: saliva | host: Homo sapiens | study: EMG produced TPA metagenomics assembly of PRJDB4115 data set (Metgenomic analysis of... | reverse complement strand
ACCACCAAAAGAACTTGACTTATTTGATTAGGGGGGCTTGGATTTCAAAAAAGAATGCGGAATTACCTATATAAAGGCTATTCCGCAAGGATTTATATGTTATTTAAGTTTTACCGGACAGCAATAATAAATCGAAGAATCGTCATCGTGCGACATTCCAGCATCTTGTTTGTTGGTCGGTCGCACGTTTCTTTTCTTCACTTTTCTGTTGTGAGAAGCCATTATATGTCTACTCATAAGCATGTTTTCCCATCTTCTACAAACAGCTTATTCCCTTATTAATTGAGGTTTGTAAACTATTTTCGTAAGACTCAAAATCAATACATGCTCTTTTGGCTTCTAAAAGACGCTTAATTGGCTTGCAAAAGGTGCCCTTTAAGCCCCTTACTAACGCCCTTTTGAAGTCCAAATAAGCACCTTTTCTTATGCTACTTTATAACTATTTGATTTTCTGTTGGTTATAAGATTGCCTTTTATATGTATTTTTCTCCTTGTTTATAGATAATTTATTCGAATTTTTGTCATGATTTTTCAACACCTTATCCGGGCTTTTGATGTTTTAAAATGAAAAGGTTTTCTATTCTGAGGGGTGATAATAGAATCGTCTGTTGACGGTCTTATCCATATTTTTGTTTAATGAATAACTTTGGCTTTTCCATCAAATTTAAATCGGAAACCTTACTGCAGCAAGAATTATATATATAATGGTTTATCGACCGATTGGGGTTAAAACTATACGAAAAGTATTCATATCTGTAACGGAAGAAGCGTATTGGATATGACAAAGAATATGTAGTTTTTGGTCAATTTAAGAATATTTTTGTTGTAAAAATCCCGATTTTATCGAAAAATAAGGTCTTGTTGATAAAATTAATTATTATTTTATAACTGTGTTGTTAATGGTTGATTTTTATTTGACAAAGTTCTGTTTTGCTTTATATTTTGTTTGTATTGTAGTGTATATGATGAAATTATAACTTATTGATTATTAACGAATTATATTTTTAATAACTTGTATTTTTTGTTTTATTAGTTTATTGAGCACTTTATTTGTATATCTTTGCATCAGTTTTTCTGTTTGATGTTTGAAACTAAAAATAACTTTTGTTTTGGATAACAAGGCGGAGAAAGGAGTATGTTAAGGGGTGTCGAAAAGACAAAGATTGAGAGGATAATTCTTAGTCTGACACAATTAGCCAAGTAGTCCACTTATAATAAGGTGAGAATTAGAAGACTTAAAATATAGTACGAACTATTGAATAGTATGAACCAAATTAATTATTAATAAAAAAATGAAACGAAAATTACTTTTGTTATTGTTAGCATTCATCTCGTTAGGATGCTTTGCCGACTCTCAACCAACAGATTCTGAGCGAAGAGCCAACCTGTTTGTGTACAATGGTATGCTGTTTAGTATCCAGAATTTCGCGGGTGTTTCCTCACAGGACAACACTGTTGAGTTCTGTGGTTGGACTACTAAGACTGACTTGAGTACTAATAAAAAAAAGGACGAAGCTTTGGCTGATGCGAAGTTTAATGCCATTCGTAAGGTAGGAGCAGTCACTATTCCTGAAACAGTAACAGCTGCTGTTACTTACGGAGGGGTACTTCAAGGTAATGCTACTTATAAGGTTATCATGCTTCGTGCTAACCTTTTCCGTGCAGCAGATACTAATGTTACAAGCCAGATTACTAAGATTACAATCCCAAAGACAGTTGAGCACATTGAATCACGTTGTTTTGATCAATGTGAGAACATGACTGAGTTTGTCATTGAAGGTGCTACTGATGGTACTTCTCAGTTGAAGGAGATTGACTCACATGCATTCTTAAACTGTAAGAAGTTGGCGTCTATCACGCTTCCTAATTCGGTTACTTACTTAGGTGAAAATAATCCTACTTCTATTGAAGGTAGTGGTGTGTTTGAAGGCTGTGAGTCGCTTACCTCTTTTAAATTCCCAAGTAGTTATGCTTCAAACAACTTGCCAAGTTTTACCTTCAAGAATTGTAAGAACTTAGCAACTATCGATTGGAATGGTTATAATCCAAAGCGTTTAAACAGCTGCGCATTCTGGGATTGCGATAAAATCACATGGTCTCAAGTTCCTCAATCTGTAGAGGAGTTAGGCGATGAATGCTTCTATAACTGTGATGCTTTGACATCTGTTGACCTCTCAAGAATCAAGAAGATGGACACAGGTGTGTTCTGGGGGACACCTTTAACATCTGTTGAATGGCCTGCAGCTGTAACTGAAATTCCTGCAAGAACATTCTGGGCTTGTGGCCAACTAACAACTATCAAGGGTATTCCTGGTCAGCCAGGTGCATGGGACAACATCACTAAGATTGGTGAAAATGCATTCAATCAGTGTACTGCTTTGACTACTATTAAGTTGCCAGCAGAGCTTAAGACAATTGACGCACAGGCTTTCCGTACCTGTATAAACTTAGCTACAGTAGACTATGGTACTAAGGTTGAAACTATCGGTGACGGTGCTTTCTGGTATACTGGTGCATTGAAGAAGTTCTTCTTCAAGGGTTCTGTTAAGACACTTGGTGCTGATGCTTTCCGAGAGAGTGGACTTACTTGTGTTCACCTCAAAGGTGATATGACTATCGGTAAAGAGGCTTTCATGGACTGTAAAAGCTTGAAGTACGTAGAGTTCCCTGCTACATCTTCAGCTACTCAGCCATTGACTTATGTGGCAGAAAGCATGTTTGCCGGTTGTACAAGTCTGCCTTTCATCACTCTTCCATCTACTGTAACAGAGATAAAGGCTAACGCTTTCAATGGTTGTTCAAGTCTGAAGTATGTAAATATCTTGGCTGCTTCTCCTGCAACATTGGGTGCTAATGCTTTCCCAACAACTGCTGGTGTATATGTAAAACCAAGCAAGCTTTCAGCTTATCAGGCAAATGCAGCTTGGAATGCTTATAGTCCTAAGGATACTTACGAGCAGACACTCGCTACGAAGTATGCAAGTTTCGACCACGACTTCCCTGTTTCTTTCGTAGCAAAGAATGGTCATGAAGCGTTGGAGGCATATGTTGGCCCAAGCACTTATAGAGTGACACAGCCAACTAAGGTTCAGAAGATTTTGAAGATGATTAAGGTTACTTCAACAGCTGCTAATGAAGGTGTTCTCCTCAAAGGTGAGGTTGGAAGAACTTATACTTATCAGATTGCAGAGACTGATCCAGGTCTTTATACTGGTAATCGTGTTATCGGTGTACGTGAGGATACAACACTTGTTCAGACCGAGTCTGATGGTAAGAGCAACTGGGTTTTACAGCCAGATTATAAGCTTCACTTAGTTAGCAATGGAACTATTAAGAGCGGTCGTGCTTATGTTCATGAGATGAATGATGGCGACACAAACTTTGGTGCAAAGGGAATTTACCTCTCTTTCGCTCTCAATGAAGAAAACAATACTACTGGTATTGACAAAGTTGAGAATAAGAAGGATGATGAAGAGAATGTTTATTACACACTGTCTGGTGTACGGGTAATCAATCCAACAGAGAAGGGTGTATATATTAAGAACGGCAAAAAAGTTATTATACGATGAAACGTAACTATATAGCTCCTGCAACAGAGCAAGTTGCTGTTAAGATAGAGCAGCACTTATTGGACTTATCTTTCGATGATACCGTTGTAGATCCAGGAACTGCACTGTCAAAGAAGAATACATTTGATTCTGATGACGATGAGACTGATGATGCGTTGAGAGTAACATCTAATGGTGACATCAGTATTGGTAAGCATTCTCTTTGGGATGAATAATTATTAATATCTTTTATAATTAAGGCATTGCCAAGGCTTGACTTGAAAGAAGTCAGACTGTGGTAATGCCTTTCTACTTTGATATAAGGAATGAAACAGGTCTATATAGACTCATTTTTAACCAATAAGAATTAAAACCATGAGATTAAAAAGATTGCTTATTCTGTGTGTAACACTGTTGTCAGCAGCCTTTTCTTTTGCAGACGACTTTGTGTATGACAACCTTAAGTACACGACAACCTCTGACAAGTCGGTGACTTTGGTAGACGGAAAGGGTGCGAGTGGAGAGATTATTATCCCTTCTGAAGTTCGCAACAACAAGAATGTTTATACCGTTACAGCCATCGAACACAATGCCTTTGAAGGTAACAACTCTATTACTGCTGTGACAATCCCAAGTTCGGTGAGTACTATTGGCTACAGTGCATTCAATGGTTGTAAGGGCTTGCGACGTGTGATGGATGCCTCACGTGTCACCGAGATGCAAGGTTTTGAGTACACGGATTGTTCAAATCTAACTTCCGTAACCTTATCTGGAACGCTACAAAAGATTGGCTATCGCTCTTTTGCAGGTACCGCTTTGACACGTCTTGTTTTACCTACAAGCATGAAGGAGATTGGTGGTGAGGCTTTTCAAGATTGTCTCCAACTAACAAACGTAGAGTTTAACAAAGGTATTCAGAATATAAAGGACCATGCTTTTAAGAATAGCGGTTTGGTTTCTTTAGAACTTCCTGAGGGTATAAAGGAGGTTGGCGAATGGTCTTTTGAGGGTTGTAAGAGCCTGAAGACGGTGCAAATCCCTCAGTCTGTAACAACCTTAGGGACGGGTGCCTTCTATACATGTTCAGCCCTTGAGTCAGTTGTTATACCAGCCTCCGTTACGAATTTCAACGACAGAACCTTCAATGGATGTCGTAATTTGTCTGCTGTTTATTACTTAGGCAGCAGTTGTCCAAGCCTTGGACAATACACTTTTGCTGATGTTTCTAATGCTTTTGGTTTCTATGTAAAGCCATCAGCATTGTCTGTTTTGCAAGGAATAGCCTATGTTTCTGGCAAGGTAAAGGATAGTTTCTCTTATCAACAGAGCAGTAAGTACGCTACCTTCTCACGTCCTTTTGCTGTCGATTTCAGTTCAGCTTCTGGTTTGAAAGCATATATTGCAAAGGAAAATAATGGGCAGAACTCAGTTGCTTTGAAAACCATCACGAAAGCAAGTGCTGGTACGGGACTTGTCATTGAGGCTACGCCTAATACTGTCTATCAGCTTCGTATGGCTGATGATGGTCCTCAATATGCTGATAATGCACTACGTGTATCAACCGGGACTACCGTTGATGCGATTGCTTCAAAGGTAAGAGAGGATATGACTTTGCGCTATAATCCAGTGGAATTAACTACGGATAAGGTACGTTATGAGCCAGGAAACACAGTTGTTTTTACATCAAAGAATGTTCTCCCAGCCAATGCGAAGGTGCGTTACTTACATGGTAATACTGTCGTGAATACCGATGAAATCGGTGGAAAACAGCGTTGGGATTGGAAAGTACCAGCAGATAATTTCACCGGATATATGGCTGAAATCTATGTTGCTGATGGTATTGCCGAGCAGACTCTCGCTACAATCGGTGTGGATGTTTCTACCGAATGGGGTCGTTTCCCACGTTATGGTTTCGTCTCACACTATGGTTCTGATAAGACACCTGAACAGGTTAAGAAGGAAGTAGATATGCTTAATCGTTACCATATGACTGGTATTCAGTTCTATGACTGGCAGTGGAAGCATCATATACCATTCCCTCAGGACTCTACAAAGTGGAAAGATATTGGTTTGCGTGATGTCTATAAGTCGTCAATAGAGAACTACATTAATCAGTTACATGGCGTAGGAAGTAAGTGTATGTTCTATGACTTAGTGTATGGTGTGACCGGAAGAGTGGTTAATGGCAAGCCTGAAACAGTTGATAACTTTGATGGTCATGACGGTATTAGTAGTGATTGGGGTTGGATAGATTTGCATGAAAAGAAAGGTGGTGGCTATGATCTTCGTCAGGTGCAGTATCCTCTTGGTGCTTGGCCAAGCATTTATGTGATGAATCCAGGTAATCAGAACTGGGTTAACTATCTTTCTGGTTCTATCAATAAGGTCTATCAGAACCTTGCCTTCGATGGTTTTCATATCGATCAGTTAGGTCACCAACGTGATGCTTATTACGTCAACTTGAAGAGTAAGAAGGTAAATGGTCAGAAAGTGTATACTGATGGTGACCGCCGTGATACACATGACTTTGAAGGCTACTTTGCCAATTTCATCAATCGTATGAAGGCTGACAATCATAATAAGAGCCTTGTTATGAATGCTGTTTCAACCTTCGGAGGTTCCAAAATCGTTGGTACAAAGAACGTTGAATTCGGCTATAATGAGATGTGGGGTGACGACGATTATCTGTGGAACTATCGTAAGATTATACAGGACAACCGTCGTAATAATGGTAAGAATACCTTTAATACAGTCTTTGCAGCTTATCTACACTGTCGCAATGGCAATGGCGGTAAGTTCCATACAAGCAGTGCACTGTTTGGCAATGCTACTATCTTCGCACTTGGTGGTTCACGTATTGAGTTGAGTGGAGACCACATGTTGTTTACAGAGTACTTCCCTGATGATGCTCGAAAAATGTCGGACAAGTTGCAAAAGTCAATCATTCACTATTATGACTTCCTTGTTGCCTATGAAAACTACTTGCGAGATGGCAATGCTGAAACCACTGTTAATATGACAATGGATGGTGTTAACGTTGCTGCATGGGATTTGTCTAATCCTAATCCAAGTGTCGCAGATGCTGCAGATCAGACGATTGGACCAAAGCCTTATTGCGTGAATACCTACAGTACTAAGAAAGGAAACGTGACAGCTATCCAGTTACTTAATTATAGTAATGTGTCAAGAGACAACTTTAATGTCCGTGATTTGAAGGAGACAATGCCAGAGCCTAATGTCTTGCTTAATAAGAAGATTGTTCTTGACGATGCTACTTCTGTGTCACGTATATGGGTAGCAAGTCCTGATTGTTTTGGTGGTGCCCCACAAGAAGTTGTTTTCAAGCAGAATAATGGTAAGGTAACATTTACTCTTCCTTCTCTGGAGTATTGGACTATGGTTGTAGTAGAGCATGGCAATAAGGTGGATAATAGTGCGTCAGAGGTTCGAAACTATGTTCTTCGTGGCGAATCTTTTCAAGAGGCATCTAATAATACTGTGCCTGCAGGTGAGGCTTATCTCTCTTTTCCTGCTACTATAGGCAAAACTTTGCAACCGTCATTACCTTTAGTTCCTGTTACCGCAGGGATTACTAATGTAATTGATAACGGACGTGATGATTATTATACCGTGTCTGGTATTAAGGTTGATCATCCTGTGAAAGGGATATATATCCATAAAGGAAAGAAACTGGTAAAGAAGTAATTAGGCCCTAATTCAGTATTACCCCCAATTGGTTATTAGTAACGTTCACTGCCTGTGAAGGGTAAGTTACTAATGACTGATTGGGGGGTAAAATGTTTTATTAGGAGATAAGTAAGTGAGTCCTAAGTCTTCTTAAAGTCCTTCTATTAAGGTCATATATTGAAAATAAAATAAAGTCTTATACACTTGTATAGTATTAATCTCCCCAAATTAGATGGTCTTACAAAGGCGGATAAACTGCAAGATGAAATGTAGAAAGGGGAAATAGCTACGATGTCTATTCGTCTTCTACAAACAACTTATTCCTTTATTAGGATGTGTTTGTAAACTATTTTCTCATAGTACAAAACCAATACATGCTCTTTTAGCTTCTAAAAGACGCCTAATTGACTTGCAAAAGGTGCCCTTTTGAGGTCTAAGTAACGCCCTTTTGAAGTCCAATTAAGCACCTTTCACTTTGCTACTTTATAACAAATTGATTTCCTGTTGGTTACAAACCTGCTTTTTACATGGGTTTTTGTCTTTGTTTTCAGATGTTTTATTCGAAATTATGTAATGAATTTTCATGGTCTTTTTTATGTTTTTGAAGTATTAAAAAGAAAAGGGATTCTATGGCAGAAGATGATAAAAGGGTAGACGGCTGATAGTCTTTGCTATGTTTGTATTCATTACTTACAATTCTTTCTATTTAGCCCTTCTATTGTGCTTTAACATCATCTAATCGTCATTTTGAATCTGGTTTTTCTCTTTTAAAGAAGTAGTTTCAAATTGTTTTCACGACAAGAAGTCGAGGAGTAGTGATAAATTAGGATAAGAAAAAGGGTAAAATGAAGAGGGGATAATAGAGGGTTGTAATTATAATAACCTATAAATAATATAATAATAGTCTATTTTATGTATAAAAAGAACTTCCCCTATTGGTTGAATAGCTACTAACCAATAGGGGAAGGGAATACATTTAGTTCTCAAGAGTAGGGAACTGAATGTTTATTTTGCCTTCAAAATCAAACGGAGGCTTTGCTTATAATTAATATAGTTCCATACCCAGTTGAGCAGAATAAACGTCTTATTCTTTACACCAAGGATAGAGCGAAGGTGAACAACGAGCCACAACGCCCAAGCAGGGAAACCTCCAAACTTCTTTCCTGAGATTTCGGCTACGGCATGGTTACGACCAATAGTTGCCATTACACCGAGATTTTTGTATTTGAAAGGCTTTAGTTCTTTCCCTTTCGACATTGCCTTAAAGTTCTTTGCTACTGTCTTTGCTTGCTGCATAGCAACCTGCGCTAACTGTGGATGACCGAGTGGATATTCCTCATCACCCTCGACAAGACTCACATCACCAATAGCATAGACATCTTTTACACCTTTCACACGACAAAAACGATCGGTTAAGAACCTACCAGCATGACCAATACTCTCTGCAGGAAAACCCTCGACGGTGTTTGCACAGATTCCACTCACCCAGATAACGGTCTGTGTAGGAATCTCTAAGCCAGCACTGGTTTTCAGAATACCATCTTTGTATTCAGTAGCAAACTGAGGCTGACGGATATGAACATGTAACTCCTTTAAATCACGTTCTGCTCGCTTTGATGATACTGGGTCCATAGCTGATAGCAGACGGTCAGCAGCATTTACAAGGTAGATATGCATCTGTGAAGAGTCAAGGTCGGGGTAATCACGAGCAATGATGTTCTTCTTCATTTCTGCCACAGCACCTGCAATCTCTACACCTGAAGCACCACCACCAACAACGACAATATTCATTAAAGCTTGTTTGCGTGCTGGGTCTTCTTCTGTTAGAGCAAGTTCAAGGTTACGGAGAATAGTGTTACGAAGTTTCATAGCCTCACTAACTGATTTCATCGGGAGGGTCGTTGCTTCGATATCCTTATTACCAAAGAAGTTTGTCTTTGCGCCAAACGCCATTACAAGATAGTCGTAATCTATCTCACCTACAGTCGTATTGATTATCTTTTTATCCGTATTCACCGACTCTACCTTTGCCATACGGAAGAAAAAGTCCTTTTTACCTTGGAAGAGTCGACGGAAAGGAAAAGAGATACTACTTGGTTCAAGACCACCCGAAGCCACCTGATAAATCAATGGAGGGAACTGGTGATAGTTATTCTTATCTATTAATACTACTTGATAGTCATCGTCTACTAAGTTGAAAGCCAATTCCAAGCCTCCTAATCCACCACCAACAATAACGATTCTCTTTTTGTCAGTGTGTTCAATGTTTGCTTTCATTATCCTGCTTTTATTTATGTTTGTTTTCTTTTATATGTCTGTTTCCTTTTCTTTCTTACAGAGAAAATCGTGCCAGAGGTATTCTTTGCTAAGGGAAAAGTTATTCCGTTTATATATAAATCAGTTTTGTAAGTCGTTCTTCTGGGAAGAGTTCGCGTGCAACAGCTTGCACCTCTTCAGCAGTGATAGCGTCAATATTGCGATAAAGTGCTGATATATCTTTCTTCCAACCATAGTGGAGAAAACTTTTACCGAAGTCTAAAGCAAGGTTCTCTCGGTTGTCACAAGCTATACCAATCTGTCCTTTAATCTGCTGTTTAGCTATAGACAACTCGTCATCTGTCAATGGAATGTCGATGAAATGGTCAAGTTCTGCACGTACAAGGCGCATACATTCGTCCAAATCATCTGCGTCGCAGCCAAAGTAAATGCTCCAAATACCTGTTAAAGAATAGCTCACCATAGAGCTTTCTACCGTATAAACGAGTCCACGACGTTCACGAAGTGCAAGATTCAACCGGGCACTCATACCAGGTCCACCTAAGATGTTATTAAGTAGATAAAGTGCCATACGTCTTTTATCATGTATGCTATAGGCACGATTACCAATCATCACGTGGGCTTGGTGAGTATGCTTATCTATCTTAACTGTCTGTGGCTGATATTCACTCAATGCAGGAAGCGGCGTTTCTATTGGCTTTTCAGTTTCACCCTTTATTCTTACTTTCGAGTGATTTTCCTTCTCTAAAAGGCTAATTAGATTATCAAAATCCACATCACCATAGGCAAAAAACACCGAATTCATCGGTTGGTAGTGCTTCTGAGTGAAACGAAGTGCATCCTCGGTAGTAAACTTCCTGACACGCTCTGCCGTACCAAGGATACTATGTCCTAAAGGATGTCCACGGAAGATGATATTTTCAAACTCATCATATATCAACTCTGCTGGGCTATCGTTATAAGACTCGATTTCATCGCAAATAACTTCTACTTCCTTGTTAATCTCTTTTTGTGGATAGATACTGTGAAAAACAATATCTGTCAGTAGGTCTATCGCTCGGGGAAGATGGTCCTTCAGAATAGCTGAATAATAAACCGTATCGGTCTTGGTGGTGAAAGCATTGAGATCGCCTCCTACTTGCTCAAGACATTGAATAACATCAATTGCTGTTCGGCGAGTAGTACCTTTGAAGGTAACATGCTCGCAGAAATGAGCAATACCCTCCTCGTCAGGTAGTTCGTTAGCTGTCCCGACGTTGAGTTGATACCCACAATAGACCACTGGTGAGGTCGTTGAAAGGGCTATGATGCGCAGTCCATTCTTTAAGACTGCAGTCTGATATCTTGTCATAGGGTGCAAAATTAAGAAAAAAGAATGAAAACTAATAGACTTTAATAGACAAAGAAAAAAGAACTCGATTCATTTTGTGTTCCGCCTAAATTTCTGTATATTTGCACAACTAAAGCGAGAAACAACATAATTCACAATAAAATGCGGAAAGTTATAGGTATCGGTGAAACCGTCTTAGACATCATCTTTAAGGATAATAAACCAGTTGAGGCAGTTCCAGGTGGTTCTACCTTTAACGCCATTACGTCGTTAGGACGCTGCGGAGTCAACACATCGTTTATCTCTGAGGCGGGTAATGACCATGTTGGAAAATATATTATCGACTTCTTGAAGGACAATGGTGTGAATGCTGATAACATTTCAACCTTCCCTGATTCTAAGTCGCCTGTATCACTCGCTTTCCTTAATGAGGAGAATGACGCTGAGTATATCTTCTATAAAGATCACCCACACGTTCAATTAGATTTCACATTCCCTGATATACAACCCGATGACATTGTGCTTTTTAGTTCCTTCTATGCGGTGAATCCGGTGATTCGTCCGCAGGTGGTAGGATTACTTGATTATGCACGTTCACGTGGTGCAATCATCTACTACGATGTTAACTTCCGTCCTGCACATAAGGATGATGTTATTAAGATTACCCCTAATTTGATAGAAAATCTTGATTATGCGGATATCGTACGTGGTAGTTTGGAGGACTTCGCAACGATTTATAAAAAAGAAGATGCCGATAAGGTCTATAATGCGGAGATTTCTTTTTATTGCAAGCAGTTTATCTATACACAGGGAAGTCAGCCTGTTGAAGTGCGCAGTGGTAAGGAATTGAAGAAGTCCTATCCTGTTCTCGACACGAATGTTGTCAGTACAATCGGAGCTGGTGACAACTTTAATGCAGGCTTCATCTTCGGTATGTTGAAGCATGGTATCACTCGTGCTGATCTCGAAAGAGGGCTGACAGAAGAGCAATGGGACAAACTTATCAACTATGCCTTGGCGTTCTCTGCAGACTGCTGCAAGGACATCTTCAACTATGTAAGCAAGGACTTTGGTGAGAAGATAAAGGAGGAGGCTTTGTAATAAGCCTTATTAGCCTAATAAGCCCAATTGTCCTAATAAGCCCAATAAGCTAACAAAAGAAACTACATAAATTCAAAAATAAAATGATAGAAATTGCCAATAAAGTTTATTACGTAGGAGTTAACGATCGTAATAAGAACCTTTTTGAAGGATTATGGCCACTGCCTTATGGTGTTACCTACAATTCTTATCTCATTGATGATGAGAAGGTTTGCCTTATTGATACAGTAGAAGTAGACTTCTTTACACAGTTTATTGAGAGACTTCGTGAGGTGTTGGGAGACCGACAGATTGATTACTTAGTCATCAACCACATGGAGCCTGACCACTCTGGTTCAATAGGTTTGCTGCGTAAATATTATCCTAATATCCAAGTTATCGGTAACAAGAAAACCTTTGATATGATGTCAGGATTCTATGGTGTCAAGGATAATACGTTAGAGGTTAAGAATGGTGAGGAGTTGAGCTTAGGTAATCATACCTTACAGTTCTTTATGACTCCAATGGTTCACTGGCCAGAAACAATGATGACACTCTGCAAAGGTGAAGTCAGCCACCTCTTTACAGGCGATGCATTCGGCTGTTTTGGTGCATTAAATGGCGGTCTCATCGATCAAGAGATTGATACTGATTGGTGTTGGTTAGAGATGGTTCGCTACTATTCTAACATCGTTGGAAAGTACGGAACACCCGTTCAGAACGCATTGAAGAAGCTTGCGGGTATTCATATCGATTATATCTGCTCTACTCACGGACCAGTATGGCACAAGTATGTTGATAAAGTTATCGGACTTTATGACCGTATGTCTAAGTACGAAACTGAGCCTGGTTTGGTGATTTGCTATGGTACAATGTATGGCAATACAGAGCGTATGGCAGAACAAATTGCACGTTCAGCATCGCTTGCTGGTGTGAAGAATATTCGTTTGTACAATGTTTCTAAGACACACCACAGCTATATTCTCCAAGACGTCTTCCGCTTCCGTGGCTTGATAGTTGGTGCTCCTACTTATAATGCAGGACTCTATCACGAGATGGATGTACTCTTGCAGGAGGTTGCTAACCGCGATATTAAGAACCATCTTATTGGTTGGTTTGGTTCTTACTCATGGGCTTCAAAGGCTGTTGCAGCCATTGGCGAATGGAATGAGAATCACCTCCACTTTGAAAAGGTAGGCGAACCTGTTGAGATGAAGCAGGCACTCACACCTGAGATAAAGGAAGAGTGCAACCGCTTAGGACGCGAAATGGCTGCAAAACTTTTAGAAGAATAAAATGAATATAGCAGTATTTTGTTCTGCAAACAATAACATTGCTCCCGACTACTTCCGTGCTGCGGAAGAGTTGGGACGATGGATTGGAGAGAACGGGCATACGCTCGTTTATGGTGGAGCCAACAGTGGATTAATGGAGTGTATTGGTAAAGCTGTACACGAAGCTGGTGGACGTACTATCGGGGTTATCCCTCGTATCTTAGAGGAAGGACGTAGAGTTAGCGACTATGTAGATGTAGATATTCCTTGTGAGGACCTTACTGATCGCAAGGCAATCATTATGGAACGCTCTGATGAGTTCTATGCTTTACCAGGTGGTATCGGAACAATTGATGAAATTTTCACTGTTGCAGCCTCTGCTTCTATTGGTTATCATCATAAGAAGGTTACCTTAGTCAACGTGCAGGGCTTCTGGGATAGTCTTATTGCCCTGCTAAATGACCAACAAGAAAAAGGTATGATGCGTGGTAGACTCCACGATTATATAGAGATTAAGAATATAGACGACTTTTAACCCGAATCTCTAAGTTTGCAATTCATGGAGCAAATTTAGAGATTTGTCTTTAATACGTAACTATTTTTCAAAGGATTATTTCGTTGAGACGCATTGAGATAAAAAAGAAACATAAATAAACAATAGACGTGTTCATTTCATATTCTTCAACAAAAAATGAATACGTTTACAATACCTTACAGTTATTTTGCACTCTACCTGAGCCACAAAGCATGTAAATATGCGGTAAATAGTGTAATTTTGCAGCCGAAGGTTAGCTAATGATCAGATTCAAGAATTATAACAGGATAGCTTTACAAGATGTTTTAGTATCCCTGTTTAATATCAAGCTACCTTTATCTAATTAAATAACATGAGTGGCATAAGGCTACTTTTAAAACAAAATCAACATGAAAACAACAGGACTAATACTTTGTGGATTGTGTTTAGGCTTCTCTAACCTATCTGCACAAGTAACACAGAACGCCGTACCGTCCATGGCTGGTTGGAATTACTATGGTGGCGATGAGTTTAATGGAAACAAGATTGACGAATCTAAATGGGGCGTCTATGGTGATCCAAAGTATAATTACAAGTTTGATGATTACGGTAATACAGAAGGACAGGGAGGTGTTCAGTATTATCGTGCCGATATGGTTAAGGTGAAAAATGGTGTGGCATATATTACTGCTTCACGTGAACCTCTTTTAACAGGACGTCGTCCTGACGCTAAAAAAGACCCTGCTGGGACCGATTACAGCGTAAAGGTACAACCACCTTTTAAACCTAAACATGACTTTGGTAAATACGGTTGGTGGTCTGGTGCACTCTCCAGTCGTAATGCTAACGGAGCAGACTTGGTGAAAGCTAAAGGGTTAGAACATGGAACTTACTACCCTCTTTACTCACGTATAGAGGTGAAGGCTAAGATTCCATATGAGTTCGGAACTTGGATGGCACTATGGCTCCGTCACTGTAATGGAGCAAGTACATTTGAGATTGATTTACAAGAGTTCTTTGTTAATGAGGACAGAAAAGATGCAATGAAAGAGAAAGGCTTTTATCTGCATCAAACTACCCATGGTATGGACTACGATGCCGGTTGGAAAAACGGATACCCCAATAATACTTATAACCATAATGACTATGGAGATCGTGTAAGGGAAATTGACTTCGACCCAGGAAAAGATTTCCATGTTTATGGCGCACAGATTGACCCAGAGCCAGGTGATCCAATGCACTTAGCCGTAACTTTCCTCTTAGATGGAAGAGTTAGATCCGTCTTCCGTACAAAGGATAATCGATATAAATCAAAAAACTCGAAGTATCCATATCGTTATAATGCACTCTTAGCACAAAACCTTTCAAAGTATGGAGAGGACCGTGTTTGGGACGTAGCCATCACAGGACAAGTAGGTGGTAAGGCATGGAAGGCTAATACAGAAATACTACCAAGTATGTATCCATATAAAGGATTTGGTGGTACTCTCTACCCGGAATTAAACCCGAAGTATGGAGGTGATATTAATAAGGTCCCTAAGGAGTTCGTTACAGAAATTGACTGGTTGCGCGTCTTTAAACGAGCAAATGAATTACTATGGATTGGTAACTTACCAGAATATAGACAGAATCAGAAGAAAAGTCTTGAACTTGCAAAAGAGAAGTTTACTAACATAAAGCCTGGTGATCAGTTGGTAATGGACCTTGAGGTCTGTGACCCTAATCAAAAAGCAAGTCTTGATATCTTTAATAAAAGTGGACATTCTATCACTACTTTAAAGCCTGAGTTCACAAAGAATGATGCACAGGTAACTTTCGTGGTGACAGAAGAACTTAGTAAGTTACTAAAGAGTGAAGGCTGTGTACTGCAATGTGAGAACATCCGTTTATACACTGTTTGTCATTCATCAAAGAAGGATGCTATTTGGAGTGGCTTCAAAGAAATCCAGTGGGGTGAAACAATTATCCCAGCAGAGTTGTTTGCGAATTTAGGAGAAGGTCAGAAACTTGAGTTCGTAGTGAGAGATGTTAATCCAGGAGGAAAGATTTTCTTACGCCAGAATAAAAAGAATCCTACTGATTCAAAAAGACCTAAGTTCTCGTTTAGCGCACAATATGGTAGTATTATCAACTTGGATAGTGGAAAAGATGAAAAGACCTATAGGCTTGACCTCGAACCTAAGGTTATCGAAGAGTTAAAACAGAATGGCTTGGTGGTAACTGGACAGGGGTACTACTTGCGTAGTGTTAACATTATAGGTGCGAGTCATACGTCAAATAACACTGTTACAGGTATTGCTATAGACAAGATAGACTCCGCGAATCAAAATGATGGTACTGTCTATTCTATCAATGGAATGAAAGTGAGAGATGCGAACGATAAAGGGAAATTAAATCCAGGAATCTACATTATTAATGGTAAGAAGGTTCTGGTAAAATAAATTAGTAGATAACAAAACTACGAGTAAGGTATCTATAACATGGAGCTATGGATTATCTTGCTACGTTAGAAAAGTATTCTGAAACCCTGATGTTATACATCAAATAGGCTGTTACATTGTAATTACCAAATGTTGATAATATCGTGAAAGAGGGTAGATGAATACAAAAATATAAGGGGCTTGTATCAATGTTATCATTTGATATAAGCCCTTTTTGTATCCAATTATTTATAAAGGTACTTGGTTCATAAGTGTTACTCTTATTTGATTAATCTCGATGAAATCGATAAATTTTTATCAAAAAGAGATGAAATAATACTCTGCTCAGCCCTCTATGCACATATATCTCAGTGTTTCTTTAAAAAGTCGATTTGGGTTTAAGATACGGCTATAAGTAATCAATGTTGTCTCTTTTTAGTGGCTGGAGGAAGTTTTGTTTAAGTATAGTGAATTTGATAATATTTGACGATATTTGCTTTGCAGTTTTATCATTTTACGTTACCTTTGCAAGGAAGATAAGATAAAAACGTAATATCTATTAAACAATGAAGCATAAAATCGGAAACATTTTGGCGGCAGGCTTTGCGATTGTTGGACTCGCTGCACTGGCAAGTTGTGCGGGAGAAAAGTTCCATGTGACAGGTTCTATTGCAAATGCCAAGGACTCTTTACTCTATTTTGAGCATAACGGACTCAATGGATTCTCTACTGTTGACTCTGTTAAACTCGATGAAAAGGGCGATTTCTCGTTCTCAGGTGATAAGGTGGATAACCCAGAGTTCTATCGTCTTCGTATTGCTGGACAGATTATCAATATTGGTATTGATTCTACAGAGACAGTCGATGTGAAGGCTACTTATCCGCAGATGGCTACCGATTATAGTGTGAAGGGTTCCTATGAGAATGAGAAAATAAAGGAATTAGCACTGAAGCAAATTGACTTACAAGCACGTTGTCAGTCTATTCTTGCAGAACGTCCTGACCTTGCTGATTCAATTATCACAGTATTGATGAGCGACTATAAGCAGGATGTATCACGCAATTATATCTTTAAGGAGCCAATGCGTGCCTATAGTTATTTTGCTTTATTCCAGTATATCGTAATAGGTAATCAAGCGCATTTGATCTTTGATCCATCAAGAGACGTAGCTGACAATAAGGTGTTTGGTGCCGTTGCAACCAGTTGGGATACCTATTATCCAGGTTCGGAGCGTACGCAGAATCTCCATAATATCACGATTAAGGGTATGAAGGATGAGCGCATCGTGAAGGCACAGAACAAGCCTGTGGAGATAGAAGCTAAGGAATTAGGTGTTGTTGACCTTCCGTTACGTGATAACCATGGTGTAGAACGCCATCTTACTGACTTGAAAGGTAAGGTTGTTCTGCTCGACTTCCATGTCTTTGCTGCAAAGGGTTCTACAGAATACATAATGCAGCTGCGCGAACTTTACAATAAGTATCATGACCGTGGATTAGAAATCTATATGGTTTCATTAGACGATAATGCTCACTTCTGGAAGGAGCAGGTGGCTAATCTGCCATGGATAAACGTTTATGATGACACTGGTATCAGTCAAGCTTATACAGCTCCTGCACAGACGGTTCCAATCATCTATCTCATTGATAGAGGTAACAATATTGTGAAGAACCCATCACAGATTAAGAATCTTGAGCAGGAGATTGAGCGTTTGTTATAAGAATCAGACATGAATCTTCTATGAGCTAAGCTGAGAATACTTTGGCATAAAGAAATTAGGTTATTGATATAGAATCTCTATTTCAATAACCTAATTTCTTTTTTATTTAGTTTGCTGTCACTTTTAACACTTCTCGTAACCTCTTGTTAAGTAATCATATACAAGAGTTATTGGAGTGACAGGAGTGACAGCAACTTTTATATCCTATTTTTACACGTCACACACTAACCTCTAAAGCTGTTAGTATCCCCAGTACGCTTGGTCAATGGTTGTCTCTACACTTTTACAAGTTTTTTCTTATTCCGAACTTGTGTATATAATGCTCTTAGATCTAAGTATGAATTGCCTCTATCATATTAACATTTCGTCTGGTGCGAGGTGTTCACACCATTGGTGTTTACCATCCGCACCATATGTGCTGGGCACCTGCATCATAATAGAAAAGCGTGTTATAATTAAAAAATGCCGTTATAATTAGAAGTAAAAAGCTCTATCTTGATTGATTTGGGTTTAAAAAAAAGGCTGAAACCCAATGAAGGATTTCAGCCTTTAGTCTTTATTATCAATAAGAGATGATAGTATGATTAGGTGTTTATGTCTTTTCCTATAGGATGAGGATAATGCCAAAATACTATGCTTCAATTATCTCATGCCTTCACAATCATACAAACTGCGTATGCAGCCATACCATCTTCACGACCAACGAAGCCCATGCGCTCGGAAGTGGTAGCCTTGATAGATACGGCATCGATGTCACAACCGATGATATCAGACAGACATTTGCACATAGCAGGGATATGTGGGTTTATCTTTGGACGCTCGGCACATACCGTAGCATCGATGTTTCCTACTCGATAACCCTTTGTTGTTAAGAGGTCAATGGTTTTGCGAAGAATGACCTTTGAGTCCATATCGAGTGTATCAGCAGAGGTGTCGGGGAAATGATAACCAATATCGCGCATATTAGCAGCACCGAGTAGGGCATCACAGATAGCGTGAATGAGTACGTCAGCATCACTGTGTCCAAGGAGTCCAAGGGTATGCTCAATTTTGATACCACCTAAATATAGGTCGCGTCCTTCAACGAGTTTGTGTACGTCGTATCCCATTCCGACACGGAAAGATGGGATGGATAGGGTAGAATTGGTCATATTCTTATATAAGGAGAACCTTCCTGTTACCCTGCAAAGGAGGGGATGTCTTTACTAAAAGATAAGCAGAAGGTTGATTGAGAGTTAATGCTAAATAATTAATGAATAAGATAAGAAGCGGATAACTAAGTCTGCTCTAATAGTTTCCCATTAGGTTCTCCCCTCCTTCGGAGGGGCTGGGGGAGGTCTTTACCTCCTCTTAAACAAATCTTTTATACCATCCATGTCAAATGATAAAGAGAAACGGAGGGTCTGATCAAGTGGGTTGTTCTTAGCTGTTGCAATAACATATCCGGCATCCAGTGAGAAGACATTCATCTTGAAGCCTGCACCGACAGTGAAGTACTTGCGGTTACCTTTGTTCTCGCTTTCGTGGTGGTAACCAGCACGGAGTGAGAACTTATCATTATAAGTATATTCTGCACCTAAGCTCCACTGAATCTCCTGTAACTCTTCAGAAGCACCATTAGGTGCATCACCGAAGCTCTTGAAGATACCAGAGATAGAAGATACGTCATAGTATTCCTTCTGAAGACGGTTATCATAGTCTACCTGTGTTTCATCAGCCTTGCGCTTTGGATAGGTAGGGACTAATAACTTATTAGCATCAGCAGCAATGGTAAAACGGTTGAATTCATCGATAGGAATCATCAACGAAGCACCTAAACGAAGGTTGGTGGGGATGAACTCAGAGCGATTATCACCACCGAAGGTAATCTTTGAACCGATATTTGAGATATTCATACCTAAGCCCAATTGGCACTCACGCTCACCAATATTGATATAGTTCTGATAATAGCAAGACAAGTCGGCTGCAAAGGCAGAACCTGGCGCAGTATCATCAGTATAGTTATAGGTAAGGTCAGAGTATATCCAACGCACAGCCGCACCTAATGAGAAATGCTCACTCAACATCAGAGAGTAGGCTACGTCCATTGACATCTCATAAGGGTTTATGGTCATATTAGAGCCATCTGTCATCTGTACCTCACCCAAAGAGAAGTAGCGCATAGAAGCTGAGACAGCACTGTAATCACCGATACGATAGTAACCAGCAAGATAAGCCAAGTCGATATCACTCACCAACTGGCGAAGCCAAGGAGTATAGTTCAGAGAAACACCTGCACGAGAAATATTAAAAGGATATTTTGCAGGGTTCCAATACTGTGAGTTCACATCTGGGTCGGTGGCAGCACCAACGTCACCCATACCTGCTGCACGTGCATCAGGGGCGATAGTCTGTGAGGTAACTGATGTGTTGACTGGATTAAAAATGTCTTTCTTATCCTGAGCGAAAACGGTAGATGAAGCAAATACCGTCAGTGAGAGGATGGCTATACGAAGCTTATTAATCATTCTATTTTAATTGGATTGCTTGTTAAATGTTGCTATATGGATTGAAACGTTCTTTCTGTGTTATTTATTGTCTAAGATAATTAGTTTCTTAGCTTTCGATACCTTTGTCGCACCATTGCTGCTGAGGCGTACTCGATAGAGATAAACGCCGGTTTGAAGTCTCCCAGCATTCTCGACTGTAAGGTCCCAGTTGGCTGTAATGGCATTGCCCGATGCAACACCAGTCTCACTGCGGTGCCATAGGAGGTGACCGCTCATATCGAATACTTCAATGTCAATATCGACATCTGAACCAATATAGTTGTGTGTAACAATGAATGTCGTCTCTGTCGTGGCAGGATTCTTAGAGGCATTGACACTATAGATTTCTGGTGCCAGTCCTTTTACAACCTTGAACTGTAATGTAACGGTTGAAGGGTTGTTCTGTATGTCCCACGCACGGAACTGCAGAGTGTGTGGTCCCTCAGAAAGCTCTGGCAGACTAAAGCCTGTTGTTCCTGATGTATAGCTACCGAAGTCATATCGGAAGTTATCATTCAGAATATAGGTCTGCGTCAACTTGCCGTCGATGGTCAACTGCATGTCATGTCCGATACCATTACCAGAAGCGTTGATACCATCTTTATCCGTTATTTGTGCAAAGAAGTAAGGAGTACTATTGACCTCACCACCATTGACAAAAGAAGGAGAATTGAGATAAGCATAGATTGATGGACCAATAGAGTCGTTGTATACAATCTCTGAACCATCAATCGTGAAGCCATCTTCATGTCCTTGTGCCATGAGGGTATGGTTGTCGTTAATGGCAGACAGGTTCATCAAGCCTGTTCCTGCTGCATAGTTGATGTCACGTGGTACGGCGAAGGTGAATGTAAACTCACCATTCTTGATACTGTCTGTACCATTGTATAGCACTTTCTGTCGATCGTAATATTGGAACGCACTTGCGGATGTATCCTCTTGCTTCTTACAGGTAATAAGTTCTTTTGTGTCACGTACGGTAGCAGTGAGTAGTCCCTTGAAGTCACCTTGCTTACTACCATTCTTTGCAATGTAACCTTTGACAGTTACAACGGAGCCACCTTTGAGTGCAACAGAACCCGTCGTATTTGGAGTTTGTCCATTGATTGTCTCCACCTTAACCTCTAATGTTGGAAGATTCAATGAGAGGGCTGGGTCGCCTAATAAAGCATATTGCAGTTTATTTGGTGTGAGGTCGCTGTTAGAATTAATCAACTCGCATTTAGCTAAACGCTGTGCTTCGCCCAATGTGGTTGGTTTACCATTTGTAAAGCTAAGTACATGCTTGAGGAAGGCGGTATTGATTGCCTTGTTATAGTAAGCATATACCGTACGAGTAGTACCCCAGAAAGCAACAGAGCCACCCTTCTTGTTTAGCATTGCTGCTTCACCGATAGTTGGGATAGTACCATCGTATGGCATAATATCACAGCTGGCGGTAATCCAAAGTGGTAGATTAGCGTTGGTAAAGTTGGCATAGTCGTTGAGGCGGAGTACTGCTTCATGAGAGATCTGGTCTTCCTTTCCGTGACCAGCATAATCCATGATAAGTGCACCTTGTGCCTGTTGCTGCTTGATAATAGCACTTACCTCAGGGTAGGTGTTACCAGTTGCAGACGATACACGGGTGTAAGCATCCCACATCACCTTCTTTACTTGATAGTCAGGATAGGTAGACATAATGGTTTCTGCGGTCTCATTGACATCGTGCATGTGGAGATTATTGTTTCCATCATCACCCATGAACATGATAACATTCTCCCAACTTCCGCCATTCTTGTTCTCAGCATAGCCGATTGTCTTATCAACTAATACCTTTGCATCTGATATCTCTGTCACAGGAAAGCGCCCAACTCCAAGGTCTTCTTTGTCGCGTCTTAACAAGTCTCCACCTTCTCCATCATCCATTAACGTAAACCAACCATCATTGACATAGCAGTCGGTCTCGCTGAATGAGTTTTCACTCTCGTAGGCAAGAAGATAGTCATCAAGGTTAAGGTTACGACAAGCACTGGTAACCATACGGTTGTCCCATACGCAGTCGCCAAAGAGTAGGAGCGACTGTGGAAGATTGTTACTGGTAGCACGGTCGTAAAGCATTTTCATATAACGGCGGTAAGCCATTGCATCAGGTGTCCCACTGGAGAATTCATTATAGAGTTCGTCTGCTGGGACAATACGTACAGAAATATTATCGTGTGTACGATGGAAGTCGGCTAAGCGTTCTGCCTGGGCTAATAACTTCTGACTTGTAGGGATGATAATCACCATGTTAACTGGTTCGTCAGCATGATGGTCTTGATTGGTTATGTTGTAAACATACTCTGGGGCAGGGAAAGAAGCCTTCAAAGAAGGGGCTGGCGCAGGAGTAGGGCAGGTCATGATGAGGTAGTCAAGACGTGCAGGACCACCTGATATAGTCGTCAGTTTGATGCTGTCAACAGCATGGAGAGTATTGAGGGTATAGGTTCTTACTTCTTCATATCCTTTGTCAAAGGATTCTTGTGGTGTGACTCTTATGTCGCCAAGATATTGACCATTTGCTTCTACCTTTATAACTGAAGTATAAGTACCTGTTGTTACGGCTACCGTTAGTTTTGCACTTGTAGCACGTGCTTTGTTTGCCAAGGTGAACACCTTACCTTCGTTCAGATTTAATGGAGTTTCTTCAAAGAGGTTTCGACCTCCGTGATACCAACTGAAATTATCAATCTCATGCAGACTATGATAGTCACCTGCTGATGGATAGAAACTATTGAGGAAAGTTGTGCTATCTGAAACAGTTGCAGGAGCACTGTTGTTGTCTTCTGTTAGGAAGTAATAACCATAGTTAGAATAAGGGTTTCGGATTCTCTTTACCGATGTGTTGCTTTCCCAGCTAACAGGTCCGCGAGCATAGAAGAGCCGTCTACCATTACTATTATAGGTTGGCACCTCTTTTAAATCATCAAATGAAGTGATGTCGTCAGCTGTAAGAACCTCCTTCTGCAAGTTTCCACCATAGCCATAGATTTTGACTTTGTCAATATTAGAGAAGCCGGCACGACGGATTAGATCATTGGTCAACTGATAGACACCATTAGCAGGAACACGTATCTTTGCCCACTTACCACTTGCAAGAACGGAATGTGCAGCGTAGCGATTTGAGACAGTAGATACCGATATGCCACCGGTACGAGTCTCAACACCTTTTGTCTTCTTCGTCGTTGTTTTCTTAGGACGAGATGTAAGCGCTATCATGAAACTGACGAGGAACTGCTTCTTTCCATTGCGCTGAACGATAGGCATTAGAGAGATCTCTAATACACCACGCTTGCGTTCCACAGTCATCTGCTGATGTATCTCTGGTAATGCAGGAGGGACAATACTTGTCAGTGCGTTGTAGCGTTCAATGTCCGCCTTGCTCATGTCGATGAACTCTGGATAGCGTATCTCCAATTCGTAGGTAGAATCAGCGTACTGTTCACCCACTGGGATTGCATAACGGAAATGTGGCAATAGCGAGTCTATTGTCACATCTTGAACCGTTAGGTTGAAAAATCTTTGCTGTTGAGCTGATAGTTTTATACAACCCAACAGAAGAATAAGGCAGAGTATTGCTGAACGTTTCATTAACAGCTTATTGATTCCTTTCGTCATTTTATTGATGTATTCCTCCTTAAGTCTTTTTATCAGTTATTCCCTCTGTATGGTTGATTATTTGAGTTCTTAATTGGAGAGATAGATATCTATGTCATAAATGTTTAGAAATCTTTTGTTTATTCTCCTTAGCTTATTTGCAATTAAAGTCGAGAACCTTTCTCTCTTCAATGTATCCTTCTAAGTGGTCATTGATATGTACAGGTCCACAACCTGATGGACAGCCTGTATAGATGATGTCGCCAGTCTTGAGGGTAAAGTAGCGACTAATGTAACTGATGATTTCATCTACTTTGTATAGCATGTCAGTTGTACATCCTTCCTGAACCGTCTGTCCATTGATATCAAGGTGGAAGCGGAGTCGTTGTATATCAAGGAATTTATCCTTTAATACCCATTCGCCTAAAGCAGCCGAACCATCAAATCCTTTGCAGAGGTCCCATGGTAGACCTTGCGCTCTTAGTTTCTGTTGTAATTCACGAGCTGTGAAGTCAATACCAACTGTCACTGCATCGTAGTATCTATGAGCGAAGCGCTCTGAGATGGTCTTCCCCAATCGACAGATACGCACCACGAGTTCCGTTTCATATTCAATCGTTCCCAAGTCATCGGGAATGAAGAACGGCTTTTTATCTTTCAGTAGGGCAGAGTCTGCCTTAGTGAAGATAACTGGTCCTTCCTTTTTAGATAACGTTTCGTTTAGCGATTTATTATGTTCGGCATAATTCATGCCGACTGCAAAGATTTTCATTGTTGGTAGTTTTAGGAAATTATTGGGCTTATTGGCCCAATTAGCCTTATTAGCCCAATTAGCCTTATTAGCCCAATTAGCCTAATAAGTCCTAACTTCTAATAAAAGAGAGTTGCAGGAGCCTAATGGCTATCCTGCAACTCCCATATCTTTCTTCTAATGAAGCTCTGTGATTACTCTGCAGCGAGAGTGAAGCGCTTGTAAGCAACAATCTTAAGATCCTTGCTCTGAGCCTTAAGCCACTCGCTAACGCTCTGCTTGTCGCCATCACCGAACTGGAACTCCTGGTCAACGAGACAGTTCTCCTTGAAGAACTTGTTCAGACGACCCTTAGCGATGTTCTGAATCATATCCTCGTTGAGGTTTGCAGCCTTCTCAGCAGCAACAGTGTTGCGAATCTCGATAGCCTTGTCAGCCTCCTCACGTGTCAACCAACCCTTCTTGATGTTAGACTCGATGTGGTCTTCACTGTCAACGAGGTTAGCGTTGATACCTGCCTTCTTGATAGCAGCAACAACAGCCTTCTCAATCTGCTCTTCCTTAGTCTTTTCAACAGCAACCTTGAACTCCTCGTCCTTAACAGACTGTGGAATAGATGCCTCGTCAAGAGCTACTGGCTTCATAGCTGCAACCTGCATAGCTACCTTGTGACCAGCATCCTCGTTGTTCTCATTGAGCTGAACGATAGTTGCGAGAGTGTGCTTGTTCATATGGTCATAAACAGACAAGTTCTCACCCTCAAGGAAGTTGTAGCCGTCGAGCTCCATCTTCTCACCAGTAACACCAGAACGCTGCTGAACTGCTGTAGCAGCATCCTCGCCATTAGCGAGCTTAAGTGCCTTAACCTCATCAAGGCTCTTGCACTTGTTAGCAACAGCAGCGTCCAGAATCTCCTGAACGAGGGCGATGAAGTCCTGACCATTAGCAACGAAGTCTGTCTCACACTTGATAGCAACCATAGCAGCAAAACCATCTACCTGCTTAACGAGTACACAACCGTTTGATGTCTCACGGTCAGAACGCTTTGCAGCGATAGCCAAACCACGCTCACGAATCAATTCCTTTGCCTTTTCGTAATCGCCTTCAGCCTCTGTGAGTGCCTTCTTTACGTCAGCCAGACCTGCGCCAGTCATAGCGCGGAGCTTCTTGATATCTTCAATAGATATAGCCATTTTTTGTTTTCCTTTCTAATATTATTAAATATTGTGGGCGTTGATGAGGGATAATAAACTTCACGTATTATAAATAATATAGAAGCTCATTAGCACTCACCAGCGCCCACTATGTTTCTTTTAATTACTCAGCAGCTGGTGCCTCGTTCTCAGCCTTTGGAGCCTCCTCAGTCTTACGAGCAGCACGCTTTGGCTTTGCCTCAGCAGCCTCTTCAGCCTGCTCTGCAGCAGCCTTCTCGTCAGCCTTCTCAGCCTTACGCTCCTCAAGACCCTCTGCGATAGCACCGCAGCAAGCAGCGAGGATAGCCTCTACTGAATCCTTAGCATCATCATTAGCTGGAATGATATAGTCGATGTTCTTTGGATCAGAGTTGGTATCAACGATACCGAATACAGGAATGCCGAGACGGTTAGCCTCCTTAACAGCGATGTGCTCCTTCATTACGTCTACAACGAAGAGTGCAGATGGCAAACGAGTCAAGTCTGAGATAGAACCGAGGTTCTTCTCGAGCTTAGCACGCTGACGTGAAATCTGCAAAAGCTCACGCTTAGAGAGGTTAGAGAATGTTCCGTCGTTCATCAACTTGTCGATGTTCGTCATTTTCTTCACAGCCTTACGGATGGTTGGGAAGTTGGTCAGCATACCGCCAGCCCAACGCTCGTTTACGTATGGCATGTTAACAGCTGCAGCCTTCTCAGCTACAACTTCCTTAGCCTGTTTTTTAGTAGCGACGAACAAGATCTTCTTACCACTCTTAGCGATACCCTTGAGTGCCTCTGCTGCCTCGTCTACCTTAGCTACAGTCTTGTGAAGATCGATGATGTGGATACCATTGCGCTCCATGAAGATGTAAGGAGCCATAGCTGGATTCCACTTGCGACGGAGGTGGCCAAAGTGACATCCTGCCTCCAATAACTGGTCAAAATTTGTTCTTGACATTTTGTTTGTTTTTACTTGTTTACTTTCTTTTTAATTCTTTCTTGGCGAATGAGCTTCACCACGCTTTGTTAGAATCAACTGACGGGTAGTCCCCCGATAAGGAATCGCGTCAGTTTAGATACTAAACCCTTTTCCTTTGAACTTTGAGCTTTGAAATTTGAACTTTAGCCTTTCAGCTCTTAACTTTGAAATTTGAGGTTTGAACTTTTACCTTTTAGCTTTTAGCTTTGAGGTTTGAACTTTTATCTTTCTACTTCGTTTTATTCTTTTACCGAACAAAACATATCATAAAGTTCAATGTTCCAAGTTCAATGTTCAATGGCTATTGTTCAATGTTCAATATTCAAAGACAAAGAAAATATTAACGCTTACTGAACTGGAAGTGAGCACGAGCCTTAGGCTGACCTGGCTTCTTACGCTCAACAGTACGGCTGTCGCGTGTCAGGAATCCCTGGTCCTTAAGTGCTTTCTTATCTTCAGCGTTAACCTTAACCAATGCACGAGCGATAGCAAGACGCAGTGCCTGGCTCTGACCAGTAAAGCCACCACCATCGAGGTTGGCCTTAATGTCATACTGACCTTCTACACCGAGCAACTGCAGTGGCTGCTTAACCACGTACTGCAGGATAGCTGATGGGAAGAATTCAGTTAAATCTTTCTTGTTGATTGTGATCTTACCGGTGCCCTCTGAGAGGTAAACACGCGCTACAGCGCTCTTACGGCGACCAATTGCATTAATTACTTCCATCTTTCTCCTTATTATTTATACTGGTTAATATCAATTGCCTTTGGCTTCTGTGCCTCGAGACCGTTGAGCTCTGTACCTTCGATAACATAGAGGTTATCCAACAGATGACGACCTAAAGGACCCTTTGGTAACATACCCTTAACAGCATGACGAATCATCTTGTCAATACCGTTCTTACGAGTACGAAGCTGTGCAGGTGTGTTGAAACGCTGACCACCAGGGTAACCAGTATAACGTGTGTAAACCTTATCAGTCTCCTTCTTACCAGAGAATACAACCTTAGCTGCATTGATAATGATTACGTTGTCACCACAATCTACGTGTGGGGTGAAAGTTGGCTTGTACTTTCCGCGAAGAAGCTTAGCTACTTTAGAGCAAAGACGACCTACAACCTGATCGCTCGCGTCAATAACGACCCACTCTTTCTTAGCTGTTTCCTTATTTACGGAAATAGTCTTGTAACTTAAAGTGTCCATTCTAAAAAATTAATAATTTTACTACTAAAAAACGTTTTCTATTTTTACGACTGTGCTTGACCTAACCATGCTGCCCGGCCAAAGACAACACTATTAACACGTATCGTATGGGGTTCTAAGAAAATCCCCCTTAATAATCGGACTGCAAAGGTACTTATTTTCAACCTTATATAATTGTTTTGGATAGTAGGATTATATGTAGTTTATGATTATTTAACTAAAACACTTACTCTCTTGAGCCTGTTATTGTGTTTCTCCAAGGTTTTGTCTAATGTTGTTCTTGCATCTTACCTTATTATATTTGTCGTCCTTAACGGTTGAACTTCTGCCTTACTAAACAGTCAAAATATTAGTCTTATCTCCCTGCGAATGTTTTTAAAAACTTAAAAACAAAGCGGGGAAGTCAAAAATGGTAAAAAAGATAGAGGTTTATCATAGTTTTATTTATTTTTGCAACGCTGTAAAGCTACTTCTTATGTCTTAAAAGAAGGGTATAAGTCCGTGGCTTATTATATTATAATAGGTGAAACATAAAACATAAACAAATATAACAGATTAAACAAAGATGAATTTTAAATCTATTTTATTAGGTGCGGCTTTAGCCGTTAGTCCTGTGTTCGGTTTTGCCGACAGTAATATCAAGATGGTTGTCGGAACCTATACTGATGCTGGTAGTCAGGGGTTATATTCTTTCTTTTTCGACCAGTCTACAGGTAAGGCATCGGGTATCACTTCGTTGAAGGTTGACAATCCTTCTTATTTTACTTTCAGCAAGGATGGTCGTAATATCTATGCTGTGAGCGAGAAGAATAATGCGACAGCTGTTCTTAACAGTATTGGTTATGACCCTGTAAATGGTACTTTCGCTTTTAAAAACTCACAGCTAACGCATGGTGGCGATCCTTGTTATGTGTCTACAGATGGCAAGATTGCACTTACAGCTAACTACTCTGGGGGTACTATCTCTGTCTTCCCAATTCTTAAGAATGGAACACTCGATAAGTCTTTGTTGCAGTTGGGTAGTGTGAAGGGTGGTCCTAACCGTTCACGTCAGAACACACCTCATGCACATTGTGCTATCTTTGCGCCTGATGGTTATATCCTTACAACCGACTTCAGTGGCGACCGTATTCTTTGTTTCTCTTATAACAAGCGTGATAAGAAGTTAGAGGATCATGATATTGCTGCTCATGTAAAACCAGGCTCTGGTCCACGTCATCTTGTTTTCTCTCCTAATGGTAGATATGCTTATCTTATGAATGAGTTGTCTGGTAAGGTGATTGTTTATAGTTATAGCGACGGTAAGTTAAAGGAACTTCAGTCTATCGCTGCTGATAACGCTAACGCACGTGGGGGTGCTGATATCCATGTTAGTCCTGATGGTATGTTTGTTTATGCAAGCACACGTCTGAAGGGTGACGGTATCACTATCTTCCGTGTAGGCAATAAGGGTACCTTGACTCGTGTGGGTGCGCAACTTACTGGTAAACATCCACGCAACTTTGCTATCACCCCAAATGGCAACTTCCTGCTCGTTGCTTGTCGTGATGATAACTCAATACAGGTTTACTCACGTGATAAGGATACGGGCTTGCTTAAGAATACTCATCAGGATATTGTCCTTAGTCACCCTGTTTGCGTGAAGTTCTATCCGGAATAAGGCTCTTTTAGGAGTTAAGGAGATTTCAAGAGGAGTTAAGGAGTTAAGGAGTTAAGGAGTGAAAGGGAGTTAAGACATTAGTCTTTTCCCTTTCATTCCTTTACTCTTTTATTTTACTATTGTCTTAACTCCTTAACTCCCTTTCACTCCTTAACTCCTCCAAGAATCTCTTTTATATTACTGTTGTCTTAACTCCTTAACTCCCTTTCACTCCTTAACTCCTCCAAGAATCTCCTTTATATTACTATTGTCTTAACTCCCTTTAACTCCTTAGCTCCTTAACTCCTCTTGAAATCTCCTTATCTCCTTAATTTTCAGATATAAGGGAAGTGTTAAATATTTAAAATATTCACTTATATATACCTGCTATATCAATAATAATATGTACTTTTGCACAAAATTTAATAAACGTATTCGAGATAGCTTGCTAAAATAACAGATTTTCAAAGGATATCTTTAAGGGCTATTCAGTGTCAAAAAGGAATACAATTAACCAGCGATTATTATCAAAATTCTATATTACAATAAAGGTTTATGAAAAAGAAAGATTATGTAAAGCCTAACGCACAGGTGTTGAGCCTTTACACAGATGAGTTTATGGAGGGTGGCTTCCATACACACAGTGGTATAAAGGGTAGTCTTACTCCAGGTGATGATGAAGAAGATCCTGAGAAGGATAATCCAACAGCATTTTAAGTTTAACAAAGTTATTTAAGGAAATTTGAAAACAAACCTGTAGGGAATAATTACCTACATAACGAAAACAAAAATAAATGAAAAAACTATTTTATTCATTCATCGCTGTTTTTGCATTGCTTTTTACTGGCTGTGCAGACAAGGATGTTGTTGAGGCTATCTCAAATGGTGATAATCAGCCGGGTGTCACAGTGTCTATGTCAATGGAGGGTGATATGGGACAGACTGCCGCTACTCGTGCAATTGGTTACGAAACAGATGATATTAAAGGTTTTCCAACTCCTGTTGGTATTTTCGACAAAGGTACGTCTGAAGGAAAAGAAATTGCTGATGGTAGTAAGGTAGATGTGCTTCTTATCTTTAGAAGTTCAGATGACTCTCAGCCTGTAACAAAGGTTGTTACTAAGTGGACCTATAAGAAGGGTGGTAACTTGACTTTGTTGCCAAGTGAAAAATTTGAGATGGCATCGGGTACTGATCTTAGCAAGGGTACATGGTATGTATGTGGTATCTTAGGAGGTGAGATGCTTCCTGGTAATAATCAGGTGAAGTTCAATGGTTTCTCTGAAGGACATACGGCTCGTAATAGTGCAGGTGAGAAATTGCAGTGGGGTGCAAATATACCTTATATCTTCGGTTGGCGTCAGTTGACAACCAATGCTGCAAACAAGACTATTAAGGCTGAGAAGGATGTTAAATTCAAGCAGTTTGGTTCTATTGTGCGTTTGAAGGTTACCAATGGCACTAATTTTGATTTTAAGTATAATGGTGTACGCATCATTACAAGTAATATTCTTTGCGGTCAGTTCGACTTGAAAGCTTTTAATAAAGCTACAGAGGGAGGTATGCTTAGCGGTAGCGACCTTAAGGATACAGATGATGGCGATATAACTTCTGCTAAGTTAGAAAGTTACAAGAAGGTTTTTGCTCCATTTAAGTTCTATCAGCGTCCATTGGATGATGCTGCTATTGAGAATGGTCTTAAAAACACCAACCGTTTCCGTCTTCATGGTACATATGTTAAGGATTACGCAGCTGAAAAGGCTGGAGCTCTTAATACTGCCCTTACTTATTACGATCATATTTTCTTACGCAAGGCTTCTGGTGACAACTTTGATAAAGTCGTAAAAGGCGGTGATGCTCCAAGCTATATCTATGTCTGGATGGCACCACAGCAGCAGGCTGTGAAGATATATAATGCGCAAGAAGGAGTTGGAAACCCTGTAGAGACAAAAATGATCTCTAAGACTCAGTTCTTGTTGATGGCTGTTCCTGATGGGAATGGTACTTCAGGTACGGTTGTTCCTACTTCAATCAATATGCTTCCTGCGTATGGTACACTTGCAGACTATGTTTCAGGTGCCAACTATCCTGCAAAGGGTAATGTTGTATACAACTTCTCTCCATTGAGCTATATTGCTAAGCATAACAACTTTGGTACAGAGGCTGAACTGTCAAATGTCGCTACTCAAGATGCTGCACATACAGAGACATATTCATATAGTGAGATAGAGAGTAACGTTAATAATTCTGCAAAGGTTCCTTCAGGATTCATGTTTGCACATCATGAATATTGGCGTAGTATTCTTCCACAATTCTTTGGATTCTCTGGTTTCCGTGATAACGGAACTAAATATAACTGTTCTATGGGCATAGTATCACCAGCAAGATTACCAGGTTGGAATGAGACGAAGCTTGTATTCCAATCTTACTCTAAGGGTGTAAGAGATGATCAAGGAAACCTAATAGCTTATATGATTGGTTTGTCAAAGCAACCAAGCTATATAAGCAATGCAGGTGAAGGACAAGCTTATCAAGGTTATGCTAAGGATCCTCTAACAAGAGCAAGTTCTGGTGTTTTCGAATCAGCACCATGGATTCAAAATAATGACTATCGTTATGTTATGCGCTGGGAAGACAAGAATGGCAATGCAATCCTTAAACAGCGTTATCTTGGTCCACGCTTTGTACTTGATATGGATGACATTGCTAACGAAGATTTCTGGGCAGCACCAAATAATTATGATACAACTTATCCTGCCGATGTAGAGCGTATCGTTCCTTATACAGGTATATATGATGTTGCAGCAACTAAAGACCCTTCAAAACCTGCTAACTCACCAGAAGGACAGACATGGTGGTACTTTAATACTAAGACTGTTGGTAAGTGTGCACAATATTGGACACCAGATGACGCTCCTGTTGGTGGACGTTATGCAACACAATCTCCTTCTGGTGGTGCAATGCAAGATAATGACCACAAAGCACCAAAGTTGTCTGCAACATTTAGATATTCAGTTGTTGCCGACGATATAAGTGGATTCTTCAACTGTTATCTTTACACACGTACGCCATTAAATCAGAATGAAAAGAAGTCTTATGTTCACGACACACGATTTGTTGAAAATCTCATTATGAAGGCTCCTGTACGTTTGTGGAAGACAACTCCATACGCAGACTAATTCGCTAACATTAGAATTATCTATAATATTAAGTATCTGTGGTATCCGAAAGGGTATCACAGATATTTTTTTATGTGGGTTTTTAATCGGCGTGTTGATGCTCCGCACATATCGTGTTGAGGCTCCGCACGAATGGTGCGGGGGCTTAGCACGGATGGTGCGGAGGGTTAAACACATTGTTATATATAGACGATAAAGGGACAAATTACTTGCAAATACAAAAGAAAGGATGTATCTTTGTTGCTGTAACTCAGGCGCAACCATTACGCAGCATCCTAATGGGAACACCATAACTAAAAGTAGCAATGAACAAAAGAAATCTTTTCCTTTATGCAGCCTTGACAGCTCTTTCCGTATCGGCTACGGCACAGACAATGAACATAACACGTGCAGGTGATACGACGATTGTGAAGATAGCAAAGTCGCCAAAGTATCTTCTCCTTCCGATTGAAGAAGAGAAAGACGAGGCGCAGGTGATACTCGACAATGGTAAGAAGACCGATACATGGATGGATGTAAGATTAGCACAAGGGAAGACCGACTATTATGTTCCTTTCAAACTCAATAAGGGTAAGACTTCCGTTGTCAAGATTCTGAACCTAAAGACAGATGCACTGGCACTTCAAAAAGGACAACTGAAGCTTTCAAACGTGTGGGATGTTACCAATACCGACTACTATCGCCCTTCTTATCATCATACCCCTTCTTACGGATGGATGAACGACCCTGTTGGTATGTTTTATAAAGATGGGGTCTACCACCTCTGTTTCCAATACAATCCTTACGGCTCCATGTGGGGAAATATGCACTGGGGACATGCTGTCAGTCGTGACCTTATCCATTGGAAAGAGGTTGAACCTACGCTTCAGCGTGACCCTATGGGGCATATCTTCTCTGGTAGTACGGTAATAGACAAGGACGGTACGGCTGGTTATGGTAAGAATGCGGTTATCTCCCTTTATACCTCCGATAGCAAGGAGAATGCACAGACACAATGTATGGCTTATAGCACCGATGGCGGTTATACCTTTCATAAGTATGAGAAGAACCCAGTTTTGAAGCCTTTTGATGGTGTGAAAGACTTCCGCGACCCAAAGGTCTTCTGGTATGAGCCACTGCAGAAATGGTATATGATTGTTTCTGCCGACAAAGAAATGCGTTTCTATTCTTCACCTAATTTGAAGGATTGGACCTATGAGAGTGCTTTTGGTGCAGGCTATGGTGCGCAACCTAACCAGTTTGAATGCCCAGACTTCTTCGAACTTCCTGTTGATGGCAATCCAAATAAGAAGAAATGGGTGATGATAGTGAATATCAATCCGGGTTGTCTCTTTGGTGGTAGTGCTACGGAGTACTTTGTAGGTGACTTCGATGGGACGAACTTCACCTGCGATAGCGACCCTTCTGTTGCTAAGTTCCTCGATTATGGTAAGGATCATTATGCTACGGTTACCTTCTCGGGTGTCAAAGATCGTGTGTTGGGTATTGCCTGGATGAGCAACTGGCAGTATGCTAACGTTACGCCTATCCGTCAGTATCGTGGCGCCAATACGCTTCCACGTGAGTTAAAACTCTTCACAGGTAAAGATGGACAAGTCTATATGTCTTCTAATATTGCACCAGAGGTAGCCTACCTAAGAAGAACCTATAAGCGTCTGCCCGACCTTATTGTAGCTAAGGAAAGGGACGCAGAGAACGTCACAGTAAGTAAGGAGAACGCCTTTGAGGTAGAGATGGATGTAACGCCAAACAAGGCTTCTAAGACGGGAATAGTCCTTTATAATGATAAGGGTGAGAAGGTAGATATCTACTTTGATATGAAGGCGGGGCGATTGGTTATGGACCGTACAGAGAGTGGAAAGGTTAAGTTTGGTGAGAAGTCAGAACCACATAAGATTGAAACCGACTATGACGACCGGCAGGAACAGAAGGCTTTAGGTGCGATGCGTAAGCTGAACTCTATTAATTATAAGAACGACTTTGCACTCGGTACATGGGCACCATTAAGTCTTTGCGACTCCGACACCTACCACTTGGACATCTTTGTTGACAAGTGTTCTGTTGAAATCTTCGTCGATGGCGGTCGTATCTCCATGACCAACCTTGTCTTTCCAACCGCACCTTACACCTCTATCAAGTTCTATTCTGAGGGCAATAGAGCCTCTTTTAAAAACATAAAGGTGTGCGAGTTAGGAATATTGAAGCGTTAATAGATAGTATTTAACCCATATCGATCATTAGAGGCTAAACACATTTTGTTCTAATGACCGATTGCGGTTTAAGTAGAGGCTGTAGTTATATGCTTTTTATTAAGAACGGACAAGAACGGAAAGGTTGAAAAGATAGTCAACGCTTGCTTAGTAGCTACAGAATTACTTACTTCTATACTTGCAAATACAGAAGAAAGAATGTAACTTTGTTGCGGTAAACCTGTATTATCTCAATTGTTTTTGGGATTATATATAATCTACTTGATAATTATGCAGATGAAGCAATGGCTATATGTCGTTTTTCTTACATTGGTGTTTTCAGCCTGTTCGGATAACAACGTAAAAAAATATGTTATAGGAGTATCTCAGTGTTCTGAAGATATTTGGCGCGATAAGCTCAACAACGAACTTGTGATGAGTACCTATCAGCATGATAATGTAACACTGAAATTTGCTTCAGCTAATGATAATGACAGGTTACAGAAACAACAGATTGAACAGTTTATAAAGGAAGGGGTCAACCTTCTTATTGTTTCTCCCAATCAAATTCATACGATTTCATCGGTCATCGATAAAGCATACGATGCAGGAATCCCTGTTATCCTCTTCGACCGTAAGACCGATTCAAGAAAGTATACAGCCTTTATAGGGGCTGATAACTATGAGGCAGGACACGAAATAGGCTATTTCATCGGTCAGCAGTTAGAGGGTAAAGGGAATATAGCAGAGATTTGTGGATTACAAGCATCGTCTCCTGCAATCGAACGAAACAGAGGCTTTATGGATGCTTTGAAGAATTATCCTGATATAAAGGTAGTGGCTCGTGGGTATGGAGACTGGATAAAAGAAAGTGGTGTCACGGCTATGGATAGTATACTTGTGCAGTCTAAGGAGCCTATCCAATATGCCTTTGCACAAAATGACCGTATGGCTTTAGGTGCTTTGCAATCTATAAAGAAGCATAAGGTTAAGGGAATAAGAATAGTTGGAATAGATGCTCTTCCTGTACCAGGAGGAGGTATGGAGAATGTTCGTGATGGTAATTTAGAAGCTTCTTATATCTATCCTACCCGAGGCGATTCTGTTATGCAACTCGCGGTGAATATCCTTGAGAAGAAGCCTTATAAGCGCGACAACTATCTAAAAGGTGCATTGGTAACAAAGGCAAACGCTAATGTTCTACTTATGCAAAATGAAGAGATGAATAAGCAGACCGCCCGTCTCAATGCACTTCATGGGAAAGTGGATACTTATTTGGTGCAATATAATCATCAAAAGATGTATATTGTGCTTTTTAGTATCATCCTTTTCTTGCTGATAGGTATAATGGTTTATATCTATCGGACCATCCTTATGAAGCGAAGAATAGAAGAAGAAGCCAACAAAGCAAAACTTCAGTTTTTCACAAATATAAGTCATGAATTGCGTACACCACTTACGTTGATAGCTGATCCTGTGAACTATATCATCCATGATGATAACCTTAATTCACAACAACGAAGTATGCTACAGATAGTACAACGTAATGTGCTTGTCCTGACACAATTGGTCAGTGAAATCCTTGACTTCCGTAAGGTGCAGAATGGTAAGATGGAACTACGCCTCTCCGACTTTAATCTTGCGGAAAGTATGAAACAATGGATTAAGCTTTTCAGTGTCTCTGCACAGAAGAAGCATATTGCCATTAGTATGGATGCCCCTGATACAATCATGCTCAGAGCAGATCAAGATAAGATAGAGCGAATCTGTTATAATCTTCTTAGTAATGCCTTAAAATATACGTCTGAAGGTGGAGAAATCTCTCTGACAGCTAAAGAAGAGAATGGGCGTGTTATGATTAGTGTGGCAGATAATGGTTGTGGTATTTCAAGTGATGAACTTCCTTATATTTTTGATCGTTTCTATCAAGCAAAGAATGCAGGACGTGGTACGGGTATTGGGTTGGCTATTGTGAAAGCTTTCACAGAATTGCATCACGGAGAAGTAAGTGCTACAAGTATAGAGGGAAAAGGAAGTACCTTTACTATTCATATTCCTGTTAGACAGAAAGGAGAGGTAACTAACCAGCCTACAGAGAAAATAGAACAATTGGTTGAGCCATCATCCGCACAAGAAGTTCCGAATCAAGCTCGTCATATAGATGAACTTATACAGCCTTATCAAACAGATAAACCAGAGGTGTTAATCATTGATGATAATATCGATATTCGCACTTATTTAAGGTCGGTACTATCCGAAAAGTATAATGTGAGTGAAGCCGCTGATGGAAAAGTTGGTTTGGAACTTGCACGGAAAATAGTTCCAGATATAGTGTTGTCGGACATTATGATGCCTGTGATGGACGGATTAGCGTTTTGTCAACAGCTGAAAACGGATAAAGCTATCAGTCATATACCTGTCATTTTACTAACAGCACGTAGTCTTGATGAGCAACGCGCTGAGGGGTATGAGCATGGCGCAGATGCTTATTTGTCCAAACCATTCTCACTTCGTCTACTCCTTTCACGTATTGACAATCTCATAGAAAGTAGGAAAAAGTTGAATCAAACATGGTCAAAAGGTGTTGAGGACGATGAAATCGGTAATATTTCGAATGAAATTGATAAATCTTTCCTCAAGCAATTGCGAAAGATAATACAAGAAAACCTTGCAAATAGTGACTTAAGTGTAGAGCAGATTGGCGATGAAATCGGACTTTCTCGTGTACAACTTTATCGGAAAGTAAAGGCTCTTACGGGATATTCTCCTGTAGAAATTGTACGTAAAGCCCGTCTCACTCGTGCCCGTCATCTCCTTCAAACGACTGAGCGAACGGTGTCAGAAGTGGCTTATGCTGTTGGCTTCTCTACGCCCAGTTATTTCTCAAAATGCTATAAAGACGAGTTTGGGGAGAATCCCAAGAAGTGATAATAGGATTATGAAAACCGTTTAAAATAAGTCTCATAGGCACTTGTGGGAGTGTAAATCTCCTGTAAGGTGAGGTGTTGAACACTTGAGAAAATGAACGATTTGTCAGATTCGTGAGAATAGACAAATCGTTCATTTATTATTAATATCTTTTTTATGTAACATTTATTACATTCGGAGAACGATTATTATTGGAAAAGGATATCACCATTTCTTATCTTTGCGCCATAAAACCAAAAGAATATTATTTAGTATTACTAACTATCAGAAAGTCATGAAACAATTATTGCGAGTAATCATGAGTCTGTTACTTCTGATGTATTGTGCTGGAGTTATGGCACAAACAGCAGATGTTAGCGGTAAAGTGATTGACGAACAGGGGGAACCTGTTATTGGTGCATCGGTGGTACAGAAAGGTACATCAAATGGTACTGTCACCGATATTGATGGTAATTTCACCTTTAAGGCTCCACAAAGTGCTACACTTGTAGTCTCCTATGTAGGCTATAAAAGTGTAGAAGTAAAGGCTGGTGTCGGAATAAAGGTACAGCTACAAACAAATGCGAGTGAACTAAACGAAGTCGTTGTTACGGGTTATACAACCCAACGCAAAGCAGATCTTACAGGAGCTGTTTCGGTTGTAAGCGTAGATGAATTAGCTAAGCAGAATGAGAACAATCCAATGAAGGCGCTACAAGGTAGGGTTCCTGGTATGAATATCTCTGCAGATGGTTCACCTTCAGGATCTGCTACGGTACGTATTCGTGGTATTGGAACTCTGAATAATAACGATCCTCTTTATATTATAGATGGTGTACCGACTAAGGCTGGTATGCATGAGTTAAATGGTAGTGATATAGAAAGTATCCAAGTTTTGAAAGATGCTTCATCTGCTTCTATCTATGGTAGCCGCGCAGCTAATGGTGTTATCATTATTACTACAAAGAAAGGTAAGGAAGGAAGAGTAAACGTAGATATTGACGCATCTATTGCGGCGTCAATGTATGCCCATAAGATGAAAGTTCTTAATGCGAAGCAGTATGGACAGGTAATGTGGCAAGCTTATGTTAACGATGGTATGGATCCAAATACTAATGGTTTAGGGTATCGTTACGACTGGAGTTACGACGTACAAGGAAATCCTGTGTTGAATGGCATTAGCATGCGTAAGTATCTTGATGGTGCAGGAACAACACCTGCTGCTGATACAGACTGGTTTGATAAGACGACACGTACAGGTGTTGTTCAGAACTATAACGTAGCGGTAAGTAGCGGTTCAGATCGTCATTCGTCTTATTTCTCATTAGGTTATTATAAGAACTTAGGTATCATTAAGACATCTGATTTTGATCGTTATTCAGCTCGTATGAATACTGAATATAAGTTGATAAAAGATGTTTTAACCGTTGGAGAGCATTTTACGTTAAGTCGTACGTCAGAGGTTCAAGCACCTGGTGGGTTCCTTGAGAATGTTCTTCAGTTTAATCCTTCACTCCCTGTTTATACAGAGAACGGAACTTATGCGGGTCCAGTCGGTGGTTATCCTGATCGTGAGAACCCTGTTGCACGTCTGTATCGTAATAGTGATAATCGTTATGTTTATTGGCGTACTTTTGGTGATGCATACATAAATCTTCATCTTTTCAAGGGATTTAATTTGCGCTCAACCTTTGGATTGGATTATGCTCAGAAGCAGCAGAGATTCTTTACTTACCCTATAACAGAAGGAACGGTTGCTAATTCTAAGAATGCTGTTGAGGCAAAACAAGAACATTGGACAAAGTGGATGTGGAATGCTGTTGCAACTTATAATTTGCAAGCTGGTTTACACCGTGTAGACGCAATGGCAGGTATTGAGTTGAATCGTGAAGATGATAACTACTTCTCAGGTTATAAAGAAGACTTCCTGATTCTTAATCCTACCTACATGTGGCCTGATGCTGGTACTGGTACTGCACAAGCCTATGGTGGAGGAAGTGGATACTCTTTGGTGTCTTATTTCGGAAAATTGAATTATAATTATGCTGACAAGTATTTAGCTTCATTCACCCTTCGTTATGATGGCTCATCACGATTTGGTAAGAACAATCGTTATGCAACATTCCCTTCTGTTTCTTTGGGATGGCGCATTAATCAAGAGAAGTTCTTAAAGAGTGCACAATGGTTGAATGATTTAAAACTTAGAGCATCGTGGGGAGCAACTGGTAATCAGGAGATTTCTAACATCGCGCGTTACACCATATATGTTAGTAACTATGGAGTAAATGAAAATGGTGGTCAGAGTTATGGTACATCATATGATATAGCAGGTACTAATGGTGGTCGTCAATTGCCAAGTGGATTTAAACGTGACCAACTCGGTAACAATGATATCAAATGGGAAACGACCTATCAGACTAATCTTGGTCTGGACTTCTCTATGTTCAACTCTTCATTATATGGAAGTTTTGACTGGTATTATAAAAAGACTAAGGATATTCTCGTACAGATGGCTGGTATCGCAGCTATGGGAGAAGGAAGTACACAGTGGATCAATGCTGGTGCTATGGAGAATCGTGGTGTAGAACTCAACTTGGGTTATCGCAAGACAACCAATGCTGGTTTTCATTATGACATAGCAGGTAACTTTAGTACTTATCGTAATAAGATTACAGCTTTGCCAGCTACAGTTGCTGCCAATGGTACCTTTGGTGGTAATGGTGTGAAGAGTGTTATTGGTCATCCTATGGGTGCACAAGTTGGCTATGTTGCAGATGGCATCTTTAAGAGCCAAGAGGAAATAGATAATCATGCGAAACAGGATGGTGCAAAACTTGGACGTATGCGTTGGAAAGACCTGGATGGCAATAATGTCATTACAGAAGCAGACCAAGACTGGATTTATAATCCAACACCAGACTTTTCTTATGGTCTTAATGTGTATCTTGAATACAAAAACTTTGATTTCACAATGTTCTGGCAAGGTGTACAAGGTGTAGATATTATCTCTGATTTAAAGAAGCAGACTGATATTTGGGCTGGTTTAAATATTGGTTTCCTAAATAAGGGGCAACGCTTGTTAGATGCATGGAGTAGTACCAACCCAAATAGTAATATTCCTGCGCTCTCACTCTCTGATAATAATAATGAGAAGCGTGTTTCTACTTATTGGGTGGAGAATGGCTCATACTTAAAGCTACGTACTATTCAGTTAGGATATAATCTGCCAAAGAGTATGACGAACCGGCTTGCAATGCAGCGTTTACGTTTCTACCTCAGTGCGCAGAACTTATTAACTATACATAATAAGAGTTTTACTGGTGTTGATCCAGAGAATCCAAACTATGGTTACCCAATTCCACTCAATATCACATTCGGTATAAACGTTACATTCTAACAATTATCATCTGACTATATAATATGAAAAAAATAATATATTCAGCACTTGTGCTCGCTACCCTTAGTATGACAAGTTGTTCAGACTTCTTGGATGAACACACTCCACAGGCAACACTAAGTGATGAGCAAGTAAAGGAGGCTAATCATGTTGATGAACTCGTAACATCAGCTTATGCCATATTTATTTCAGCAGAAGATATCAATTCTTCGTTTTCAATGTGGAATTATGATGTCCGCAGTGATGATGCCTATAAAGGCGGTAACGGAACAAGTGATGGAGATGTGTTCCATCAACTTGAAATAGAACAAGGAGTATTGACCACGAACTGGAATATCAGCGATATGTGGCAAAGATTATACAATTGTATATCACGTACCAATACGGCAATAGCTCTTCTTGAACAAGTCAATAGTACTGTCTACCCTCGAAAGGATGAACGTTTGGCTGAGATGAAGTTCCTGCGTGCATATGGACACTTTTTGTTAAAGCGTTTGTATAAGAATATACCTTTTGTTGTAGATCCTAATCTTAAGTCAGAGCAATATAACATGCTTTCTAATCGTGAATATACGAATGATCAAGGTTGGCAAGTTATTATTGATGACTTGATGGAATCTTACAATAACCTTCCTGTTCATCAAGCAGACAAGGGACGACCAACAAAAGCATCAGCTGCAGCTTTCCTTACGAAGGTGTATATGTATAAGGCTTATCATCAAGATAATGAGAATACGAATGAAGTTACAAGTATATCAAAAGACGATCTTTTGAAAGCTGTTCAGTTTAGTGATCCTGCAATTTATGCTGCTGGAGGCTATGGCTTAGAGAGTGATTTCCATAATAACTTTAGGCCAGAACCACAATTCGAGAATGGAAAGGAAAGTCTTTGGGCAATGCAATATTCTATCAATGATGGAACTAAGAATGGTAATCTCAATTGGAGTTATGGACTGATTGTTCCAAATATTCCTGGTGTGACAGACGGAGGATGTGATTTCTATAAGCCAAGTCAAAACCTTGTTAATGTTTATCGTACAGATGCTAATGGACATCCATATATCGGTACATTTAACAATCAAGACTATAATAAAGCAACAGATTATGCAGACCCACGCTTATTCCTTACCATTGGTATTCCTGGTTTGCCTTATGAATTTAACTCTAAGTTCATGATGGATAGGACTGCTACATGGAGTAGAAGTAATGGATTGTATGGCTATTATGTAACTTTAAAGCAGAATGTAGACCCAGAAAGTCCTTATCTGAAGAAAGGTGCATGGTGGGGTACATCAGAGAATCGTATTGTCTTCCGTTATGCAGATGTCCTACTTGAACGTGCTGAGGCTTTGGTACAGTTAAACGATGGTCGTATTAACGAAGCAATCAATATCATCAATCAAATCCGTAATCGTGCTAAACAAAGTACAAGTGCTATCAGCAATTATCAGAGTGATTATGGTGTGAGAATGAATGTTATGCCATATACTGGAACCTACAGTCAGGTAGAGGCGCTTGATATTGTTAAAATGGAGCGTCGTATAGAGATGGGTATGGAATCTGAAAGATTCTTTGACCTTGTAAGATGGGGAGAGGCAGAACGCATACTCAACAAGTATTATGCAGAAGAGGCTAATGACTGTTCTATCTATAGTAGTGCTCACTTCACTAAAAATAAGAATGAGTACTTGCCTATTCCATATGCACAAATAGCAGCTTCAAACGGACATTATAAACAAAATATTGGTCAGTGGTAAAGTATGAAAACAAATATAACAACACTATTCATAGCGCTTATTGCTTTCTTTGCATTAGGTAGCTGCAGCGACGAGAATAATATTTCTGATCTGCAATTAAACGGATTATGTTCAGTCGATTCTATCGTATTGGATAATTATAAAGGTGTCGTAGATCAGGCTTCACGTACAATCACTGTGCGTGTCCCTGAGACTTACGATGTGACAAACATGACTGTTAGCACACTTAAGGTAAGTGCTGGCGCCATCTGTAATTTCAAAGAGGGTGACAAACTTAATATGCTTACGGCTCAGGTGCTCAGTGTTAAGAATGGTGACGTCTTCCTTGATTGGACTATCAATGTGTTGAGAGATGAGGCAAAGATTACTTCTTTTAAGATTAATGGAACATATAATGGTGTTATTGATGAAGCGAATAAGACTATTTCTGTCTATGTGCCAAATACACTTGACCTCCATTCTCTAATCCCTACAATAGGTTTGAGTACAAATGCGTCGGTTAGTCCATCTAATGGTATTGCAACAGACTTTTCTAATCCAGTTACATTCACTGTCACTAATAATACTGCTTCTGCAATCTATACAGTAAAAGTAACAGCTATCGGTAAGCCTACTGCAGTCTTTGTTAGCTTGCCTGCTTCGATGAATGAACTCAATTCAGAGGAATTAACTGCTTGTAAGTGGATGCTTCAGAATATTCCAAATTCATTATATGCATCATTTACTGATATTAAAAATGGCACAGTAGATCTTAGCGAGTGTAAAGTGATATGGTGGCATTATCATAAGGATGGAGGAGTAGATGGAAAAGAAGCTTTCGAAAGAAGTGCGCCTGAGGCTGTCAATGCAGCAGTTGCCTTAAGAGACTATTATAATAATGGTGGTTCTTTCCTCTTCACTCGATATGCAACAAATATGCCAGCTGAGATTGGCGCAGTAGCAAACAATGCTGCTCCAAATAATTGTTGGGGGCAGAATGAAGCTGATGCAGAGAGAGTAAGTGGTCCTTGGAACTTCTTTATTCAAGGGCATACGAGTCATCCTCTTTTCCAAAATCTTATAATGAAGAGTGGTGAGCCTAACGCTATTTATACTTGTGATGCAAATTACCGTATCACCAATTCAACTGCTCAATGGCATATTGGTACTGATTGGGGTGGATATGATAACTTAAATAAGTGGCGTACAGAAACAGGTGCACAAGATATAGCTTATGGTGGTGATGGTGCTGTCGTTGCATGGGAATTCCCTGCAACTGGAACAAAGGGCAAGATTCTCTGTATTGGCTCTGGATGTTATGACTGGTACAGTATTGATGACGTTCCTGCTTACTACCACAATAACATTGCTAAGATGACACAGAACGCATTCAACTATCTAATGAATCATTAAATAAAGTATAATTGATATGAGAACTATGATATATTCTCTCGCTCTCATCGCATCTTTATCAGCCTCACTAATGAGCTGTAGCGATGATAAGACCATGATAGAGGAAAAAGATTGGAATACAACAACTTATTTCAAGTCTACAGATGAAATGGGGCAAGCTATCTTTTATAAGCCAACTGTTGGATTTGTTGGAGACCCAATGCCTTTCTTTGACCCTAAAACAAAGAATTTTAAAGTTATGTATTTGCAGGACTTTCGTCCTAATCAGGCGGGTACTTATCATCCTATCTGGGCTGTAGAAACATCAGATGGAGCCAACTACCAATCACTTGGAGAGTTGATTCATTGTGGTGGTATCAATGAGCAGGATGCGGCACTGGGTACAGGTTCTACTGTTTATAATGATGCTGATGGGTTGTATTATACCTTCTATACAGGTCATAGATATCAAACAAATTCTACTAATAATGGTGAGATGGTGATGATGGCAACATCATCCGACTTCAAAACATGGACTAAGAATCGTGTTTTCCGCTTAAAAGGTGATGATTACGGATACAGTAAAGATGATTTCCGTGATCCCTTTATCTTCAAAGGTGACGATAATAAATGGCACATGCTTGTTTCTACTCTGAAGGGAAGTAAAGGTCATTTGGCTGAGTTCACATCAGATGATCTTAAGACGTGGACCCATGCCGGAACGTTTATGACCATGATGTGGGACCGATTCTATGAATGTCCTGATGTGTTCAAGATGGGTGATTGGTGGTATCTTGTTTATAGTGAAAAGCATTCAGCTATCCGTCGTGTGCAGTATTTCAAAGGTAAGACTCTTAATGAACTGAAGGCTTGTACACAGAATGATGCTGGTTTATGGCCTGATGGACATGAGGGATTCTTAGATAGTCGTGGTTTTTATGCAGGTAAAACTGCGAGTGATGGTCAGAATCGCTATATTTGGGGATGGTGTCCAACACGTCCAGGTAAGGATAATGCTGCTGTTGGTGCTGCTCCTAATGAACCTGAGTGGGCTGGCAACCTTGTTATCCACCGTCTCATACAACACGCTGATGGTAGTCTTACCTTAGGAGAAGTAAAAGGGATTAGCGATAAATACGGCAAAAAACAAGAAGTAAAGGTTATGGCAAAGAGTGATAATGGTGTTGAGAATGTAACTGATGGCTATAAGCTTTCTGGTGATTCTTACCTACTTTTCAATCGTCTTGGCTATCACAATAAAATTTCCTTCACGATAACAACTTCTAATAACTGGGATAAGTTTGGTGTTTCATTCGTACGTGGCACAGATTCTGAGAAGTATTATTCTTTGGTGGTAAATCCTGAAAATGAACAGACACGTAAGATAAACTTTGAGGAAGAAGGTTCTGCGGGTCGTGGTTTCATAAATGGTATTGATGGCTACAACTTCGCTCGTCCAACCGACAATGTCTATCATGTCACTATCTATACGGACAACAGTATAGCCGTAATGTATATTAATGATGTATGTTGCTATACCAATCGTATTTACGAAGTACAGAAGAACTGTTGGAGTATCAATAATTATGGAGGTAATATCACCATCAGTAATCTCACTGTAAGTCAGTATTAAGAATTTAAACCCTTTCTTTACTAAAGATAGAATAAAAGATATAGTCGTTCATTCTGTGAGAAATTGCCTATTATCGCAAATAATATCATTGAATGGGCGACTACTCTTTCTAACTTATCAATAAAATGTCTATCTTTGTCTATCTGAAACTAAAAATATAATGAATCAACCTATAATGAGTAGAAAGATTAAATTATTGGCTATTTGCCTTTTTATAACTACAACATTTATGCATGCGCAAACATTCTTAAGTTCAAATCATGCTATGAAGCGTGTGAAAACTGCAGATAAGTATATTCTTCTTCCTGTAGAGGAGGAAGAAGGTTATGCACATATTCGCGTTATCAAAGATAATCAAGTTGTAAAAGAATTCAATTGTAAACTTGCTATAAACAAGACTGATTATAATGTGCCACTTGATGTCAGTGAATATGGTGGTGAGGTGTTGCTTGATATCCAGTTCTCAGGAGATAAGCGTAGTATCGGTTTAATCAATAATTTCGTTTGCTGGAAAGATATAAAAGCAACAAATGTGTTTGATTCCAAGAATCGTGAAAAGTTCCGTTCTATCTATCACCATACTCCAGTCTATGGCTGGATGAACGATCCTAATGGTATGTTCTACAAAGATGGTGTATGGCATTTATACTATCAGTATAACCCTTATGGTTCGCAGTGGGAGAATATGACGTGGGCGCATAGTACCTCTACAGACCTCATACACTGGAAAAATCATGGAGAAGTGATACAACCAGATGCACTTGGAACTATTTTCAGTGGTAGTAGTGTCGTCGATAAAGAAAATACTGCAGGGTTTGGAAAGGATGCTGTTGTTGCTTTTTACACTTCTGCAGGAGCTGCACAAACACAAAGTATTGCATATAGTACGGATAATGGTGAGACTTTTAAGAAGTATGTAAACAACCCAATTCTTACAAGTGATGTACCTGACTTCCGTGATCCTAATGTTTTTTGGAATGAAGAAGTGAAGCAATGGAATCTTATTCTTGCAGTAGGACAGCAGATGAATATATATAGCTCAAAGAACTTGAAAGACTGGAAGTATGAAAGTTCTTTTGGAGAGGGATATGGTAATCATGGAGGTGTTTGGGAGTGTCCTGACCTCTTGAAGATGGGCGATAAGTGGGTGCTTATCTGTAACATTAACCCTGGAGGTCCCTTTGGTGGTAGTGCAACTCAATACTTTGTAGGCTCATTTGATGGTCATAAATTCACTTGCGAATCAAAACCTGAGGTGACAAAGTGGATGGATTATGGAAAAGATCACTATGCAACCGTATCGTTCAGCAATGCTCCTGATGGTAGAATTGTCGTTCTTCCTTGGATGAGTAACTGGCAGTATGCTAATCAAGTACCTACACAGCAGTTCCGTTCAGCCAATGGTTTGCCAAGAGACTTGGGGCTTTATAGTTACAATGGGGAAGATTATGTTAGCGTAAAGCCATCACCTGAAGTCTTTGCTGCCTTTGAGAAGAAACCGTCTGGACGCCTCCAGTCTGCTGCTTATATAGAAGTGACCAATATTAAGAGTAATGCTTCTATAGTGTTAAGTAATGACAAGGGAGAACGAGTTACGATGGTTTATGATGGAAAGAATGCTACTTTCAGTATGGATCGTACAGAGAGTGGTGTTACTGATTTTCATAGTGACTTTAAGGCTAAGACGGTAGCTCCAACTAATGGTGTTATTAAATCAATGCAAATATTTATAGACCGTTGTAGTATTGAAGCTTTTGATACTGAAGGTAAAGTCGCAATGACTAACCTCGTTTTTCCCTCAAAGCCCTATGATAAAATAATAGTAAAGGGATGCAAAGTAAAGATTTATGAATTGAAGAATCAAAAGTAATAAAAGAAAAAATATTAATTCTGTCTATTAATTATATGTAATCTTGTTAGAGATATATTTGTTGATATTAATGAACGGAATTTCAAGGTTTCTTTCTTTGTAAAAAAGTAACTTTGCAAGTATAATTAAAATAGTAGAACTACACAAACTAAAAATTTAAAGATTATGTCGAAAACCAATAAACTCGCACTACTGCCCGTAATGCTTTGCTTCTTTGCGATGGGCTTCGTTGATTTGGTGGGTATTGCCTCCAATTATGTAAAGAACGATTTGCAACTGTCGGATTCAACTGCAAATGTTTTTCCGTCCCTTGTTTTCTTTTGGTTCCTTATCTTTTCCGTACCGACTGGTATGTTGATGAATAAGATTGGACGTAAGAAAACGGTTCTTATTAGTCTTATTGTTACCTTGTTCTCCCTGCTTTTACCGATATTCGGTGAGTCCTATGGTTTGATGCTTGTTTCATTCTCATTGCTTGGAATAGGCAATGCTTTGATGCAAACATCGTTAAATCCATTGGTTTCAACGGTGATGAAAGGTGGAAATTTAGCTTCAACACTTACTTTCGGACAGTTTGTTAAGGCTATCGCATCCTTTATGGCACCTTATCTTGCTATATGGGGAGCGCAGGCAAGCATTCCAGCCTTTGGTCTCGGATGGCGCGTTCTCTTCCCAATTTATCTGATAATTGGTACAATTGCTACGCTGTTACTCTTCTCAACGCCTATCGAAGAAGAACCAATAGAAGGTAAAGCGAGCTCTTTTACCGAATGTTTCAGCCTATTGGGTAAACCTATTGTGTTGCTTAGTTTCCTGGGTATTATGTGTCACGTTGGTATTGATGTTGGTACAAACACTACGGCACCAAAGATTCTGATAGAGCGTTTAGGAATGTCATTGAATGATGCGGCTTTTGCAACATCCCTCTACTTTATCTTCCGTACTATTGGATGTCTTACAGGTTCGTTCTTCCTTCGTGTGATGAATAATAAGGTTTTCTTTATTATTTCGGTTACGATGATGGCTCTTTCAATGTGTGGAATGGCTGTGGGAACGTCAAAGACTGTACTGTTTGTGGCGATTGCTCTTGTTGGTTATGGTAACAGTAATGTCTTCTCAATGGTCTTTGCACGTGCTTTACAGAGTGTTCCAGATAAGCAGAACGAAGTGAGTGGATTGATGATTATGGGACTTTTCGGTGGTACTATCTTCCCTCTCTTGATGGGATTTGCCAGCGATGGGTTCGGTCAAGTGGGAGCAGTTATTGTAATGGCGATAGGTGTACTCTACCTTTTTTCGTATATTCCAAAAATGAATAATAAATAAAACAGATATGAAACAGTTGATCGTTGGCCTCGGAGAGGCATTGTGGGATTGTCTTCCTGAAGGTAGAAAGCTGGGTGGCGCACCTGCAAACTTTGCTTATCATACAGGACAGTTTGGGTATGATTCGTTGGCTATTAGTGCTGTCGGAAATGACGTCTTGGGTAAGGAAACCCTCGATGAATTCGGTAAAAAAGGTGTAAAGTACTTGATGCCAGAGGTGGATTATCAAACGGGAACGGTGCAGGTAGAACTCGACAGTGAAGGTATACCTACCTATGACATCAAGGAGGGAGTAGCTTGGGATAACATACCGTTTACTCCCGAGGTTGAAGAAGCAGCCAAGAACTGTCGTGCTGTATGCTTTGGCTCACTTGCACAGCGTAGTAGTGTAAGCCGCCAGACAATACAGAAATTCCTCGAAGCAACGCCAAAGGATTGTCTCAAGATATTCGATATCAATCTTCGTCAGAATTTCTATACAAAGGAGATTATCACTAATTCGCTCCAGCATGCCAATATCCTCAAGATTAATGATGAGGAACTTGTGTTGATTGGTCGTCTTTTCGGTTATCCAGGTCTTGATATAGAGAATAAGTGTTGGCTGCTTTTAGGAAAGTATCACCTTGATATGCTCGTGCTGACTTGTGGTGTCAACGGTTCGTATGTGTTTGCTCCAAACCTCAAGTCGTTCCAAGAAACGCCAGCGGTTGAGGTTGCTGATACCGTGGGGGCAGGTGATTCCTTTACGGGTGCCTTTACTTCAGCTATCCTTGCAGGTATGCCTCTTCCAGATGCTCATAAGTTAGCAGTGGATGTCAGTGCGTATGTCTGCACGCAGAATGGTGCTATGCCAAAACTCCCTAAGGAACTATTGGATAGAATTAAGTAATTTATTCCTTTCTCTGATACGTGATATTGTTTCCGTATGGGAAATATTTATTTATCGTACGTATCTTAACAGGCAAGGGATAAGTGGCATTTAGATAAATTATATGGTCCGAATTGATTGAGTGAAGGATAACTTTTCTCGATTAATTCGGGCTTTTTTGTGTTCTAATATTAGAGTTCTTAATATGTAATTTATGCTCTCCTTTTCTATTAAATACCCCTCCTTTCGAATTATTTTCATGAAAATAAATCTTTTTTTTCATGAAGATAAATATTTCTTTTCACGTAAATAATTATTTTTCTTCATGAAAGTAATTCGTAGTGAGTATCAGGTTGTAGCTGTTTCTGTTGGAAATATATAATAAAAAATGGGATAGTATCAGCATGAAGCAGATACAATCCCATTTGATAAGTTAATCAACAGTAAAGAAGATGGTTTTAATCTTCCCAGATATTAGTTGTGTTTTGCTCGGTGAATGGATTCGCCTTACTTCCTGCTTCACCAGGACCACCTGTATCAATATCGTCTTGATTCTTTTCATTTGGACTACCTGTACTTCCAATACTTGCTGAGTCTGTTGTTTTGCTGTTACATATAAACTTCTCAGTAATAACGGCATGAATATCCGTCATTGGTTTTATATATATTGTTTTCATCATGACTTTTCTTTGTTTAACGAACGATGTACTTCTTTCCATTAACGATGTAAACTCCCTGTGGCAATGCTTTCAGGTTAATTATGCCCTGCTGTACGAGCTGTCCCGTAATGGTATATACCTTTCCCTGCTGCATGTCGTGTACTGCTGGCATAACAGGAAGCGTGTCAATAGCAGTTGTTTGCCCGTCAATGCTTTCTAAATAATAGCTGATTGATGGCTTCGCATTCGCACCATTGTCCTTATCCATCAAGACGCAAGCCGTGTAAGGAGTCCATATTCCGCTGCCAGACTTAATCCACTTGTAAAAACCGTTCTTATATTGGGTCTCATTGTCACCTGAATAGTAATAATAAGAAAACTGCTGCAATGGCTTCGCATTTTTATAATTACCAATGAAAGTATAGGTAACACCGTCTGCAGTCTTTACAACCTTTTGAGCATCCAAACTTTCCTGTTTCTCTTCTTGTTTCTTGATACCCACGATGGTTGTTTTCACACCCGTCTGCGTTCCCTTGTGCAGGGAAGGGTGAATCATGTAAGGATGGTGAGCCTTTGTCTCTGTTACAGGCTGCTTAAATTTCAGTGTGACAATCTTGTCATTATTAGGCTTTGTAACAACTTCTACATCCGAGAACTCTACAACCTCAACTTTTGAACCGTATGCACTCTTGAGCTGCTGGGCTGTCATGTCAAATGGCAGACACATTGTGTACCACTTGCCGTCTACACGTTTGTTGTCATCCCATGTTTCATCTTTTATTTTGCCTGTAAGTGCGAAATTCCTCCAGCCTGCATAATCACCAGATGTTAAGGAAAACTTGCCATCTTCAAATGTAGGCCAGCAGCCATCATTCTCTGCAACAACATTTTTTGTTGAACCTCCTAATGAACGTGAATTCTCATTTACATAGTTCTCGTATGCAGCTTCAGGATAATGTAGCATTGTGAAAAGCTTACCAGTCTCTTTATTTGTATAGAACTCTCGTTTTACAGGAGTGATAGTGCCAGGATTGTCATATTTGAAATTACTTACAGTATTGGGACCAAAAGCTTGGTTTCCTGCTTTTGTGTTTGTTCCTAATACATATACATCTGTAAGTGCTTTGTTGTTTTGGAAAGCGAATGTCTCAATTTTCTCGACACTTGCAGGAATTGTAATAGTTTTCAGATTCTCGCATACGAAAGCATTTGCCTCAATTACTTTCAGCGTGTTAGGCAGGTGGATGGCTTCAATTGCTGCGCCATTGAATGCACCATTACGGATATATTCAACTCCTTCTGGTAACACAATATCCTTTAAGGCTGAGCATCCAAAGAATGCATTAGTGCCAATTTCTTTCCATCCTGTGCCAAAGTCAACAGATGTTAGACTTGTGCTGCGTTCTAATGCGTATTGTAATAACTGACTATTACCATTCTTATCAACCTTACCTAATTTGACAGTCTTGAGGGATTCCCCAAAGGCTTGTGCTCCTATTTTAACACTACGTGAATCATTATCAGGAATAATAACATGTTCTATTTTACATGATGCGGTCGTAAGGCATTGTTGTGGTATGTTTGTTGTTGTACGTGGAAATGTGATAGTTTTCAAGTTATCCATATACTTCAGATTGACCAAATCGTCGTCATTGGTGAAGTTTGCGAACTCAAGATCAAGCGTGTTTAGGTTAGGAAAATTGTTCTCTTTCTCTGCCATACCACAGATGCGTTTCAAGTCCTCACTGCTCATAGTTACTCCAGTTTTGGTGACAACTTTCAGCTTCGTGGTAGTCATCAGATAATCTTTTATTAGATTTGATGGCGTGTACTCGGCATATCCTCCTGATACTGGTGTAAACTCATTGTTAATGTCGCCAGATGCTTCGAGCGTGAAGACCACCGTCCCGTCAGCTTCTTTAGTTACATTTAGCTTTGCCCATGTTGCCTGCAATGTAATGATTGACAGAGCCAACATTAAGATTAATCTTTTCATTTCTTTTGTCTGTTTTTAAATATTTATAGGTTACTTAAATCCAATAAATTATTCTGCAAGTTTCGACATGAAACTGCAGATTGTTGTTGTTTGATTGGATGTTTGCTGCGAATAGTCGCTTGAAATTATTTTGTAATATCTCTAATTTTCTGCAAAAGTATTATTATTATTTAATATATTGAGTTTTACTTCCTTTATATTTAATATAACTTAACATAAGTTATCCTTGATTTTAATAAAAGTAATAAAAGGTAGCAATAAGTCTTTTGAAAAGCCAACAAGAGGTACATTCTGATTTGCGTTTTCATTTTTTTTATGTAAGTTTGCAGACCCGTAGACATTACTACACGATGAAATCGGGAAAGACAAACACCAAGAACCTAAAGTATAACATATCATTATATGAAACCAAACTTAACAAAGACACTTCTGCCCATAGCTGCATTGGCTTGTGGACAAGTTAACGCAATGGTGCAGAAACACCAGCAACGTCCAAACATCATTTATATCATGTGTGATGATATGGGCTATGGCGACCTTGGTTGCTATGGTCAGCAGTACATCCTTACACCGAATATTGACCGTATGGCGAAGGAAGGTATGCGTTTTACACAAGCTTATGCGGGTGCACCAGTGAGTGCTCCATCGCGTGCCTGCTTTATGACAGGACAACATTCTGGACATACGGAAGTGCGTGGAAACAAGGAATATTGGGCACCAAGTAAGCCTATCTATTATGGAAAAAACCGCGATTTCAGCGTTGTTGGACAACATCCTTACGACCCAGAACATGTTATCCTACCTGAAATTATGAAAGACAATGGCTACCGTACGGGTATGTTCGGTAAGTGGGCTGGTGGTTATGAAGGCTCTAAATCAACCCCAGATAAGCGTGGGGTGGATGAGTTTTATGGTTATATCTGTCAGTTTCAAGCACATCTTTATTACCCAAACTTCCTCAATGAATATAGCAGGGAGCGTGGAGACAGTGCGGTAAAGCGTGTTGTGATGCAGAACAATATTGACTATCCGATGTTTGGTGAGCAGTATGCACAACGTAAAGACTACTCAGCCGACCTCATACATCAGCACGCTTTGAATTGGCTGAAGCGACAAAGCAAGGGCAAACCATTCTTTGGTATCTTCACTTATACGCTTCCTCATGCAGAGTTGACACAACCCAACGACTCCCTCGTGGCTTTCTATAAAAAGAAGTTCTTTGAAGATAAGACTTGGGGAGGGCAGGAAGGCTCACGATATAATGCCGTAGAGCATACCCACGCACAGTTTGCTGCGATGATAACTCGCCTTGATGCGTATGTTGGAGAGATTCTTCGTACCTTAGATGAGCAAGGACTTGCAGAAAATACACTTGTCATCTTCACCAGTGACAATGGTCCTCATGAGGAGGGTGGAGCCGATCCAACCTTCTTCAATCGTGATGGTAAGCTACGAGGACTTAAACGGCAGTGTTACGAGGGAGGAATTCGTATTCCGTTTATTGCCCGTTGGAAGGGACGTGTTAAGGAAGGAGTGACCAATGACTTGCCGTTTGCATTCTACGACTTGATGCCAACTTTCTGTGATGTGGCAGGTGTACGCAACTTCCCCAAACGCTATATTAATAAGAAAAAAACTATCGATTATTTCGATGGAATCTCTATTTTCCCAACCTTGATGAGCGATGAAAAGGCACAAAAATGCCACCCACACCTTTATTGGGAGTTTGCTGAGACCAATCAGATTGGTGTCCGTATGGGAGATTGGAAGCTCATTGTTATCCGTGGTGTACCACATCTTTACAACCTTGCAACAGACCTTCACGAAGATAAGGACGTAGCACAGGAACATCCAGAGCTTGTTGATCAGATGGTAAAGATTATCTATCAAGAGCATGTTGACAATCCGTTATTCCCAATTACAATGCCGATGGAAAGGGGAAAATAAGGCTTAAACAACTAAAAACTATTCTATATGAATCAAAACATTACAAAGGCAATCTTGCCGTTGGCGGCACTGTCGTGTGTCCACGGTAAGATGCTTGCGCAGGATGTGGCACGTCCTAACATCCTTTACATCATGTGTGACGACCACGCTATGCAGGCAATTAGTGCATATGGTAGTCCTATCTCGAAGTTAGCTCCTACACCAAACATCGATCGTTTGGCACAACGAGGAATGCTCTTTCGCAACTGTTTCGTGGAAAACTCATTGTCAACGCCAAGTCGTGCTTGCTTGATGACAGGACTCTACAGCCACCAGAATGGGCAAAGACAGTTGGCTGAGGGTATCGATACAACAAAGACTTTCGTCCCAGAACTGATGCAGAAGGCAGGTTACGAGACTGGAATCGTAGGTAAATGGCACATGATGTGTCGCCCGAAGGGTTTCGATTACTATTATATCCTCGATGGTCAGGGAAAGTACTATAATCCAAATTTCTGCACAACAGGCAACTACGGCAAGTATAAACAGGAGATGGGGTATGCAACAACACTGACTACACAGCATGCGATAGAGTTTCTTGACCATCGACAGAAGGACAAGCCTTTCTGCCTATATGTGCATCATAAGGCACCACATCGCAGTTGGTTTGCCGAGCCAAAGCATATCGGAATGTATGATGGGGTAGACTTCCCATTGCCAAAAACCTTCTGGGATAACTATGAGAATCGCGGTTCGGCAGCTAAAACACAGAAGATGAATATTGAGAAAGATATGGAGTTAATCTTAGACTTCAAGATTCCAGAGCTTCTCGATACATCAGACGTGGAGAGTATGGCTTCTTATGCAGGTTTGATGGGCGAACTTGGTCGTATGACAGCAGCACAAAGAATGGCATGGGATAAGTATTATATGCCAAGAAACCGCCGTTTCATCGAGGCGAAACTCTCAGGAAAAGACCTCGCAGTGTGGAAGTATCAGAATTATATTCGTGATTATATGTCTGTTATTGCTTCTGTAGATGAGAGTGTTGGTCAGCTGTTAGATTATCTTAAGGCACATGACTTGGATAAGAATACTGTGGTTATCTATACCTCAGATCAAGGTTTCTATATGGGCGAGCATGGATGGTTTGATAAGCGATTCATGTATGAGGAGTCTTTACACACCCCACTTATCATTAGCTACCCAGGCCATATCAAAGAAGGAGTAGAGAATACTGATATGGTACAGAATATCGACTTTGCACCGACTTTCCTTGCTTATGCCGGTGTACAACAGCCAAAGGAGATGACAGGTAAGCCTTTGCAGCCGCTGCTTGCAGGTAATAAACCAAAGAACTGGCGTAAGGATTTATATTATCACTACTATGATTATCCTACTTATCACCTTGTTCGTAAGCACGATGGTGTACGTAATGATCGCTACAAACTTATCTATTTCTATGGTAAGGGCGGTATGCGTGCCGTGGAGGAGAATAAATATCAGAAGATTCCGGGTACGAGTGAGTATAACTGTTTGAAGTATTTGAATGCTACACACTACTTCAACGATGATGCTGATGTAAGCTATTACGAGCTTTATGATCTGCAGAATGACCCTGATGAGTTGAATAATATCTACGGAAAGAAGGGTACGGAGAAGGTAACAAAGCAGCTGATGAAGCGTTTGAATGATTATCGTAAAGAACTGAAAATAGATGAATACTAAATAGCCTTTTGCTTGGTTCGTTTAGAACTTATAAGTGTTAATGGCATGATAGAGGGTCAAGTCAATTCTTTCCTTAGTGTGATTTTAGGAAAAGATTGACTTGACTCTCTTTTTGATTTGTTACTATTGGAGAAGAAAGTGCAAACGGCTTTATTGCTGTATCATAACAATAAAGGTGTATTTAGCCTGTGGAAGCCTTCTTTTTAGCCGTGAATTAGGGGGAGGAGAATGCTCCGCACCACTGGTGCGGAGGCTTAACACCATTGGTGCGGAGGCTTAGCACTACATGTGCGAAGCGTTAGCACATTGAGTATCTATTAGTTTCAGAAGGGAAGATAATGGCAAAGAAAAGGGATACACAGCCTGTGTATCCCTTTGTTATATTGTGTATAATTCAATTAAATTCTAATGAATCAAATTGGGGTTATCCCATTGAAGGATAAGGTTAGAATAGGTTTAGAAACTCTTCAACCATGCCTTCAAGTCCATCATCATTTCCTCATGGTAGCGGAAGCCAATCTTGCTGCCCCAACCGTGGCCGCCACCAGGATAAACGTGGAGCGAACCACGAACGTCATTGCGGTATAACTCGGTGTAGAAGTTTACACCATTAGCTGGTGGAACAGTATCGTCGTCGTCGCTGAGTGCAATGAAAGTGCGTGGAGTCACACGGCTTACGTTCATGTCAGCACTGTATTTCTTCTCGTCACGCTTGCTTGGATTTTTACCAAGGAAGTTCTGACGACTTCTGTCGTGTCCGTAACCTTCCATCATTGAGATAACTGGATAGAAGAGAATTTGGAAGTTAGGCTTTGCCTCACCCTGACTTCTTGTTGCGATAGTTGCAGCGAGGTGGCCACCAGCAGAGAATCCCATGATACCCACGTCGTTACGGTTAATCTTCCAGCTTGTTGCATTCAAGCGTACAAGTTTCATCGCCTGTTCAGCGTCAGACACTGGAACTTCTGGCTGACCATGTGGCATACGATACTTCAATACGATAGCTGCAATACCTTGGTTCTGGAAGAACTCTCCCCAATCGTAGCCCTCTTTCTCCATGGAAAGGGTCTCGTATGCACCACCCGGACAGATAACTACGGCACGACCAGTAGCTTGTTTCTCCATAGGAAGGAATACGCGAACCTTGGCAGAGTCGTTTGGATCACCATTATCGTAAGGTGGACGTCCATTATAAAGTTTAATGTCGAAGACACTTTGAGCCGACATTGTCATAGTGGCAGCAGCCAATCCCATTACGAGGAAAAGTTTTTTAAAATTCATTCTATTCTCAGTTTATTTGTTTTGTTCGTTTATCCCCTCTCTTTTTCTACGATATTTGGGTAGATAATTGATTTACAGAAAACAACACGTTACTGTAACAAGAAGAGGAATAAATCGTGTGATTTTGAACATGTAGGTGCAAAGTTAACAAAAAGATACGATTTCAATAGTAGATGTTTAGAGTTTTTAGTATATTTGCAAGCAGAAATAATAAAAGGTATAGAGTATAAACGAATTTTAATAATTTCGTATGACTGTTAACAACTGCCTTTTAGTTAGCTTTTTAAATGGTTACATCAATGTTCAAGAACAATATACAATCTCAAGATGCACGTATTAGATAAATTTCGGTATTGCCCCGTATGTGGAAGTAAACACTTTGTTGAACAGAATGAAAAAAGCAAACGCTGCGAGAGTTGTGGCTTTGAGTATTTCTTAAATCCAAGTTCTGCAGTCGCAGCATTTATTCTGAATGAGCAAGGAGAACTGCTTGTTACACGTAGGAAGTTTGAACCTGGACGTGGAACATTAGACCTTCCTGGTGGTTTTTGTGATATTGGGGAGACGATTGGCGAGGCACTGATACGTGAGGTAAGAGAGGAAACCAACCTGACAGTCAAGGAAAAATATTACTTTTGTTCGCTTCCGAATAAGTATCGGTATAGTGATTTTGATGTTCCAACACTTGATGCCTTTTTTGTTTGTAAGGTAGAGGATGAGACTGTATTAAAGGCTGCTGACGATGTAGAAGAGGCGATGTGGCTTCCTTTGTCAGAGGTTCACACAGAGCAGTTTGGGCTTCGTTCTATTCGTCAGGCACTATATGATTTCCTGCAAATGGAGTCGAAAAACTTAAAAAAGTAGAAATTTTGCCTATTATATAAGGTGTAAGCAAAAAGTTTAAGTACTTTTGCGTCCTTGAAAAAATGTACAAGATTGATTATGCAAGAAAACTTGGTAATAGTAGAGAGCCCGGCAAAGGCTAAGACCATAGAGAAGTTTCTCGGTAAGGATTATAAGGTGATGTCATCTTATGGACATATCCGTGACTTGAAGAAAAAGGAACTTAGCATTGACCTCGACACGTTAAATCCTGACTACGAAATCCCTGATGAGAAGAAGAAAGTAGTCAGTGAACTGAAGAAGAGTGCAAAAGCTGCCGATAAGGTTTGGTTAGCTTCCGATGAGGACCGTGAGGGAGAGGCTATCAGTTGGCACCTTTGCGAGGTCTTAGGATTGGATGAGGATAAAACAAATCGTATTGTTTTCCATGAGATTACCAAGCCAGCTATATTGAAAGCTATCGAGTCACCACGTCGTTTGGATATGAATCTTGTGAACGCACAGCAGGCTCGTCGTGTACTCGACCGCTTGGTTGGCTTCCGTCTTTCACCAGTGTTGTGGCGCAAGGTAAAGCCTGCTTTGAGTGCAGGACGTGTGCAGAGTGTAGCCGTTAGATTGATTGTTGAGCGTGAACGCGAGATACAAAACTTCAATTCAGAGCCTTACTACCGCTTGAATGCTGTCTTTGCTGTGACCAGTGAGGACGGTTCAAAGAATGAAGTGAAGGCAGAGTTGAGCAAGCGTTTTAAGACACATGAGGAAGCATTAGCGTTCCTTGAACTGTGTAAGACTTCAAAATTCAAGGTTTCATCGATTGCTAAGAAACCTTTGAAGCGTACTCCAGCTCCTCCATTTACCACCTCAACCCTCCAGCAGGAAGCTGCAAGAAAGCTTGGGTTTACCGTAAGTCAGACGATGATGGTTGCCCAAAGATTGTACGAGGCGGGTCGTATAACTTACATGCGTACTGATAGTGTGAATCTTTCAGCATTGGCTATCGAGGGCTGTAAGACAGAGATTGAGCGACTCTATGGCGAAGATTATGGTAAAGTAAGAAAGTATCAGACGCATAGTAAGGGTGCTCAAGAAGCACACGAGGCTATTCGTCCAACTTATATCGATAATGTTTCTATCGAAGGAACAAGCCAGGAAAAGCGTCTGTATGACCTTATTTGGAAACGTACGATTGCATCACAGATGGCGGATGCAAAGATAGAAAAGACCACAGTGAATATATCACTTGAGTCAGAAGAAGGCAAGAATACCACCGATTTACAGTTTATTGCGAATGGTGAGGTAGTAGCTTTCGAAGGTTTCTTGAAGGTATATCACGAGTCAACTGACGATGACGAAAACAGTGAGGAGTTCTCACATGCACTCCCAGTAATGCATGAAGGCGAAGAGTTGGAACGTCGTGAAATCGTGTCAACAGAGCGTTATTCACAGGGGCCAAACCGCTACACGGAAGCAAGTCTTGTGCGTAAACTTGAGGAACTCGGTATCGGTCGCCCTTCAACTTACGCCCCAACAATCTCAACGATACAGCAGCGTGAATACGTGCAGAAGGGAGATCGCAAGGGTGAAGAACGTAAGTACGCTGTTGATTCATTGCTCGGTTTGAAGATTACCTCCAAGACAAAGAAGGAGATGGCAGGTGCTGATAAGGGTAAACTTATCCCAACCGATATCGGTATTGTTGTAAACGACTTCCTTATGGGTAACTTCCCTGACATCATGGATTACAACTTCACCGCTAAGATTGAGCAGGAGTTTGATAAGATTGCAGAGGGAAAAGCAGAGTGGAATAAGGAGATGAAAACCTTCTACCAGAGCTTTGAACCAGAGGTAGAGAAGGTGATGAATGCCCGTTCTGAGCATAAGGCTGGTGAACGCGAACTTGGTCTTGACCCTGCAACAGGCAAACCTGTGTTCGTAAAGATTGGTCGTTTCGGTCCTGTGGTACAGATTGGTAGTGCTGACGATGAGGACAAACCACGCTTCTCACAGCTCCCATCTGATAAGAGTATGGAAGCCATTACCCTTGATGAGGCTTTGGAATTGTTTAAGTTACCACGTAACCTTGGACAGTTTGAGGGTACAGATGTCGTTATTGGTGCAGGACGATTTGGTCCTTATGTGCTTCATGATAAGAAGTATACATCGCTGCCAAAGGAAGAAGATCCACTCACGATTAGTCTTGATGCGGCTATCAATCTTATTCAAAAGAAGCGTCTGCAGGATGCACAGCGTCACTTAAAGACCTTCGAGGAAGATGCTAAGATGGAGGTGATGAATGGTCGTTACGGTCCTTATATCGCTTATGATGGTAAGAATTACCGTATGCCCAAAAACCTTCATGATAAGGCTGCCGAGCTTACTTATGAGCAGTGTATGGACATCGTAAAGAATGCTCTGGAACCAAAGCGTAAGAAGTAAGTGAATATAGACTCACCTATAAGGGAAAGGAAGACATCCACCACGTAGTCTGATAAGGTCAGACTATAGGGTGGATGATAAATATATCGTGAGTATGACAGAATATACAGAAGAATATAAACCGCTTCGCATTATTCTCATTGGTTATATGGGTGCGGGCAAGACGACCGTAGGCAGAGCCTTGTCAAAGGAGTTGAACATTCCGTTCTACGACTTAGATTGGTACATAGAGAGCCGAATGCGTAAGACGGTGAAGCAAATCTTCGATGAAAGGGGAGAGGAAGGCTTCCGTATGATAGAGCAGTCAATGCTTCACGAAGTGGCTGAATTTGAGAATGTCATTATCTCTTGTGGGGGTGGAACTCCATGTTTCTTTGATAATATGGAGTATATGAATGGACAGGCTGAGACGGTCTATTTGAAAGCTGAGACGGATGTTCTGTACAAGCATCTGCTGATGGGGAAGTCCGTACGACCCCTCTTACTCAATAAGACAGCTGATGAAGTAAACCTGTTTATTCGTGAACAAATAAAGCATCGTGAACCTTTTTACACAAAGGCTAAGCACGTTCTTGACGTGAGTCTTATGGATAGTTACGACAAGATACAGATTTCGGTTAATCAACTTTGCCAACTATTAAAGTTGAATAAAGCCAATAGTCTGAAATAAAATAGCTATTAATAGATAGTTAGAAACCAAATGCTCAAAGCAAATAATTGATTAATTCAAGATTATATATAGGGACAGAAGAACAGAAATGAAAAAGTGGACGATTGAAGATTCTCAAGAGTTGTACAACATCTCAGGGTGGGGTACATCTTACTTTGGTATTAACGAATCGGGTGATGTGTATGTAACACCTTGTAAGGACAATACACAAGTTGACTTACGTGACGTTATGGACGAACTCGCCCTGCGTGATGTGACACCTCCAGTGTTGCTCCGTTTCCCAGATATTCTCGATAACCGCATCGAGAAAACATCCTCTTGCTTTGAGAAAGCAAGGAAGGAATATGACTTCAAAGCAGAGAACTTCATCATCTATCCTATTAAGGTAAACCAGATGCAGCCGGTAGTTGAGGAGATTATCTCCCATGGACGTAAGTTCAACTTGGGCTTGGAAGCAGGCTCAAAGCCTGAGTTGCACGCTGTGATTGCCGTACAGTGTCAGAGCGATTCGCTCATTATCTGTAACGGATATAAGGATCAGAGCTATATTGAACTGGCTCTGTTAGCACAGAAGATGGGTAAGCGTATCTTCATTGTAGTGGAGAAACTCAATGAAATCGACCTTATTGCACGTGCTGCAAAGAAGTTGAATGTAAAGCCAAACCTTGGTATTCGCATCAAACTTGCTTCAAGTGGTTCTGGTAAGTGGGCTGATAGTGGTGGCGACGCTTCTAAGTTTGGTCTTACTTCTTCTGAACTCTTGCAGGCTTTAGAGACTCTCGACAACAAGGGATTGCACGATTGCTTGCATCTTATCCACTTCCATATCGGTTCACAGATTACGAAGATTCGTCGTATTCAGACAGCTCTCAACGAGGCTGCACAGTATTATGTGAACCTCAGAAAGATGGGTTATAACGTTGATTTCGTTGACTGTGGCGGTGGTTTAGGTGTCGACTATGATGGTACTCGTTCTGCAAGTAGCGAGAGTTCTGTCAACTATAGCATTCAAGAATATGTCAACGACTGCGTCTATACCTTTGTTGATGCAGCCAATAAGAATGATATTCCACATCCAAACATCATTACTGAGAGCGGTAGAAGTCTTTCTGCTCATCACTCTGTCCTCGTGATTGATGTGCTTGAAACTGCCTCTCTGCCAGAGATGTCAGAGGATTTCGAGGCAAAGGATACCGACCATCAGTTGGTAAAAGACCTCTACGATATCTGGGATAATCTTGATTCTCGTAACATGTTAGAGGACTGGCACGATGCTGAGCAGATTCGTGAGGAGGCATTAGAGTTGTTCTCTCATGGCTTAGTAGACCTAAAGACACGTGCTGAGATTGAGGCAATGTATTGGAGTGTATGCCATGAAATCAATAATTTGGCAAAGAATATGAAGCATGTGCCTGATGAGTTGCGCAATATGGATAAGCTTCTTGCAGATAAATATTTCTGTAACTTCTCTCTTTTCCAGTCTCTTCCAGACAGTTGGGCGATTGATCAACTCTTCCCTGTAATGCCGATCCAACGACTCAATGAGCGTCCATCACGTAACGCTACATTGCAGGATATCACCTGTGATAGCGACGGTAAGATTTCAAACTTCGTTGCAATGGGTCGCAGTAGTCACGTTCTTCCTATCCACGCATTGAAGAAGAATGAGCCTTATTACCTTGGAGTCTTCCTTGTTGGAGCTTATCAAGAGATTTTAGGTGATATGCACAACCTCTTTGGTGATACCAATGCCGTACATGTTTCAGTAAAGGATGGCAGCTATCATATCGATCAGATCTTTGATGGTGAGACGGTAGAAGAGGTATTGGAGTATGTTCAGTACAATCCAAAGAAGCTCGTTCGTCAACTCGAAATATGGGTGACAAAGAGCGTAAAGCAGGGTAAGATTTCACTTGAGGAGGGTAAAGAGTTCCTCAGTAACTACCGCAGCGGACTCTACGGTTATACCTATTTGGAGTAAGCTAAATTCCTCTTAGAAGAGTAGGGTAGCTGTAGTCATATCATAGAATTATCATTGACAATCTGTAGGGGCGCATAGCTCGTGCGTCAACCATGAACATTTCGTTTCGGACGCATGTGCTGTGCGTCCCTACGTTTATTAATACAGAGCGTCAAAATATGGTGTTTAAGTAGGTTATAAGGTATGTCTACCCTGCTGTTTGTCCTCGTTCTTTCTAAAAGAAGCGTGCTTTTAGCGAATTATTTTCATGATAATAAATATTTTTCTTCACGAAAATAAATATTTTTCTTCACGAAAATAAATATTTTTCTTCACGAAAATAAATATTTTTCTTCATGATAATAAATAATTATTTTCATGAAAATAATTCAGAGTAAGTGGACTTCAACGTGAGAAAGAATACTGAATAATGGCTTTATTTACACATGATAGTATCCTTAAAGAGGGTTGTGAGAGTTGATGAATAGCCGAATTAAGGGTTTATCAGTTAAGTGTTTATAGAGCAGTAAAGGTCAATAACAATCAATAATCATAATTCTAACGTAGAGATGAGAACGCCTTTCGAATAATGGTAGGTTAAGGAAGTAAACACAATTACGAGTCTGGAGTTATGTATTATGAGTTAAACTAATGGATATACTATCGCAAGACATAATGTATTTACCCGGTGTGGGGCCACATCGTAAGGAGATTCTGGGCAAAGAACTTGGAATCCATACTTATCGTGACCTACTGGAATACTTCCCTTACAAATATGTTGACCGTACAAAGTTATATCTTATTTCAGAGCTTTCGCAAGATATGCCGTTTGTGCAAATCAAAGGAAGAATCCTCAGCTTTGAGGAAACTGAGATGGGAAAACGTAAGAAACGTATCGTTGCACACTTCACCGATGGACATGGCATCTGTGATATTGTATGGTTTAATGGTACGAAGTATATCTATCAGAACTATCAAGTAAACAAGGAATATATTATCTTTGGCAAGCCTACCTTCTTTAATGGCAGGTTTCAGTTTACGCATCCTGACATTGATGATGCTTCTCAGTTGCAGCTCAATGACATGGGTATGCAACCCTTCTATGTCACAACAGAGAAGATGAAGAAGGCTGGTATCACTTCACGTGCCGTGGAGAAACTGACAAAGATGTTGATTAGTAAGCTTACTGAACCTTTAGAAGAGACACTCCCACCCTTCATTACAACCCATTTGCATCTCATCTCACGGGATGCTGCTATGCGCAAGATTCATTATCCAAAGTCGGTTGATGACACCCAGCGCGCCCGTGTACGTCTGAAGTTTGAAGAACTCTTCTACGTACAACTTAACATTCTTCGCTATGCCAGCGACCATCGTCGCAAATACCGAGGCTATATATTCAATAGGATTGGAGCACAGTTTAATTGGTTCTACTCCCATAACCTGCCTTTTGAACTTACTGGAGCGCAGAAAAGAGTGATGCATGAGATACGTGCAGACATGGCAAGCGGACGACAGATGAACCGTTTGTTACAGGGTGATGTCGGCTCAGGAAAGACCCTTGTAGCGCTGATGTCTATGCTTATTGCTATCGACAACGGCTATCAGGCTTGTATGATGGCACCTACGGAGATACTTGCAGAGCAACATCTCCAGACGATTAAGGAATTTCTCAAGGGAATGAACTTGCGTGTAGAACTGTTGACGGGTATCGTGAAGGGTAAGAAACGACAAGAAGTATTAGATGGACTCATCGACGGTTCTATTAATATTGTTGTAGGAACGCACGCCATTATAGAGGATAAAGTGCAGTTCCAGCACCTCGGTATGGCTGTTGTCGACGAGCAACACCGCTTCGGTGTGGAGCAACGCGCTAAGCTATGGAGTAAGAGTGAGAATCCCCCACACGTATTGGTGATGACAGCTACGCCTATACCACGTACGCTTGCGATGACCATCTATGGCGACCTTGATGTCTCTATCATCGACGAGTTGCCACCAGGACGTAAGCCAATACAGACGATTCACAAGTATGATGACCAAATGGCGAGCCTTTATAGTGGTATAAGACAGCAGATCAACTTAGGGCGCCAAGTGTATATCGTCTATCCACTCATCAAGGAAAGCGAGCGTATGGACCTCAAAAACCTTGAGGATGGATTCGAGGCTATGCAAGATATCTTTCCTGAATTCCAGCTAAGTAAGATTCATGGAAAGATGAAGGATAAGGAAAAAGAAGCCGAGATGCAGAAGTTTGTCAGTGGACAAACACAGATACTCGTTGCTACAACAGTGATAGAGGTAGGTGTAAACGTACCAAATGCCAGCGTAATGGTTATTCTCGATGCCCAGCGTTTTGGACTTTCTCAGCTCCATCAGCTGCGTGGTCGTGTTGGTCGTGGTGCTGAACAGAGTTATTGTATCCTTGTTACCAACCACAAACTAACCAAGGAAACCAGAAAACGTATTGATATTATGTGCGATACAAATGATGGTTTTGAAATTGCAGAAGCTGACCTTAAGTTGCGTGGACCTGGTGATCTGGAAGGTACACAACAAAGTGGTATAGCCTTCGACCTTAAAATTGCCGATATAGCTCGTGATGGACAGATTGTTCAAATGGCACGAGAGGAGGCACAAAAGATCATCGACGACGATCCAACATGTAAAAAAATAGAATATAACATGCTCTGGGAGAGACTTAAAGCGTTAAGAAAGACTAATATAAACTGGGCTGCTATTTCATAGAAAATAACACCATAAAATTGGCTTCAAACGCCCTGTTTTAGCGACTTGACATAAATCATGTGGAGGCGAAAATACGTATTATTCCTTTGTTAAACAGGCTAAAAAAATAGCTAAGGTGCAATTTATTCTATATTTTTTCGTTATCTTTGCGAAGTCTTTCGGTAAAAAGTTTCGTACTTTTTGGAGTTTATCAACGACTTAACCGATAGAAAGGGATATGAAAATCTGTCCCGTGCCGCAAGGCATCCAAGTGTAGAAATAAAATAACTTGATTATGACTTTTAAGAAAATAGTTAGGACTTTTGCTCTAACATCTCTCTTAACTTTGACAGCCCATTCAGCAAATGCCCAAGACTTGCTTGCCCGTCAAGCACCAATCGACCGCCGTGCTAAAGCATTAGATACAATGGTTATTAATCGTCTTCGCGAAGCTGAGGAAATCGAAGAGCCTTCATCTGAACTCTATAATGATTGGGATAACAATTATGCACACCGTGGAGGTAACCTCCCAGATGTATACAAGATTGATCTTCGTGGCTTCCATATGCCAACACCAAGCCGTGTGATTACAAGTAACTTCGGACGCCGTTGGGGTCGCCGTCACCAAGGACTGGATATTAAAGTGTATATTGGTGATACTATTCGTGCAGCCTTCTCTGGTAAGGTTCGTGTAGTAAAATACGATGGAAACGGATATGGTAAGTATATTGTTATCCGCCATAATAATGGACTTGAAACCATTTATGGTCACCTTTCAAAGCAAATAGTAAGTCCAAACCAGACTGTTCGTGCTGGTCAGCCTATCGGATTAGGTGGTAATACTGGTCGTTCTACAGGTTCTCACCTTCACTTCGAAACTCGTTTGGCAGGTGTAGCTTTGAATCCAGCACTCTTCTTCGACTTTGCTAACCAAGATGTTACTGGCGACTACTATGTATTCCGTCGCAACACTGTAGCGCAAGAGTCAGAGCGTGCAACAGCCGCTCGTGGTACTTCTTCAAGCCTTGGTTACTCTCGTGAGAACATTCAGGGCAAAGGCTACCAAAGTCATAGTACACGTCAGGAGAGAAGTTACAACACTGATTTCTCAAGTCATACTCCACGTAATGAGGCAAGTGCTGATAATGGAAAGATTTTCTATCACAAGGTTGCTAATGGTGAAACCTTAGAAACGATAGCCAAACAACATGGCATCAGTATCGAACAGTTGTGCCGTCAGAACCGCATAGGCAGATTGACGCGAGTATCAGAAGGACAGCTACTCTCGATTACGAAGTAAAGATTTAACCCACCATACAAACAGCTCCGATGGACATAGTCTATCGGAGCTGTTTTCGTTTATAGTCTTTTCTGTTTATAAGAACAAAGGGAAAGAGAATTAAGTCGGATATGGAGTGAACTCAAAGCGAGCTTACTTCCCGAACACTTGATTCATTACATTAGCAGGTGGGCGCTGATTCTCCAGCTCATTCTTCATAAAGTCCATATAAGGCGCTACATGCTGGAAGAACTGATGATACCCCTTACAGAGATAGTTAAGGCCAGGATTGCCGTAACAATCGCGAATAAAACGATTCTTCGGGCACTCTCCATGGCAAGCAAACTGATACTTGCACTCCTTACACTGTTGTGGAAGAAGTCTATACTTCATCTTGGAAAAGTCCTTCTGTCGGTCGCTATTCATCATCTCATAGATGGTATGCTGCGACAAGTTGCCAAGTTTATGTTCTGGATAAACGAAGTGATCACATGAATAGACGTCACCATTATATTCCATAACGCCAGCATGACCACACTCTTTAGCCATGGTACAAATACCTGGTGCAATGCCAACCCAATTTGCTAAAGTGGCATCAAAGAGCTGTATATAATATTCGCCTACATCATGGTGTACCCACTCATCGAAGATAGTACAGAGGAAATTACCCCATTGTTCAGCCGTGACAGAGAAGTCGGTTAGCTCACCACCTTCCTGCATTCCTGGTGCTAAGGTCAGCCCATCTGTACGCTTAACAATACGCTCTACGATAGGTGTAAACTGTATATAACGGCAGCCAATCTCCTTGAAGAAGTGATAAAAGTCTAACGGATAGTCTGCATTAAAGTCGTTGACAACGGCGAGTGCATTCCATTCAACCCCATGCTTATTCAATAAGTCTATACCTTTCATCACCTGATGGAAGGAAGGTTTACCCATTGCGTTGCGGCGATACTCGTCATGGAACTCTTGTGGACCGTCAATAGAGACACCCACAAGGAAGTTATTCTCCTTGAAGAAACGACACCACTCATCGTTTAGTAGAATACCATTTGTCTGAATACTATTGTCTATCTGGCGGCCACGAGCGTAATAACGCTGAAGTTCCAACGCACGACGATAGAACGAGATAGGACGCATCAGTGTCTCACCGCCATGCCATGTGAAGAGGACTTGTGGTGTTGTCTGTGCCTCGATGTACTCCTTGATGAATTTCTCAAGTAAGGCATCGGTGATAACATGATTCTTATTATCGTCATATAGCTTGCTCTTCTCCAAGTAATAACAATACTTACACCGCAGGTTACAAAGCGAACCAGCTGGCTTCAGCATGATATACATGGGATGACTAAAGGGAACAATGGTATTCATAATAATCTTGTTTCGGGTGGCAAAGGTAGTTAATTATTTACTAATGGCAAAACATTCCAGATGACTTATTAAGCCCTTGCCCGTCATTGACTCATGAACTCTTTTATCAGAGTAGGTAAATATGACTTCGTATAGTCGTATTTTGCAGGGTATTTAGAGGCTAACACCAATGGTGTTTAGGGGCTAACACCAATGGTGTTTACCAACCGCACCACACGTGCTAAGCCTTAACACGATATGTGCGAAGCATCCGCACATCATGTGCGGAGCAATTATGCAGTAATAAAAAGCTGAAAGAAAACTTCATTCAGCATGTCATAATATGTCGTGATGGTAATAGAACTAACTGATAGAAGGACTTGTTTACGGAATAAGAGAAATTAAAAAAAAATGTTCCAAGACTATTGACCGCAAAAGGGTTTAGCCTTGGAACACGCCATATATAGTGTGAAACGAAATCTTACTTAGAGGTTGTCGTGTCTGGTTTAAAGGAATCTGAGATTCCTTTACCTAATTTCTTAAAGAACTTCTTGCCATCGGCACCAATCTTACGGGTTACCTCTCCCATAGTCTTGGTTTCACGTTTAATCACCTTACCCATGCCACGTGAGAAAGTTTTAAAGCCGTCTCTAACCTCCGTTTCGCCAGATTCATTGTTGTCTGGTAGCGGTGCATAGGTTGAGTTATTACTATTTGCATTACCATTGTTGGAAGTCTTAGGCTTTGATACATTAGAAGAATTCGCAGCCTTTGAATTGCGATTGGCTTGCTTCGCTGCAGCCTGCTTATTTGCTTTTACCATGCCTGGTGATGCTCCAGCAATACCACTATACTCTGTTTGCGCTGATACCGAGAGGCACAGCAGCAACAAAGCTACTAACATTTTAATTCTCATTCTTTCCATTTTCGTACGTTTTGTTAGGTGAAGAGGACAGAGCATGAACTTGCTCTAAACATCCCCATAATAATACTACTTACTGATAAAACGATTTTATAGCGCAGAAATTGCCGCCCTTAACAATCAATAGGACGTATTAAGGGCATTTAAACCAAAGGAAGTCTACCTATTTTATTAAACTACGTACGGCAAACCATGCATGAAGGAGGACTGTTTGAATCAGTCCATAGTGCTTACACATCACATCAAAACGCTCACGGAGCGACTCTTTGTGATGACGGGTTGTTTGTCCTTCTTGTACATAATTTGCTACAACGGCATGGATATTGCGTAAAAGGAGTTGCTTACGTTCGCCCTCTTTCATGACACGTATACACCAATCTACATCTGCTGAATAGCGATAAGTTGTATCATATAATAGTGAACGAGCGATGTCTAAGCGAGCATAAAATGCTTGATGGCATACCAACATACCATAACGGAAAGAACGCCATGTGAGTCGTTCTGATGGACTTAGCCTGCGGTGGCTAATAAAATTGCCCTTTTCGTCAATGATGTCTGTATCGCCAAAGAGGACGGCAGGGAGTTCCTCGCCATCTCCAACAACAGCAGCAAGTACCACCTTGTCTAATGTATCGGGATTAGGGAAGCGGTCACCTGCATTCATAAAGACAATATAATCGCCGGTAGCTTGCTGTAAGCCTTTATTCATTGCATCATAAAGTCCTTCGTCTGGCTCGCTTTGAATACGTACGACATGCTCATTTTCAGCCTCGTCAGACTGCTGCTGATAGGCTTTGGCAATCTCTAAAGTGTCGTCTGTTGAAGCCCCATCAATAATGATATGCTCCACATGGGGATAGTCCTGCATGAGCACACTGTCAAGTGTCGGTTGCAGAACCGAAGCTGCATTATAGGTTATAGTGACTACTGAAAATGTGATCATAATCGGAAATTCTTATAGGCGAGTGCCTCATTATATACTTCAAGATATTGGATTGCGACGCTACGTTGTGAATAACAGCGCAGTACTTTCCCCACAGCTGCTTCTGAAAGGGCTGTGTAGTCGGACTCATCAAGCACCCAGTGTATACCCTTTGCAAGGTCGTCTGCATTGCGTTCTGCCGCTACATAGCCATTCTTACAATGGTCAATCATTTCAGGTATTCCTCCAACCTTAAAGCCTATCGAAGGTACACCACATGCCATTGCCTCCATAATAGTATTAGGGAGGTTCTCTGACAAGGATGGTAAGACAAACACGTCACAAGCATTATAGACATCAACTATCTGTTGGGTGTCATTGACATAACCCAACTCACAGACTTCAAAATCGAACTCCTCCCTAAGATCTTCTGCATGTCCTCCGAGTATAGCCACGGCAGTGTTTTCCACCATCTCTGGGTATTTCGTAGCTAATTGGTGGCATGCTTCGACAAGATAAGAAATACCCTTATTTACATTTGTTACTCGTTGTGAGGCGAAAAGAATTATCTTTTTATTCAAAGGGAGCCCTATCTTTATACGTGCCTGCTTGCTGTCGGCAGGATGGAAAACGTGTGTATCAATGGGATTAGGGATAGAACGCACCTGTTGACCAGTGAGGATTGCACTCTTGCGAGCCTCTTTCTCAAGCCACTTACTACATGTAACAAACATGACGTTACGTCCTTCAAGCATCTTCTTCTTACGTTCTAAGACCCGATGAGATAGGTCGTTTGTAGAGCCACCATTGGGTAACAAGCGGCAATTACCACATGCCGACTGATAGCGTAAACAGTTTAATGTAATATGACAAATGCCTGTTGCGGGCCAAATATCATGCATTGTCCACACGACAGGCTTCCCACTGTCAAGAATCTTACGGATACCTTTCAGCGAGAGCATACCCTGATTAATCCAAGAAAGATGAATAATATCAGCCTCCTTGAACTCGCGTAGCTTCGTAATGTCCGTTCCTGTGTTTGCTAAGTCTATCTCAAAGAGATGGTTTCGAGAGAAATGAAGGTTCCAGAATACACAGAAACGCTCCCATAGTAGGTGCCACTGATTCCTCCACTCGTGCCCAAGACTGACCACGGTGATGTCGTCCGTCAATTTATCACGTACCAACATCTTTGCCTTCACTCCGCTGTTATTCAGAGCATCTTTGAGTCGGTTGGCTGCAACTGCAGCACCACCTGTTTTCTCACTGGTATTTACAATCAGTATTCGCATTGACATATCATTTGCAGCAAAGTTACAAGAAAACAGATAAAAAGCCAAGAAAAGTAAGCAAATATTGATTGTTTGCGCACACAAAGAGTTGATATGTATCAAGAAAAGATGGTTTTCAGCATAAAAGTCAATGCAAATATTGCACAATACTTGAAAACATTCTAACTTTGCATTGTCAAAAGGTTAATAGATTGTTTAGGTTAGTAGTAATAGATTTAGGTTTTTAGTTATTTTATTAAGGTAAAAGTTTAACGATTGATCAAGGATGACAAAGGTGACCGTGAGGTTCCCTTTCATTTGAAAAGATTTCTTAGTTAAACATACTAATAACGCCGAAGCTCGTTGAGAGTCTCGGCGTTTTTCTTCTTTAAACTTTGCCCTTTTGACATTGAACAATGCCCTTTGAATATTGAACATTGAGCTTTGAACTTTGTCTTTAAGCATCATCAATAATCATAATTAAGCCCCTTTGAACATTGAACTTTGAGCTTTGAACTTTGTCTTTAGGCATTATCGGCAATCATAATTATGCCCTTTGAACATTGAACTTTGAGTTTTGAACTTTGTCTTTAGGTATCATCAGTAATCATAATTAAGCCCTTTGAACATTGAACTTTGAGCTTTGAACTTTGTATTTAGGCATCATCGGTAATCATAATTATGCCCTTTGAATATTGAACTTTGAGCTTTGAACTTTGTCTTTACGCGTCATCGGTAATCATTATTATGAATTTTGAATTATGAATTCTGAATTAAACCCAATCATAATTATGAATTTTGAATTATGAATTCTGAATTATATATGAATTGTGAATTATGAATTAAGCCCTCGTTTTCCGGCATAAGAAGAGCCGACACTCATAAGGAGTATCGGCTCTTCTACGTTAGTATGTTATGAAAAATTTGAGAGAATTGAGACTTCACAGCCTCGAGTTGTTTTACTTAAAATGATTATTTTATAGAGAAAGCATAGAAATTGTCTTACTTTGTGATGGTTGATACAGGTGACTGTATCTTGTGTTGTAAGGTATCGCTCACTACCGAGTCGGCCTTAGCAACAGATGGACCCTCCTGAGGTTTGTCAACAGCTGCGGTGCTTGGACTTACCTGATGTACATCACCATCAGAGAAAGCAACCTGCATTGCATTACCTAAGGTAAGGAAGATTGCTACCACAGCAGCTGCCTTGAAGAGTGGCATAAGACGGTGGCGCATTGTTATTACACGTGCCTTTACTGGCTCGTCTTCCTGTATTAGTCCGAGGATTCTCTGGTCAAAGTCATCGCCCAAGCCGTCCATCTCCTTCTCATTCTGCCCGTAAACGAACAGAGAACGATAAGGCAGCAACGCAGCTGGAATGTCCTCCTGCGAGAAGAACATACGCAAGATTTCCTCTTCTTGGAGAGAAGTCTCGCAACGCCAGTAGCGTTCCAGTAATTGTTCGATGTACTTATAATCCATAATTGTCTAATTTCAAGTATTTTTGTTTGACCGTTTGGCGAGCTCTAAAGATGTTTACTTTCACTTGCTCTTCGCTGATTTCGAGTATTTCTGCAATCTCTTTGTATGACTTTCCTTCAAAATCTCTTAGCTGCATGCAGCTTCGTTGTTTCTCCGGGAGAGCGTCTACAATCTGTTTAACGAGACTGATTTTGTCCTCTTCAATCATTCGGTCTTGAGGATTAGATGAAGCGAGAGGCTCGGCTACTTTCACATCTTCCAAAGAATTATTGTTGTTTTCCTTCTTTTTGATGCGGTCGAGCGAAAGGTTTCGACATACGGTGAGGCTAAATGCTTCGATAGAATCGATGTTTTCCCACTCGTATCGGCGGTTCCAGACCTTTATCAGTGTGTCCTGAACGATGTCCTCAGCCTCAGCTCTGTTGAGCGTGATACGGAGTGCAAGCCGGAAGAGTTCATTCTTCAACGGCAACACATCGTTACGGAAACTGACTTTTTTCATCTTCTCTCTGTTTAAATGACGCTTATCTATGGGGGAAAGTTACAAGCATGGGGTGAAAAATGCTGTTATTTAACTTTCATTAAGATGTTAGCTATTGTTTTTTTGTTGCTTATTATTGCTCTTTTATTTGGCTTTGGGGCTTATTATAAGGTCCTTATAGCGCTCTAACTTATATGATGTTAAAGGATTTATTTTCATGAAAAAAAATATTTTTCTTCATGAAAATAAATCTTTTTTTCATGAAAATAAATTCTTCTTTTCGTGAAAATAATTCCGAAATAACGCCCTTTATATTCTTCATCTCTATGCTTTACACATCTTGGATGTGCTGTTTATCAGTCTTAAACATCATCTTTACGTTTCCACTCTTTCGTCTTTCTTATCCAATAACTCCATCAAACTTATCCAATAACTCCATCAAACGCAGTAATCATAATTATGAATTATGAATTCTGAATTTTGAATTAATAATAGTAATCATAATTATGAATTGTGAATTATGACTCATGAAATAAAAGAACTTCAGCTACTTTCAAGTCGAATGGGGTTGTAATCTTAATGTTCTCGCGATTTCCTTCCACCATTGTTACCACTTGTCCGAGTCGTTCAACAACGCTCGCATCATCGGTAAAATCGGTACTTTCTTCTTGTTCGTATGCTTTTTTGATGAGTTGGATGTCAAAGACCTGTGGAGTCTGTACGGTTTTGTAGTCGCTACGCTGTACGTTTCTTCCGCTTGGAGAGTCACCGATAAAACGCAGAGTGTCAGTAACTGGTAATACAGGAATGACCGCTTTTGACGTCTGAGCAGTATCAAAACAACGTGCAATGGTCTCACAAGAGACGAAAGGACGCACCCCATCATGGATGCCAACAAGTCCAACAGTATCTGTAGGAATCATCGAAATGCCATTCTTACATGACTGAAAGCGACTTGCACCACCATCAGCTAACTGGTACTCTTCATCGAAATGATACTGCTCACATAGTTCCTTCCAATATGTTTGTTGCTCTTTCGGTAAGACGAGGATAACTTTCAAATCCTTATCGTAGGCATGAAAGCGACTGATTGTGTGCATGAGAACAGGCTTTCCACCGACAGGAAGAAACTGTTTGGGTATGTCTGCTCCCATTCGCAATCCCTTTCCGCCAGCGACGATGATGGCATATTTTGATGTTTTAGACGTCACAATTCTATGCTATGAATATGGTTTATGAATTGAGAAGACAGTCGTAAATCATACCCTTCTTTATCTCTTCCACCTTCTCAGCAGGTAGGAAATAGCTTAGAAGCTGATATCCGTATGGGAAAGAAGCAGCAGGACCGGCACCAGTTGTTACGTTTCCATCCTCCTGAACAAGTGCTCCTGTGTATTCAGCATCCTCACCTAAGTAGCTTTCCATACCTGGATAAATCGTTGCTTTCTTACCTTTCAGCAAGCCAACAGATGCCAATACCAATGGAGCAGCACAGATAGCAGCAACGCGTTTACCCTTTTCAAACTGCTCTTTGAGGGCTTTACGAACGCCTTCGTGCTCGTTCAAGTTTTTTGAACCAGGCATACCGCCAGGCAACATCAGTAAGTCTGCATCCGAGAAGTCGGTTATGTTCTCAAAAAGGAGGTCGGCTTTAACCACTACACCATGTGATGATTCAACGAGATTACTACCTGTAATACTAACCATCTTCACCTCTACGCCTCCACGTCGTAGGATATCAACAGGCGCTAAAGCCTCAACTTCTTCAAAGCCATTAGCGAGAAACTCATATACCTTAGCCATAATTATTTTGTTTTTACGTAATAAATCCAATTAAAATCTTTACTTTTGCAAATGAATAGTGTCTGCAAATATACTAAATATTCATGGTATTGTGTGGCTTGTAAGACTAAAAGAATTAAAAAAGGCATGTTTTTATGGCAGAAAAGAAACTTAGTTTTGCTATCTTCGGCAATGCTTCTAAAGCTTTTGACTCGCTTCAGATAACAGAAATCTTAGACTATCTGAGGGAGCATGAAGCTGATGTATATATTGAACAGAACTTTTATAATAGCCTACAAAAAGAACTTAAGAAGTCGATTTCTATAGCGGGTGTATTCGAGGGGGTAAACTTTGATGTCGATTATGTCATCTCCTTAGGTGGCGATGGTACTTTTCTAAAGGCAGCAAGTAAGGTTGGTCCCAAGCAAATACCTATCATTGGCGTGAATATGGGACGGTTAGGTTTCCTCGCAAATGTTGCTCCAGAAGAAATTAAAGACGTACTTAATAATGTCTTTGAAGGAAGATATGAGATCGAGGAGCGTGCTGTTATCCAACTTGAAGCAGACGGGAAAGCTCTCGAGAACTGCCCTTTTGCCTTGAACGATATTGCTATCTTGAAACGTGATAATGCTGCGATGATATCGATAAAGGCAAGTGTTAATGGCGAATTTTTGGTAACTTATTTGGCAGACGGACTCGTTATCAGTACGCCAACAGGCTCAACAGCTTACTCATTGTCGGTTGGTGGTCCGATTATCGTACCTCAATCAGGCATTTTAAGTATGACTCCTGTAGCACCACATAGTCTGAATATTCGTCCAATCGTCATCAGTGATGAGGCTGAAATAAAGTTGGAAGTAAAGAGTCGAAGCCACAACTTCCTTGCAGCTGTGGACGGAAGGTCAGAGAAACTCAGTGAGGGAGTAACGCTAACGATAAAGAAGGCACCGCATAAGGTGCGTATCGTGAAGGTCTATGGGCAGCGTTTCTTCTCAACACTACGTGAGAAGTTGATGTGGGGAGCTGATACACGCCAGTTTTAGGAAGGCTGATTGTTGGCGAGAAAGGTAGTGAATAGCTTACCATACAGTTTAGTTTTCTTATTCAAACCGTCCTTATTGGCTATGCTAACCCAGCTGAAAAGTCTATCATTCCCACATCTTCAATAAAATTAAAAATAAAAGGTAATAATGCTAAACAAGATAAAGAAACTCTTTCAAATCCCTGAAACGCGTTACACAAGCAAGGAGATATTCCGCTGGTTGTGGAATGCTTGGCGTGGTAATCGTAAGCAGGCGATACTGAATGCTTTGATAGGTATTCTCAGCGTAGTCGTTTCTTTGGCAACTGTTTGGGCTGTTCAGCATGCCATTGATGTGGCTTCTCATGTCATAGAGGGCAGTATTTATACCGCTGTGAGCATCATGGGAGCTTTGATTCTCTGTGATTTCGCGTTGAGTGTAGCCTCTGTATGGGTAAAGAACCTGTTAGGTATCAAGGCGCAGAACCGTATGCAACAGCGCATGCTCGACCGTATTCTGCGTTCGGAGTGGCATGGAAAAGAGCGTCATCATAGTGGTGACGTACTTAACCGATTGGAATTTGATGTTGCCAATGTGGTAAGTTTCCTCACCGAGACGATACCAAGTTCAGTCTCAACATTGGCTATGTTCCTCGGTGCTTTCTTCTATTTGATGTCGATGGACTGGCGTCTTGCTATTATCATTGTCGTTATGATTCCACTATTTGTCCTCATCAGCAAGGTGTATGTACGCCAGATGAGACGACTGACACGTGAAGTTCGCGACTCAGACTCAAAGGTTCAGAGTGTTTTGCAAGAAACGATTCAGCACCGAATGCTTATCAAGACACTTGAAAGTGACGAGATGATTGTTGGGAAGTTAGAGGGGACACAGCATGAATTGCGCTGCAAGGTAGTGCGTAGAACGAAGTTTTCTATGTTCTCTAACCTTGTTTTGAACTTTGGTTTTGCTTTTGGATATCTTGTTGCTTTTACGTGGGCAGCCCTCCGCATGTCGGCTCATTCGCTGACTTTTGGTGGTATGACAGCTTTCTTGCAGTTGGTAAATAAGATTCAAAGCCCTGCTCGCCAGCTTACGAAACTTGTACCTGCTTTTGTCTCAGTGTTCACTGCTGCCGAGCGATTGATGGAGTTAGAAGAAAACCCTTTGGAGGAACAAGGAGACCCAATCGAACTCGCTGGACCTTGTGGTATTCGTCTGAATCATGTTGATTATCGTTATGATGAGAATGAACGTGAGATATTGAAGAATCTTGACTTTGATTTCTACCCGGGCTCTTGTACGGCTATTTTGGGTGAGACAGGTGCTGGAAAAACAACACTTGTGCGTATGCTCCTTGCCTTATTAAAACCAAATAAGGGTTCTGTTGAGATTTACAACGAAAAGGAAAGTAAGGAGTTAACACCATTGATGCGTACTAACTTCGTTTATGTTCCACAAGGCAATACACTCCTTAGCGGTACAATCCGTGAGAATCTATTGCTTGGTAAGGTTGATGCAACCGAAGAAGAGATGATAGCAGTATTAGAGAAGAGTTGTGCTGACTTTGTTTTCCATCTTCCTTTGGGACTCGATACCCTCTGTTCTGAGCAGGGAGGAGGACTCAGTGAAGGACAGGCGCAACGCATTGCCATAGCTCGTTCGTTGCTACGTGACCGTAGTATCATGATATTTGATGAGGCAACGTCAGCCCTTGATCCACAGACAGAGCGCGACCTCTTGAAGAATATACTCTCCAATCACGATAAAACGGTGATTTTTATCACCCATCGTCCAGCTGTTGTTGACTATTGCGACCAGACGTTGACCATAGAAAAAATACAATAATGTATTTGCGTTATTCAAAATAAGGTCGTATATTTGCAACATGACTGAAAACAGAAAGGAGACATAAAAACTGCAAATTCCAATCTTATTAGTGGAAGAAAGATAAAGAAAATAGAATAAAATTAGATATGAAAAGAATTCTTTTAGCTGTTGTCAGTGTATTTCTTATGTCCGCACCAGTGGCTTTTGCACAGACAACAAACGTTGAACAAACTAAGGATTTAGATGCTAAGTATGCCACGAACATGCTCAAACCGGGTACTCGTGCGCCTGAGTTTAAGTTGAAGACATACGATGCTAAGGAAATAAAATTGAGTCAGTATCGTGGTAGTTACGTGGTATTGGACTTCTGGGCAAGCTGGTGTCCAGACTGTCGTCGTGACATTCCTGCTATGAAGGCGCTTTACGAGCAGTTCCGTGATTATGGAGTGCAGTTCGTTGGTATCTCTTTCGATACCGATCGTGAGGTCTGGGCACAGACTTATTGGGGCAAGTATCAGATGCACTGGACACAGGTGAGCGAACTAAAGAAGTTCAGAAAGAATACTGTTATCGACAAGTTGTATAAGATTGATTGGATTCCTTCAATGTATCTCGTTGACCCAGAGGGCAAGATTGTCATGGGAACGGTGGAGATTAATAAGCTGAAAGCGAAGTTAGAATCTCTTCCGCTGACGCCACAGGTGAGCAAGACAGAGGTGCTCCCAACCTTTGAAGGTGGTCAGGAAGCTATTAATAACTATTTTGCACAGAATCAGCGCCGCAGCATTCAGTCATTCCGTTCAAAGGTACAGGCAGAGATGACCGTTGTTTTCAATGTTGAGATGGATGGCACTGTTACTGGTGCTCGTGTCGTTGACGTAAAGAATGTGAAGGGCACAAGCAAGCACTTCATGAAGATGGATGCTGAGAAACAGAAGCGCGTGTTGGAAAACTGTGTTGAATATTACAAAGAGCAGGCAGTTCGTCTTACGAATAATATGCCTAAGTGGAACCCTGCTACGCAGAATGGTCGCCCTGTTAAGAGCAAGACAACAGTAAATATTCTCTTCCAGTAAGAGACGGATTAGACAACAATTAAGTTCTAAATAAGATGCACAAGGCTGTCCTAACGAGGGCAGCCTTGTGTTTTTTACCTCTTGAAAAATACTCTTTTTGATTTTACTTTGGCATCATCACCCATCGTGTTAGTACTCCGCACCATTGGTGCTTACCCTCCGCACGCTATGTGCTAAGCACTAACACGCTATGTGTTAAGCTACAATACATCGATAGAAAATGGTAAGAAATCTACTTTATGGTCATTAAGCGTGAAGATAGTAAGACGTTACTGGCTATCTTAAATTGGGAATGTTTGGCAGATAAAACAATTCTTATATCTATTGATAACCCTTCTTTTGGGGTGAATAAATCATATATAATAATCCCCTCGAAGCTTTTTATGCTCAGTATATTAGGTTAATATGGATAAAAATAATAGTAGGCTGTGAATGTTTCTTTGAATTATTTGTGATTATCCGATAAAAAATGTACTTTTGTGTTCAGTAAGTTAAAACTCTAAAAGAAGGAAGACGAGTACTAAAATTATATAGTGTAACGAACTTTTAGATAGCTTTTTAAAATATAAAGACGATCTTAATCATTAACTATTAACGATAAAGTAATTATGAGAACTCTGCTATTATGTGTTATTGCGTTGTGCTCTCAGGTGATGAGTATGACTGCTCAGGTGACAGGAAGAATTGAGTATCCTCACCGTGCCGACTATGAAGATCAGGTCGTGTTGCCTGTGGATGACAAGGGACTGGTCATCCAGTCGTTTGCCAAGGACAGCAAGGAGGGTAAGCGTTACTTCAAGACAGAATTTTATTCAACCGCCATGAAACTGATAAGTACCGATTCAATATTGATTGATAAGGGTATGTATTTCTATTCAGATGTGGTTGAGAGTGGTGTGCTGTATACTGTTTTGCGCCAGAAGGATGGTTCGTTTATGATCGTTGCTTTCAATCCTGCAACACATAAAATAACCACAACGGATGGTGAATATACCCGTAAAGGGTCGATGAGAAATCTCGTTATTGCGAATGGATCAGTCGTTTTCAGTTCAACACAGAAGAAATTAGACCGCATTGGCATCATTGATTTGAAGACGGGTAACTGTCGATTTACTGATATTCACTTCCCAAAAGTGAAGGATAAGAATATCTTTGTGCTTGAAAATACCGTGATAGACAATACTATCTATGCGTTGGTAGGAGTAGAGTCAGATGTCTATCTGCTTCGTCTGGATATGCAGGGCAATCAGTTAGGAGCAAACAATCTCACTGCTGATATTGCTGAACGAATCATCTCGGCATCAGTTTCAAAGGCAGGAAATAAGTTCTTTGTTACAGGAACTTACTCTAAATCGAAGAAAGGTGGGGCGGAAGGTATTTTCTTCTCAGAGCTGAAAGACGATAGGTTTAATAATATCAAGTTCTACAACTTCTTAAAGTTGAAAAACTTTACGGAGTATATGAGCGATCGTAAGCAAGCAAAGATTGAACGCAGAAAGGAAAAGGCAGAGAAGGCAGGTAAGGAATATTCGCTGAAGTATCTGATGGCTTCTCACCGCATTATGACGGATGGTAAGGATTATTTCTACCTTGGTGAGGCTTATTATCCTGTTTATTATACAACTTGGATTGGTAATACGGCGGTGACAACCTTTGCTGGTTATAACTATACGCACGCTGTTCTTGCAAAGTTTGATGCAGAAGGCAATCTGCTTTGGGATGAATGCTTCCCAATGGAGCCACGTATAATGCCGATGTATGTGAAGCGTTTTGTGTCAGCAAGTCTGAAGGGAAAGAATGTCAACCTGCTCTTTGCTGATAAGAACCGACTGGTTTCAAAACTCTTCAGAAATGCTGATGGGAATGTTATTCAGGACCGTACATCGGAGATTATGGAGACAGATAACGATGACGAGGATGTAAAGAAGATGCGTTATTCCAACTCTCAGCACTGGTATGGCGATAACTTCCTTGTCTATGGAACGCAGGTGGTGAAGAATTCTAAGACGGGTGAGCGCCGTAAAGTGTTTGCTATTACAAAGTACACAATTAAGTAAAGGAGCTGTGAAGATGATGAAGTATGTAGAGAAACGCTGTTTCTACCAGTGCCTTCTGCTGTTTGTCTGCCTGCTTTGCGTTCCCCGTAGCGCACAGGCACAGGCGTGGGACGGAGAAGGTGATGTGAAAGTTTATGGCGGTTATGCCAATGTCGGGGGTAAGTCGGGCTTTGAGTTGGGAACTGATTATGCGCTCAGTGATTTTGTTTCTTTAGGCGGTCAGATAACTTATGTCTCCGTCAAAAAGCATGATGATGGGCATAATAGTTTCCTGGTGGGGTATGACCTCAGCCTTATGGGTAATTATCATTGGGCGGAAGTGCTGAAGCTACCATCCGTATTAGATATCTACACGGGTGCTTCTGTCGGTTTGCGGACGGGTGGTTTGCAGGCTGGTGTGCGTTATAATTTCAGTGAGACATTCGGACTCTATGGGCAGGTGCGGCAGAATCTCTTCAAGACTTTTGGCGATGATGTGGAACATGGGCGCATCTATCAAGGCAAAACAGCTCTCTCTGTGGGTCTGACTGTTACGTTTTAAAGCTATTTATCCACTACTGTTTTGTGATGATTTGAATGTCAGAGTAGTGAATTTCGTGTGTAAATAAACAATAAAGGCTATCGGAAACTCCGATAGCCTTTATTGGATGATAATAGTCTTTTTATTGATACTGACGGTGTCTGGCAATAATGTCTTTCGCTGGAATGCTAACAATATTACCGTTTTCATCACAATTGATGACAGGTTCATTTTTGGCAGCTTTCTCTTTTAACAAGATTCGTTCTGACTCAATAAACCCTTCTTCAATCGTTTTTAAATAGGCTTCTATTTCTTTATTTGACATAACTTCTTATCTTTCTAAATTTTACTTCATTACTAATTCTGGTTCTTATACTATTTCCTCCAAAAGCAATACGCTCTTTAGGCTGTATGCTATTATCATATATTGACCATATATCCACCTTATTCATAAACAAGTAAAATAGATACTATTGATGCAAAGATAATCTTTTCTTATGAATAAAACAAGTCAGTTGTCTTTTTATTAATAGGTCATTTCTTTTTTGTTCTCTTCTTATTTGTGTCTAAAATCGATAGTGTTTGTAATAAGTTCTTGGTATGTTTGAAGGTAATATTTACTCAATAAGGAAGAAAAATAAAGGTTCTTTCGTTAAATGTGTGGATACTTCTCGTATAGATTTAACGGAAAAACAAATCTCCCCATTAAACAAAAATAGAGCCAAGACTGTAAAACTACTTATTTTACTATCATCCTCCGACACAGGAAACCTTTTTGTCATAATCTTTTGAAGATGTAGATAGGGTTTTGAAAAATCATTACATAATTTCGAGAAAAATATCTATAAGTAAGGATAAAAATACGTGTAGAAAGTGGGTTTGTAACCAACAGTGAATCAGTTGGTTATAAAGTAGTAAAGGAAAAGGTGCTTAAATGGACTTCAAAAGGGCGTTAGTAAGACCTCAAAAGGGCATCTTTTGCAAGCCAATTAGGCGTCTTTAAGAAGCTAAAAGAGCATGTATTGGTTCTGAACTGTGTGAAAATAGTTTACAAACACCATCGATGTGATAATAGGTTGCTTGTAGAAGACTGATAGACATAGTGTCAATATAGATTTAAGCTTGTTGTTTATCCTTCTTTGTAAGTCCAACTAATTTGTAATAGTGATACCCTACAAGAGTATAATCCTTTATTATATTTCCAATCAATGCATTTAACAGAAGAACCAAAATAAAGGCAATAGCCACCAAAGATAGTAGGTAGCTATTGCCTATATATTGTGTGTATGAAAAGTTTTTGTGCTATTGTCTAATACGTAAGCAACAATTAAATAATCCTTCTAACTTGCAGGAGAATTTAAAAACTGAGCACCATTGCTTGTCGTTGTGTCAAAGGAATGTTCTTTGTAAGGTCTACAGTAGCACCTGTAAGGACATCGGTTGCAGTGGTATGTGAACCAATTACTTCGGCATAGCGGGCTACATCGACTTGGTTGTCAGCTTTCTTACCATTTAGGATGGTGAGGACTGTCTTGCCGTTATGTTGACGAGCAAGAACGTAAACACCATGCTGAGGAATGAATTGTGTCTGAGAACCATTGATGATTACATCGTTGTTCTGTCTCCAATGGAGTAGGCGGCTGGTCCAATCAAACATAGCATTCTCGGCTTTGGTACGACCTTCATTTGTGAACTTATTGACCTTATCGCCTGGGAAACCACCAGGGAAGTCTTGTCGCACATTACCATCTGTTTCCGTTTTCGTACCATTCATCAGAATCTCCGTACCATAATAGAGCTGTGGAATACGCTTCATTGTCAGCAAGAGAGCGTACGCCTGTTTCAAAGCCGTTGAGTCCTTGCCATTGCCAAGGTAGCGGTCAGTATCGTGATTCTCAATGAATGCCATCACAGAAGATGGGTCAGTGTAGAGGTAATCATAGCAGAGAGAGTTGTAAATGCGGTTCCATCCCTTCCACCAATCATCTGTCTCCTCGTTCTTTGCCTGCGAAAGACGATCGAAGAAGGCGAAGTCCATCACCGTTTTTAGATTGCTGTTAATGTCAGAGAGTTTGCTGTCTTTCTGCCAAGCTGCCGTATAAGCTGGTTCTGTTACCCATGTTTCGCCAACGGTGTTGAAGTTAGGATATTCCTTGTTGAGGACTTTCATCCAATCAGCCATGGCTTGTCGGTCTGCGTAGGGATAAGTATCCATACGGATTCCATCGATACCTACGGTTTCAATCCACCAAATAGAATTCTGAATCAGATACTTAATAACGTGTGGATTGCGCTGGTTGAGGTCAGGCATAGAGGGTACAAACCATCCGTTAACAGTTTCTTTCATATCCACTTTGCTGGCGTATGGATCGAGAACTGGTGTAAGCTTATAGCTTGTTTGTAGTCCATAGTTAGGACTGTTAAACCAATCTTTTGATGGATAGTCTTTGATTGTCTTGCCGTTTTCATCAATGCGTGTATGCTTAGCCCATGGATGATAGTCTCCGCAATGGTTGAAAATCATATCCATAACCACCTTTAATCCCTTCTTATGACATTCGTCAACGAGGGCTTTATACTCCTCATTCGTACCGAAGCGAGGGTCAACACGATAGTAGTCGGTTGTAGCATAGCCGTGATAAGTACTGTGTTTGCCACCATCGGCAGGGCGATCATTCTCTAATACTGGCGTCAACCATAGGGCAGTAACACCAAGGTCAGTGAAGTAATCGAGGTGTTGGCGGAGTCCTTCAAGGTCGCCACCGTGTCGAAGACTTGGCTCATTGCGGTCGCATAGCTGGTCTTCCATCCCTTTGATTACATCGTTCTTTGGATTACCATTAGCGAAACGATCGGGCATAAGCATATAAAGAACATCTGAGATATCGAAGCCTTTGCGGTCTGCTCCTGCCATCTCACGTGCCTTTAGTTGGAACTTCTTAGTTGTCTTTTTACCGTTCTTATTAGAGAAGGTAAGGGTAACCTCACCCGGTTTCGCACCTTTTAAGTTAAGGTAAACAAGGAGATAATTAGGTGAATCGAGGCGTACGAGCGAGTCAATCTTTACATTAGGGTAGTCTGTTGTAACGTCTGCAAACTTGATATCCTTGCCATATACCATCAGCTGTAACGTAGGGTCCTGCATGTCAGCAAACCAGTTGGTAGGGTCAATGCGGGTAACGTTTGGTTTAGCTGTTCGATTATTGGCTTTCTTTTGAGCTGCCGTACTGTTCTGAGCGGTCATAGGAGATGATAAAAGAAGTAAGAATAAAAGAATCTTCCAAGTCTTTTGAAAGAGGGAAAGATTAGGTTCGTTCGTTAGTTGTCTACGGTTCATTTTAGGTAATTTGTTCTGCTGTGGTATTGGGCTTATTAGCCTTATTAGTCTAATAGGGCCAATAAGCCCAATATCCTTAACAGCTATTAATAATCTGCTGAATGGTCAGCAATTCTCCTTTTTGGGGAGAAGTGGAGAAGGTTATAGTGCATTAATCATGCAAGATAAGGGCTGACTGGGCATCAACCATCACCTCACCACCTTCCATTTTGCCTAATCCAGCTTCGTTAATTTCACCATTAGCACATACAATCGTATACTGACCCTTAGGGATGTTGACAGTGCGAAGCTCCTTGTTAGCATTGAGGATGACGTAGATATTCTCCCACTTGTCGCCACCAGCGTGGTCTTTTAGACGGAAGGCAACCAAGCAGTCCTGTACAGGAAGGAACTCAAGGTGCTTGCGAACGAGGTCGGCTTTGCCCAATCGGAAGGCTGGATGAGCCTTGCGAAGGTTGATGAGTCCACTGTAATAGTTGAATACCTGTGGATAAGTCTTGAGGTTATTCCAATCGAGATGGTTGATACTATCAGGTGAATTAAATGAGTTATGCACACCTTTCTTGTTACGAAGCATCTCCTCACCAGAGAGCATAAAGGGTACACCCTGTGATGTAAAGATAGCTGTTTGGGCAAGTTCATTCAGACGAATCAGCTCATTTTCATCGTATTCAGCCTCTGGAATAGATGCTTTCAGACGGTCAACGAGGCACATATCATCGTGACAGCTGACGTAAGAAATCATCTGAGTAGGCTCAAGGGCATAAGGTTTCTTAGAATAGTTTACCTTTGAATAGTCTACCTGTGGGTGCTCAATCATACCCGCAATACCTGCCTTCAAACTCTCTTCCAAGCCCGTAACGCCACCAAGGAAACCGGGTTTATGGTCGTCAGAGAAGGGTCCACGCAAGGCATCACGGATGTCATCAGAGAAGGCTGCTATGCCCGGCATCTGTGGAATAGCTGCCTTCATCGCCAACTTCTCATGTGGATAAGCACACGTACCAGCACTCCATCCCTCGCCATAGACAAATATCTCTGGGTCGATAGCATTGAGTTCATGACGAATATCATTCATTGTTTGAATGTCATGCACACCCATAAGGTCTACACGGAAACCGTCAATATGATATTCATTTACCCAATACTTCATTGATTCCAACATATACTCGCGCATCAAAGGGCGCTCACTTGCCGTCTCATTGCCACACCCTGTGCCATCAGATGGTGTACCATCAGCCTTGTATCGGTAGTAAACCTTAGGATAAGTACGCTCAAAGTTACTATTTGTAAGGTCGAAAGTATGGTTGTAAACAACATCGAGGATAACTCTGATACCCGCCTTGTGCAATGCTTGTACCATCTGCTTGAACTCCATAATACGGCGTGTCGGCAGGTTGGCATCGTATGAGTAGCTACCTTCTGGTACGTTATAGTTCAATGGGTCATACCCCCAATTATACTGTGGTACGTCCGGTTTGGAGTCATCTATCGAAGCAAAGTCGAACGAAGGGAGGATATGCACAGCGTTAATACCCAACTTCTTCAAGTGATCAATAGCCTTCTGCTCAGTTAAGGCAAGGTATTTACCCTTGTGCATCAAGCCCGATGAAGGATCAATAGAGAAGTCACGGTGGTGCAACTCATAGATAATGAGGTCTGCCGGACTCTTAGTTGGTACACGATGATCGCTTTCCCAGCCTGTTGGGTTGGTCTCTTTCATATCAACAACGGCACCGCGTCCGCCATTACAGCCGACCGCTTTGGCAAAGACACCTGGTGTCTCGCCGTGTCCGATATCGAAAGTATAGAACTTACCTTTGAGGTCTCCCTTCACAGTAGCCGTCCAAGTATTGTCTCCACTCGGTGCAAGTTTCACCTTCTTATAGGCTTTTCCACCTCGTCCTGCCTCATAAAGGCGAAGCGTTGGCTTAGAAGGCGCATTGAGGCGGAAGGTTGTCTCACTCGGAGAATAAGACATCTCGTTGAATCGCTGTTGTGCAACAACGTTCTGCGAGAGTATGAAAGCAGCTACAGATGCTGCAAGGTTGTATTTTAATTTCATTGGGTTGTAGGTGTTGGGTGATGGGTGTTGAATGTTGGGTGATGATGAATTGGGTGGTAGGTGTTGGGTGATGGGTGATGAATGATAGGTGTTGGGTGATGAATTTTAGGTGATGATGGGTTGTTATAATAATTTATAATAGCCATCATCACCTATTCTTTTTATCGACCCGCCTGATTGATAAGGTCTGTTATCTGCTCATTGAAAGACGCATTCTTCATCAAGTCTTCAATGCTGACGTGCATACGGTAACGCCAGTAATGCTTTGGATTAGAAGGAACATTGATACGCTCAGCATTAGGGTCAGCCAAACGCAATTCCTCGTCGATGCTCATCCAATCCTGAATACCGAGGATACAGAGCATACTTGGCGATGTAAGGTGACGGCTAACGATATCTCTTGCCAACCAACCTGGTAATGGGTGAGGAGCAGGACCACCACGATGTAGCATGCTGTTGAAGTAGTCTTGCGTACGTTCCCAGTCTTCATCCCACCACTGACGTAGGGTAGCCATGTCGTGAGTAGAGATGGTGCTAACGCTGCGGTAAGGGTTCTCACTGAGATAGCCAAAGCGCACCTTCGGGTTCTTAGGCATACTTTGAATCTCAAGACTGAGGATACGAAGCTCGTTCATCACCCATGCCACGCAATCAGGAACCATTCCTAAGTCTTCTGCACAGACAAGCATACGAGTTGCATTGACCAACTTAGGTAGTTTCTTCATTGCCTCTTGATACCAGAACTGGTTGTTACGACGATAGTAGTAGTCGTTGTAGAGCTTATTAAAGATAGCCTTATCACTATCGTAGAGTGTCTCGTAAATGAAATCGAACTGTACGCTGATGCGTGGATGGAAGCGGTTTGGATCCTTGTGATCACGAACGAAGAGAACGTCACTAATCAAAGCATAGAGTCCGTCACGCAGCCAAATGTCTACATCAGAGTTCTTACCAGCAAATGCTTTCTCAACCTTTCGCTGTGTATCATACTCAGAACGCATCTTATATCTGTCGCCCCATACGTGTTCCACATACTTCTGTCTTACCTCGTCAGCATGCTCACGGAAGATGCGGTCGAGTACCCAATCTGTAATGAAAGGCTCTGTAAAGAGTTCCTCCTGCCAGTGTAGACCATAGCCTTCAATCTCCTCACGACTCATACCGAGTGATGGAGCGAACTGCCCAAGCAGTCCGTGTACCGAATGAATAGGAATCTCCCAGATACGGAAGAAGCCGAGAACGTGGTCGATGCGATAAGCGTCAAAGTATTTTGCCATATTCTGGAAGCGGTTAACCCACCACTGACAACCATCCTTTATCATCTCGTCCCAGTTGTAAGTAGGGAACCCCCAGTTCTGACCATTCACAGAGAAGTCATCAGGTGGAGCACCCGCCTGCCCGTTAAGGTTGAAGTAACGTGGTTCTGTCCATACGTCACAGCCATAGCGGTTGACACCAATAGGAATGTCACCCTTGAGGATTATCTTATGAGCCTGTGCATATTCGTGTACCGCTTTCAGCTGACTACTCAATACGAACTGTACGTAATAGAAGAAAGCTACTTCCTTGTAAGCCTTGTTCTTAGGGTTAGACAATGCCTTGCGGTCAGCCTCATCCCATTGTTTATGGTCTGACCAATGAGAGAAATCGGCTGTTCCGAACTTATCTCTCATATAAGAATACTGTGCGTAAGGTACAAGCCAACTCTCTGTCTCAGCAAAGAATTTCTTGAAAGCACTGCTTTCGAGTACCTTTCCACCCTCCTGTTCAAAGAGCAGACGGAGGTATTCTGTCTTTGCATCGTTCACACGCTCATAGTCAATCTGTGGCAGTGCGTTAAGCTCTTTACGTAGTTTCTCAAACTTCTCACTCTGTTTCTTGTCCTTCAGTGCAGGTAATGCTGTAAGGTCAGCATACTGTGGGTGGAGGGCAAAGATAGAAATACAGCTATATGGATAAGAGTCTGTCCAAGTGTGTGTAATTGTTGTGTCGTTGATAGGAAGAATCTGCAGTGCACGCTGGTGGGTCTTACTTATCCAGTCAACCATCTTCTTCAAATCGCCAAAGTCACCGATACCGAAACTTGTCTCCGAACGAAGTGAGAATACAGGTACCAATGTTCCTGCAACACGAACAGCTGGGAGAGGGAAAGAAGCCTCTGTCAACTCATAGACAACGACGTCGCCTTCATCCATTGTTGGCAATAGTAAGGTGCGGTTGTCGCTATATTCCCAAACGAGATTCTCATTACTATCATTACTCTTGATGAAGAACTTCACTTCAATCTGGTCACCAACAAGTTTGGTAGCATCTAAGGTATAGCTCCACTCGTTGATATTATGCTGTACCATCTTCAGTGCCTTCTTCACGTTCCAAGCACCTAATGCAGGCTCAGCACCTACGAGATAAAGTTCATCCGTTGCACCTAACTGTGGCGCACGCACCTTCAGTGTGACAGCTTTGTTGTAGTTATTGAGTTTAACCTTCACTAACTTCTTACCCGCAACACAATCGGTGATAGCAGAAGTATAGAGATAAGCATTGTCCGGAATGTCACTCCAATGGTCGTAAACACGATAATTAAGACTGCGTTCTGTATCAAAATCCAGTCGGTGATTGATTACGCCCCATTCTTTTCGCTGTTCATTATTACCACAGAGAATGCTGTAGAAATAATCGATATGCGTTCCTGGCTTTGCATCCTTCTTCACTTCCACCTCCCAGTGGTAGCCGTCAGATGTGCGCATTCTGTACTGTGAGGCCTCTACAGCCCCATTGTGTTGACCTGTAATAATATTCAAGACAAGGTCTTGTCCGTAATAGGTCTGGTAGTCTATGTGAAACTGTATGTTCATAGAGTTGGGTAGTTATTTTGCCTCAAAGATAATAATATTAATTAGAAAAAGCAATACCCTTTTACATGATTTATATCAATTTATATGCAATCGTTTGCATAATGATAGATTGGTGATAATTCATGGCTAATGAACTAACGCTCTATAAGTATAAATAAAACCTTATTTTCGATGCTTTCTAACGCTACTTTGCTTTTGTGTTAGTGCTTAGCACCAATGGTGCGCACGCTCAACACCAATGGCGCGGGGCTGCAACACAGTCGTTAGAAACGGTAAACGAATTTTGGGTTTAGGACTATATGACTTGTAAACTGGGAATAGCAAGCTGATAAGAGGATGTTTGTTAGCTGATGTTAGCTATTTATTTGATATAGGAAAGAATGCTCTATTGAGATTGATTTCTCAGTGGTTTATCATTTCTTTTCATGGTGATAAATATTTATTTACGTGAGAAGAAATATTTCTTTTCATGAAGAAAAATATTTCTTTTCATGAAAATAACTTGTTGGTGAGGGTAGAGTGGTAGTAAGTTGTTGGTAGAAAAGGTTTATTGAGTTGAGCGATAAGAGGTGTAAAAAGTGTTTGTAGAAAAGGAAAAAGGTGTACTGAAACGCTTTTCAGTACACCCTTAAATTCAGAGAGATTATAAAAAAGTTATGTTACCCTTGTTCTGCAGGACGGCGTACCTTTATAATTCCAACGGACATTGCACCGAGGAAGAGGGAAACACCTGCTACAATCATCATATTACTTTGTACGGAACCAACCATCTGAAGGAGTACTCCGCCAATAGCCGCAGCGATAATTTGTGGAATACAGATGGTACCGTTGAACAATCCGAGATAAGTTCCCAAGTGGCCATAGCCCTCGAGCGCATTTGTCACCAAGGTAAATGGCATTGCCAATATGGCTGCCCAAGCACATCCGATGAGGATGAATGGGATGAACATCACATATTGATTGTGGATGAAGGCTGCGAGGACAAAGCCTGCTGCACCTAAGATAAGTGAGAAGGAGTATGCGAGTTTGGTGTTCTTGAACTGTGGAAGAACCATTGCCCAAGCCACTGAACCAATCGCCTGAATGGCAAAGAGAATACCTACCCAGTTGCCTGCTTCCTGATATCCCTTTGTCATTGTTGCATCATGTGCAAGCATATCCACACCCCAACAATTAGCTGCTACGGTTCCATTGGTGTAAGTCCACATATACATAAAGGCAAACCAGCAGAAGAACTGTACTAAACCAACTTTCCAGAAGGTAGGTGGTGCAATTTTTAATAAGGTGAAGACATTAGACTTTGAAGTATCATCTTTCTTCTCTACTGAATGGTATTCGGCATAAACCTTTGGTGGCATCTCCTTTACCTTGGCTGTGGTATAGATAACACAAAGGATGAGGATGGCTGCACCGATATAGAAAGAATAGACCACTGAGTCTGGAACAACACCCGATGGAGCTTGATTGGAGATACCTAAGAAAGTGAAGAAGAATGGGAAGACATAGCCTGCGATGGAGCCTGCATTGCAGAGGAAACTCTGAATAGAGTAGGCGAGTGTCTTCTGTTTCTCGTTGACCATATCGCCCACCAACATCTTAAAGGGTTGCATAGCCATATTGATACTTGTGTCGAGGAACATCAATGAGACAAGTCCAAATACCATCGCCGTTGAGACAGCCATACCTAAAGAGCCCGCATTCGGCAGCAGACACATCACGAGGACGGCAGCGGCTGCACCTACGAAGAGGTAAGGGATGCGACGTCCGAAGCGTGTCCACGTCATGTCAGAGAGTGTTCCTACAATCGGTTGTACGACGATACCCATCAATGGAGGGAGTATCCAGAAGTAACTAAGATTGTGAGGGTCAGCACCTAATGTTGCGAAGATGCGTGAGATGTTGGCACTCTGCAGCGCGTACGCAATCTGCACTCCAAAGAATCCAAAGCTGAGATTCCAAAGTTGCCAGAAGCTTAAGTTAGGTTTTTGTTTCATTGTTATGTTAGTTTTTGTGCTCCTTAAGTCCCTCTGACGAGGGGATGGGAAGCTTGTGTTGTTTGTTTTCTTTTGAAGAGAGGATTATTAGGCTGATAGGGCTGATTAGGCAAATAAGCCCAATATTCTCCTCCCTAAGCCCCTCTTGCGAGGGAGTGTGAAGCCTGTTTAGCCTTTTCTTTTTTAAGAGAGGGCTATTAGGCTAATTGGGCTAATTAGGCTTATTAGCCCAATAAAGTTCCCAGCACTCCCCTCCTTTGGAGGGGTTGGGGGAGGTTCCCTCACCTCGTTGTCCCTCTGATAATCAGTCTTGTCCTCACCACACGTTTCTCAATTCGATTCTTAGGAAGTCTTCCTTCCACTTGATCGATGAGAATACTCGCAGCCTCTTCACCCACGCGGACTCCTCTTTGTTCAACTGTTGTCAGCATTGGGTCGCAGGCAATGGCACGTTGTCCGTTAGTGAAACCACAGATAGAGACGTCTTCTGGCACACGGAAACCTAAGCGTTTGCAGGAGTAGAGAATACCGATAGCTGTGTCATCATTGACGGCAAAGAAGGCATCTGGTGGTTCAGGAAGTTGCATCACACTTGGAGTGATAAGCTCAGCGTCTGCCCTATTGTCGCAATTCTTAATCAGTTGCTCGTTAGGGTGCATACCATTCTTCAGTAAGGCATCAAGATATCCGTTATAACGGTTCTTTGCGATTTGCATGGTTAGCGAAGTACCATAATAAGCAATACGCTTGCAACCTGTGTTTATAAGATGTGTGACGGCGGAAAAGGCCCCCATATAGTCATCAACAACCACTCGACTGGCATTTACACCCGTACTGATACGATCGTAGAAAACCAAAGGCACACCCTTATCTATAAGTGTTTGGAAATGGTTGTATTTGGTTGTATTCTTCGCTTGAGAAACGATGATGCCACAAACCTTACTCTCCGAAAATGCTCGACAGATTTTCACTTCGTCCTCATAGTTCTCTCGGCTCTGTGCAACCATAATTCGATAGCCACGTGAAGAAGCCTCTTCTTCGATGCCAGAAAGGATAGATGAGAAGTAGAAATGGTCAAGTTGTGGAATGATTACGCCGATAATCTTAATCGGTTGTACCTTACTTTTGCGCAGACTCTCTGCAAGGATGTTTGGGTAGAAGTTATGTTCTTGTGCATACTTCTTTATTACCTCACGTTTTTCTGCAGAGATACGAGGGCTATCTTTGAGCGCACGAGAAACAGTAGCAACCGAAACACCAAGGTCTCGGGCTATATCCTTCATTGTTATGTTGGTTGAGTCACTCATGCGATTTAGCTTTGTCTTTAGTCTGCTAATTGTTTTATTACGCAAATATACATATTTTCTACAACTTCTTTGACCTATATCAATTTATTTATCTCTTATTTATTTGTGCAATCGTTTGCATTGCTTAAAATACAAATTCAAAGCAAAAATAGTATAAAGTAGCTTAATCTCAACTAACTTTGCAGCAGAGTAAGCCCATAAAACGGCTATTAACCTAACTTTGATAAAGCTAAACGAATATTACTTTAATCAATTTATAAATTACTTTAACAATAACAAAGATGAAGCAGGTAAAATGCAAATTTCCTGTTAGGATATTGACTCTATTGCTGGGTCTATTCCTTTCAGTCAGTGCCTTTGCGCAGTCTACGATTACAGGACAGGTGAAGGATGCTACTGGTGAGCCAGTCATTGGTGCTTCTGTCCTTATCAATGGGACAAGTAATGGTACAGTGACCGACCTTGATGGTAACTTCTCTATCAGCGTACAGCCGGGTGCTACTTTGACAATCTCTTACATTGGTTTCCAGAAACAACAAGTAGCTGCAGCCAATGGTATGGTAATTACACTTCAGGAAGACCAAGCACAGCAGATGAATGAGGTTGTTGTTATTGGTTACGGTGCTGTTAAGAAGAGTGACCTTACGGGTTCTGTGACAGCCTTGAAACCTGATAGCAAGAATAAGGGTCTTGTTGTTAATGCACAGGATATGCTTGCTGGTAAGGTTGCCGGTGTGAGTGTAACGAGCGATGGTGGTACTCCTGGTGGCGGTGCTAACATTCGTATTCGTGGTGGTTCTTCTTTGAACGCATCTAACAATCCATTGATTGTGATTGATGGTGTGGCTATGGACCAGACAGGTATTAAGGGTGTTAGCAATCCTTTGTCACTTGTAAACCCACAGGATATTGAGTCTTTCAACGTTTTGAAGGATGCTTCTGCTACTGCAATCTATGGTTCTCGTGGTTCAAATGGTGTTATCATCATTACAACTAAGAAGGGACGTCGTGGTTTGCAGGTGTCTTATAATGGTAGCTTTACCGTTAGTAAGAATTCAAAGAACCTTGATGTCTTGTCTGCTGATGAGTATCGTGGCCTCATAGCAAACAAGTTTGGTACTGATCTTTATACCCTCGATGCTAATGGTAATCAAGTTCCAACAGCTTATGCACGCCTTGGTAAAGCTAATACAAACTGGCAGAACGAAATCTTCCGTACTGCTTTTAGCCACGATCATAACGTAGCCGTTTCTGGTCAAGTTGCTAACTGGTTGCCTTATCGTGTTAGTGCAGGTTACACAAATCAGCAGGGTATCATTAAGACTTCTAACTTTGAGCGTTTCACTGGAGCGTTGACATTGAGCCCTTCTTTCTTGAATGACCACTTGAAGGTTACGTTGAATGCTAAGGGAATGTGGACAAAGAATCGCTATGCTGATGGTGAGGCTATCAAGGCAGCACGTCAGTTTGACCCAACACAGCCAGTCTATGCGTCTGGTTATGATAACTTCGGTGGCTACTATCAGTGGCTTGATGATGGTACAGCACTCAATGATAGCAGTTGGCCAAAGACCTATTATTCATTGGCAACAAAGAACCCTGTGTCTATTCTTAACCTAAAGAACGACCGTGCTATCAGCCGCGACTTCCTTGGTAGTGCCGATGTTGATTATAAAGTTCATGGCTTTGAAGACCTCCGTTTCCACGTTACTGCAGGTGTTGATGTTGCTAAGGGACGTCAGGTAACAGATGTTGACCCAGCCTCTCCACAGGCTATCTATTATGGTTCTTATGGATGGGAATCACAGTTGAAACGTAACATGCAGCTCTCTGCATACGCTCAGTACTACCACGATTTCAATGATAAAGCAAAGAATCACTTCGATATCATGGCTGGTTATGAGTGGGCACACTTCTGGCATAACACTAAAAACGCTTATTGGAGTTACTATCCATCAACAAACGGTGATGCAACTCTTGCTGGCAAACAACGCAACTATGCACCTTATTACTATGCAACAGAGAACTATCTTGTATCCTTCTTCGGCCGTGCAAACTGGTCTTTGATGGATGGTCGTTATATGGTAACAGCAACCGTACGTAATGATGGTTCTTCACGTTTCAAGGAGCATTGGGCAACGTTCCCATCATTCGCTTTCGCATGGCGTATCAATGAAGAGAACCTTTTCAAGCAGATTGACTGGTTGTCAGACTTGAAACTTCGCCTTAGTTGGGGTATGACTGGTCAGCAGGAAGGTATCGGCGACTATAATTACTTCGCGATATACGAAATGAATAAAGGTAATGAATCTTACTATCCAATCGCTGGTGATGGCTCTTTGGCTCGTCCAAAGGCATACGATCCAAACTTGAAGTGGGAGACTACTACCTCTTATAACGTAGGACTTGATTGGGGTATTCTCAAGCAGCGCCTCACTGGTAGCATTGATTGGTACTATCGCAAGACCAACGACCTGCTCAACAATGCAACCGTACCAGCAGGTGCTAACTTCCGTAATCAGGTAATGAGTAACATTGGTTCTATGTATAATATGGGTGTTGAAACAAGTCTCCACTGGTTGGCAGTGAACGCTAAGGACTTCAACTGGACAATGGATTACAACTTCACCTATAACTATAATAAGATTACGAACCTCAATGGTGGTAGCGATCCAAACTATTTCGTACCAACAGGAGGTATCTCTGCTGGTACTGGTGGTAACATCCAGGCACAGCATGTAGGTAATGCAGTTAACTCTTTCCACGTATTCCAGCAGGCATATGATAAGAATGGCAAGCCGTTGGAGGGTGTAGTTGTCGACCGCAACAGCGATGGTAAGATTACCGATGCAGATAAGTACTACTACAAGGCACCTGCAGCACCAGTAACGATGGGCTTTGCTTCTCGTTTCGAGTATCGTAACTGGGACCTTGGTTTCGCACTCCGTGCAAGTCTTGGTAACTATGTTTACAATGATGCTTTTGCAAGTACTTCTAATATGTCTAACTCAGAAATTTTTGTAAAGAGCAAGTTCCTCGTGAACCGTCCTACAGATGTAGTAGCAGACAACTGGTTGTCAACCGAGACTACATCTACTCAGACAGACTACTGGGTACAGAATGCTTCTTTCTTGAAGTTGGATAATGTAACCTTGGGTTATAGCTTTGCTAATCTTCTCAAGCAGGGTTCATGGAATGGTATTACTGGTCGTATTTATGGAACTGTGAATAACGTGTTCTGCCTTACTAAGTATAAAGGTCTCGATCCAGAGGTGTTCAATGGTATTGACAACAACCTCTATCCACGTCCAATCTCATTCATCTTGGGTTTGAACCTGAATTTCTAAATCTATAAAAGATAAAGACAATGAATACTAAATTCAAATATATATTCTCTACAGCAGCACTTTTGCTGTCAGTAGGGTTCACCTCTTGTACAGGCGATTTGGATGTAAAACCAATTGATCCAAACCTTAATACAAAGGAAAATACGTCGCCAGAAAGCGCATTCAATAAGTGCTATGCTCATATTGCTATGGCTGGTAACGGTGGAGCTAATGGTGATAGCGATGTTGATGGTATCGATGGTGGAACCAGTGGTTACGTACGTCAGCTATTCAATTCACAGGAGTTAACCACTGATGAGGCTATCTGCGCATGGGGTGATGAAGGTATTTCTAACATGAACTTCGATAGTTATGACGCTTCACATCCAATGTTAAAGGGTTTTTACTATCGTCTTTATGCGGGTATCACCTATTGCAATCAGTATCTTGCAGACTTCGGTGACTACAATGCAACGATGTCAGCAGAGGTTCGTTTCATCCGTGCTTTGAATTATTACTATCTCTTGGACGGATGGGGTAATGTTCCTTTCACAACAGCAATATCTTCTGCTAAGCCAGCTCGCATCCAGCGTGCAGACCTTTATAAGTGGCTTATTGATGAATTGAAGAATGAGGTTGAGCCTAATTTGAACGATGCAAGTCCTAAGACTTCAGCCACTACTGGTTATGGTCGTGTTGACAAAGCTGCTGCTTGGATGCTCTTGGCTCGTCTTTATATGAATGCTGAGGTTTATACAGGTACTGCTGATTGGGCTAATGCTAAGTTATATGCAAAGAAGGTTATTGACTCTCCTTATAAGCTCTATACCACCAAGAAGGGTCAGTGGAGTGCTTACCAGCAGCTCTTCATGGGCGATAATGGTGAAAACGGTGCTTCTGTTGAGGCTATCTTCCCAATCCTTCAGGATGGTTTGAAGACAACTTCATATGGTACAACCCTCTACCTTATGGCTGGTTCTAACGATAACAGCGAGCATATCAAGAGTGCTACTATTGCTGGTAACAGCACAACTGGTGGTTGGGCTGGTAACCGTATGCGTCCAGACCTCGTATTGAAGTTCTTCCCAAATAACGATGCTCCTAATGTTGCTGCATACGCTATGCCAGCAGCAGCTGATGACGATCGTGCCCTCTTCGATGGTGAAGGTCGTAATGTAAGCAATGGTGACGATGAGAAGGGTGTAAAGGTATTTACCAACGGATTCTCTGTTTGTAAGTTTAATAACTTCAAGACGGACGGCAGTGCAGGTCATAACTCACTCTTCCCAGATGCTGACTTCTTCCTTATGCGTGCTGCTGAGGCTTACTTAATGTATGCAGAGGCTGATGCACGTCAGAATAATGGAACAACAACAGCACAGGGTACTGCTTATATCAATGCGCTCCGTACGCGTGCTAATGCTACTACTCAGACCGCTTATTCACTCCGCCAGATTTGTGACGAGTGGAGCCGTGAGTTCTACTTCGAAGGCTTGCGTCGTACAACACTTATCCGTTTCGGCTACTTTGGTGGTAATGTTAATTACAACTGGAGTTGGAAGGGTGGTGTGAAGAACGGCCGTAACTTCGACTCTCACCTCAATCTCTTCCCAATTCCGACAAGTGATATGGTTGCTAATAGCAACTTGATTCAGAATACTGGGTATTAATTAAGGTGTTGTCAATGCCTGAAAAGTCTGATGAAAACCGTGATTGAATCTCTCGGAAATCATCATTGGCAAATTCTTTTCATGAAAATAAATGTTTTTCTTCATGAAAATAAATATTTCCACTCGTGAAAATAATTATTTCTTTTCATGAAAAGAATTCGCCAACAAGACTTCAGCATGACCTATTTCATGGTTAATAAAGACGTTCTTGGGACTTAAAAGGCATTGAAAAGACGTACTACTGAATAATAGAAATAAAACGATTAAAGAATAATCAATATGAAATCAATAATTAAGTCATCGTTGCTGTTGTGTGCAGGTGTGGCACTGTTCTCTGCCTGTGACAAGGACTTGGACAATAATCCAGTTCTTCAGTCACCAAAGACATTTGTTCTGAACACACCAGCTTACGCTGCACAAACAATAGATTTAAAGGTTGCTGAGAGTCTGAAGTTCACATGGTCGCAGCCTGAATATGGTTTCCCTGTAGCTGCTGAATATGGTATGCAGTTCTCAACTACCAACACTTGGACAAAGTCTGTGGACGCTGTTGTTGATATGGATGCTGAACGTGGTAACTATGCTGCTGTTGGTTCGCCAACAGGTACAGCTTCTACCTCTGTTCCTGCAGCCGACCTTGCAACGGCTATTCAGAAGATGGAACGCTATGAGGAGACTACTGTCCCTGCAACACAGGAACTCTACGCACGTGTTTACTCGTTAGTAAATGGTGATACAATCTACTCTAACCCTGTAAAGATGAGTGTTGCTCCTTATTATGTTGAGCTTTCTGACGCTCCTGTTGAGACTTGGTATCTCGTCGGTGGTAACTTCGGTGATGGCTCATGGGGTAATAGTCAGGTGGTTCCATTGTTGCCAATGGAAGGTCAGGAGTATGATAAGAAGACCGGTAAGGGCATAATTTCTTGGACTGGTTATCTGTCAACAGCAGGCTTCAAACTGAAGAAGAACCCAGAGAATTGGGATGCTGGTCAGGTTGGTCAGGGCGCAAGCTATGGCGAGTTCCTTTATAATGATGGCGGTTCTTCTGATATCAAGGTTCCAACAGCTGGTTACTATACCATTACTTTTGATACTAAGAATGTGAAACTGACAATCGCAGAGTACACTGGTGCTACACCTACTGTTTACAACTCTATGGGTCTTCCTGGTAAGCATGACAGCTGGAATGCTGCAGGAACACCAATGACTGCACAGACAACTGTTGTAGAGAATCATGATTGGAAGGCTACTGTGACCTTCAATGAGAAGTCTACTGGTGCTGATGGTGAGGGCTGTAAGTTCGCTGCTAACGGTACTTGGGACGTAAACTGGGGTTCTGAAGCATTCCCATATGGTGTTGCAACGAAGGGCGGTAAGAATGTTCGCAATGGTAAGGGTACTTACACTGTTTACTTCAACGACATCACTGGTCAGTATTCTTTCGTAAAGCAGTAATTTATTAAAGATGATAATAGAGGGTGTGTCAGCAGGCACAATTAGTATGACACACCCTTATCACATAACAAGAAGAATCGAAATGAAGAAATTATTAATCATGGCAAGTGCCGCATTGCTACTTGCTTCTTGCGGTAGCGATGAATATGAAGCATGGACTGCACCACAGAGTAACAGCGTAGAGACTGCCAGTACGGTTACGTTTACTGTAAACCAAGCAGCTGCCATCGACTTCAATACTGCAACAGCAGACTCTGTTCAGCTGTTTGTTCCAAAGGTTGTCTCAACGGATTCTGTCGTTTCTCAGACCTTGACGGCTGTACTTTCTTATAATAGTAAGACCGCAACCCTTAACGCAAGTAAAGAGGGTAAGGTGAAGAGTACAGAACTTGTTTATGCCGTAGAGAGCCTCTATGGTAAGAACGGCAACCTACATCAGGTGCCTATTACAGTGACTGATAAAGTAAAGTTGCTCCGTGGTGAGGGCTTCAGCCTTTCACAGAGTGTGACTGCAAATGTGACTTGTGTTGCACCAGCCTTCACCCAGTATCTTTATATGTCAGGTGATGCTAACGGCTGGTCATTCAGCAATCCGCTTTATAGCGCAGCTGCTGATGGTAAGTACACTGGCTTTATGTATCTCAATCAGAATGGCTTTAAATTTGCAACTCAGCAGGACTGGAACGGTACTGACTATGGTACTGGTCTCGTAGAGAAGGGTAGTAATATCGTGTTGACTGAGCCAGCAGGCTTCTATAAGGTGGATATTGACCTCACATCACAGGCATTGACCTACACTGCTATCAATCGCGTTGGTATTATTGGTTCTGCAACTCCAAACGGATGGAACAGCGATCAGGCAATGACCTATAATGCTACTGAGAAGTGTTGGGAGATAAAGGGCATCACACTGACTGCAGGTGAGATGAAGTTCCGTGCTAACAATGATTGGGTATTAGATTGGGGTGGCTCATTGACTGATATTACTTTCAAGGGTGGTAACATCAATGTTGCAGCTGGTAAGTATAATATCAAACTCTATCTCCTGTGTGATACGAAGTCACACTGTACAATGGAACTTGTTCCTTAATGACTTGAATTTAGGTAAAACGATAAGAGTGTGTCGAAGGATTGTTCGACACACTCTTTCTTTTTTATGGCTTTTGAAGAGGAAACTATTGAGTACTTGGGGCTTAGTTTTCTGTTTATGAAAGTGCAAACGATTGCATTTTAAAATACTTAGATACACAGTTGTTTGCGAATATTGTGTTTGGTAAATCATTATCTTTGTACACATAGACTGTAAACAACTAAAAACAAAATCTATATGAAACGTAAACTCGTGTTTTTATATGCCTTAGTGTGCTCCCTTTGTGCCATGTCACAGGGTTGGCCTGCTGGTTATGGTGGTGTAATGCTACAGGGTTTTTATTGGGATTCGTTCGACGATTCCCAGTGGACTGTGCTGGAGAAGAAAGCTAATGACTTCTCTGGTTATTTTGATCTTGTATGGGTTCCGCAGAGTGGTAAGGCTGCTGCATCGAAGTCGATGGGTTATGATCCGCTCTATTACTTCAATCAGAACTCATCGTTCGGTACTGAGGCAGAGTTGAGGAGTATGATTACTACCTTTAAGAATAAGCAGATTGGTACGATTGCCGATGTGGTTATCAATCACCATGGAACGAATAATGGATGGTTTGGTTTCCCTGCAGAAGTTTATAAGGGAGTAACTTATCAAAACCTTTCTACGGATGTTTGTGCTGATGATGACGGTGGAGCAGCTGCTACAGAAGCAAGAAAAACGGGCACTCAACTTAGTCAGAACAATGACGAAGGAGAAGGTTGGGGCGGTATGCGCGACCTTGATCACAAGAGTGCGAACGTACAGAAGATTGTTAAGGTATACGAAAATTTCTTGCTCAATGACCTTGGTTATGCTGGTTTCCGATATGATATGGTGAAGGGATTTGGCGCTTCTCATGTTGGTGATTATAATACAGCAGCAAACGTAAAGTACTCGGTAGGTGAGTATTGGGACGGCAATGCGAATACTGTAAAGGCGTGGATTGATGCCACAGGAAAACGTAGTGCTGCCTTTGACTTTGCTTTCCGCTATGCTGTTCGTGATGCTATCAATCAGAATGATTGGCGTGTTCTTAGTGATTCAAGACCTACTGGCATCAATGTAGATAATGGTGCTTATAAGCAATATGCCGTTACCTTTGTTGAGAATCATGATGTTCAAGACAGGGGTACGACGAGCGGTTATAGTCCAGACCCTATCCGTAAAGATACGTTAGCAGCCAATGCTTATCTCTTGGCAATGCCTGGAACACCTTGTGTTTTCTATACCCATTACCTTGCTTATCCAAAGGAAATAAAGGCAATGATTGATGCTCGTAAATTAGCTGGGGTAACGAATACGAGCAGTTATCAGGTCTATCGTTCTTCAAAAGATTATTATGCCAATGTTGTTACAGGTACGAATGGAAGGCTCTTGGTCGTTGTGGGTAACAATGCTAACCAACTAATAGTTCCTACTTCACGTTATACTAAGTTGTTGAGTGGTTATCACTATGCTTATTATTTGACTAATGATGCAGAGACCCCTTGGGTTGATAAGGCGAGTGGAGCGTATGAAGTAGAGAACTTAAAGGTTAAACTAACTGCGGTGTCTGCCAATGCGGGAGCAAAACTTGTGTATACAACGAATGGTACAGAGCCAACGGCAAGTAGTGCACAGGTGGCTTCTGGAACGGAGATAACTCTCCCTGAGGGTGAAACAACCTTGAAAGTGGCATTGTTGGCAGGTGGTGTAGTGGGTAAGGTTATCACTCGCAGCTATAAGGTTACCGCTCCAGTCCCCTTCACACCAGAGACGATTCGTGTCTATGTGAATACTGATCAGGTGAATTGGAACGCATACGTGAATTATCATTCATGGGGTGGTACGCATACAGCAACGTCGTGGCCGGGTGATAAGGTTACTTCAAAGACAACCGCGAATGGTAAGACATGGTTTTATAAGGACTATATGCTCACAAAAGCTGATGACTATGTAAATTTTGTTTTTAGTATTGGTACCGCATCAAATGCCAGTGCCAATCAGACTATGGACATCGAAAGAGTGAAGAAAACGTCTTACTTTGTTATCTCATCAACAAAGGAGAATGGTAAGTATGTAGTCAATAACGTGACGAATGAAGTTACTGGTATTGAGGGAGTTGAGATTGATGCTAAACAGAGCAAGGGCGATAAGTATTATTACACACTCTCTGGTCAGCGACTCACAGGTAAGCCTTCACAGCGTGGCGTTTATATTCATGCTGGTAAGAAGATAGTTATAAAGTAAGTAAAGCTATCAGATAAAAAGAAAAAAGCATACATTTTTCTATGTAATATCCTATATTTAGCGGTGTGTAAACCTTGAGAAAGTAAGTCTTCTTATCACATTAAGTAGACTTACTTTTTGTTTTATATGTTTTTTCTAACGTCATAGGACACTTCTTTATATGATGAGTTCTTTGGTGTTTAGCCCTCCGCACATCGTGTGCTCATGGTTCGCACTATTGGTGTTAGGCGTTAACACCATTGGTGTTAGGCATCTTTACGATGGTAAAAGATGGTGGGATAGGGTAGAGCTGATAAAGTTTTGATAGCTAATAAGGTAAGATATTCTGTAAATACAAGGCAATCATAGAGGCGAGGGAAATATTAAAGAATGTAAATTTTGTAATGTTTACAAGTGGAAAGTTTGTTTCTTTCGGAAAATAGATATATCTTTGCAGACATAAAACATTAAGAAATAATTATTATGTCAAAGCGAAACGAATTATATAAGTGTTCAGAGAGTGGTCAGATCGTTGAAGTATTAGTAGGCGGTGAGTGTGGTGTTGCTGGTATGGAGCATGTAGTTGAGAATACTACTGATGCTGCTACTGAGAAGCACGTACCAGTTGTTGAGAAGATTGAAGGTGGCTACCGTGTAACTGTTGGTGAGGTTGAGCATCCAATGACAGAGGCTCACTCTATCCTTTGGATTGAGTTGGTAACTAACAACAACGAGGTTCTCCGTAAGTATCTCGAGCCAACAGACCGTCCAGTAGCTGAGTTTAAGACTGATGCAACAGAGGTTTACGCACGTGAGTACTGTAACCTCCATGGTCTCTGGCGCTCAAAGTAAGAGCAACTTTTCAGACTTACATATAATAGTGGGTGTATGAGTCTTCTTAAAAAGGAGAGCATACACCCTTTTTTCTTTTCTATCTTCCTATATTTTCTGTTATTATATTAAGCCTAATATGCCCAATTAGGCTAATTAATCTTTTTCTCACATCTTGCTACAGAACTAACAGTAAAGTCTCTTGAAAGGTATAAAAACAAAAAAAGGAATTACTTTCGTAATTCCTTTTGATGCGCTCCAGGATGGGCTTGAACCAACGACCCCCTGATTAACAGTCAGGTGCTCTAACCAACTGAGCTACTGAAGCAGTTTGTATTGCTTATTTCTTGTAAGCGGTTGCAAAGGTAGTGTGTTTCTTTGAAACTGCCAAATGTTTTTGAAGAAAATTTCAAGAAAATCGTAATTTTCTTTATTTTCGTTGTTATTAAGGCGTGTTTTCCATTATAATAATGTACTTTTGTCCCGTTATAAGAACATTAAACAACAAACAGATATAATATATAATGAGAAAATTGTTTTTGGCTTTCGGACTCTGGTTGCTAACTTTCAGTGGGTCTGTTATGGCACAAAGCACTGCGGAGAAGGAGCATAACTTCAATGTCGCAAAGAATCTTGAGACTTTTTCGGCTATTTACAAGTATCTTGACTTGATGTATGTTGATAGCCTTAATGCCGACGAGGTAATCGGGACGGGTATCAATTACATGCTCCGTTCGCTCGACCCTTATACGGTTTATTATCCTGAGGAGAAGGTGAAAGACCTCGACTTGATGATTTCGGGTAAGTATGCAGGTGTCGGTGCATTGATTCGTTATAATTTCTTATTGAAGAATACGGTGATTGATGAGCCATACGAGAATATGCCTGCTGCGGAAGTTGGTTTGAAGAAGGGTGATGTCATCCTTGCTATTGGCGATTCGTCAATGGTGGGTAAGGATGTTGCATACGTCAGCAATCATCTACGTGGCGATGCTGGTACAACCTTTATCCTGACTATTCAGCGTCCGTCAGTGAATAAGAAGATGAAGTTTAAGATTACTCGTCGTTCTATTCAGCTCCCTGCCGTACCTTATTATGGTGTGCAGGATGGTGGAGTGGGATATCTGAATCTTAACTCTTTCACAACGGGATGTGCTAAGGACGTACGTCGTGCCTTCCTTGATATGAAGAAACAGGGTATGACCTCACTTGTCTTCGACCTCCGTAACAATGGTGGTGGTAGTTTGCAAGAGGCGGTTAACATCGTAAATATGTTTGTACCGAAAGGGATTACACTGGTGAAGACGGTGGGTAAGATGGAACGTGCAAACAAAGAGTATAAGACGACAGTTGAACCTATTGACACCGTTATGCCGATTGTTGTGTTGGTGAATGATGAGACTGCGAGTGCCAGTGAGATTACCAGTGGTAGTCTGCAAGACCTTGATCGTGCGGTAGTTCTCGGTACACGAACCTATGGTAAGGGTCTTGTACAGGTGTCAATGGATCTTCCTTATAATGGAAACTTAAAACTAACGTCAAGTAAGTATTATATTCCAAGTGGGCGTTGCATACAGGCAATCAACTATAAGCATGCAAATGGCGGATATACCGAGCATGTACCAGACTCGCTAACACATGTGTTCCACACGGCAAACGGACGTGAGGTGCGTGATGGTGGTGGTATCAAGCCAGATGTTGAGGTGCGTCCAGACTCTCTACCAAACATTGCTTTCTATCTTGCTTCCTCTGGTCGCGATTCAACAGAGGTAATGTGGAATTGGGAGTTGCAGTATTTGAAGAAGCATCCTACTATTGGTCCAGCAAAGACATTTGTTATTTCAGATGCTGACTTTGAAGACTTCAAACAAGCTGTATTGAAGAGTGGATTCAAGTATGACCGTGAGAGTAAGAAATACTTGGAGAATCTTGTGAAGTTGGCTAAGTTCGAAGGCTATTATGATGATGCGAAAGGTGAGTTTGATGCCTTAGAGAAGAAGTTGAATCATAATCTTGCCAAAGACCTTGATTATAACAAGCAAACCCTGAAGAAGGTGTTGACGAGCGACCTTGTTTCAGCTTATTATTACCAGAAAGGCTCCTTGGAGAATAGTCTGCAGTTTGATAAGCAGTGGAAAAAGGCAGTGGAAATCTTGAAGAATCCAGCAGAGTATAAGAAACTCTTGCAGCCTGTTGTTGGTCAGCCTTTGGTTAAACTCGAACCAGCAAGTAATGTAGCTGTTGATAAAAAGCAGAAGTCAAAGGCGAAATAAAGGGAACTTTTTAATAAAAGGAATAAGGCTTATGAGTTCAAGTGGAACTTATAAGCCTTATTCTTATATAGTCATTTTGTGTGTTTGTTTATGGGTTCCTTGTCATGTTAATGAACTCTTTTTGATAGATAATTCTCTTTATATATGAAATATTTTCTTTTAGAGGGATTGACTTATATGTCTTTTTTCTTTATCTTTGCCCTGTGGGAATCTTACTTGCTTGTTATTCAGTGGCAAGGCAAGTGGAGGATGAATGTGAGAACGAGATTTGGAAAAGTTGTTTTAAAGTGCTTGTTTCGCTTATAACAGTTTGTGCTATAAATTTGATGAATATGAAAAAGAAGATTCTGCTCTTATGTTTGTTGTTTTCGTGGGTTGGAGTTTTTGCACAGAAACCTATGGAAGGAGTGTGGATGGGTAAGTTGAATCTTGGTCCACAATCGTTGACTATTGTGTTGCATGTGAATTGTAATGCACAAGGAAAAGTTGAATGTACGCTCGATAGTCCTGATCAAGGGGCAAAGGGGATAGCGGTAGAAACAGATTACTGCTCGTCTGATTCTATCAGTATAACCCTCGCAAGTTTGGCTCTCAGCTATCAAGGAAAATTGAAAGGGGACGAGATAGTCGGTACTTTTACCCAGGGGCAACCCTTTCCATTAACCTTGAAACGAGGAGAGGAGAAACTAAATCGTCCGCAGAACCCTGTAGCTCCCTATCCATATAAGACAGAAGAAGTGACGTTTAATAATGTGACTGATAAGGCAACACTTGTTGGGACACTCTCATACCCTATTGGTTATAAGAAAGGACAGACCCCTGTTGTATTGATGGTTACTGGGAGTGGGCAGGAGAACAGAGATGAAGAAATCTTCGATCATAAGCCTTTCCTTGTTATAGCAGACTATCTGGCACGGCATGGTGTAGCCACTTTGCGTTATGATGACCGTGGTTTTGGTAAATCAACAGGCGAAGATGTGGGATATGCTACGACGCTTGATTTTATGCGAGATGCAATGAGTGGTGTTGAATTTCTGCGTGCGTCAAAGCTTTTTGGTAAGGTTGGTGTACTCGGACATAGTGAAGGGGGCTCTATAGCTTTCATGTTGGGAGCGAAAGGGAAAGTAGATTTCGTTATTAGTATGGCTGGTATTGGCGTGAAAGGAGACACAGTTTTGACAGCACAAACGAATAAAATACTTGAACTTGCAGGGAAATCAATGCGACTCACTACACAGCAATACCGTATGAATGTTTCTTTAAAGAGGTCACCTTGGTTGAACTTCATTATTGATTATGACCCATCTGCGGATATCTCAAAGACGCTTTGTCCTGTTATGGCTATTAATGGGAGTCGTGATGTTCAGGTGATATCATCGCTGAATCTTACAGGAATTAAGGCTCATCTAAAGAATAATCCCAAAAACGTTATCAAAGAGTATCCATCGCTTAACCATCTTTTCCAACACTGTAAGACCGGAAATATTTCGGAATATAGGATGATTGAAGAAACGATCTCGCCAGAAGTCTTGGAAGATATCGCTCGTTTTATCAAACAATAAATACAGAATTCGCTGTTTATTTAGAATTGATAAGTGGTGATATGTGCTTATATGCAGTTGATTTAGTGGATTTTATATGGGCTGTTCCTATCTTTTAGTTATCTAAAAAAAGGTTTGCATAGAATTATTTTCATGAAAGGAAGAATTTATTTTCATGAAAAAAAATATTTTTCTTCACGAAAAGAAAGATTTTCTTTCATGAAAGAATTTAGAATTCGAAGATTTCTTAGGGGAAGAAAGACCTTGGATATATTTCATCTAAATCGCTTATAAGCAGATAAAAAAGCGGTAAAACATTTGGAATGTGGCAAAAATATTTGTAACTTTGCAAACGTTCAGAGGAATGAGGGGCTTTTAATAGTCCCTCATTTTTCATATTAAAACACTTATGATAGATAAAAACGTTGTAAAAAGTCTCGTTGACGAGTGGCTGGAAGGTAAGGAGTACTTCCTGGTTGACATTCAAATCAGTTCTGACGATAAGATTGTCGTTGAGATTGATCATGCCGATGGCGTGTGGATTGAAGATTGTGTAGAGTTGAGTAAGTATATCGAAGATCGTCTCTCACGTGATGAAGAGGATTACGAACTTGAGGTAGGTTCTGCAGGATTGGGTCAGCCTTTCAAAGTTCCTCAGCAGTATCAGAACTTCATTGGTAAAGAAGTTGAGGTGCTCGGTAAGGACGGAAAGAAAGTCAAGGGCATATTGAAGAGCGTTGATGGTAACGACTTTGTTGTTGCAGTCAATGAGAAGGTACAAGTGGAAGGTAAGAAACGTCCAGTGAAGATGGACGTAGACTATGCGTACAAGATGGATGAAGTAAAATATACAAAATACATAATAAGTTTCAAGTAAAGCTATGGCAGCAAGAAAAATAGAAGAAGAACGTCCGAATATGATCGAGACCTTCAAGGAGTTTAAAGACACCAAGAGCATCGATCGTACTACATTGGTGAGCGTTTTGGAGGAGAGCTTCCGCAATGTACTCGCTAAAATTTTTGGTAGTGACGAAAACTTCGACGTGATTGTAAACCCTGATAAGGGCGACTTCGAGATTCACCGTAACCGTGTGGTTGTGGCTGATGGTGAGGTTGAGGATGAGAATAAGGAAATAAGCCTTACAGATGCACGTAAGATAGAGGCAGACTATGAAGTAGGTGAGGATGTAAGTGAGGAAGTTGACTTCAATAAGTTCGGTCGTCGTGCTATCTTGAATCTTCGTCAGACATTGGCTTCTAAGATTCTTGAGCTGGAGCATGACTCTCTCTATAATAAGTATAAGGACCGTGTTGGTCAGATTATCTCTGGTGAGGTTTATCAGACTTGGAAGCGTGAGGTTCTGCTTGTTGACGAAGAGAATAATGAGTTGATTCTCCCTAAGGGTGAGCAGATTCCACGTGATCAGTATCGTAAGGGCGAGACTGTTCGTGCGGTGATTCATCGTGTTGACAATGAGAATAACAATCCAAAGATTATCCTCTCACGTACTGCTCCAGAGTTCCTTGAGCGTCTGCTTGAGGCTGAGGTACCTGAAATCAATGATGGTTTGATAGCTATTCGTAAGATTGCTCGTATGCCTGGTGAGCGTGCAAAGATTGCAGTTGAGAGCTTTGATGAGCGTATCGACCCAGTAGGCGCTTGTGTTGGTGTACGTGGTAGTCGTGTTCATGGTATCGTTCGTGAACTTTGCAACGAGAATCTCGACGTTATCAACTGGACTGCAAATACAAAACTATTTATTCAGCGTGCGCTTGCTCCTGCAAAGGTGAGTAGCTTAACTATTGATGAGGAGAATAAGAAGGCAGAGGTTTACTTGCAGCCAGAGGAGGTAAGTCTTGCGATTGGTCGTGGCGGTATGAACATCAAGTTGGCAAGTATGCTGACAGGTTATACTATCGACGTATTCCGTGAACTTGACGAACAGAATGCAGAGGAGGATATTTACTTGGATGAGTTCTCTGATGAAATCGATCAGTGGGTTATCGATGCCATTAAGGGTATCGGACTTGACACAGCGCGCCAGGTACTCAACGCTCCACGTGAGATGCTGATTGAAAAGGCAGACTTGGAGGTAGAGACTGTTGATAGCGTGTTGAACGTATTGAGATCAGAGTTTGAACAGTAAAAGGTGATTGGTTGGTGGGTGATGGCTGTTGACTGAAAGCTAACGGGTGTGACTATTCAGCAACTCCATGTTCGGAACCCCTCTCTACCAAAAGGCATATCAACAACCAACACCCTACACCGAAAAATAAAGTTAATGAGCATCAGATTAAACAAAGCAATTCGTGAATTGAATATAGGACTCCAAACGGCAGTGGAGTTCTTAGAGAAGAAGCCAGAGTTAGGCGAGGTGAAGAACGAGCTTAACTTCAAGCTAAGCGAGGGTCAGTATAAAGCTCTCGTAGATGCCTTCAATAATGATAAGGAGGTAAAGAAGGACGCTGCTAAGCTTTTGCAGAAGAAGACTAAAGAGAAGAAAAGCGCTGCAGAACATAAAGGCGAAGCAGTCATGAAGGCTGAGCGTCAGCAGTATAAACCAGTCGGAAAGATGGACCTTGATCAGCTGAATAAGACAGCTGCAAAGAAAGCTGCTGCTCCTGTTGAGAATAAACCTACCCCTGCTGCTGCCGTAGAACCTGCAGAGGAGAAGAAAAAGGTAGAGAAACATGATGCAAGCAAGAAGCCTGCTGTAAAAAAAGAAGAGGCTAAACCTGTAGCTCCAAAGGTTGAGAAACCTGTTGAGATGAAGGCTGAACCTAAAAAGAATGAAACTCCTGTAGCTAAGGCTGAGGTAAAGGCTGAGCCTAAGGTGCAGGCTGATTCAGTATCTACTAATACTCCAGCTGAACCTGCAGCTGCAGAGGAGAAAAAAGATAATGGCTTGTTCCAGACCAAGAATGAGAAGAAAATCTTAAATACACCTAAGGTGAATGTCTTAGGTAAGATTGACCTCAGCACTTTGAACCAGAGTACCCGCCCTAAGAAGAAGAGTAAGGAGGAACGCCGTAAAGAGCGTGAGGAGAAAGCTGGTCAGGGTAATGGTCAGGGCAAGAAGAAACGTGTTCGTATTAACAAGGAACGTGTTGATATCAATGCTGCCGCTAATCAGCAGCAGAACCAGAATGGTAAGAAAGGCAATAACAACAATGGCGGTGGCAACAAGAATGCAGGTAAGAAGAACCGCAATCGTAATCAGAAGCCTTTAGAGGTTGATGATGAGGCTGTAGCACGCCAGGTAAAGGAGACACTTGCACGCTTGACAAGCAAGAGTCAGAATAAGAAGGGTGCTAAATACCGTAAAGAGAAGCGTGATGCTGTTCAAGAACGTCTGAATGCAGAGGCTAAGGCAGAGCGCAAGGAAAGTAAGATATTGAAGTTGACAGAGTTTGTTACTGTTTCAGAGTTGGCAACAATGATGAATGTTCCTGTAACAAATGTCATCTCGACCTTGATGTCTGTAGGTATCATGGTGTCTATCAACCAGCGTCTTGATGCAGAGACTATCAACCTTGTTGCTGATGAGTTCGACTTCAAGACAGAGTATGTTAGTGCTGAAGTACAGGAAGCTGTTAGTGAAGAGGAGGATGATGAGAACGATCTCGTATCACGTGCTCCAATTGTGACAGTCATGGGTCATGTTGACCATGGTAAGACTTCTTTGCTCGACCATATCCGTAATACGAATGTAATTGCTGGTGAGGCAGGTGGTATTACCCAGCACATCGGTGCTTATGGTGTGACACTTGAGAATGGACGCAAGGTTACCTTCCTTGATACTCCAGGTCACGAAGCATTTACTGCTATGCGTGCTCGTGGTGCACAGGTTACTGATATTGTGATTATCATCATTGCTGCAGACGACTCTGTGATGCCTACTACCAAGGAGGCGATTGCTCATGCACAGGCAGCAGGTGTTCCTATGGTCTTTGCAATCAATAAGATTGATAAGCCAGGAGCTAATCCTGATAAGATTCGTGAGGACTTGTCACAAATGAATCTGCTCGTCGAAGAGTGGGGTGGTAAGTATCAGTGTCAGGAAATCAGTGCTAAGAAGGGTATCGGAGTGAATGAACTTCTCGACAAAGTCCTTCTTGAGGCTGATATGATGGATCTCAAAGCTAACCCTAACCGTAAGGCAACAGGTACTATCATTGAGTCTTCACTTGATAAGGGTCGTGGTTATGTAAGTACGGTTCTTGTATCTAATGGTACATTGAAGATTGGTGATAATGTTATCGCTGGTACTTCATGGGGTCGTATCAAGGCTATGTTCAATGAGCGTAACCAGCGTATCGAAAGTGCTGGACCAGCAGAGCCTGCAATCATCCTCGGTCTGAATGGTGCACCAACAGCTGGTGATACCTTCCATGTTATGGAGACTGAGCAGGAGGCACGTGAGATTGCAAACAAGCGTGAGCAGTTGCAGCGTGAGCAAGGCTTGCGTACACAGACTCGTCTTACCCTGTCTGATATCTCTCACCGAATCGCTCGTGGTGAGTTCCATGAGATGAATATCATTGTGAAGGGTGATACTGACGGATCTATCGAGGCATTGTCTGACTCATTCATCAAACTATCAACTGAGAAGGTTAATGTTAACGTTATCAGTAAGGCTGTAGGTCAGATTTCAGAGAACGATGTTATGTTGGCATCAGCTTCAGACGCTGTTATCGTCGGCTTCCAGGTTCGTCCTTCTGCTGATGCACGCCGCTTGGCTGACCGTGAGGGTGTAGAAATCAATACTTACTCTGTCATCTATGATGCTATCGACGATGTTAAGTCAACGATGGTGGGTATGCTTGACAAGGTGAAGAAGGAGATTGTCACTGGTCAGTTTGAGGTTAAACAGGTCTTCAAGATTTCCAAGGTTGGAACTGTTGCTGGTGGTATGGTTACTGAAGGTAAGGTTCACAGCAAGGATAAGGGTCGCGTAGTCCGTGACGGTATCGTAATTCATACAGCTCCTATTGATGCACTGAAGCGTTATAAGGACGATGTGAAGGAGGTCGCTACAGGACTTGAATGTGGTATTTCACTTGTCAATTACAATGATTTACAGGTGGGTGATATCATCGAAACCTTCACGGAGATTGAGGTTGAACAGAAATTGTAACAATATAAAAAACCGTCTTTTCTCCATCAAAGGAGTAAAGGCGGTTTTTTCTTCATGGTAACAAATGTTGCCATTGGTCTTTGTGGCATACATATTGTATGTTCACAGAGTGTATATAAGTATTGAGAATAGAGACGGTGGGAACTAAGAACTTATTGCTGGATGAATTGAAACGATAGGTTTAAATGAATTAAACAATAGGTATAGGAAAGACAGATAGTGTATTTGGATGGGCTAAACGTTAGAGGTAACGAAGCATACTGAAAAGGTAAGTATTCTCTTTAACCCTTCTAACTCCCTCTAACTCTTTTGACTCCTGAGTATTCTCCCTCTCTTTAATCACAAAAAACAAATGTCTGAGAACAAGAATAATGAATTTGTAAAGAAAGTCGCAGAGCAGAAGTATGAGTTCGGCTTTACGACTGATGTACATACGGAGGTCATTCCGAAGGGTCTGAACGAAGATGTCGTTCGACTTATTTCGCAGAAGAAAGGGGAACCAGAGTGGCTCCTCGATTTTCGTTTGAAGGCTTTTCGTTACTGGCAGACACTCCCTATTCCAACGTGGGGACACTTGCATTTGCCAGAGTTACATCTGCAGGATATCTCCTATTATGCTGATCCATTAGCGAAGAAGCCTAAGAACAAGGAGATTGATCCAGAGTTAGCAAAGACTTTTGATAAGTTAGGTATTCCATTGGAAGAGCGATTAGCACTGAGTGGTACGGCAGTTGATGCCATTATGGACTCAGTGTCAGTGAAGACTACTTTTAAGAAGCAGTTGGCTGAGAAGGGTATTATCTTTTGCTCTATCGGTGAGGCGGTTCAGGAACATCCAGACTTGATACGTAAGTATCTTGGAAGTGTTGTTCCTTATCGTGACAACTATTCTGCAGCACTCAACTCTGCGGTCTTCAGTGATGGTTCCTTTGTATATATTCCTAAGGGAGTTCGCTGTCCAATGGAACTTAGTTCGTATTTCCGTATCAATGCTGTTAATACAGGTCAGTTTGAACGCACACTGATTGTTGCTGACGATGATTCATACGTTAGTTACCTTGAGGGCTGTACCGCTCCTATGCGTGACGAGAATCAGTTGCATGCAGCAGTCGTTGAAATCGTTGTCTTGGACAATGCAGAAGTAAAATACTCTACTGTTCAGAACTGGTATCCAGGTGATGAAAACGGTAAGGGTGGTGTCTTGAACCTTGTTACAAAGCGTGGTGAACTTCGTGGAGTGAACTCAAAACTGTCATGGACACAGGTAGAGACAGGTTCGGCAATCACTTGGAAATATCCTTCTTGTGTGTTGAAGGGTGATAACTCACAGGCAGAATTCTATTCTGTTGCTGTAACCAATAACTACCAAGAGGCAGATACGGGTACGAAGATGATTCACATGGGTAAGAATACCAAGAGTACAATCATCTCTAAGGGAATCTCTGCTGGCCATAGTCAGAACTCTTATCGTGGTTTGGTTCGTGCTACAGCCAATGCTGAGAATGCCCGCAACTATTCAAGTTGTGACTCTCTTCTCTTAGGTTCTGACTGCGGTGCTCACACATTCCCTTATATGGACATCCACAACGATACAGCTATTGTTGAGCATGAAGCAACCACTTCGAAGATTAGTGAGGACCAACTCTTCTATTGTAATCAGCGTGGTATTCCTACTGAAGATGCTGTTGGTTTGATTGTCAATGGATATGCTAAGGACGTACTCAATAAGCTTCCAATGGAGTTTGCTGTTGAGGCACAAAAACTACTCTCTGTAACACTTGAAGGAACGGTAGGATAATATAACTGAATAAACAACATGCGAAAGGTCATTCTTATCACGTCTGGCTTGCTGCTAACAACAATGCTTCAAGCCCAGTCATGGCAAATAAAGCCATGGGAGAAGTATCTTATTGAGAAGCAAGTGAAGCAGGATACAGCGATTACATGCCAGTCTGTGATGGGGTTGCCATCGATACCCAAGCCCTTTGAAACTCGTCTCTATCGTACAGTTACGGGCTCGGAGATGATAGGCAACTTACCACGTTACAAGAAGAAATCAAAGTCCTTCCTTGGTTATAATGACTCTTCGCCATCGCTTTTTGAAGAGCAGAGAGAACAAGAAAAAACAGAGAAGATGGCTCGTGGTGAGTATCATACCTCTGATTTCGTATTCGACATGTTGTTAGATTTCGTTAATATATTTTTAGTGAAGAAAAAATAAAGCAAAGATAATATGTTAGAAGTAAGAAACCTGCATGCAACTATCGCAGGTAAAGAAATATTAAGAGGCATCAACCTCACAATTAAAGATGGTGAGATTCATGCTATTATGGGCCCTAATGGCTCTGGTAAGTCAACACTGAGTGCAGTACTTACAGGTAATCCTCTCTATGAGGTAACTGATGGTATGGCATTGTTTAATGGCAAGAATCTCTTGGAGATGAAGCCTGAGGACCGCTCTCATGAGGGACTCTTCTTGTCTTTCCAGTATCCAGTAGAGATACCTGGCGTAAGTATGACTAACTTCATGAAGGCTGCTATCAATGCAAAGCGTGCCTATGAAGGGTTAGAGCCAATGAAGGCTGCAGAGTTTATGGCACTCATGCGTGAGAAACGCCAGTTAGTTGGTATGGACTCAACACTCTCTCGCCGTAGTGTAAACGAGGGTTTCTCTGGTGGTGAGAAGAAGCGCAACGAGATTTTCCAAATGGCAATGTTGGAGCCAAAGCTTAGTATTCTTGATGAGACAGACTCTGGTCTTGACGTTGATGCTATGCGTATTGTAGCTGAGGGTGTAAATAAGATGCACAATGAAACGACTTCAGCTATTGTTATCACACACTATGAGCGTCTGTTAGAGATGATTAAGCCAGATGTTATCCATGTGCTTTATAAAGGTCGTATCGTGAAGACTGCAGGTCCTGAACTTGCAAAGGAGATAGAACAGCGTGGATACGATTGGATTAAGGAAGAGGTTGACGCAGAGGAATAATCGGTGGCTTAAGAGTGTCTTGTAGTTCTAATAAAAATAGTATTACGAGTGGTATTAGTCCCGCTATCCTTTAGATAAAACCTCCAAAAAGAAATTACAATGCAAAGCGAAAAACAATATATAGACCTCTATACAGAGGCGCAGCAACTCATCAAAGACCATGCTGCACCTGTGCTTAATGAGGTACGCGATAAGGCTTTTGAAGACTTCCGTCGACAGGGCTTTCCTACCAAGAAGGTGGAACGCTATAAGTACACGGATATGCAGAAGCTCTTTGAACCTGATTATGGATTGAATCTCAACCGTCTTGAGATTCCTGTAAATCCTTATGAGACCTTCAAGTGCGATGTTCCAAATCTCAGCACTTCTCTTTATTTCGTAGTTAATGATCAGTTCTACAGTAAGGCTCTTCCAAAGGCAAAGCTTAATGATGGTGTCATTGTTGACAGTTTGAACCGTGTAGCAACTGAGCGTCCAGAGTTGGTTGCAAAGTATTATGGTCGTCTTGCCAATACTGAGGCTGATGCTATAACAGCTTTGAATACAATGCTTGCACAAGATGGTCTCTTCATCTATGTGCCTAAGAATGTACAGCTTGAACGCACCATACAGGTAATCAATATCCTTCGTTCAGATGTAGACTTGATGGTCAATCGTCGAGTACTCATTGTTCTTGAAGAAGGTGCTAAGGCACAGTTCCTCTTCTGTGATCATGCTGCTGACGACCGTAACTTCCTTGCTACACAGGTAATCGAAGCCTACGTAGGTGCGAATGCCAATCTTGAGTTGAACTGTCTTGAGGAAACGCATGCAAAGAATGTGCGCGTGTCGAATGTATATATCGAGCAGCAGCGTGATTCACGTGCAAGCCACAACGTCATTACATTGCATAATGGAGTTACTCGCAATATGCTCGACCTTGTATTCAAGGGAGAGGGTAGCGAATGCTTCTGTAATGGTTGTGTGATAGCTGATAAGAGCCAGCATGTTGACAACAATACGCTTATCGACCATCAAGTACCTCATTGCACCAGTAACGAACTTTATAAGTACGTACTTGATGATAATGCAGTTGGTGCTTTCGCAGGTCGTGTGCTTGTTCGCAAGGGCGCGCAGAAGACGCTTTCACAGGAGAACAACCGTAACCTCTGTGCCAGCAAGACAGCTCGTATGTTCACCCAGCCTATGCTTGAGATTTATGCTGATGATGTTCAGTGTAATCATGGTTCAACAGTTGGACAACTCAATGATGCCGCACTCTTCTACATGCAGCAGCGTGGTATTGATAAGAAAGAAGCAAAGCTCCTCCTTGAGTTTGCCTTTATCAATGAGGTGATTGACAAGATGGAACTTGAGCCATTGCGCGACCGTCTCCACCATTTGGTAGAGAAGCGTTTCCGTGGCGAGCTTGATAAGTGTGAAGGTTGCGATTTGTGTAAGTAATTTGGTATTAGGCTAATTGGGCTTATTAGCCTTATTAGCCCAATAAGCCTTATTAGCCCAATAAAAGATGTACGATATTACGAAAGTTCGGGAATCCTTCCCAATTCTCTCCCGCACCGTCTATGGTAAACCCCTGATTTATCTTGACAATGGTGCCACCACGCAGAAACCGCTCTGTGTGTTGGATGCTATGCGGGAAGAATACCTCAATGTAAATGCCAATGTACACCGTGGTGTACACTGGATGTCACAGCAGGCTACCGACTTGCACGAGGCTGCACGTGAAACGGTGCGAAAGTTTATCAATGCCCGTTCAACAACAGAGATTGTCTTCACACGCGGTACAACAGAGAGTTTGAACCTCGTTGCTTCCAGTTTTGTAGAAGGTTGTATGAAGGAGGGTGATGAAGTGATAGTTTCTACCATGGAACATCACTCAAACATCGTGCCTTGGCAGTTGCAGGAACAGCGCAAGGGGATTGTGCTAAAAGTTATTCCAATGACCGATGAGGGTGAACTCCAGCTCGAAGCGTATGAAAAACTCTTCACCGAACGTACAAAACTTGTTAGTGTAACGCAGGTAAGCAATGTTCTTGGAACCGTCAATCCTGTAAAGGAGATGATTCGTATCGCCCACGAGCACGGTGTTCCTGTAGTAGTGGATGGTGCGCAAAGCGTTCCTCACTTTGCCGTTGATGTACAAGACTTAGATTGCGATTTTCTCGCTTTTAGTGGTCATAAGGTATATGGACCGACAGGTGTGGGCGTTCTTTATGGTAAAGAAGAGTGGTTCGACCGACTACCTCCATATCAAGGTGGTGGTGAGATGATAGAGCGTGTTAGCTTTGAGAAGACAACCTTTGAGCGTCCGCCTTTGAAGTTTGAGGCAGGGACACCTGATTATATTGCAACGCATGGACTTGCAACCGCCCTCGATTATGTTACTTCCTTGGGGATGGATAACATCCTTGCTCATGAGCAGGACCTCACACGTTATGCCCTTCAGCAGCTTCGTGAGATAGAGGGTATGCACATCTATGGACATCGTAATGACAGCGGTGATGCCGTTATCAGCTTTAATGTCGGTGATATTCACCACATGGACCTCGGTACATTGCTCGACCAGTTAGGTATTGCTGTCCGCACGGGTCATCATTGTGCACAACCTTTGATGGATCGCCTTGGTATCCTTGGTACTGTTCGTGCCTCCTTCGGATTATATAACACACGTGAGGAGGTGGATGCTTTGGTAGCAGGTATCAAGCGTATTGCAATGATGTTTTAAGGAAATAAGTAGATTCAAACAGGCGTTTATATGCGTTTCATTACGCTTATGAACGCCTGTTTTCTTGCAGATATACAAGGTATACACCGAGGTTCTTATCCCTTCTTGCACTTATAAAGGCTGAAGACAAACCAAATAAGGAAGACTCCTTGTAATAGTAATGATGAAACAATCGGGAATATAGTCAGAATCAAAGCCAACTGAGCTTGCGTGATATAGGAAGCCTGCTTGCTACTCACTTCCCGTTCGAGGACAGAGCTGTAATAATTACGTAGCCACTCTACTGGAGTTTGGAACCATGCAGCTGCGTCTGCGAAGAAACGACTAAGCTCGTTGTACGATGCGTTACGCTCTGTGAGAATCAATTCTTTTTTCATATTCTTTGTTCTTTAATTGTTGCTATATATAAATGATGTGTAAAACATTCCTTGGTTTACGTTTGCAAAATTAGTTGTGTGTTGTGCAAGGAATGTTCACTCTGCAAAAAATATTTGTTATATAAGATTAAAACGAAAGGTTCTTTAACTTTTAAAACCTATTGCTCATGCTGAAAAGTCATTATTATGAAAGCCTAATAGAGGCTGGTTGCGACGAAGCAGGCAGAGGATGCCTTGCTGGAAGTGTCTATGCTGCAGCCGTTATCCTACCACCCGATTATCAGAATGAGTTGTTAAACGACTCAAAGAAACTGACAGCAAAGAAACGTTATGCACTTCGTGAGGAAATTGAGCGAGATGCTATTGCATGGGCAGTGGGTATCGTTACGCCTGAAGAGATAGATAAGATAAATATTCTCAACGCCTCTTTCTTGGCTATGCATCGAGCGTTGGACCAGTTAAGTGTACGTCCAGAAGCGGTTATCGTTGATGGTAATCGTTTTAAGCCTTACCAAGATCTACCTTCAACAACCATAGTTAAAGGAGATGGGAAGTTTCTTTCTATTGCAGCTGCCTCAATCCTTGCCAAGACTTATCGTGATGACTATATGCTCTCCTTGGCTGAGGAATATCCGCAGTATGACTGGCAGTCAAACATGGGTTATCCAACGAAGAAGCATCGTCAGGCTATTCGTGAACATGGTATCACACCTTATCATCGCAAAAGTTATAACCTTTTGGGTGACGGGCAGCTCTCTTTTGACTTCTAAACCTAATTGAGTATATGATTCTAAACAGATTTTGTTGTACTGGCAAGCATCTTGTCTGTTATTGTAACGCCAGCATTGTGTACTAACATCAAGTTACAAAGACATACAAGATACTAATAAGAGCCTAAATTCGGTTTAAAAATGATATCATATTAGGTATTGTTTAATGACCCAATCTGAGATTCATCTGTTTTAGACTTCATTCTCCTCAACGAATTGAGTTGCGACTTTTATTTACATTATTCTAATTGGATAACTTTACATTCTTTGTAGTTCTAACAGCGTAAATGTAAGGTTAAGTCCTTATTTTTTTATATATTGTTTATGTTGTCTTGTAAACAATTCCCTAATAAAGATATTCTTTATACCTTATAATATGCTATAAGGATTCTTTTCTTTCTGTTTTTGAATCCCCAATCGGTCATTAGGGACTAAACATATGTCATTGCGCACATGTGGTGCGAAGGGTCAGCACCAACCGTGTTAAGCCTTAGCACCAATGGTGCGGAGTGCTAAACACCTTGTAATATGTCAGTTGTTTGTGCGTAACTCATTATTAGAAAAGGCTTATTTTATTGTTAGTAAGTAGGTTTGTTAAGTTATTTACTTCTTCTAAAAATCGGGTGATATTGCTCGTTTGGATTAATATTAATAATCGCTATTACGATTTAATGGCAGATTTGGCTCTAAAGTTACTTTATCTCTCTATACTTAATTATATTTTAATCTTTAATAAGGAATGGAAGTGTAATACTTACAATATGCTGTTTTATGCGTTGTTATATATAATAATTAATTTATTTTCATGCAATAATATGTCGTTTCGTAAAAACAAAACATTAATAAATGTGAAAATATTAATTAAAATTTCATTTCCACTTGGAACTTTAAAAGCGGTGTACTATCTTTGTGAAGTGTTAAAAAAGATACCTACCAAGATAGTACCATTTTGTAATACCTTACGTATTAATAGTTTGAGTCTGAAATAGTTTATTTATTATATTAATTAAAGAGAGAATTTATGGAAAAAAGACTAATGATGTTTTTAGTCGGTCTATTCCTAAGTTTAGGAACAGCGCTGGCGCAGACAGAGATTAGCGGAACTGTAGTTTCCTCAAGTGATGGGCAGCCTGTTGTGGGTGCATCTATCCTTGTGTCTGGAACTCAGAACGGTACTGTAACTGATATTGATGGTAAATTCCGTCTCTCAGCACCTGCAGGAGCTAAGTTGGTGGTGTCTTATGTTGGTATGGCATCAAAGACTGTTACAGCTTCAAACAACATGAAAGTTACCTTAAATCCGAATGACAAGAATCTTGATGAAGTCGTTGTTGTGGCATATGGTACAGCTAAACGTCAATCAATTACAGGTTCTGTTGCCGTTGTCGACTCTAAGAAAATCTCTGATCGTATTAGTACTACGGTAACGGGTGCACTGGAAGGTTCTGCCCCTGGTGTACAGGTAAATAACTCTTATGGCGAACCTGGTGCTACACCTAAGATTCATATTCGTGGTGTGGGTACATTGGTTAAGGATGCTGATCAGCCTCTTTATATTGTTGATGGTACTCCATTTGAAGGTAATATTGCCGAGTTAAATCCTGGCGACATCGAGTCTATGTCTGTTTTGAAGGATGCTTCTTCTGCAGCTCTTTATGGTAACCGTGCGGCTAATGGTGTTGTCTTGATTACAACAAAGAAGGCTAAGTTCTCTACTAAACCTAATATCTCTTTGAAGATGGACCAAGGTTTCTACAGACGTGGTATCCCAGAGTATGACCGTTTAGGTCCAAACGAGTGGATGGAAGCTTCTTGGGTAGCAATGAAGAATTATGCCCTCTCTGGTGGTATCGCTTCAACTGAGGCTGCAGCTGGTACTTTTGCTACTGAGCACTTGATGGGTGATTTTGTGAAGCGTAATATCTATGATGCTGCTGATAATGCTCTCTTTGATTCAAATGGTAAGCTAATTGCTTCTATTCGTCCTGGCTATGATGACCTTGATTGGCAGAAAGCGGTTGAGCGTACTGGTCATCGTCAAGAGTATAGCCTTTCTGCTGGTGTAGCAGGTGATAAGTACAATATCTACTCTTCTGCTGGTTATCTGAATGAGCAGGGTTATACTTTGAACTCAGGTTATGAGCGTTTTACTGGTCGTATTAATACACAATATACAGCTAACAAGTGGCTCGAATTAGGTTTGAACCTCTCTGGTACTTCTTCTGTAAGAAGCTATAATTCAAGTGCTAAAGAAACTTTCTATGCTAATCCATTCTATGTAACTCGTTACATGGCTCCTGTTTATCCTGTCTATTTGCATAATGCTGATGGCACATACGCTTTGGACGCAGATGGTAACAAGCAATATGATACTACATCTGAGTATCTTGAAAATCGTAACCTCCCTTACGAGATGACGATGGATATGGACCGAGTACGTAGAAACGTATTGGATGGTTTGTTGTACACAAAAATTAGTTTGCCATACGGTTTCTCTTTGACTGGAAAAGTAGACTTGAACCATTCTAATGAAAACCGTCAGAAATATAATAACCCTGTTATTGGTGATGGTGCTTCTAACAATGGTCGTTTGTCAGAATATGCTTATCAGTATATCTCTTATACAGGACAGGAACTTTTGAACTGGGATCATAACTTTGATCTCCACCATGTTGATGTTCTTCTCGGTCATGAGAATTATAGCTGGAATCGTAAATATGCACGTGTCATGAACACGAATGCTGCTATTGCAGGTTTGCGTGCGTTGAGTAACTTCGTATTAAACACTGATACAGAAGGCTATTTTGAGGATTATAGAACTGAATCTTATCTTGGTCGTCTGCGTTACAACTATGATGAGAAGTACTTCTTTGACTTCTCTCTTCGTCGTGATGGTTCTTCTAAGTTCCATAAAGATAAGCGTTGGGGTAACTTCTTCTCTGCTGGTGTAAACTGGAACATTAAGAAAGAAAACTTCATGAAGGATGTGAAGTGGGTTGATGCTTTACGCGCCCGTGTTTCATACGGTGAGGTTGGTAACGATGCAGCTGTTAACTATTATGGTTATCAGGCACTTTATTACATTACTAAGAATGGTGGTAACCCTGCTTTGGTACGTCAGAAGCTATCAGCTCTCGACTTGAAGTGGGAGACAACTCAGACACTTGACTTTGGTATTGAGGGTACGCTCTTTGATCGTTTGAACTTCAGCTTGGGTTATTTTGACAAGCGTTCTAAGGACTTGCTCTTCGAGGTTCGTTTCCCATTGTCAGCAGGTTCTTTCTTCGATGATGATGCTATTCAGAATCTTACACAGTATCAGAATATCGGTACTATCTCTAACCGTGGCTTCGAAATCATGTTAGGTGGTGATGTTGTACGTTCTAAGGATTGGACATGGAACCTCTCTTTTGACGCTACCACATTGAAGAACAAGGTACTCAAGTTGCCTAAGGGTAAAGATATCTTGCATGGTCAGCAGAACTATTCTGAGGGGCACTCTGCTTATGAGTGGTACACCTATCACTTCGTAGGTGTTGATCAGATGACTGGTAAATCTCTCTATGATCTTGATCCAAAGCAGGAAGCTACTGCTTCTGCTGCTGGTAAACTTGTAGAGATTAATGGAACAAAGTACACAACGTCTACTTCTCAGGCAATCCGTAAGTGGGCGGGTACAGCTCTCCCTTCTGTTTATGGCTCATTTGGTTCTAACCTTCGTTGGAAGAACTTGAGCTTGTCTATGTTGATGACTTATAGCCTTGGTGGTAAGACAATGGACGGTTCTTACAGAGCTTTGATGTCTACAGGTTCAGCTTCTTCTGCAGCTGCACTTCATAAGGATGCACTTAACTCTTGGAATGGTGTTCCTGCAGGTATGACAGCTACATCTCCTAATCGTATCGACCCTAATGGTACACCAATCCTTGACTTCAACGGAAGTGTTGATAACAATGCGGTTAGTGACCGTTGGTTGACAAGTTCTTCTTATTTCATCATGAAGAATATCATGCTCACTTATCGTTTACCAAAGGCATTGGTTACAAAGTGGGGTCTTGGTGGTATTGCTGTAAAGGCTGGTGTTGAGAACCTCTTCACACTTACTGGTCGTAAGGGTATAAACCCACAGTATAAATTTAATGGTGACAGTGACAATACTTATGTATCTGCACGTGTGTTTAACTTCGGTTTGACAGTGGATCTCTAATATTGTAGAATTTAAAAAGGGAATAATATGAAATATTCAATAAATAAATTCACCGCAGGGGCTTTAATTGCTGTAGCTGCAATGACAGCATCTTGCTCCAGTGATTATCTCAATGTATCACCAGCAGAGTCGGCTGAGCCTTCTGCAGCATATGCTAATACAAGCAATGCGCGTAACACCTTGAATGGTATTGCAAAGTCGATGACCGTACAACAAGCTTACTATGGTCAGGGATTTGCAGGCGAAAATGCGATAATGCGTCTCTATGAGAATCTTCCAAGTCAGAACTATAACTACAACCGTTATGCTTCTGGTTGGGCAACTATCCATAACCAAGATTATCACTATAGGTCTACAGTAAAGTATGATTCTTATGCGTGGGCATACTATTATCAGATTATTAACAATGCAAATGCACTCCTTGCAAACATTGATAATGCCGCTGGTAGTGATGCAGATAGGAAGTTTATCAAGGCTTCGGCATTGACTTTCCGTGCATATGCTTATGAGAAGTTAGTACATTACTATTGTTATCGTTGGCAGGATAGTAACAATGGTACCTCTACGGGATTGCCTTTGCGCCTTGACACTTCTACGGGTAATTTGAAGGCTTCTACGCTTGCTGAGACTTATGCTCAGATTTATAAGGATTGTCAGGATGCTATCACACTCTTCACTGAAAGTGGTGTGACACGTTCAACAGCAGAGTGCTGGATTCCTGATTTGAATACAGCTCACGCTGTTTACGCACGTGCTGCTTTGACTCGTCAGGACTATGCTACTGCTTTGGCACAGGCTAAATTAGCTGAGAATGGTCGTCCTTTGATGACAGGTGATACATACGCTGCTGGTTTCTATAAGCCAAATGATGAGTGGATTCTTGGTAGTTATGGCGATGCAAGTGAGCAGAACTGGTATTGGGCTTATGGTGTACAGGGTGCTTGTAATGGTTACTATGCAAGTAATCAGAGTACGGGTGCTGGTACGATCGGTCATGAGTTGATTACTCGTATTCCTAATAATGATGCTCGTAAGCAGCTTTTTATCACGGAAGATAAATTCCGCAGTATTAATATTACTGACAATTCACAGGTAAATCAGACCTATGGTATCTTAGGTCAGGGTAACAAGAGTGTTAAGGCACAGGCAGACTCTATCGTCAAGAAGCACCAGATATCTGGCCTCTCTGCAGCTTATGCTTCTGGTTATATCTATTTGGATGGTCAAATGAAGTTTTGGGTGACAGCACAGCCAGGTGTTAGTTATCTTCCTTACATCCGTTCAAGTGAGATGGTTCTTATCGAAGCTGAGGCTAATTACTTCTTGGGTAACACTGCTGATGCTCAGGCTGCATTGGTGAAACTGAATGCTACGACTGGTCGTAACGCAAGCTACACCTGTACAAAGACTGGTACTGATCTCTTTAATGAAATCAAGGATTACCGTGAGGTTGAACTTTGGGGTGAAGGCTTTGCGTGGAGTGATTACAAGCGTTGGAACATTCCTGTTGTTCGCCACTCATTTGCTGAAGGTGGTAATGCACACGCTGCTGTTGCAAAAACAATTGCTGTAGATTACGGAAACAAGTGGACTTGGGTAATTCCACAGAACGAGATCGATTATAATGATCTTGTGAGGAACGAATAGGTCTTATGTTATTATAAATGTAAAGGCAGAGAGAACAGGTTTCTTTCTGCCTTTCTTTGTTTTTAAATCAAATCGTTTATTAGCGCCTAAACATATTTTGTTTTATTACCGAGAAGACTGTTTGCCTCTCTAAAACTAAATTTCCTGTCATTCCTGTCATCCAAAGTACTTGTCTAACTCGTTTGTTTACAATGGAATTATGTGAAATGTTAAAAGTGACAGCAAATCAAAATAAAACTATTCTTGTACGTTACATAAATATATCACTCTTGGTAGGGAATCATTATATCTTGCTATGAGAAGAGTCTTTTGTTATAGAGGATAGTGTCAGTGGTTAGGTATGATTCGGCATAAAAAAGTGCTGTAGAGATTAATAAAAGTGTTGTTTCTGCGTTATATACCATATGTCTATTCATTGTAAGAATGAGATTCGATAAATTAAAGAAGCAGTTAGAACTCTTGATTCTATTGTCTGATGGACGCAATTATACGGTTGAAGAGCTGTGTGAGCGGATGAACTTGTCGCGTAGGAATTTCTATTACCTACTCGACTTCATCAAGCATGCAGGTTTTATCGTATTTAAGAATCAGGGCTATTATCATATTGATCGTCGCTCTCCTTTCTTCACACAGCTGTTACAGACGATTCAGTTTACAGATAAGGATGTGAAGACGATACATAGTGTACTGACAATGGCTGGTAATGATAGTGAGATGGTGAACCAGCTAAGGCAGAAGTTGGAAAGTTCTTATAACTTCTCTGTGTCTGCAGAGTCACCCATTCGTCGCCAAATGGAGAGTAACCTGAAACTGCTACGCAAGGCCATGGCAGAGAAGAAGACGGTTCGTTTAATTGGTTATTCAAGTCCACATAGTCACTCTGTTAAGGATCGTCTTGTGGAACCTTTCCTTTTATTGCATAATAATGAGGATGTACGCTGTCATGAATTGGTGTCAAAACAAAATAAGACATTTAAGATTTCTCGCATGACGAGTGTGGAGATACTGGATACATCGTGGTTACATGAAGACAAGCATAGGCAGGTGTTTACGGATATCTTTATGTTTAGTAGTGAGGAACGATATCGTGTGAAGTTACGTTTAGGACAGTTATCCCACAATCTCTTTAAGGAAGAATACCCACAAGGAGCGCATTATATTACTCCGAATGCGGATGGCTCGTGGCTTTTAGATATAGAAGTATGCGATTATCGTGGTTTAGGTCGTTTCGTTCTCGGACTCTTTAAAGATATAGAAATCATAGAGGGTGATGGTTTTAAGGCATATCTGAGAGCGGAAATAGAAAGTCTTATTGATTCGTCAAACCAACTATTGCAGAAGTAGGAAGTTCATTCTTTGTTCTATTATTCATTGCAAACTATTATTATTTATCATCAACCTTCCATTAATAGAAATATGTTCTCTTTTAGTTAGAGAAAGTGCGAGAGGCTTGGGAGGTTTAAAATTTCAGGAAAATGTTTACACGTAAGATTTTATTCGTTTTATTGTTTTTTATCACATTCAACGCTTATGCACAGCAAGAACGTTGGGTAGGTACATGGGCTTGTGCGCCACAGACAGTTGATAAGGGTTTTATGCCCTATAATAACCAAATGACGAATCGCTCCGTACGACAGGTAGTGAAGGTGAGTATCGGTGGCCCTGTTATTCGTTTGCAGTTGAGTAATGAACTGTCTTCTGAGCCTGTTGAGATTACCAGTGTTTATATTGCAAAGGCTGGAGAAGGGTCAGAGATACAGAAGAATTCAGCTAAGTATCTCCGTTTTAATAATAAACGTCGGGTAACGATACCTGCTGGTAAGGCTGCCTTTTCAGATGCGTTGAAATTCGATTTACAGCCATTGGAGCGTTTGTCAATTACGATTAACTATCTTAAAGCACCAAAAGAACCTACTGTTCACATGGGTTCGCGTACTACATCTTATATATTACGTGGTGTGACAAATGCTAATACTGATTTCTCAACAGCTTTCAAAGAGGACCATTGGTTTAATATTTCTGCTATTGATGTTCTTGATGCCTCTGCTTCCAGTGTGGCTATCCTTGGTAATAGTATTACCGATGGAAAGGGTTGTGTGACAAATGCACAAGACCGTTGGCCTGATTTTATGTCTGCCGTACTGAATGGAGAACATGAGTCGAAGAGTTCGAAAACTGGTGTATTGAATCTTGGTATTGGGGATAATCGTATCCTCTCTGTGGGTTTAGGACAGCCAGGAAAGGAGCGTTTCGATCGTGATATCTTGGGACAAAGAGGACTTCGTGCAGTAATCATCTTCGAGGCTATTAATGATATCGGTACGTCAACTAATCCAGAAGAAACTGCTCGCCAGTTGATAGAGGCCTATCAAGTGATGATTAAGAAGGCTCGCCAGCGTGGCTTGAAGGTCTATATGGGTACGATAACTCCTTTTGATGGCTGCAAAGGTTACTTTACAGAGGCACGTGATGCAGCACGTAAGACGGTAAACGAATGGATAAGAACAAACCATGAAATCGACGGTTTCATCGACTTTGATGCACTCATGCGTGATCCTTCATCACCCGACAGACTACGCAAAGACTGCCAGATTGGCGACTGGTTGCACCCTAACCCTAAAGGGTATAAGATGATGGGAGAATATGCTGCCGAGAGACTCGAAGAGATGAATGTACCAACTCCCTCCAATCAACGATCATTAATAGAAAGGAAGTAATTTCTTCCCCACCTATCGTCTACGATAATGTCTATCATTCTTATTGAAAGTGAAGTACCACTTTAGAATGATAGACATTCTCTGTTTATGGGAAAGCAATAACTCCAAATAAAGTTTCCTGCCATATCTGTTATCCATCAGAGCTATCTAAGTTGTTAATTTACAGTGGACTTACACGAAATGTTAAATATAACAGCAAAAGAAAATAAAACTATTTTTGTAATATTATGTACTATATTCTGATCATAATAGATGCTATCACTTCCTAATTTAGAAAAGTCTACTGCTTCGTATATTACAAGGTGAAAGCAGTATCTGATCATTATTACTCATCGTTAGTTGTATCGTCTTCTTCCCAATGTACCATGTCATAAGGATAATATGGATTATCCTTTAGGTCGGAATCATCTATCTGCAGTATTTTTGCTACGGCTGCGACCTCCCAAGCCCAGTAACCACGATAACTGCTTGTTTTCAAATGATTATTATACCAAGGGGCATCCTTATTCAAGTTATACCATTTCCCGATGTAATCTATCAAAGCTTTCTTCGCTGCTTGCGCATCAGACAACTGTGTTAATTTGAAAAGCCCTTTATACAATTTAGGGAAGGCAAGCTTGTTTGCATGCGTTTGTTTCTCATCTTCGTCCATTCGAGAGTTCAGCATAAACCAGAGTAAAAGGTCTGGAGTCCAATCAGCTGGCTTTGCCTGTTCGTCCATCCGCTGAACATAGGTAATCAACTGTTTAATGTTATTATCTGGAATATTTAACAATACGGCTAATGATACACGGTTTAGAATGTCATTATATATAGGGTTTTCTTTTTCAAATCCATGTAGAAAATAGCTTAATGAATCCATATAGATATCTTTTAGTTCTTTAATATCTGCATCCATTGAGTATTTTACAAAGATGACATCTATACAATTATCTGCAATAACACGATTTATAAATAAATTATTACAACCATTTGAAATAGTCAGTTTATCCTCATGAATCTCTGTCATTCTCTTTTCCAAGACTTTTTCAAAGTGCTTCCTATTCTTTATTTTATCCCTAATAGCTTTATCTTGCTTCTGTTTAGCATGGCTAAAGAAATAATCAAATATACCCATAACTTATTCTTTTATTAGGAAATACAACCCAATAACATTATTGCTGTATTGGTATTGACGAGGAACTCTTAGAGTCATGATATAATTCCTCTATGCTCTTCCAATCAGTAGGACAATCATCCCGAATTGTTTCAACAGCCTTTTGGATATATAATGTCTCTCCATTAATCCCGTCAATAAGATAAATGTCATTCCTATTATCTTTCCAATGAGCACAGACTATATAAATCGGCCGCTTAATATACGTTCGTTCTTCATAACGTCTTACACTAAACACTTCCTTCTTATCCATGAGATTAATACCATATTGGTGCAACATTTTTACTTTTAATGAATCTATACTAAACTTATAAGGCAAATCATAATCTACACATTTTACTTCATGTCCATGACCATCGAATTGATATCCTTTACCTACTGGCATTTGGTAAAGATATGCCCAATATGCCGTTATATTTCCCACTGTGTTATACAGATAGATATATTCGTATGGAGAGTCTCTATATGTATGAGACTCCCGAAAGCCAGCAAAGGAGTTTTTTTCGTATTCATCTCTTAATTCTATAAGCTCACCCAACTTTCCTTCTTTGCGTATACGATAAGCTGTAGGACTTTTTCTTGCTAACCTCTTATACTCCTCAATATCAAATCGCTTATATCTTAAAGAATCCTTGTCACTATTATTACCTAAATTATCTTGCCCAACACATGTTGTCGCAAACAATAATAACCATAGAATTACCGATAACTTACTCATCATTAAATATTCTTCTTTTTAATTATGATTCGTGATAAGCCACATACACACTTACATTATTGCGATTATAGATTTCTACTCTGCATGGGAATAATACCTATCTAAAGAATAAGAAAGGCTTACTCTGCAGTCAGCTCGAGGACTCTACTTGAACCCTCGTTGGCTGAGAGGACCATCAAACCTACCTTCATCAAATAGTCACCTGTGTACCTTTGTCCATTACAAGTTAATGATGAAGTTGTGTTAGGCGTAAGGCTGATTTATCCTCTGCTGCAAGTTCTATATCTACTTCAGAAAGTTCTTCTTGTGACTTTTCCATCTTCTTTTTCAATCTACTTTTAATCGATCTAATGGCTTGTGACGTACAACAGAAGGCGTCAGCTTTCTGCTCGTCGGTCATCCTGTTGTGTTCCATTATATAGTAGAATGTCTCCTTAGGAGTGAACGCATAGCGGGGATTATTGAGGATATAGGCAAGGTCGTAATCGAAGTTAGGCATAATAGCGTTGAGAGCCTGCTGTTCACGTTTACCCATCTGTGAGATATTTCCACCTTTTAGAATGGTATAGAGCGCGTCTATTCCCAACTTAGTTTGTTCGATGGAATCGGCTGTTTTTGAATCTCCGTTGTGTATAGGAGTTTTCTGTTTCAACTGTTCTAACTCATTGATTTTACTGTCAACTTCAGCCTTCATCTCATCTATCGTTGCATCTTTTCGTCGGAGCAACTGCTGAATATTCTGCTCTGTCATCTCTTGTTGTCTGCGATAGGTATGTAGCTGTTGGCGCATACGACGGCGGAACCATACTACGATACCAGATGTAAGGAGTATCAAGACGATAACAAGATAAGCTATATAGAGTTGAAGTTGCAAGGCTTTACGTTGTGCGATAGCCACTTCATAACGGTCTTGTATCTGTATAATCTCAATATCTTTCTCCGGTGAAACCGATAAAATTTGATGTTTTTCAATGCGTGTTCGCAGTTGATTAATACTCTTTTCTTGGTCTTTACGAATACGAGGCTTGAAGGATTCAGCCTTCTTTACGTACAACAGGGCAGAGTCACGTTGTCCGATTTGGTTGAAAACAGAGGCTTTACCGAGGTAAATATCCGTCAACCTGTGACTCTTCTTACTATCATTTGCATAGCGAGCAGTATGGTCGAAGTAGTCAAGTGCCAATTTATAAGCACCATTTTGGGCATTCAATAGAGCAATACGATAGTATGTAGCAAACTTCAAAGAGTCTTCCGTTACGTTGAAAAGGTGCTTTTCTGCCGATTTTAGCTGATACATCGCATTCCTTGTGTCATGTTTAGCCATGAAGAAAGCAGCACTATCGAGCCTCATCCGAGTGATTCCTTCGTCTGTTGCAGGATAGTTAGGCAGTTTTCTTTGGCTGCATGAAAGCAAAGTCAAAAGAGTAATCAGTAATAAAATCGGTCTTTTCTTCATATTTGCAAAGATACACATTCTACTGCGTATTGCCAAATTAGGATGGGAGGAAAGGGGACGAAAAGATATCTTAAAGCTTGGTAAAGTGCGAAAACGAGGGAACTTTTATAAGCTTTATTGTGTCAAAGAAGTGAAGTTGTTAGTCGTAAATTATTGATAGTCAAATGTTAACTTGTTTTACATGTGTTAACTCTAATGGGGCTATTGCATTGTATTATATTCTTCTTTACCTTTGCATCGACAATAAGTTCCAATATATGTCATCTGCATTTCATAAACCTGCGGCGACGTGATTGCGTTTAAGCGTTGGCGCAGGTTTTAAATTAAGAATGTTCGAAAGACTCTTCAAAGCAAAGAGTTTGTTTATAATAATCTCTCGAAAGGCTGCGTTTAGTAGCTGTAAAGGAGAATAAAACAAAAGGTTTATATGATGAAGCGAATTTTGTTAGCAATGTCACTTAGTATCTGTATGGCAGCAACTGTAAATGCTCAACAGGAAAAGATGTCGATGAAATCTTATGAAAATGAGGTTCGGAAAGATACAATCGATACCTTAGAAGTAAAAAACGAAAGGCATAAAATATTTGATTGTTGGTTTCCTCCAATGCCATCTTTCCCAGGTAATATCCAGCAATTCCTTCGTACTCACCTTGTATGGCCAGCCGGTCGTAAGAACAAGAATGTTGAAGGGCGGGTGGTTGTCAAGTTTTATATAGACCGCAACGGCAGCTGTTCTCAATTTAAGGTACTTCGTTCGTTGAATTCATCATTTGATGCTGAGGCATTAAGAGTGTTGAAGTTAATGCCAAAATGGAATATGAGTTCTATGGAAAGAGGTGGTGCTTGGTATGTCTTGCCAGTTTTTTTTAAGAAACAAAATGTTCAACAATAAGAGTATATGGTTATGATAAAGAAACTGTTTTTATTTCTATTTTTAAGTTTTGTAGTCGTTGGTAATATCGATGCACAGAAGCATAAAAGAACGATGAAACCGAAGAAAAAGGAGCAAACCGAGCAGCCTTGTTGTGCTGAACCATCCTTTGATCTTTGTTATGATACATTGAATGTGGACACCTTAGGGGCAAAGATGTTTGAAACCGCCGAGGGTTTGAAGCCTTCGTTCCCAGGTAATCTCTTCGAATTCATCGCATCACATCTTCAGTATCCTCCTGAATTGGCAGAAAGCTCAGTTTCGGGAAGAGTCGTAATAAAGTTCTTTGTGACCCCTTCTGGTCGTTGCTGTCTGTTCAGGGTTATGCGTTCTGTAGACCCATACCTCGACAGAGAGGCACTTCGCGTACTAAAACTTATGCCAGCGTGGGAGTGGGAAAGAAGACCGAAGCAGGGAGTTTGGCAGCTTGTGCCTGTCACTTTCAGATTATTATAAGCCTAAATTGCTCATGTTGTCATCACTTTTTGTAAGCCGTTTTTTTATTTATATAGCAAGGAAACGAACTTTTAAACGTATATAATTATTATGAATAAGTTTTTGATTATATTCTTTTTATCTTTGATGACTGTAGGTAGTATTTATGCTACGTACAGTAGCCAAATGAAATACCAACAGAAACATATGTGTAATACGAAGGCTATTACCTTGCCAGATAAGTCTAAAAAGGCTTGGCAAGATACCGTTTTTATTCTAAAAGAACTCCCATTCTTTCCTGGCGATTTTAATGAGTTTATCTTTTCTAACTTTCATTATCCCCCATCTTTAATGGAAAATTGTATACAGGGGAGGGTTGTCGTAAGGTTCTGTGTTAACCCAAAAGGAAAGTGTGATCATTTTTCTATTGTGCGTTCTGTAGACCCACTGATTGACAAGGAAGTTCTACGTGTTTTAAAGTTAATGCCAAAATGGAAATGGAGGGATCGATCGAAGAAATGTTTGTGGATGGTAAAAGCTGTAGAATTTCAGTTGAGATAAGAATGAATAATAGTTTAGTAGGTAGTCTTGTTGTTTGATATAGATAATTTTGTTAGGAGATAAAGCTATGTTGTAGGAGGTAATACCGATGAAATCGGCATAATTTATAATCTACTGTTAAGTGGGATTATGCTTTTAAGTAATACAGTGTACGTTTGGATAAAACAATACTTAATATTCTGTCGGTCTCTACCTTAAAATTCCAATGGCTTTTTGCACCCATCTTATTCTTTTATCGTACCTTTGCAGTAACAAAAATAATAATAGGTAATAAACGAAGATAATAACAAAAATAAAGGAATAATTATGGCAAAGAAAGCTTTATTGATGATCCTTGATGGATGGGGTAACGGTAAGCATGGTAAGGGTGATGTAATCTATAACACACCAACTCCATACTTAGATTATTTGAATGCAGTTAGTGCACACTCTGAGTTGCAGGCATCAGGTGAGGATGTAGGTCTGCCAGATGGTCAGATGGGTAACTCTGAGGTAGGTCACTTGAATATAGGTGCAGGTCGTATTGTTTATCAGGACCTCGTTAAGATTAACAAAGCTTGTCAGAGCGGTGACATCTTGAAGAACCAAGATATCATTAATGCATATAGCTATGCACAGAAGAACGGTAAGAAACTTCACTTGATGGGTCTGACCTCTACGGGTGGTGTTCACTCTTCACTTGATCACCTCTTCAAACTCATCGAGATTGGTAAGGAATATAACCTCAAGGATGTTTACGTTCATTGCTTTATGGACGGACGTGATACAGACCCAAAGAGTGGTGCTGGTTTCGTTGCAGAGATTCAGAAAGTTTGTGATGCAAATGATGCACATATCGCTTCAGTCGTTGGTCGTTTCTATGCAATGGACCGTGACAAGCGTTGGAATCGTGTGAAAGAAGCATACGACTTGCTCGTTGAGGGTAAGGGCGTACAGGCTACTGATATGGTTAAGGCGATTGAAGCAAGCTATGCAGAAGGTGTGACAGACGAGTTTATTAAGCCTATCACAAACTCTTCTGTGAATGGTAAGATTGAGGAGGGTGACGTAGTTATCTTCATTAACTTCCGTAACGACCGTGCTAAGGAGTTGACATCTGTGCTCACACAGCAGGACCTCCCAGAGGAAGGTATGCACACAATTAAGGATTTGCAGTTCTACTGTATGACTCCATACGATGCAAACTTCAAGAACGTGAATGTTCTCTTCCCTAAGGAGAACGTAATGGATACATTAGGTGAATACCTCAGCAAGCTCGGTAAGAAGCAGCTTCATACAGCCGAGACAGAGAAGTATGCACACGTAACCTTCTTCTTCAATGGTGGTCGTGAGCAGCCTTATGAGGGTGAAGACCGTATCTTGGTGCCTTCTCCAAAGGTAGCAACATATGACTTGCAGCCAGAGATGAGTGCCTTCGAGGTGAAGGATAAGCTTGTTGGTGCTATCAATACACAGGAGTATGACTTCATCGTAGTGAACTTTGCTAACGGTGATATGGTAGGTCATACAGGTGTTTATAATGCCATTGCAAAGGCTGTATGGGCAGTTGACCAGTGTGTTAAGGAGGTTGTTGAGGCTGCGAAGGCTAACGATTATGAGACAATCATCATCGCTGACCACGGTAATGCAGACAACGCAATCAATGAGGATGGCACTCCAAATACTGCTCACTCACTCAACCCAGTACCATTCATCTATGTTACAAACAACAATTCTGCAACAGTGAAGAATGGTCGTTTGGCTGACGTTGCACCTTCTATCCTTCATATTATGGGCTTAGAACAGCCTGCAGATATGACAGGTGAAAATCTTATTACAGATTAATCAAAGGTTAATTATATGAAATTAGGCAAATCCCAAAGGTCTTTTATGGCTTTTGGGATTTGTTTTTTATTACCTTTGCTGCCGTGAGCCGTATTTCGACTCTAATATTATATAGGTATTAGTATTTATTTTTAAGATTAAAGACAATGAAGAATCGTAAGTTAGTATTATCATTAGTAGCCCTTGCAGGACTCTCTTCTCTCAGCGCACAAGCACAGACCAACAATACAGAAAAGCCTCATGAGACAATCATGCAGCGTGTTGACACGTTGGCAAAAAAGGTTGGTGCTGATGTTAAACATGCAGAAGGTGTGGAGAAAGCTAAGTTAAACGCTGATGCACAGAAGGTAGGTGCTGCCGTTAAGAAGGCTGAAACTACTGAGAAAGCAAAGTTCAACGCAGACAAGCAGAGAGTTAAAGCAGACCTTGCTAAGGACAAGGAGAAGGTAAATAAGGTTTATCAGGATGATAAGGCAAAGTTCAATGCTGATGTAAAGAAGGCTGAGAACGGTCTTGCTAAAGATGAACAGAAAGTAAAGAATACTTATCGCAAGGATGAGGCAAAGGTAAAGCAGGGTGTTGCTAATGATAAGCAGAAAGTAAGAAACGCATATCGTAAGGACAAGGCAAAGGTTAAGGCTGGCGTAAAGAAGGTTAAGCAAGATCTTGCTAAGGACGGACAGAAAATCAAGAACACTTATAACAAGGACAAGGCAAAGGTTAAAGCGTTCTTTAAGAAGGAGAAATAATTTGCTTAAATAGAAACAATTATTTAATTGTAGATAAAAGAGTCGTGTTCTTTCACGGCTCTTTTTGTGTTCTTCTGTTAAATGCGTAGATCGTTAATAGAATGAGATAAATCCACATACAGGATATGATTACCCCCTCATTAGTTGAGCTTTGTAATTTATTTTCATGCGGTTCAAAACCAATACATGCTCTTTTAGCTTCTTAAAGACGCCCTTTAGGCTTGTAAAAGATGCCCTTTAAGCCTCTTACTAACGCCCTTTTGAAGTGCAATTAAGCACCTTTTACTTTACTACTTTATAACTAATTGATTTCCTGTTAATTACAAACTTGCTTTTTGTACGTGATTTTGCGTCCTTTATAGGTGTTTTATCCGAAATTATGTAATGATTTTTCAAACACTTGTCTGCAGATTTTCGAAGTCTTAAATGAAATGGTTTTCAATGAAAGAGGATGATAATAGGATAGTTACTTGACAGTCTTAGCTATGTTTTTGTTTAATGAGTAACTTCAGTTTTTCCTTTAAAGCAATACAAAAAGCGTCTACGCATTTAATGGAAGAACCTCTTTTTGTTTGTTGGTAAGGACAAAGAACGATTAAGACTATAGTTTACATAAATTCACTAAATAAGCAAGTAGGTTTTAATAAATCTAAAATTCACAAACAGAATGAATCTTTTTTGCAGTTGATACTTCTTTTTTCATTACCTTTGCGCCCATAAGGAATTATATCCTTTCCGAGTTTTAAAGATATTAATGTATAATTTTTAAACAGTAAAAGATTATGGATTTTAAGAAAATAGCATTATCATTTGTAGTAGCATTTAGCGTATGTTCACTTAGTGCACAGGCACAGAGCCAGTGTTCAAAGAAGTGTGATAAGGCTCCAAATGAGCAGGTAGAGAAGGGCAAGCAGTGCGATATGGCAGGTAAGGCTTGTGATGAGAAAGCTGAGAAGGCTTGTGACAAGAAGGCTGGTAGCTGCTGCAAGAAGCAGGAGAAGGCTTGCGATAAGTCTGCTAAGTCTTGCGACAAGGCAAAGAAGGACTGCAAGAAGGCACAGGCTGGTAGCTGCTGCAAGAAGCAGGCTCAGCCAAAGAAGAAGTAATAGTTTAGCTTTAAAAATAGGAAAGTCGTGTCGAAAGGCACGACTTTTTTGTTGTTATCAGAACTTTATCGTACTTTTGTAGTAACAAAACTGCATGTGATAAGATGCGATAAATTATAACTTTGCTTTATTCTTATCGTATTAGCAGATAACAATCATAGCTATGGGTGTAAAGATAGAACCATCGTGGGCACAGCAACTGAGTGGAGAGTTTGAGAAACCTTACTTCCAGCAGTTGGTTGAACAGGTGAAACAAGAGTATGCACAGTTCCCTTGTTATCCTCCAGGAAACTTGATATTCAATGCCTTTAATCTTTGTCCTTTTGACAAGGTGAGGGTTGTGATTATTGGGCAAGACCCTTATCATGAGCCTGGTCAGGCGATGGGATTAAGCTTCTCCGTGCCTGATGGAGTACAGCTTCCACCTTCATTGCAGAATATCTATAAGGAGATTGCGGCAGATTTGGGTACACCTATCCGTCAGTCAGGCGACTTAACACGTTGGGCAGAGCAGGGAGTTCTCCTGTTGAATGCAACACTTACCGTTCGTGCACATGTTGCCAATAGTCATCAACGGTTAGGGTGGGGAACCTTTACCGATGCAGCTATTAAGGCACTTAGTGATGGACGAGAGAACTTAGTCTTTATGCTTTGGGGCGGTTTCGCGCGTAGTAAGAAGGCACTGATTGACCAACAGCGACATTGTGTCATTGAGAGTGTACACCCTTCGCCACTCTCTGCTAATCGTGGAGGCTGGTTTGGGCAGCACCAGTTCTCACGTTGTAATGCCTATTTAACATCTTGTGGGGTGAAACCTATTGAGTGGTAGTTTTAATCAATAGCAATGGAATGGATTTTAGAAGAATCGTGGCGTGAAAAGCTGAAGGATAAACTGGATAAATCCTACTACAGGAAATTGGTGGAAAAGGTGCGAGAGGAGTATAAGAATAAGACTTGCTATCCGCCAGAAGATAAGATTTTCAATGCCTTAAATCTTTGTCCTTTTGATAAGGTAAAGGTTGTCATTATGGGGCAGGACCCTTATTTCAATCCTGGTCAGGCTATGGGGCTGAGTTTTTCCGTGCCTGAAGGCGTACAGCTTCCGCCTTCATTGAAGACTCTATATAGGGCACTTGGGATTAATCTCAATGGGATTAATCAGCCTTCGGGAGACCTTACATGCTGGGCTGAACAAGGTGTGTTGTTGTTGAATACGGTATTGACTGTGCGTGAGAAGCAAGCTAACAGTCATCGTAAATACAAGTGGCGGCTTTTTACGGATGCTGTTGTAAGCGCATTGAATGAAGAGCGTGAGCATATTGTCTTTATGTTATGGGGACGCATAGCGCAACGAAAGGAGCGTTTTATACGTACGGATAATGGCAGGCATATGGTACTAAAGGCAGTGCATCCTTCACCGGCTGTCCGCCGTAAAGGAGAATGGAATGGAAAAGAACATTTCACGTGCTGCAATAAGTATTTAGAAAAGCACAAAATTGCGCCTATTGACTGGATGATCGTGAGTGAAAAGTTGACGAGTGAATAAGTTTATGAGTTTTCGAGTTGCTTGCTTAAAAGAGTATAAGGTGTAATTACCATATAAGGCTTATAGGGCTAAGATAGTTTGATTGCCTAATTAAAGCTTTAAAATTATGTCAGGAGGGAATTATTTATGCGTAAAGAAATATTTATTTTCACGAAAAAAAATATTTCTTTTCATGATAATAAATATTTTTCTTCATGAAAATAAATTGGAAAGGAGTTCCGTTTTAGTGAGAAGATGCTGTTGAGCGAACGGCAAAACATAGTTGAAAATGAAATAATTTAGCGTTAAGAAAGATGGGTAATACGTATGATCATATATTTATGGTGGGTGATGTGCTTGTCTCACCAGATATAATCAATGTGAAGTTTTGCTGTGACCTTGATAAATGTCATGGTCAGTGCTGCATTGAGGGAGATGCTGGTGCACCTGTAACCTTGGACGAGACAATGGAGATTGAGAATGTCCTTGATACTGTTTGGGGTGATTTGTCAGCCTCTGGGCAGGCAGTCATAGATAAACAGGGTGTCGCTTACACTGATGAAGAAGGCGATTTGGTGACGAGTATCGTGGGTGGTAAGGACTGTGTCTTCACTTGTTATGAGAATGGTTGTTGTCTTTGTGCCTTGGAGCGTTCCTACCGTAATGGCAAGACAGGCTTCGTAAAACCTATTTCTTGTTCGTTATATCCAGTTCGAGTGAAAGACTTTGGGAATGGTACTTGTGGTATTAATTACCATCACTGGCGTATCTGTGCTGATGCAAGAAAAAAAGGAGAAGAACTGAATCTTCCCCTTTATAAGTTTTTGAAGGAACCCCTTACGCGTAGATTTGGTAAGGAGTGGTATGATGAATTGTGTGAGGTAGCTCTTCAGTTAACAAGTGAACAAGTTGACAAGTAGACAAGTTGAGGAGTTAACCAGTTGCTTGTCTAAAGGATAATTCTCTTTGATCTATATCGGTATTAACTTGTTTACTCGTTTACTTGTCTACTCGTTAACTTTTTCTAAACTGCGAAGGACTCATGCCCACATGTTCCTTGAAGTATTTACCCATAAAACTCTGATTGGCGAAGTTTAGCTCATCAGCAATCTGCTTAATACTCATCGTACTGTTTCTAAGCATTACGCGTAACTCACGTGTAACGTAGGAGTCTATCCAATCACTTGGTGTACGTCTGCTGACAGTACGCACGGTTTCAGAGAGATATTTAGATGTGATACACAGTTGTTGTGCATACCAACTGACACGTCTTTCCGTACGATAGTTCTTTTCCACAGTCTGAATGAAGTCGCGGAAGATAGCTTCAGCACGAGTCTGTCCTGCTTCTCCTACTTGTTGGAAGCGATAGATGATATCACTCATATCGATGATAAGTGCCTTTAGCATTGTCATAACTAACTCACGACGGAAGCGATGACCAGTATCAATAATCTTCTCCTTGATATGCTGAATGTCGTTTTCTAATGCCTTTGCCTGATTGTTATCAAGGTGGAAAACAGGATGCGTACGGGCAAAGAGGAAGAGAGCAGACAGTTCGTGAACTCCGCTTACAATGTTCTGAAAGAAGTCATAAGACATGATGAGGGCAATTCCCTTGCAATCACGTGAGAGCATATAGTCGGCAACTACCTGTTCTTCGCTAATGATAATGACGTCCCCAGCACCCACCTCGTGCATCTTTGTATCAACAGTATATTGTGCATGACCGCTGGTACAGAGGGCAAGAAAGAGAGACTTCATACGAGAAGGATTGGTAGGAAGTGGTACTTGCGTAATATCCTCGAAGAGAATAAGGTCGTTATCAATAAATTTACCTTCAGGATAGACAGCTTTTGCTTGTGCTACATTAACTTCGAGAAGCCTTATCTTTTTGTTCATTTTCCAATTGTTTTGAATTTGCAAATATACTCATTTATTTCTTCTTTCGAAAAGTTTATGTGGGAAAAGGAACAATATTCATAGTAATAAAAGCGATAATAAGCGATTATAGGTGATAATTAGGAGAAAATAAAAACTCCCTTTCTCGTTTTGTGAGAAAGGGAGTCTCTTTATGTTTTCAGCTTTAGAAACTGTGTAGAATCTACTTAGAGAAGCTTATGCATCAATGTTAGCATAGGTCGCATTCTTCTCGATGAACTCACGACGAGGCTCAACATCATCGCCCATCAGCATAGAGAAAATCTCATCTGCATCAGCAGCATTCTCGATAGTTACCTGCTTTAAGAGTCGAGTCTTTGGGTCCATAGTTGTCTCCCAAAGCTGTTCTGGGTTCATCTCACCAAGACCTTTGTATCGCTGTGTGTGGATAGCCTTTGCATCTTCAACACCATTAGCGTACTTATCGATGAAAGCCTGACGCTGTTGCTCGGTGTAGCAGTATTCGCTTACCTTCTTATAAGTACACTTGTAGAGTGGAGGTGTAGCGATATACAGATGTCCCTGCTCGATAACCTTTGGCATATAACGATAGAAGAGTGTCATAATCAGTGTGTCGATGTGAGAACCATCGACGTCGGCATCGGTCATAATGATAATCTTGTCATAGCGAAGTTTATCAGTATTTGCCTCAAAGTCGCCTTCTCCCTCAACGCCAAAGCGTACACCGATAGACTGAATGATATTCATAACAGACTCAGCCTCGAATACACGATGACGCTGAACCTTCTCTACATTCAGAATCTTACCACGGAGAGGGAGGATAGCCTGTGTATAACGGTCACGTCCCTGCTTAGCTGAACCACCCGCAGAATCACCCTCGACAAGGAAGATTTCGCAGTCTTTGGGGTCCTTGTTAGAACAGTCAGCCAACTTACCAGGCAAGCCACCACCGCTCATCACGTTCTTACGCTGTACGCTTTCGCGTGCCTTACGGGCTGCAACACGAGCAGTAGCAGCAAGAATAACCTTGTTACAAATCATCTTTGCCTCGTTAGGATGCTCCTCAAGGTAATCGGTCAATGCCTCACCAACAGCCTGCTGTACGGCACCAGAAACCTCACTGTTACCTAATTTGGTCTTTGTCTGACCCTCAAACTGTGGCTCTGCAACCTTGATAGAGATAACAGCTGTCAAGCCTTCGCGGAAGTCTTCACCAGTAATCTCAATCTTAGCTTTCTCCAACTGCTTGGAAATCTGTGGATCATTGTCAGCGTATGTCTTCAATGTACGAGTCAATGCAGCACGGAATCCCTGTAAGTGAGTACCACCCTCGATAGTGTTGATATTGTTAACGTATGAGTGGATGTTCTCTGTATAATCAGTGTTGTACATCACAGCCACCTCGATAGGAATGTTTTGCTTCTCAGTCTTGAGATAGATAACATCATCGAAGAGGTGCTGACGATGGCGGTCAACGTAACGAACAAACTCCTTCAAACCATCCTTAGCATGGAAGACCTCAGTACGTGTCTTGCCTGTTTCAGGGTCTGGACGAAGGTCAGAAAGCGTAATCTTGATACCAGCATTCAGATAAGCCAACTCGCGCATACGACGTGCTACGATAGCCCATTGGTAAACTGTAGTGGTGAAAATCTCTGGGTCTGGCCAGAACTGCTGACGTGTACCTGTCTTGTCAGTCTCACCAACAACCTTTACAGGATAGAGAGGCTTACCCTTCTCATACTCCTGCTGGTAGATTTTACCATCGCGGAATACCTGTGACTTCATGTGTGTAGAGAGTGCATTTACACAACTAACACCCACACCATGCAAACCACCGCTGACTTTATACGAACCCTTGTCGAACTTACCACCAGCGTGGAGCACGGTCATAACAACCTCAAGGGCGCTCTTGTGAAGTTTTTCGTGCATGTCAACAGGGATACCACGACCATCATCCTCAACGGTAATGGAGTTGTCCTCGTTGATTGTAACCTCAATGTTCTGACAGTAGCCAGCCATTGCTTCGTCGATAGAGTTATCGACGGTCTCGTTAATCAAGTGATGGAGTCCCTTCTCACTAATGTCACCAATGTACATAGCAGGACGCTTGCGTACTGCCTCCAAGCCTTCTAATACCTGGATGTTACTGGCGGAGTAATTATTCTCGTTTTCTGGATTTTCTGCCATTTTCTTTCGATTGTTCTTATAGTATGCAAAGATACACTTTTTCCTTTATATTTGAAAATAAAAACCTGCAAAAAACACAAAAGAAAGCATATCAAATTGCTGTTTTGTGCTGATAATTAGCTTTTATTCTTTTTAGTGGTAATATTTAATTTCCTTATAAATGAGGATTGTTCGGAAAACTCATTATCTGTACCTTTGCAACACAAAAACATTAACAAAAAGCCATCTTTATGTTAAATACCTTATTATTTGCATCCCTTGCTATCAGCGGGGTAGCTGGAGTGACTCCAGACTCAGTAGTGAACAAAGATGTATCACTTAACGAAGTAGTCGTTACTGACTTCAAGCAGAACAAGAGAAACCTAACTTCTATTGCAGTTTCAACCATTAACAGTCAGCAATTACTGAACCAACAAATTGTGAACTTGAAGGAATTAACGGCAGTAATGCCTAACTTTTACATGCCTGACTATGGTTCATATGCTAACACACCTATCTTTATTCGTGGTATCGGAGCAAAGACGAAGGGTTCTGCCGTGGGTTTCTATGTAGATGGTGTGCCTCATTTTGAGTCGTCAGCATTTAATATTGACCTTAGTGATATTGCTGCTGTAGATGTGTTTCGAGGTCCGCAAGGAACCTTATACGGCCGTAACACTATAGCAGGTGTTATCAATGTCTACACACATAACCCTCTTGATTATCAGAAGACGCGTATAAAAGTAGGCTATGGAATGTATAACGATGTTGTAGCACAGGCTTCTAACTATTCTAAGCTGACTGATAAACTTGGTTTGTCGAGTGCTATTTCTTATCATCATAATGATGGTATGTTCATCAATCAGTTCCTGAATGATAAGGCAGATAAGGTGAATGAGGTTGAAGGACGACTCGGACTTTACTGGCGACCAACCATGAATTGGCTTATTCATCTCAATAGTACGCTTACTCATAGTAAGCAGAATGGTTATCCATATGCACCATACGACCTGACGAAAGATACGTTATCACCTATTAGTTATAACCGCAATAGCACTTACAAACGTCTGATTTCAACAACAGGTCTTAATGCTCGATATGAGAATAGTCGTATTAGTTTCAATAGTCAGACATCTTATCAATTCATCAAATCACATCAGGGGATAGACCAAGATTTCACACCAAAGGATCTCTTCTATGCTGATAATAGCTATCATCAGAATATGCTTTCGCAAGAGCTAACCCTGAAATCGAATGATAAAGGTCGTTACCAGTGGATTATTGGTATGTTTGGTATGCTACTCCATTCTGACCCCTTTATAGAAACAAGCTATTATACAAAGGATTTTTCGACTCCAACTTCCTATAAAAACCCTACAGCAGGCTATGCAATCTATCACCAGAGTTCTTATAATATATGGAGGGGTTTATCGGCAACTGTTGGTTTACGCTTCGATTATGAGCATGCGAAGATAGACTACAATCAAGATAAGGTAACGTTAACAACAGGTGCTAATGCACATGTAAAGGACTTTGTTAGTAGTGCAAACTTCCGTCAGTTCACTCCTAAGTTTACGCTTCAATATCTTACAAACAGGGACAATCTCTACTATGCGAGTGTCACTCGTGGTTATAAGCCAGGCGGATTTAACACTATCTTTAAGACCGATGCAGAGCGTGCATACGACCCAGAATACAGCTGGAATTACGAAGTTGGGGGGCGATTGAAGTTCTTGAATGGACGACTGACAGCTGAAGCAGATCTTTTCTACATTGATTGGCGACACATGCAGACTACCTATACTGTTCCTGCTGTGGGTAATCTAATTGCGAATGCAGGACATACGGATAGTAAAGGATTCGAACTTTCATTTGCTTATCATCCAATAAAGAGCTTACAGTTTAGTATGAACTATGGTTACACCCACGCTCGTTACTTGGAATATAAGAAGAGTGCTACAGAAGATTTCTCGGGTAATAGACTTCCAATGGTGCCTAACCACACACTCTCAATAGATGGGACTTACACCGTTCTACAGGCAGGTTGGTTTGATAAGATTGTCGTTAATGCAGGCTTAACAGGGCTCGGTCGTATCTATTGGGCTGATGACAATGTCGTTCGCCAGAACTTCTATGCAACGCTTAATGCAAAGGTTAGTCTCACAAAAGGTATATTCACATGGGATTTATGGGGTAAGAATCTGACAGGAACTGACTATATAGCGTACAGTTTCAAGATGTCAACTGGTAACTATGCACAGAAGGGTAAGCCTCTTACCTTTGGTACTTCCCTCAGCATGGCATTCTAAGGAGAGGATAAAGGGTAGGATAAAAAAGGATGCTGCAGCTAATTCAGCTCACTTCTCCTAAAGTTCTTTCTCATGATATGTAACACGCTGCTCTACTTATATAATTCACTACATGTTCAACAGTATTTCATCAAAGAAACTAAGTTTTGGTACGTTCTTCTGTCTATATATTGCACAGATGGTACCGTCATCCTTTCTTATGACAGCTTTACAGGTTATCATGAGGGAAGGACAATATAGTCTTGCAACCATTGGGTTGCTAAACCTTGTCCGAGTTCCATGGACGATAAAGTTCCTATGGTCGCCTTTTGTTGACCGCCACTGTGTAACAGTGCGTGACTACAAACGTACGATTATCGCTACAGAGTTGATATATGCCGTTGCACTCTTAGCCACAGGACTGATTAATGTACATTCAGAAATCATGCTTGTAGTCATTCTTGCGTTTATCTCTATGCTTGCTTCGGCTACGCAAGACATTGCTACAGATGCGCTTGCCATCCTTTCTTTTAAGAAGCACGACCATAGTATGCTTAATAGTATGCAGTCTATGGGAGCTTTCGGAGGTGCTGTTATTGGTGGAGGAGTCTTGCTTATCTTACTGAAAAGCTATGGTTGGAATGTTGTAGTACCCTGCTTAGCCTTGTTTGTTTGTATGATGATTATTCCTTTAATGTTTAATCCTCATATCAAGATAGAGAATGAGAAACCAAGAGAACGAGCTAAGTGGACCGATATCTTTAGCTTCTTTGGACGTAAGGAAATATGGCCACAGATAGGTTTCTTGCTGCTGTATTATATGGGAATCATCGGTATTCTTTCCATGTTGCGTCCTTACCTCGTTGATAAGGGATACAATATGAAGGAGATAGGATTCCTTACTGGTATCGTTGGAACTGCTGCTTCCTTCGTTATGGCGTGGTTTTCTGGAGTGCTTATACGCCGAATCGGAATTTATAAGGCTCGTATTATCATTGCAGGAATTATTATTTTAGCACCTATCTACTTCCTTGCAATGACTTTTGCCGACTTTAACAAGACAGCATTTGTCATCGGAATCATTTATATCCAAGCTTGTTACGGATTGGCTACTGTGGTTCTTTACACTACAGCCATGCGATGCGTACGTCCTGGTAGAGAAGGGACTGACTTTACCATACAAATTGTTATTAGTCATGTAAGCGGTCTGCTCGTTGCGGTGTTGGCGGGAACGGTGGCGCATATCTTCGACTATCGTGGTCTTTATATAGCTGAAACAGTGGTGGCTATCGTCAGCCTCATCTATGTTCTATCAGCCTTTAAAAAGGAAGAATAAGCCATGGTTCCTTTACTGAAGCACATCGCTTTAAACCAGACCGGTCACATATTGTAGTCTAATGATCTATTCGAGTAAAAGCATAGTAAAGTAAGGTTTGGAAGCGTATAGTGCTTTCCTTATAAATGAGGATTGTTTATGTTAGGAGGTATTCGTACCTTTGTCATATAATTTATTTCGACGAATGAAGCAAGAACTGATTGATAAATACAATGTATCTGTACCTCGTTATACGAGTTATCCACCAGCTAACTTCTTCCGACCTTTTACTGGGGAAGAATTTTTGAAGGAGGTTGATTATAGTAATGAGGTGCGTGAGAAGAATCTTTCCTTTTATTTTCATATGCCTTTCTGTCGGCGCCTGTGTCATTATTGTGGCTGCAACTCTTACCCTATGGCAAAGGAAGAGCATGTCGAAGCCTATGTACAAGCATTGCATAAGGAGATAGATCTTGTAGCAAAGCATCTGGATAAAAGTAGACGTATATCGCAGATTCATTATGGCGGTGGTAGTCCAACGGCTATGCCTGTAAGCGTTCTTAAAGAATTGAATGAGCATCTGCTGTCACTCTTTTCTACGATAGAACAGCCTGAAATAGCCATAGAATGTCATCCTGGTTATCTAACAGCTGAGGACTGGCAAGGACTGTTGGATGCACGATTTAATCGTTTTAGTTTAGGTGTACAGGACTTCAATGAAGAGGTGTTGAGGCTTGTTAATCGTACGCCTTCTGAATTGCCAACAGAGGAAATAGTGGCAATTCTCCGTAACGCGGGTGTTAATATTAATATGGATTTCCTCTTTGGCTTACCACTTCAGACGTCGGATAGCTTTAAGAAGACGATAGAGCGTGCTGTAGCAATGCGCCCCGACCGTGTTACAACATTCAGTTATGGACACTGTCCATGGATATTTAAACGGCAGATGATACTTGAAAAGGCTGGTCTTCCTGATACGGAGGAGAAGGCTTTGATGTTCCAAAAGGCTAAAGATGTGCTGCATGAGGCAGGTTATCTTAGTGTTGGTTTGGACCATTTTGTACTTCCTAATGATGAACTATCTGAGGCTTTGCAATCTCATCGACTACATCGAAACTTCCAAGGTTATTGCACGCGTCGCACAACGGGGCAGGTGTATGCCTTCGGTGTGACGGGTATCAGTCAATTAGAGACTGCCTATGCACAGAATACAAAGTCGATAGACGAATATATAGCAGAAGTCTCTGCGGGTACGTTGCCTATCCGAAAGGGCTACCAATTAACGCCCAAAGAACGTATAGTACGTGAGGTAATTGAACGTTTGATGTGTAACTATCATCTTGATTGGACACATCTCGCGGAGGATCTTGCAGTTTCAGTAGCTGACGTGAAAGGGGCTATCAACTATGATGTTGAACGTCTGCAAGAGATGGAAAGAGATGGTATTCTTTGTTTGACAGAGAATACCTTGGAGATGACAGGGGAGGGGAATCCCTTTGTTCGTACTGTGGCTGCTGTGCTTGATCCGATGATGGTGGCTACGGATAAGAAGTTTTCAAAGCCGATATAAAAGTTTTACGATCCCTTTTCGTTGGGGAGAGATACTTTGGAAGGGGTATCTATATAGCATTAATATTATGGAAGAAAGAAAGATAGTTGTCGTTGGTGCAGGTCTTACTGGTCTTACTTGTGCTGCTTATCTACGTCGTAAAGGTCAAGATGTAGTGGTCTTGGAGGCTACCGACCGTATCGGTGGACTTATGCAGACGGAGGAGGTTGAGGGCTTTGTGATGGAACAAGGACCGAGTACGGGTACTATTAAACACCCTGAAGTGGCTGAACTCTTCGATATGTTAGGCGATGATTGTACGCTGGAAGTGGCACAGAGTTCTGCTAAATGTCGTTTGATATGGAAGGATGGACGCTTCCATTCCCTACCTTCTGGACTTTGGTCTGCTATCACAACTCCTCTCTTCACGCTGAAAGATAAGTTCCGCATCCTTGGTGAGCCATGGCGTAAGAAGGGAACAGACCCTAACGAGAGTGTGGGAAGCCTTGCTGAACGACGGTTGGGACGGTCTTTTGTTGATTATGCAGTCGATCCTTTCCTCTCTGGTGTGTATGCTGGTAACCCTTATCAACTACCAACTCGCCTTGCTTTGCCTAAACTCTACGACTTAGAACAGCGTTATGGAAGCTTCATTAAAGGGGCTATAGCACTTGCAAAACAACCAAAGACGGACAGGGAAAAGCGTGCAACGAAGGCCGTCTTCTCTACTCGTGGAGGTTTCCGTAGCTTTGTTTCTGCATTGGGGAGAGTGATAGGTGATGAGAGAATCCTAACGAATTGTAAAGACCTAAGTATAGCGCCGTTAGGAGATAAGTGGAAACTATCTTGGGGTAAGAATACGATAGTAGCTGAGCAGGTTGTTACAACTTGTCCTGCTTATGCCTTACCAAAGTTGTTGAGCTTCTTGCCTAAGGACCAACTTGACGATTTAAGCAATCTTTATTATGCTCCTGTGATTGAGATAGGAGTAGGAATGAAGAATACGGGGGATGTACATTGGAATGCCTTTGGCGGATTAGTACCGTCTAAAGAAAAACAGAATGTGTTGGGTATTCTTATGCCTTCCGCTTGTTTTCAGGGGCGTTCGCCTAAGGAAGGAGCTAATTATGCGTTCTTCATTGGTGGTGCTTGTCATCCTGAATATCTCAATAAGACGGATGAAGAACTGACAGAATTGGTTAATACGTCCCTTCATACGATGTTGGGATATCCCAAAGGTACCCGAGCCGATGTTATTCGTATTTATAGGCACAGTCATGCTATTCCACAATATATGCCCGAAACGGATGCTCGCCTTCGCACTATTGATGCCGTAGAACGTGCTTATCCAAGTTTACATATTATTGGTAATCTGAAAGATGGTATCGGTATGGGCGATAGAATCAAGCAAGCTGTGGATATGGCAGAGAAGATTAATTTAGCTTTATCGTAAATACAGCTGTCTTATACGTAATATTTTGTATTTTAATTTGCTGTCACTTTTAACACTTCTTTTACTCCTCTGTAAACGAATAAGTTAGGTGTTTACAATGGATGACAGCAGTGACAGCAAATTGAAAATTACCCCATTTGGTGAAGCACTGTCTATACATCAAACAAGTATATATAACATGCAAAAAGCCATAATCCCAATAGGATTACGGCTTTTATTGTTCTTTTCAGCTATGACTGAAAGTATTTTTTTATCCCAATGCAGCTACGTGCTTGCAGAGAGCAGACTTCAAATTAGCTGCCTTGTTCTGGTGGATAACGTTAGTCTTTGCCAACTTGTCCAACATCTTCTGTACAACAGGGTAGAGCTTAACAGCCTCTTCCTTATCCGTCATGCTACGCAACTTGCGTACAGCGTTACGCATAGTCTTTGCATAATATCTGTTGTGCAAGGTCTTAACCTTGTCCTGACGGATTCTCTTCAATGATGATTTGTGATTTGCCATCTTTGTTTTCTTCTTTTATTTTACTTGTAGTCCCTAGCAGAGTCGAACTGCTCTTTAGAGAATGAAAATCTCTCGTCCTAACCGATAGACGAAGGGACCATAGCTGATTTTGCGGGTGCAAAGGTAGCCCATTTATTTTAATCAACCAAACTTTTTGCTAATAAATTTTCGTAAGAGGCTGTATTTTTGTATTTTTGCATTGTTTTTTATATGATTTTGAAGTCAAAGGCAATTGTTTTGCGTTCTCTGAAGTTTGGTGACTCATCACTAATAATTGATATGTTTACCGAGTTAGAGGGGCGTATTTCTTTTATAACGCGCATTCCTAAGACGGCAAAAGGGAAGATTAAGAAGCAGTATTTTCAACCACTGACCTTACTCGACCTTGAATTTGATTACCGTCCGCGAACTTCTTTGCAGCGTATAAAGGAAGTGCGTATCCTTCGTCCTTACGGCTCTATACCCTTTGATCCTGTGAAGTCGGCTATACTTCTTTTTCTTTCTGAATTCCTTTATTATGTCACGCGTGGTGAGCAACAGAACGCCCACCTCTATAATTATATATGTGCGAGTATGGAATGGTTGGATGAGGCTGAACATGATTATGCCAACTTCCACCTTGTCTTTATGATGCGTTTGAGTCGTTTCATAGGTTTCTTCCCTAATCTCGATGCCTATCAGGCGGGTGCTTGTTTTGATCTTCGCAATGCAACCTTCACTGCAAGTGCACCTCTTCATTCTGATTATTTACTCCCTTCAGATGCAGCAGGTATTAATCAGTTGATTCGTATGGACTACGAGAATATGCACCTTTTTCGTCTTTCTCGTCACGACCGTAATCGTATTTCTGATATAGTATTGCATTACTATCGAATCCATGTGCCTGATATGCCTGAGCTAAAAAGTTTTCAGGTAATGCGCGAACTGTTTAGTTAATGCGCTTTACGATAGTAATAGTAAATAGTTGTCAGAAGTTTACTTTTGTGTTTTTTCGTAAAAACAAATTCCTCTTATCATAGAAATAAAATGCGATACCCTTTTTATATGGTTCGTTTTTTTATTACTTTTGTGGTCTCGAAGCATGAAAATTCAAACTTTGTCTATATATAAAATAAGTCTATGAAGTTAACAGAACAGCGTAGTAGTATGCTTCATGGTGTACTGCTGATTACTTTGTTTGCCTGTGCAGCGTTCTATATCGGTGATATGGGATGGGTGAAAGCACTTTCGTTGAGTCCGATGGTTGTTGGTATTATCTTGGGTATGCTTTACGCCAACAGTCTTCGCAATAATCTTCCAGACACTTGGGTGCCCGGTATTGCCTTCTGCGGAAAACGTGTTTTGCGCTTTGGAATTATCCTTTATGGTTTTCGTTTGACCTTTCAAGACGTGGTGGCAGTGGGTTTCCCTGCTATCATCGTGGATGCAATTATCGTATGTGGAACGATTCTCTTGGGTGTTTTGGTAGGTAGACTTTTGAAGATGGATCGCAGTATAGCTCTTTTGACAGCTTGTGGAAGTGGTATCTGTGGAGCTGCAGCGGTGTTAGGTGTCGACGGAGCTATTCGTCCGAAGCCTTATAAGACAGCTGTAGCGGTAGCGACGGTGGTAATCTATGGTACACTTTCAATGTTCCTTTATCCTATTCTTTATCGTGCAGGTGTCTTTGATTTATCACCCGATGCAATGGGAATCTTTGCAGGTTCGACGATTCATGAGGTGGGTCATGTCGTCGGTGCAGGTAATGCCATGGGTGCTGCAGTGAGCAATTCAGCGATTATCGTCAAGATGATTCGTGTGATGATGTTGGTACCATTGTTGTTGGTTATAGCCTTCTTTGTGGCAAAGAATGTTGCTGGACGAGGTGAAGAAGCAGGCAGTAGTAGCAAGATAAACATCCCTTGGTTTGCTATCCTCTTCCTTGTGGTCATCGGTTTTAACTCATTGAACTTACTTCCAAAAGAACTTGTCGACTTTATCAATACCCTCGATACCTTCCTTCTCACCATGGCTATGTCTGCACTTGGTGCTGAAACGAGTATTGATAAGTTTAAGAAAGCAGGCTTTAAGCCTTTCCTCCTGGCTGCAATTCTATGGTGCTGGCTAATTGGTGGAGGTTATTGCTTGGCAAAGTATTTGGTGCCTATGCTTTAGTTTATGGTGAGAAGTGTTAGATGTTGAGGACCTGTTTTAGTTTAGTATATTTGAATACGCTTATTCTTTATAAGTAACAAGCTTTTGTGTTGTACAGAAGGAAATAAGAAAACGGCTACTTTTTTAATGGGGTAGTCGTTTTCTTATATGTATAGTTACAAGTTAAATATTTAACAAAATGTACTTACTTTAGATATTCAATTTCAACATTTCTATCATACATATGTAGCACACATTTTTCAACTTGTTCATTTTTGAAGAAGATAGTCAGTCCATAGTTTTGCCCATCGAAGTCAATCCAACCAAATGGGGACATAGCTTGAAGAGGGTAGCCTCTCAATACAATTTTGTTGTCAGACTGGCTAATTACTCTCATTGGTTTTGGAGCCATCTGCACGTTGTTTTGCCAAACTGGGTGCATGCCGTCCAAGTTGTAGATAGTAACGATATATCCATCACCGCTAACAATTTTATAACCGCTACATCCACTTATATTTGGCTCAACTTTCACAGCACGTTTGGCACCGCCATGGGGACCAGAAACATGAATGCCATCTTGGTATCTTATATGATCGGAAGATTCAAATAAAAAATTCAAATCCATAAGAATTGGTTTATATCTTTGCTAATAATTTTAACTGACCTGTATGTAGAATTCCAAACAATCTCTCCATAAAATCATCAAGTTCAGGAGTATGATCAATGAACATTTCTGTAGCCAGCCAAATAGTTTCATCATCAAAGAAAAAAGCTTTAATACACTTTATTTCTTTGTTAAGTTCATTACAAACCTCCAAGGCATGTTGTTTTTCAGAAGGGTTATTTAGAGTATAAACACCTGGCATAAGAATCTGAAGGTAACTGTTATCCCCAGTATTGTTGCCAATAATGAAATTACCACCCTGATGTTTAAAAGTAATTCCAAATGGTTCAACACTAAATCGATAGCCATTGTTTTGTAACCACTCTTTGAAAATTTCCATATAGATATTCTCCCTGCCTATCCAGTTCCTCTCGGCTTTAATTTGTTTAGATTTATGAGAAGCGTGGAACTGACTAAGTCCACGTCTAAGTCGGAGGTCGTAGGAAAAACCTTATCCAGAGAATGGAGATAGCAGTCCCACGCCTATGCGTGAGAACCACTATGCTGTCTCTCTGGATTAAGTCTTGAATTTCCTACGTTCCCGACTTGGAGATGAGCATAACGCTTCTTGTTCTTAAAAAGTATTGTGTTCTGAAAGAACACCTTGCAAAAATAGTAAGAAGTTCTTAAATCTACAAATGTATTGTCTGTTTTTTTAAAAGTACTTTAGAATCTTATGTAACATGATTACAACAAGAGAAAATCTATTTGGTGTCTCTGAGAGCACAGGTTTTACTTAGTAGTTTGGTGTTGATGAAGTGCGCATACGAGGGAACATGTTTTTATTTAGGTGTTCATTTTGGATTGATTAATATTTAGGACTATGTGAGGAGCGTATTTGTGGCGAGTCTACATTATGATCCATAGATATAACATTGTAAATAAGGCAGAATGAAGGAACTATTTAGTAAGGTGAAGTTGGGTAAGTTGCGTTATTTCCTTTCGTTGCTATTGATAATGGGATGTTATGTTATCTATCAGAGATTTCTGGTGGTGTCATATTATGATATTGGACTCTTTATTGTTGTTACGGTTGTGGCAGTCCTATATGATAAGTTGATAGCATCGAAGGGCTTTGATGCTATAGTCAATAACGCATGTATTTGTTGGGTAGTAGTTGGGCTCTCTCTGGTATTAAGGTCGTATTATCTGCCAGAAAAGATTTATATGGTACCATTAAATGGCTTTTCAACTCTTAGAGTAGATCATATTTATTTTAGCTTTAAGGGGAGATCTTTTAAGCGTTCTTTCTCACTTTCAGACTATGCCCTTTCTGATAGTTGTAATCAATATAATGTGGAACTGTATCTAAAAGAGCCACTCCCAACAGTCTATTATATTTCAGGAATGAGCCTTTGTAAGAAAGAAAATACTACAAAATAGGAGAATACTTACCATCTCCTACGAGTGTGCGAAGCCTTAGCACATTATGTTCGGACGCCTAACACATGTGGTGCGGAGGCTTAATAAGAACGCATATAAGGGTAAAGTGACTAATAGAAAGGCTGGTATGTGTCAAATGAATATACTATTTGATAATCTTAATGTTTGAAACAATTCATTAAAAATGACCATTCCTGCACTCGTTTTTGAGTAAAGAAATGGTCTTTTCTTTGCTTTTAGGGAAAAGATTCTTATCGTTTGAAAGTTGTCAAGTTGTTGATTTTTAATTTTGACATATCCTCTATCTGCTTATGAGGAAGAGAGAGTTTACTTTATACTTTCGGATTAGAGCCTTTACGTTATTGAAATGAGACTACCATCTTTTTGGAACATAAACTTTATTACCACGGCTATTCATATAGTATTGACCACCGCGAGGTCCAGACTGAATTATTTGACCTGCACCATAATTATAAGCATTAGGGCTATAATCTCGTGCTCTTGTCCCATAACTTCCTGTATAAGGGTTATAATTCCCTTTTGTTGAAAAGTTATCATAATTAGTACTGTTGCTATTAGTCTTATAATGACCACTAACATAGGTCCCATTACTTTGTGTATACCCCTGCTGATATCTTACAGAACTGTTAGTCGTTCCGTATGTAGTATTACTATACGTTTTAGAATGGTTAGTTGTTCCATAGCCATAACCATAGCCATTTTGTGCATGTGCACCAGCCAAAAATGATACTGTCATTAAGACTGTAAGAATTACTTTCTTCATTTTCTTTGTTTTAAAAATTAATTGTGAGATAAGTTGATGCTTAATGTTATTTTGGATTTTATAATTTAATTCTTATTTTAAGATTATAATGATGAGACTGTTTTATACATATGGCAAAATTATAAAATATATATTAAATAAAATAATTTTGGTTTACTTTTTTGTTATTATTAGTGAAAAAGTTGTATTGAATTCTAATAGTATCTTGTTAGTTAATTAAGCACATCTTAGGGAATCTATTTGTTGGTATAGGTTTTTGTTTCAAGCTTAGTCTTTCTAAAAAAGGCTGAACTTCTTTCGGAGTTCAGCCTTTTTTATTTTTGATATAACTATTATACGAAGCTAATAACGCCTTCAACAGCGCTTTCGTTGCTTTCGTTTTCTTCATTATCTTGCTCAGGATTACTGATGCGCTTAATGTCCTTAATCATCTGTTTAGTACGCTTATAGGTTGGTGTGTTCTCTACAGCAAGGATAACATCCTCGTTGTCGAGTTCATCCGCAGTAAAGCGATAGATGTGTGGACGATGCTTGTATTGTGAGCTGTTGTTGTCCTTATAGAAACGATCACGACGGTCACGACGCTCTGCAGCCTTCTCCTCTTCCTCTGCCTGGCGTGCTGCATCTTCCTGTGTCTGCTTCTTGATATGACTACCCATACCGTCAACATCCTCAATACCGAAGCCCGTTGCAAGGATAGTAACCTTAACCTTCTTGTCGAGTTCAGGGTCAATAGCAAGTCCCCATTTCAACTCGAAGTCTGCGCTGAAGTGGTTCATGAACTCTGTCACATCGCCCATTTCCTCCATTGTCAAACCAGGGTTGTCCTTGTCGTCGGTGTTGAAGTTGATTGAGAGCAGAATCTTCTTAGACTTATAGACATCGTTATCGTTGAGCAGTGGTGAGTTGAGTGCATCCTCAATTGCCTGCTTCACACGACCTTCACCCTCACCATAACCGGTAGACATGATAGCTACACCGCCATCTTTGAGGACTGTCTTAACATCGTTGAAGTCGAGGTTCATAATACCATGAACGGTGATAATCTCTGCAATACTCTTAGCAGCAACGCTCAGGGTGTCGTCAGCCTTGCGGAAACCATTGAGCAAACTCAGTTCAGGATAAATCTCGCGGAGACGTTCATTGTTGATAACGAGTAGCGCATCGACGTGCTTTGCCATCTCTTCAACGCCATCCAACGCCTGATCTATCTTCTTAGCTCCCTCGAAACGGAATGGAATTGTAACGATACCCACGGTGAGAATGCCCAATTCCTTGCTGACACGTGCGATGACTGGTGCTGCACCAGTACCCGTACCACCACCCATACCAGCGGTGATAAATGCCATCTTCGTACCATCGTTGAGCATCTGCTTGATATCCTCGCTGGTCTCTTCTGCAGCCTGACGTGCACGTTCAGGACGGTTTCCAGCACCTAATCCTTCCTTACCCAATTGCAGATGAACAGGAACAGGAGAGTCGTTGAGTGCCTGCGCATCCGTGTTACAGAGTACGAAGGTCACATCGTGGATACCTTCTCTGTACATGTGGTTTACGGCGTTACCACCACCACCACCGACACCAATGACCTTGATGATGCTATCAGCTACATCGCCGTCACCGAAGTCTAATATATCCATTTTATTATTGTTGTCTGCCATAACAGTATGTTGTCTATGTTTATTTCCTATGTTCTTTTTCTGTTTGAGCTGTTGGATTATTCTTCATCCTCACTCATAATGGTTTTTCCGAACTCTTTCACCTTACGTGAGAATTTGTTCCAGAAACTATTGCGACGCTTCTCCTCTTCGAGTTCGCGCTCTCTTGCTTCCTCTTCCTCACGCAGCTTGCGCTCTTCCTCTTCACGTTTGCGACGCTCAGCTTCAGCCTTCTTCTTCTCTTCAGGTGTTGGAACAATACCTTGTCCCTGTCTTGTTGTAGATGATGGCGTATAAGGTTGCTGCTGTTGGTCAATAGGAGTTGCTACAGCAATGTCTTCGTTGTTGAAGAGATTGCTCTGTGCAGGGTTGTATTCTGGTCCAGCACAGTTCATTTCTCCCTTGATAAGCAAACCGAGAATTGTGTTCATATCACCATTCTTAGCTGTGATATCAGCATTGCTTGAAGCGATGGTATGTGTGACGAAGTTTGCTTTGCGAATCTTGTCGATATGTGTGGTATTACGAATACAGCGTTCAATGTTCTTCAAGTTCATACCGCCACCAGTGAGAATGATACCGCCAAGGAGTTTGTCGGCATAGTCAGATGGTACCTGGCACCATACATTCTCAACGATTTCGCCAATACGTGCCTCAACGATTTCAATGAACTTACGGCTCTCTACGGTACGTTCTGAGTCGATAGAGTATTTTAATGTATTGTCGATATCGTTATTTTCAGTGAAAGCAGAACCATACTTAAGCTTCATCGCCTCAGCATCCTTTTCTTCCATCTGTAGGCTGGCAATGTCCTTTGTAATATTGTTACCACCCAATGGAATAACAGCCAAGTGACGGAGAATGTTCTTGTAGTATACAGAAACTGTTGTTGTGTCAGCACCGAAGTCAACCAATACACAACCTCCACGTTTCTCAGCCTCGCTCAATACGGCATCAGCCAAGGCCAAAGGTGCAAGGTACATCTCGGCAATAGAGATGCCAGACTTCTCAAAGCAGTTGTTGAGGTTATCATAGAAAGCCTTGCGCCAAAGGATATTAAGGAAGTTACCCTCAAGGCGGGTGGCTTTGATACCTACCGGGTCGAGAACAAACTGGTTGTCAACCTTATACTCCTGTGTGGCAGCATCGAGAATCTCCTGGTCAGGATAAGTCATATTGCGGTTGGCATCCATTAACTCATTAATCATATCTGAGGTAATGATGGTATCAGTAGGCAGATCCTTTACGATAACGTTGCGAACGCTTCGTATAGACTGTCCTCCCACGCCTACATAGACCTGAGAAATCTCATACTTCAGTTGTTTTCTTAGTTTGTTGATGATGCCAGTGAGGCACTGTCCGGTCTTGTCGATGTTGTAAACGACACCCTTGCGAATACACTGTGTAGCGTCTTCCTTTACAACAGCAAGCACGGAGATACTGCCGTCAAGATTCTTTTTGCCAGCGATTCCCGTAATCTTTGATGAGCCTAATTCAATGGCTACTATGAACTCTGCCATATTCGTTAAGTATTATGTTCCTTATTTTATATTCTCTAAAATGATATTTTTTATTCCGTAAGTCCTGCTGAGGTATCTTCTTGCCGTTTCACTTCCTTACGGGCTTTATCTCTTTCCTCCTCTTCTGTACGTTGTACGTCTTCTACTTGTTCAGACTGAGCCTTCTTAAGCAATGCATCCTCTTCTTCTTTCTCGGCTTTCTCATCACGTTTCTTACAGATGATTTGGTTGTCGAATTCTATGTCGATGTAAGAGTATTTGTTCCAACCAGCCTGTGAAAGACCATATCGATAGAACTTCTCTAAGCGTGACAACTTCTTTTTAACGAAGATATTTATATCATGCTTACGCTTCCATGGACCATTGTTTTTAGGCAAGTAACCCATGAAGATGATATGATTACCGACACGTGGTACTAACTCGATGCCTCTGTCTGGTAAGACATTAATCTGCTCTATTTGATTCAGCCATAGTGGTTCAGCACTGATAGCCTTGGCAAGAGGAGCAATATAAAGGCGTGCAAAGTTATTATCTATATTGCCAGTTGCAATGATCAAGTCGCTGGTGTACTTAGAGTTTGGGAGTATTCCCCCATTATCATCAAGATAGTAATCAGCTCCATTGCTACTCTTAATGCGGATAATCGGCATACGTTGAGTAATATAGATGTTGACGTGTCCATCTTTTGTTTTGTAGCATTGGGCTGTATTGATGAATGGCCCCACTTTTAATGCCTCCTCAATGTTGCGCGGATTGATGTCAGTTATCTTCTTATTGAGGGGATAGAGGTGTACCTTCTCTAATATTTGTTTGATTTCTGTTGCGGTAAGAAAGCCAGCATTGTTAGAGTCAGATATGTTGATATTCACTTTGGTACATAGCTGTTTGCTCTCATCAGGCTTGTTCCATGAGGTAACTGCCATGATGAGATAAATAGCCAGTACAATGTCCAGCGCAGTGATAATTATCTTTTTCCACTTAATGTGCATATCTTCTCTCTTTTGTTTTAAGAGTTTTTGCTTTCTTTCTTCTTATTTCTCGTTGAGTATCTTTGCAATCTCTGGGACATAATTGTCGAGATTACCGGCACCCAATACAACCAAAACGTCAAAGTCTCTTGACTTTACAAAGTCGAGAACATCGTCCTTTTTAATCATCTGTTTCTTAACATTAGGACTGAGGTTGTCATATATGAGTTCGCTTGTTACACCTGGGATCAGTTCTTCGCGAGCAGGATAAATCTCTGTCAATACCACTTCATCGAAATGACTAAGTGCCTCTGCAAACTCCTTATAGAAGTCACGTGTTCGAGTGTAGAGGTGTGGCTGGAAGATTGCAGTAACCTTCTTGTCAGCATAGAGTTCCTTAAGACTCTTTGCACTCTGCAGAATCTCCTTTGGATGATGCGCATAGTCTGAGAGGAAGACGTGGCGGTTATCCTTTATCTTGAAGTCGAAACGACGATCAACACCACCATATGTCTTCATTCCATTGCGCAATTCTTCTGCCGTACAGCCATTAAGTTGAGCCATAGCCATTGCAGAGATACCGTTTTCAATGTTGATAGGTATGGGTTGTCCAAGCTCAATATCCTTTATATTTTCAATAGGAGAAACGAAGTCAAAGGTGATGGTTCCGTTTGCAATTCGTATGTTCTCAGCGTGGAAGTCGCCTTCGTCACGGCTGTATTCATAGATTCTAACACCTTCTTGTACGTTTGGTTTCATCTCTAATCCTTTGTGGATAATGAGTGCACCTCCCTTTTGAATGAGTTCTGTATAGTGTCGGAAACTCTCAAGGTAAGCCTCTTTTGTACCATAAATATCCAAGTGGTCAGGGTCTGTTGAGGTGATAACGCTCATCCAAGGATGCAACCAATGGAAAGAACGGTCGAACTCGTCTGCCTCAATCACAACAAAGTCACTATGGTCAGAGAGGATATAATTAGTGCCATAGTTCTTGGAAATACCACCAAGGAAGGCATTACAATCCAAATGACTTTGGTGCATAAGGTGTGCACACATACTGGAAGTCGTTGTCTTTCCATGTGTTCCAGCAAAGCAAAGACCCTTATGTGTTCGGGTGAGTGTGCCGAGAACCTGTGCACGTTTCTGAATCTCAAAGCCATTCTCACGGAAGTAAACCAGTTCAGCATGCTTAGAAGGGATGGCAGGTGTGTAGATTACCAACGTTGATGCTGGTTCTTTGCACGCTGCAGGGATGAGTTGAACATTCTCCTCATAATGAATGTCCATTCCTTCTTTCTCCAAAGTGTGGGTAAGTTCAGATGGAGTTTTATCGTAACCCGCTACTTTCAATCCTTTATGAAGGAAATAACGAGCAATAGCACTCATGCCGATGCCACCTGCACCTACGAAGTAAACTGATTTAATATCTTTGAGTTCCATGTGTTATATATTCTTTTTCTTTCTTTTGTTTGGGGATAGGACAATGTTCTACGATGGTTTCTTTAAACCCTATCTATTGGAAGATAGCTTTATCCCTTAATGAGTTTGATAACCTCGTCAGCAATAATCTCTGCGGAGTTCTTCAGCCCCATCTTCTTAACATTCTTGCTAAGACATGCCAACTTCTCATCATTCGTGATGGTATCGAGTGCAAGTTTTATCAAAGTGTCAGGTGCATCAACGTCCTTTACGCAGAGTGCAGCATCTTTATTGACCAATGCCATCGCATTCTTTGTCTGATGATCTTCTGCCACGTTTGGACTTGGTACCAAGATAACAGGCTTTCCGATAAGCTGGAATTCACTGATAGAACTTGCGCCAGCACGACTGATAACAAGGTCAGCAGCTTTATATGCAGCACCCATATCACTGATAAAGTCCATTATCTTTAGGTTCGGAAGTTCCTTACCCTTCATCGAATCCAATATCTGTTGATGATAGAACTTACCCGTTTGCCATATGAATTGAACGTCTGATTGCTTGATGAGATCAAGGTGCTCAATGACTGAGCGATTAATGGTTCTTGCTCCAAGGCTACCACCAACGAGAAGAATCGTCTTCTTGTTAGGGTCAAGGCCGAAGCTCTCACGTGACTCTTCAACAGAGAGTGGGGTAGAGAGAACGTTCTGACGAACAGGGTTACCCGTCATGATAATCTTATCAGCAGGGAAGAAACGGTCCATACCTTCGTAAGCAACACAAATCTTCTTCACACGCTTAGACAATAGTTTGTTGGTCACACCAGCATAAGAATTCTGCTCTTGGATAAGACATGGGATGCCCATCTTTGCACACTCATAGAGCGTTGCACCACTGGCATAACCACCAACACCCACAGCAACCTGTGGCTTAAAGTCTTTTATTATCTGGCGAGCCATGCGAAGACTCTTCCAAAGTTTGCAAAGTACTTCAATGTTCTTTAGCTTATTAGCACGGTCGAAACCTTTGATAGGTAGGCCTTTTATCTCATAACCAGCAGCAGGAACACGTTGCATCTCCATACGTCCATCAGCACCCACAAAGAGAATCTTTGCCTCTGGGTGTTTTGCCTTAATAGCATTAGCAATAGATACTGCAGGGAAAATATGTCCTCCCGTGCCGCCACCGCTGATGATAATTCTTAATTCTTCGTCCATTTGCATCTTCTTTATAACCTACAAAGGTAATCATTTTTTTTATCTTCTTTCAACTTTCACATTCTTTTTAGTCTTCTCTACAGATTAGACTATTGCATGTGAAACTTTCTCAGAAGGTTTCTTTTCTTCTTTCTTTTTCTTTGCCGAACGGCTTACACTGAGTATTACGCCTATGTAGACGCAATTAATGATAGTTGAAGTACCACCCTTACTGATAAGAGGAAGTGGCTGTCCTGTTACTGGCGCCAATCCTACAGCTACTAACATATTGAATAACGCCTGTGTAACCAGGAGGAAGGCGATACCCATAGCGAGAAAAGCAGGGAAAGAATTTTCACACCGGTTGGCTATAATTCCAGTTCTGAACAGAAGGATAATATATAAGAGTGCCACAAAGATGGCTCCTTCGATACCTCCTTCTTCAATGATAATCGCATAGATAAAGTCGGAGAAGGCTTGCGAAAGAAAGTCTCTTTCATTAGAGTTTCCTGGTCCTTTACCGACGACATCTGATGAAGCGATGGCTATGTTAGCATGTGCCACCTGCGCATCTTTATCTAAGTCGTAATCTTTTGGTGCAACATATTCGTTACTAAAGAATTTCTTGACACGTGCCTTCCATGTGTCAGCGCGGTGGAGAATTTTACCAATGAATCCGGGTGATTCCTCTTGCTGTGCAGCTACCGTCTGTTCTGTAAGGTTTTGTTTGGCAGATAATTCGTCCTCAGCTTTCTTGTCATCACCCACAAGCATCACCATAGATAGGACGAAAACTCCAAGTAAGACGATGAAACCGATCAAACGACCTAACTGATTAAAAGGAACTCTTCCCACAAACATCATCAATACTACGGTCAAACCAATGAGCATAGCTGTGGAAAGATTCTCACCAAGAATCAGGAGAATAATACCACCAGATAGCCACATGATATATTTAAAGGCTTTTCGGTCTGCTCCATGTTCGGTTTGCATTGCACTAAGTATCTGTGCAATGGCTAATACCAATGCACCCTTGCCTAATTCGGAAGGTTGGAATTGTATACCTGCAAAACTAATCCATCGGCTTGCTCCATTCGTACTTTGTCCTGCTACGAGCACCCATATAAGCATTAGTATGGACATGCCCAGTACAATCGGTGTGATAAGTTTGAAGTAACGACATTTAATATTTAATACAACCACCATCAAAGCAATGCCAACAACAAGGATGCTGCAATGGTAGATGATAGGGCTCCAGTAGTTACCTCCTGTGTACGACAGTGAACTTGAGGCTGAATATACCTCAATGATACTGATGATACATAGGAAGAAGAAGACCATCCAAATAACCTTGTCTCCTTTGAATATGTTACTGAGAGATTTATTCTTCATTATTTTTGTTCCTTATGGGATTTATTAGCCCAATTAGTCTTATTGCCCTAATTTAGTCTTATTAGCCCAATTAGCCAGATAAGTCTTTTCCTACAATGCTCTTACATAGCTCTTGAACTGCTCGCCACGGTCTTCCATATTCTTAAAAAGATCGAAGCTTGCACAGCATGGGCTTAGGAGAACTGTGTCACCAGGCTTTGCTAACTCTGCACAAGCTGCAACACAATCCTTCATGGAATGGGTGTCGCGGATAGGAAGACCGAGGTCGTCGAAGTTGTCATGTAGCTTCTTATTGTCAGCGCCAAGGTATACAATGCCAGCACACTTCTGCTTAACTAAGTCCTTAATGCTGTTATAGTCATTTCCCTTATCCTTGCCACCAATAATCAAGATTGTTGGTGTGCGCATACTTTCGAGTGCATACCAGCAAGCGTCAACATTGGTAGCCTTAGAGTCGTTGATGTATTGTACGCCAGCAACCTTACATACCTTTTCCAATCTATGTTCAACGCCAGGGAAGTCGCTCAGACTCTTGCGGATGTTTTCTTTCTTGATACCGCTAATGTCTGAGGCAATACCTGCTGCCAAAGAGTTGTAGATGTTGTGACGTCCAGTAAGTGAAAGGTCTTCCTGTTCCATGTTGAATGGCTCAGGCTGCTCTATCGTATACTGTCCTTCTTCAATGTAACCGATACTGCCCTTCTCCTTTAATTCAGAGAAAGGATAGCATACAGCATGTACATCAAACTTCTCAAGTTCCTTCTTGATAACAGGGTCATCGTTCCAATAGATAAAGCTATCCTCCTTGGTTTGATTCTGAATGATACGCATCTTAGCGTCTGCGTAGTTCTCAAACTTGTAGTCATAGCGGTCCAAGTGGTCAGGGGTGATATTGAGGAGGATGGCAATATTGGCACGAAAGTCATACATATTGTCCAACTGGAAGCTACTCAACTCAATGATATAATACTCATGTGGGTCTTCTGCCACCTGCAGTGCAAGACTGTTACCAATGTTACCAGCCAAACCAGCGTCGTAACCAGCATCTTTGAAGATATGATAGATGAGGCTCGTTGTTGTGGTCTTTCCATTACTTCCAGTAATACATATCATCTTAGAGTTGGTATATCGACCAGCAAATTCTATTTCACTAATGATATGTGTACCCTGTGCGATAAGTTTCTGAACAATAGGAGCTTCTTTAGGAATACCAGGACTCTTGATGATTTCATCAGCATTGAGAATCTTCTCTTCTGTGTGTTGTCCCTCTTCCCATTCTATACCACGGTCATCAAGCATCTTCTTATACTTGTCCTTAATGGCTGACATGTCAGAAACAAAGACATCGAAGCCTTCTTTCTTTGCCAATACGGCTGCGCCGGCACCACTTTCACCGGCACCAAGTATTACTATTCTTTTCATATATCTTTCCTTTCCTTACTCTTGCTTATGTAATGTTTTTGTTTACTGGCTGCTTACCTCTCTTCGAGTAAACGGTTACTCGACTCTTGGGTAGTGGTCAGCTGTGTGGTGTTTCTTATGAACACCAATGGTGCGAACGCCCCGCACATATCGTGCTAAGGCTTCGCACGCCTCGTGTTTATCTTATCTTCAGTGTGATGATAGTCATTGCAGCGAGGATGATAGTCACGATGATGAAGCGTAGTGTAATCTTACTCTCATGCACTGCACTATGTGGTTTCTTCAAGAGATACTTACACTCTGGATCGAGTTGGCTATCTTGTGTACGGAAGTTGTCATGTATTGGTGTACGCTTAAAGATACGCTGTTTAACACCTTTACGCTTTCCTAACTTGTAGTACCAAACCTGTACGATGACACTTAAGCTCTCAACAAAGAAGACACCACAGAGAATCGGAAGCATCAACTCCTTGTGAATGATGATAGCACCTACTGCAATGATTCCTCCGATGGTAAGACTTCCCGTGTCACCCATGAACACTTGTGCAGGATAAGCATTGTACCAGAGGAAGCCTATCAATGCTCCAATGAATGCCATGAAGAACACAACTAATTCTTCCGAGCCTGGAATGTACATGATGTTGAGGTAGGCTGCGTATTGTATATGGCTACTTACGTAGGCTAATATACCCAATACGACACCTATGATGGCGGAGTTTCCTGCGCACATACCATCCATTCCGTCGTTAAGGTTTGCACCGTTAGAAACGGCAGTGACGACAAAGATAGTCATAAGCACGAAGAGAATCCAGCCACCTGCAGTCTTGTACTTGCCTAAGAAACCTACAATCTCTGAGTAATCAAGATTATGTAGCTTGACAAATGGAATGGTCGTCTTCAATGTCTTTTCAGCTTTTGTTTCATGTTTGATGACGACTTCTTTACCATTTTGATTTGCAACCTCAAGGTTCATGTTAGCTTTGACGTCAGGAGAAGCCCAAAGTGTTAAGCCAACGATGAGTCCGATGGTTACTTGTCCGATAATTTTATATTTACCCTTCAGTCCTTCCTTGTCGTGCTTGAATATCTTAATGAAGTCATCCATACCACCGAGGAAACCCAACCAAATGGTTGTGACAATCATCAAGAGCAGATAGATATTACGTAATCTACCTAACAAGACGACAGGAATCAAGAGTGCAACGATGATGATAATACCACCCATTGATGGTACACCAATCTTTTTGACACCAAATGGGTCAATCTGTGCATCTCGTTGTACCTCTGTAATCTGCTTCTTCTTGAGGTATTTAATGAAGCGTTCTCCAAACCATGCAGAGATAATCAGTGCTAATATCATTGCCAAGATAGAACGGAAACTGATGTAGCCCCAAAGGTGGGAACCACTGATACCGAACTGGTCAAGCCAACGGAAGATATAGTATAACATTTTATTTCTCTTTTATGTTGTTCTTACGATAGACGATAGGGTCTCTATTTTAGAATTACTTGATACCGAAGATTTCACGGATAACCTCGTGGTCATCGAAATGATGCTTTACACCATTAATCTCTTGGTAGTTCTCATGTCCCTTACCTGCAACAAGAATAACGTCGCCTTTCTGTGCCATCATGGCTGCAGTGCGAATTGCTTCCTTACGATCAGTAATCGTGAGAACCTTCTTGCGCTGTGTAGTGTCAAGTCCTGCAAGCATATCATCAATAATAGCCTGTGGCTCTTCGTCGCGTGGATTGTCACTTGTAAGGATGACAGTGTCACTTTGTTTAACAGCCTCTTGAGCCATTAATGGACGCTTTCCCTTGTCACGATGTCCACCTGCACCGCAGACAGTAATGACATGTCCGCCCTTACCATCAAGTACATCGTGAATAGCACTGAGGACATTCTCCAATGCGTCTGGTGTATGGGCATAGTCAACAACAGCTGTGTAGCCTTCTGGTGATTGGATAGGTTCTAATCGTCCGTTAACACTCTTGAGTGTGCTCATTGCTATTAGGACGTCTTCTGGCTTCTTACCTAACATGATGGCAGCACCATATACTGCAAGCAGATTGCTCACATTAAACTTACCAATGAACTGTACGCCAACCTCTTTGCCGTCAACTTCAAGGTACATACCTTCAAAGTGGCATTCAAGAATCTTTGCACGGAAGTCTGCCATTCGTTTGATAGAATAGGTCTTGACTGTTGCTTTTGTGTTCTGAACCATAATCATTCCGTTCTTGTCATCGGCATTGGTAATGGCAAAAGCGGTCTTAGGCAGTCCGTCGAAGAACATCTTCTTGGCATTGCGATAGTTCTCGAAAGTCTTATGGTAGTCGAGGTGGTCACGTGTAAGGTTGGTGAAGATGCCTCCTACAAACTCTAAACCACCTATGCGATGCTGATGGATAGCATGGCTGGAACACTCCATGAACGCATATTCGCAGCCTGCCTCAACCATCTTCGCAAGTAGACAGTTAAGTTCTATTGGGTCTGGAGTAGTGTGACTTGCAGGAACTTCCTCATCATTAATATAGTTACATACGGTAGAGAGTAAGCCTACCTTATGACCGAACTCACGGAACATTCTATATAATAAGGTGGCAATGGTTGTCTTACCGTTCGTTCCAGTTACACCAACCAACTTTAGTTTGCGTGATGGTTCTCCATAGAACATTGTGGCAACCTTTCCTGCTTCTTCTTCAGTTGATGCTACCTGAACGTATGTTACCTTTTCATTCAGTTCCTCAGGCATATCTTCAAGTAGGATTGCTACGGCTCCTAACTCAATAGCTTTGCTAATGAATTTATGTCCGTCTACCTGTGTTCCTTTCATTGCGATGAACAAGTGACCGTTCTCTATCTTACGACTATCAATGTTCACTCCTTTAATCTCAACGTCAATATTGCCTTGGCCGGCAATAACCTTAACGTTTTTGAGTAATTCGCTTAACTTCATATCTTTGTTCTTTTCTTATTCTTTATGATTGTAATCGAAGTGTTCTGCCTTTGTGAAGTGAATGTTTATCCCATTCTTAATTCACATTTCATGCCCTTCTTAACATTCTCGCCTGGTGCAACGCTTTGTTTAATAACACGACCTCTACCAGTAAGTATTACTTTAATACCATGTTTCTCCATCAAGTAAACAGCGTCGCGAGCACCCATGCCATGGACGTCAGGGACTATGTTGGCTTTAGGAGTTTGCTCCTTTTGGAAGGTCAATGACTTTCCTTTTATGGTGGTTGTTCCCCATATAGGATTACCAAATGGGTAAGCACCGTTCCAACCATTCGTTATTTGGAAGCCGAGAGAATTCAGCACATAGTCTGTTGCAAGCAGGTTGCCTGTCTTTGCAGTAGGGATTGTTACAGATGAAGCATCGTGTGCATCAGTAACATTCAGCTTCAGACTTTGTGCCATAATGCCTTCCGCAATGTGGTGGAATACAACACCACTCATGCCACCTCCGGATGCTGGAAGGCCTGTCTTCTGTATGCAGACAATACAACTGTAACGTGGTTTGTCGGCAGGGAAGAAGCCTGCAAAGCTGAGGAGATAGTTTGTTCCACCAGTCTTATAACCCAAGGCTCCCTTTGACATCTGGGCAGTACCAGTCTTACCTGCAACGAGGAATTTGTCAGAGCCAGCCTTCTTACCCAAGCCTTCAGAAACAACTTCTGTCAGAATGCGTGTAATATTCTTGATGGTACTTTCCTTTGCAATACGCTCTTTTAATACCTTTGGCGGATTGTTATAGATGACTTCGCCATTTTTTACAATCTGTTTTACAAATCGTGGCTGCATTAGCTTACCACCATTGGCAATCGCATTGTAGAAGGTAAGAGTCGATATTGGTGGTATCTGTGTCTCGTAACCAATACTCATCCATGGCAAAGCAGTGGCACTCCAGTTGTCATACTGACCACGACTATTCTTATGTGGCATGCGGATTCGTGCTGGTGAATAGCCTACAATAGGGACATGGAAATCGGTTGCAAGACCTAAGTCGTAGATACCTTGGACGAATTTCTCTGGGTTCTTGTGGTAGTGCATGTCAATGATACGACTGACACCGATGTTTGAACTGTATTTCAAAGTCCATGGCAACGTCAGTGTTCCATATCCTCCACGTGTCCAGTTATGGTCCTTCATGTCTCGTCCGTACATATTCCACACACCCGGTCCAGTCTGAACGGTGTACATAGTATCAACGAGTCCATCGTCAAGGATGGTCATAATAGAGGCTGTCTTAAAGACAGAACCAGGCTCAAGCAAGTCACTTACGGCGTGATTCTTAACCTCTCTATATTCGCCATCACTACATTTATCTAAGTTGACAATAGCCTTCACGTCACCAGTTGCGACTTCCATCACAATAGCAACACCTACATTACCATTTACGTTAGGGTCTTTCAGCTCATCCAACAAGGCACGCTCTGCTAAGTCTTGCATGCTGACGTCAATGGTAGTTATGATGTCGGCACCATCAATTGGTGGTGTATCCGTGATATCAAGGAACTTGTTACGAACCTTACGACGGTGGATGATACCATTTGTACCACGCAGAATAGAGTCGTATGAAAGCTCTAATCCACAGCGAGCAGTATCCTTTGCGCCGAACATATCACCTATCGTACGTTGAGCGAGTGAGCCAAACGGGCGACGACGTGCGTTAAACTCATCCCAGTGGAATCCACTCTTATATTTAGAAAGGTGGAAAATAGGGAGGCTCTGTATCTCTTTAAATGTGTTATAGTCTATGCGCTCGTTCCATATTGCCCAATGCTTACTCTCCTTGTGGTAGCCTTCCATGAGGTACTTCTTGAAGTAGGCTGCTGATTTCTCAGGGAAGATGTTATTCAATCCCTTGCTGATATAGTTGATGCTATCGACGAACGCTGTGTCGTTTCCTGCTGCTTTGAGTGCGTTGAAGTCCATGTAAACCTTAAATTCAGGTAATGAACTTGCCATAAGTTGCCCATTACAGCTTAGGATATTACCTCTTGTAGGCTTTACAGTGACGCTGTCTTTCTTTTGAGAAGCAGCAACTTCCAGCCAGTAGGTTCTACCTGCAGTCATGGTGTAGATAGTCTTACCAATAACAGCTACAGCTACAAGCGACATGATGATCGCTATAACGCTGTAGCGGGGCATTACTTTGCTATTATCAAACTTACTCATATCCTATTTCTCGGGTACATCTATAATATAAGGTGGACGGTCAGACATTTTCAGTACACTGTCCTTTCTTGTTTTCAATATCTCAAGTATATGGCTCTCACGTGTCTTCTCTGTGAGTTGACTACTACTTGAAAGCGCACGATACTTAGCGTCCTCTAACTCTTTTTGCAACTTATCAATCTCAATGAGGTACTTCTGTACACTGTATCGATTTGATATGTAGACGATAGTGAAAATCACAGCGGTGATAATCAACCAGATGTTATTACGTAGGAGTCGTGTAGAGAGGATGTCACCTCCAAGAATCTTTCTTAGTGTGAAGTTTGATGATTGTGGTTGCTCATCTTCGCGTGCTTGCTCCTCAATGGCTGCTTTAATCTTTTCTACTTCAACCTCTTCTTCTATTCTTTTTTCTTCCTCCTCCATTAGTGGTGTTGCTACCTCGTTATTCGCAGTAGCTTCTTGTTGATCTTCTATAGTCTCAGCCTTAACGAGTGGCTCTGTGACGTTTATGCTCTCTTCAGTGAAAGCAGTCTGATCTTCTGTGAGAGGATGCTCCGTCAGCGTTGGATTCTTCTTGTCGTTCTCGTCATTCATTTGCTTTCTTTTCTGCTATTCTTAGTTTTGCACTTCGGCTTCGTGGGTTGCGTTCTTGTTCGTCGTTACTTGCAGTGATAACTTTGTTATTGACTAATCGGAATGGCGTTTCTATTCGTCCGAAGAAGTCTTGTTTCACTTTACCCTCTATGTTTCCTGACTTCATAATGTTCTTTACCATTCTATCCTCTAAGGAGTGGTAGGTAATAACCGATAGTCTACCGCCAGGGCGAAGTAGTTCAGTTGCTGCCATAAGCATTTCCTTCAAGGCATCCATCTCGTGGTTTACTTCGATACGAAGGGCTTGAAACATTTTTGCCATGTCTTTCTTTTCGCGTGCCCGCTGAAAGAAAGGTTCGATGGTTGTCAGTAAGTCGTTCGTTGTTTTATATGTTTTCTGTCCTCTTGCCTTAACAATGGCTGAGGCGATGCGGCGCGACTGCTTCAGTTCTCCGTAGAGGTAGAGTATGTCTGCCAATTGTTCTTCATCGTAGTCGTTGAGAATGTCGGCAGCTGTTATTCCTGCTCGTTTGTTCATTCTCATGTCGAGTGGAGCTTCGAAGCGGAAAGAGAACCCACGTGTCTCATCATCAAAGTGATGGCTGCTAACACCAAGGTCGGCAAGTAGTCCGTCTATGTATTCTACGCCATAATACCGCATCCAGTTCTTTAGGTATCTGAAGTTGGAGCGAACAAAGGTGAAGCGGTCTACCTGTTCCTCGCTTAAGCCCATGTTGTCAATATTCTGCTCGGCGTCAGCATCTTGGTCGAAGCTGTAAAGATGACTGCCCTCTGCTAAGCGAGAAAGAATCTCTTGGCTATGACCTCCACCTCCGAAAGTTACATCCACGTAGACTCCGTTGGCATGTAGGTTCAATCCTTCAATGCTTTCGTTGAGGAGTACTGGGATATGATAACATTCTGCAGTCTTAATCATGCTGTTGATTCTTTTGTGGTTGACTAATCATTGTCTTGTGAAGGGGTTTCAAGCGAGATGGCTCCTTCCATGCCCATGGTTTCTTCCATTGCCTTGCTGAATTCTTCAGCCGACATGAATGGCTCGTTATTTTCACCGTTCGCCCAGATTTCAATGCAATCGTCCATTCCTGTAAACCTAATCTGTTGGTCGATATTCGCCATTTTTAGATATCGTTTTGGGATGAGGAAACGACCGTTTCCGTCCAATGTAATCATCTCAACATCTGTGACATACTGGCGATAAATCATCTGGTCGCGACGGCTCCAGCGACTCAAACGCTTGCGGAGTGTGTCCATTCGTTCGTTCCATACAGACTCGGGATAGAGAACTAAGCATGGCTCGAAGATATCTTTGCGCAATACCAGCGATTCCTCGCCTGATGCGTTGAGCACCTTGCGGAAGACTGCAGGCAGGAAGGCTCTTCCTTTTGCGTCTGTTTTTGCTTCGATATTGCCTAAGAATCTCATGTTTATTTTTTATAAAGCTGTATTTGGCTTCAAAGTTACACATTTTTCCCCACATATCCCCACTATGCTCCACAATATTTTGTTAACGACCTCTATTTTTAGAATATTAACACTTTAGCCGACGTTTCTGTCCTCTTGTCAATTGCGCTTCGTAGTGTACTTGATTTTTGCTATGTGTTAAGAGTGTTGAGTGAGTTGTGTGGTGTTATGAAATATATTTACAATTATGAGGGTTTAAAATGCTAATTTAGATTTAAAAAGTATTGTTCTGGACCCATTCGTAAGTGTCAGATAATCAAAAGGTTGTAAAATTGGTTTTCAAAAAGTGCTTAATCGGACTTCAAAAGGGCGTTAGTTAGGGTCTTAAAGGGCATCTTTCGCAAGTCAAAAGAGCCTTAATTGAACCGCTATTAAGCCTTGATTAAAGTTGATGTTGTGAAATATTATTACAAAAGATGGCTTTTAGTACGAGTTTTGTAGTTCCCTTTTTTGCTTTTATTTCCTTCTTTTTGAGTTGCCTTTCTTTCTGTCTTTTTGGCGTATCAAAGTAGGTTTTAGGACTCATTATGTGAAGTGGAGGATGCAAAAATAGTGGGGTAAAATGGGGCAACTGGTTTTAAATGAAAGTAATCAGCGCTGTTGTTGACATGATTTTTTTCTGTTTAAACATATATTTTTTGCAAAAAACGCAAGCTATTCCAAATGGTTTCGTTATTTTTGCATTTTGTTAGGAGAGAATTGAGTACATGGGTGCAGAAATAGAGAAGACGATAGACATAGACAAGATTCTAAGAGATAAGATGGGGGCGAAGGCTAAATTCGTTCCTTCTTTTGCTGTCAATTGGTTAAAAAGAATCCTTCATGAAGATGAGGTTAATCAGTTTCTATGGGATAGTCGTGGTTTGTCAGGGACAGAATGGCTCACGGAGTGTGTTCGATATCTTGACATGACGCTGCAAATCGAAGGTTTAGAGAATCTTCCAGATAAGGATGATGGTAAACTTTATACCTTTGTGTCAAATCATCCCCTTGGTGGACAGGATGGTGTAGCATTGGGATCGATTATTGGTAAGCACTATGATGGCAGATTTCGCTATCTGGTTAATGACTTATTACTCAATCTTCCGGGCTTAAAACCAGTAAGTATTGGCATCAACAAAACAGGAAAACAGAGTCGTGATTTCCCTCGCATGGTTGAGGCTGGCTTTAAAAGTGATAATCATATCTTGATGTTCCCTGCTGGACTGAATAGTCGTAAGATTAATGGGAAGATTCATGACTTAGAGTGGAAGAAGACATTTATCGCCAAGAGTGTGGAGTATCAGCGTGATGTAGTTCCCATCTTCTTTGGCGGACGTAATTCTGATCGATTCTATCGTATTGCACGTTTCAGTGATAAATACGTTAAGAAGGTGAATATAGCGATGCTGTTCCTTGTCGATGAGATGTACAGAAACGTTGGTAAAACGTTCCGTGTTGTAATAGGGAAGCCAATCCCTTGGCAGACGTTTGATAAGAGTCGCACATCGATGGAATGGGCTCAATATGTTGAAGACATGGTTTATGAGCTCTGAGATTTAGCCTTATTAAATGACAGAGTAAGGGGTTCAATCACGCGATTAGATTTAGAGAAAGAAAAAGATAGATAGAGAATATGGAAGAAGAAATCATCCAACCCATTAGCAAGGAGCTACTCAAGAGCGAGTTGACTCCTGAACGGATGCTTCGTTCGACGAACAAAAGTCACAATGAAATTTATGTTGTGACGGCTAAGACTGCGCCAAACGTGATGAAGGAGATTGGACGTCTGCGCGAAATAGCTTTTCGTTCGGCTGGGGGTGGTACGGGCAAATCGATGGATGTCGATGTGTTCGACACGATGGAGAATTGTTGTAGACAGTTGATTGTTTGGAATCCTGAAGCGGAAGAGATTATCGGTGGATATCGTTATATCTTTGGTAGCGAGTGGGAAATAGACAAAAACGGACAGCCAAAGGTCGCAACAAGTCACATGTTCCATTTCTCTGATAAGTTCATGAAGGAGTATGCTCCTTATACAGTTGAGCTTGGGCGTTCTTTTGTTTCATTGGATTACCAGAACGTTCGTAAGAATTCTAAGAGTATATTTGCGTTAGATAACCTCTGGGATGGACTTGGAGCGTTGACGGTGTTGTACCCTGAATGTAAGTATTTCTTCGGAAAGATGACCATGTATCCTTCTTATATCCGTCGTGGTAGGGATATGATTCTTTACTTTTTGAAGAAGTATTTTGATGATAAAGAAGACCTTATTATACCGATTAAACCGTTGAAAATTGACACTCCAACCACTGAATTGGATGCTCTTTTCCAAGGAAATGGTTTTAAGGAGGACTATAGAATATTAAATAGAGAGATACGTGAGTTGGGATATAACATCCCTCCTTTAGTGAATGCTTATATGAATCTTTCTCCAACGATGAAGCTCTTCGGTACAGCTATCAACTATGGTTTTGGTGATGTAGAGGAAACTGGTATCCTTATAGCGGTTGATGAGATCTTCGAAGAGAAGCGTGTTCGTCATATTGAGAGCTTTGTAGATGAGCATCCAGAGGCACTGAAGTTTACAAGTGGTGCTAATAATGTTATCTATAAGGAGAAAGAAGAGCAGTAATACGTTTCTTAGAACGATAGAAGAAAGGCAGGTAATCCGTCGATGTTTGGATTACCTGCCTTTCTTTTGGTACTTTCTTCGCCCCTTACTGTGTTAAGTAAAGATACGAAGAAAGTGTTAATTGTCGATGAAATCGCAATCTTTTATCTGATAAAGAGCAGTTCGCGATACTTAGGAAGTGTCCAAAGCTCATCGCTGACCACTAACTCTAATTTATCAATCTGATATCGGATGGCTTCCATCTTTGGTGCGATAGTATCATGATAAGCGATTGCTTTTTCGCGTTGACTTTCTATTTTGTTGGCTTGTTTACGTGCATTGACAAGTTCTTCAACACCTGTCTCGATGATATTAGTGCGTTCAGCAATCTCACGTATAATCTTTATATTACGCTCACTGAGCTGTTTTCCCTCTACATCTCCGAAGATATTGACCATATTCTGCACATTCTTCGCTAACTGACTCTGGTAATGTGTTGCTACAGGGATGATATGGTTCATCGCCAAATCGCCCATTACACGTGCTTCTATTTGTATCTTCTTGGTGTATGTCTCCCATTTTACCTCGTTACGTGCCTCCAACTCATTACGCTTCATCACGTTCATCGACTCGAACATCTTGATAGAATCTTCGTCAAGGTAGCGGTCGAAGCACTTAGGACAACTTGATTCGCAATCGAGTCCACGCTTCTTGGCTTCTTTCTTCCAGCTATCAGAATATCCGTTTCCATCGAAGTGAATAGGCTTACAGGTCTTGATATCTTCACGAATGATATCGATGATTGCTGATGTTAGGTCTTCACCTTTTTCAACCAAGGTGTCAACGCGCTCACTGAAACGCTCTAAAGCTTCTGCTACAGCAGTGTTCAGTACAATCATTGCAGATGCACAGTTAGCCTCAGAACCTACTGCACGGAACTCAAAGCGGTTGCCTGTAAAGGCAAAAGGAGATGTGCGGTTACGGTCGGTGTTATCGATAAGTAACTCTGGAATCTCTGGAATGTCCATCTGTAAACCAGTCTTTCCAGTAAGGCTAAAGATGTTTTCCTTGTCAGCCTTTTCTATATGCTCAAGGAGGTCACTAATCTGTTTTCCGAGGAATGAGGAGATAATAGCAGGTGGTGCTTCGTTAGCTCCAAGACGATGGTCGTTGGTTGCACTCATTACTGATGCTTTCAGAAGACCATTGTGCTTATAGACAGCCATCAAGGTTTCTACGATGAAGACTACAAAACGAAGGTTATCGTTAAGTGTCTTACCTGCTGCATGGAGGAGAATACCTGTGTCAGTGTTTAGGCTCCAGTTGTTATGCTTACCAGAGCCATTGACTCCATCGAAAGGCTTCTCATGTAGAAGAACGCGGAAACTATGCTTGTGTGCAACCTTCTTCATGAGTGACATCAATAGCATGTTATGGTCTACAGCAAGGTTACATTCCTCAAAGATAGGAGCCAACTCAAACTGACCGGGGGCAACCTCATTGTGACGTGTCTTGCAAGGAATACCCAATTCGAGTGCTTGTATCTCAAGATCCTTCATGAAAGCTTGTACACGCTCAGGGATTGTACCGAAGTAATGGTCATCCATTTGCTGGTTCTTTGCAGAGTCATGCCCCATCAGCGTACGGCCTGTAAGCATAAGGTCAGGGCGAGCAAAGTACAAGTCTTCATCTACAAGGAAGTATTCTTGTTCCCATCCAAGGTTAGTGTGAACCTGCTTTACGTCTTGATAAAAGTATTGGCAAACCTTAGTTGCTGCAACATTAACAGCATGGAGTGATTTTAATAATGGTGCTTTGTAGTCGAGTGCTTCTCCTGTATAAGATATAAATATTGTAGGAATACAAAGTGTGTCTTCGATGATGAATACAGGACTGGTTGGGTCCCAGGCTGAATAGCCACGTGCTTCAAAGGTATTGCGGATTCCTCCATTAGGGAAAGAACTGGCGTCAGGTTCCTGTTGAACGAGTAGTTTTCCTGAGAATTCTTCAATCATTCCTCCTTTGCCATCATGCTCGACAAAGGCATCGTGTTTCTCTGCTGTACCTTCTGTTAGCGGTTGGAACCAGTGGGTGTAGTGAGTTGCTCCATGTTCCTCTGCCCATTTCTTCATGCCTTGCGCTACTGCATCTGCGATGGAACGATCTAATCGTGAACCATTGTCAATGACGTCTATCAGCTTTTGGTACACATCAACAGGGAGATACTTGTACATTCTTGCACGATTAAAGACGTACTTACCATAGAACTGTTCTGGACGTTCTGTAGGTGTCTTGACTTCTAAGGGGCGTTTTTTGAATGCTTCTTCAACAGCTCCAAATCTTAAATTTGCCATATCTTTTGTCTTATAATGAAAGTTCTATCTGCAAAATTAGTTATTTTCAGATTATCTGGCAAAGTATTTAAGGATATTATTCTCTATTATTACAGCCTAATAATTTTTAATCGAATTTGTACTTTAAAGCTGATAGTTATGCTCTTTTCATTCCTATTGTTTTTGAGAAAGGATGCCTCTTAATCCAATAATGCCATTTTGTTTTGGGCTATACAACTCTTTGTTAACAACAAATGCCTTTCATCTTAGTCGTATATTATAAGGTATTTAACCCTCCGCACGGTTGGTGCTCATGCTCCGCACAGTTGGTGTTTACCAAGAACGCAACATGGTTCGATCTATAATACAATGAATAAAGGTGGTAAGGGAAAACTGTATTTGCCTCATTGTGAATTATAAGGTAGGCTGCTAAAGAATTGTTTATGCGTGAAGTTCTTATGAAACCACGCGATTTGTTGGTTCAAACTATAGAAAAGAAAAAAGTGTATATCTGCTCACGCAGACATACACTCAGCCACTTAACTAAATAACTCAAAAAATTATTTGACTCAAAAAATCATTAGGCAATCTTCTCACGAGGACCATCCTAATTAGTTTAATTTGACTATTAACTTACTAATAACTATTTAAACGTAATTTGATTGCTACTCAAGAAATATCTTTAATTGATATTACAAAGATAGTTATTTTGTGGGAAAAAAGATGTCTGTGCAAATAAATTATATTTGTTATAAGACTTATTTTTTATTATAACTACCTTTTATACCCTTTTTAAACGTCATTTTTCGCCCATTTCATCGATTAAACTTCATCTTCAAGCGATTCTGGGTTTTGAGGTCTTTTAGTGTCGCTAAGCCTCTTCCTATAAATGGTTGGAGCTACTCCGAACCTCTTTTTGAAGGCTTTACTCATAGCCGCAAGGTCGCTATAACCACATTCGTATGCGATTTCTGAGATGTTTTTGTCATCGTTTTTGAGTAACTCACGGCAATGAATCATACGACATTCGCTTTGCCAAGATAGGAATGTCTTACCCGCAAACTCATAGATATAGTAGGAGAGGGCTACGGTCTGTATTCCTATAGATGCTGCCGTCTTCTCCATTGTAAGCTCTGTATCAGCCAATGGGAATGGGTCCTGATGAAGCCACTTGTCTATTTTCTCTTTAATAGAGTTGCCTTTGTTATAGTTGTTTGACTCCAAAATCATAATGTGTTTATGTAGATTCACGTAGAAACGTGTGATTGCTATGACAGTAAATATGATACAAATCTTTAATAAGGCATGGTAAATTGTAGACGGAACAAGCTGTCCTATCGTTATCATTATGAGGAGTATTCCCGTCCCTAAATAGATTTTGTTGCGTCGTGCAATACCTCTAAGGTCTCCGTTTTCATCGATAATTTGATGCTTATATTTAATCTGTTGTGTTACAATCTCTATAATCATCAATAGCTTGCAGAAGAGGATACCTGCTGAAAAGATAATACGCATTAATGCTTGTATTGGCATCGTTTGCTGGAGATCAGCCTGTAGTTGACTGTAATTCTGGTAATGATGAATGTCTCCGTTCGCTGCATATATCATCTGTGGGACAAGTAGTGATAGCGGTAGGAGGTTATAGAATAACAGAGCATACGTATTCTTGTAAATCTTTCCATTGCTGAATGTCGTGCATGTGATAAGGAAAGACTCCCAGAGAAGGTATAATGATAATATCGATGGAACACATAATATTTCGGTTTCATCGTTCTCACTCCGTATAAAATGACAGCAAAGATATAGAAGAAGAAGGCCATAGTCCAATATAATTATTCTACGCTTAAAAGTGAGCGGACCACTTGGTGACTTCCAATACATCGATGCAATGATGGCAAAGCATATAGCCGTAGCAATTATAGCTGCCAATGAGGTTGCATAACTTAGTATCATGATATATTTGTGTTGTTGTCTAATACAAAGATAATAAAATAATCTCAGAAAACCTCACTCTTTCCTTTTTAGTACGGTCTATGCTGGGATTTTATGTTGTATGACAACGTCTCAGAGGTTGTTTTATTTTGTTAGGTCTTCTTTTTTGACGTTTTTTGATAGTTTGATTACCTTGAAAAGCATGGTAATCCCTCTTTTTATAAGATTGTAAAGGTTTTGTTTAGTCTTTAAGTTACCATTGTTTTCATAATTAATCGTATGTCATTATAGGTTATATCTGAAGGGCATAACTCCTTAATAGGGTTCATTCCGCTCTCTGTTCCAACAGCTTTAATTTTTCGTTTGATGATATTTATTTTCTTTTCATCAATCACTTCTTCAAGCTTTATGTCTCCATTTAGGATGTAAGATACGAGATGTCCTTGGATTGTACCTTGTGTCAATCCTCGCTCTTTGGCAATCTCTTCAATGCTTTTTCCAGTTTTGAAGAGGTTATATGTCTGTTCAGAAGTGCTTATTTTCTTCTCTTTAGGTTTGTCTTTATCTTCTTTTCTCTTTCTTCTTTTTCTCTCGTTTCCATCGGAAATACTGTTGAGAATAGCCTCTTGCTTTGCTGTGAGGTAGGTAGTAATCGAGAAACCATCTTCCATTATGCTTTCTAACAAATCATGCTTTGCCAGATAAGTCTGTTTAAGTTCAGTGTAAGCGTTGTCAAAACGTTTAGCACCTATTTTGTTATTTGTCTGTACTTCCTTGGTCAACTCTATCATTCTACTGAAGATTTCGGTCAACTCACTATGGAAGTAGAGCGCTCCTTTCTTTATTCTCTCCTTGAAATCCTCTTTGTGAAGCTGCTCGGTTGTCATCTTTTTGATAAGATTCTCCCATTTCATCGATACTTGGATGATGCGTGACTCTAAGTCAGTAAGCGCCATCTTATGCAGTGCATTTATCTTTGTAAACTTGAAGAAGAACTCTGTTAATACCCTAAAGAGAGCCGTTTCGTAGGTTTTAATCTCGTTGAAATTGAATAATTCGATAAGTAATTGGCGATGGTATTCTTCTTTCAAGGCAGGTAAAGCGGAGATACTCTTTTCAGCTTCTTCTGTTTGATGTGAGATATACTCACTTACACGGTTATCATTTATAATCGCAGTATTACTAATCGGAGATGCCAAAACCAAACCTTCTAAGGTCTTACAACGACTTAATGCAACATAAACCTGTCCCGAAGTAAAGGATGCTTGCGCATCTATAATAGCATGTTCAAAGGTAAGTCCTTGGCTTTTATGTATGGTAATTGCCCACGCCAGACGCAGTGGATACTGCCTAAAAGTACCCTGCACCTCTGCTTCTATTTGTTTTGTTTTCTCGTTTAAGGTGTATTTAGTGTTCTCCCATGTCTCAATTTCAACCTCAAATACCTCATCCTCTCCGGGGCAAAGAACGTATATCTTCTCGTTATCAACATGGGTGATGTGTCCAATACGCCCATTATAGTAACGTCCATTGTTATCATTACGTATGAACATCACCTGCGCACCCGTCTTCAGCGTAAGGTTGAAGTCCGTTGGATAGTTGTATTCAGGGAAGTTTCCATCGGTTTCTGCGCTAAAGGTATAAGCTTTTGCGGGAAGTTTACGAAGTTGGTCTTCGTTATAGCTTTCCGCCATTCTGTTATGTGTTGTCAATCGAATATAATCACTACCCTCCTTTGGTTGGAACGTTGGATCATATCTTTCGTTGAGGCGCTGGAGGCCATCTGCAGAAGCTTTCCCCTCTCTTATATTATTAAGTAAGGTGATGAACGTTTCATCTTGCTGTCGATAGACGTGGTTTAGCTCAATAGTTACATAGCTAATGCTGCGTAATGCTTTTGAACCAAAGAAATAAGGAGTGTCATAATACTGTCGTAATAGTTCCTCTTCTTCAGGAGTTACAACGGGAGTAAGCTGTTGTAAGTCGCCTATCATCAGGAGTTGTACACCACCAAAGGGCTTATCTGGCTCACGAAAACGACGTAAAACGGAGTCAATTGCATCAAGAACATCAGCTCGTACCATACTAATCTCGTCAATGATAAGCAAGTCGAGAGTACGCATAATCTTGCGTTTCTCTTTGCTATAATCAAATCGATTCTTGATGTTAGTATTGGGTACGAAAGGCGAGAGGGGCAACTGGAAGAAAGAATGAATCGTCATACCGCCCGCATTGATAGCAGCCACGCCAGTAGGAGCAACAATAATGTTTCGTTTATTGCTGCGCTCTTTGAGTGTGCGAAGGAAGGTTGTTTTACCAGTTCCAGCCTTTCCTGTGAGGAAAATACTTATTCCAGTGTGTTCTACAAAGTCCCACGCATTGCGTAATTCTTGGTTTTTCTCCATTCTTTTTGTGCCTTTTTGCTTGCGGCTGGCAAAGTTAGTTTAAATAATTGAGAAAAGCAAGTGATATTTCTTTGATTTACGTCAATCGACTTGATACAGGCTAATTAAAAGGTAGATTCCTAAGTTTATTGTTTGTTTCTTTTGTTGGATGTTTTGTTTTTGCCTAACTTTGCACTCGTAATTAAAGGATAACATATTAATGAACAGGGGAAAAAGGTTCCCCATTAAAGGTAAAAAGATTATGATTTCAGTAGTATTATCAGCTGTAGTAGTTGCAGCATTAGTAGCAAAGGCAGTTAACTTGAATAATCACATCACTGCCTAATTAAGAAAGTAATTTAGAAATTTGAGAGTAGTAACAAGGTCCCGTCTGCGTTTATAACGTAGTCGGGATTTTTGTTTTTCTTTGTTTTTAAGTACCGTCTTTCGCTTGTTTATACTCCCTTTCTTTCCTTTTCGAAAACCGGTTTTTGTATTCAGAGGGTGTGAAATAACTTTACAAAAAGAACGTAAAGGAAGTCTGATATTCAAGAAAAAATGCCCATCACTTCAGATTTTGTAACTATCTTATAATCAGTGTTATATGGAGTTGTGTTTTAAAAGGTGCTTAATAAGGGTTCAAAAGGGCGTTAGTTAGACCTCAAAAGGGCACCTTTTGCAAGGCTATTAAGCCTTAGTTTGCGTCCAATTAAGCCTCTTTAATTTCTGAATCTTTGAATTTTTATTACAAAGGTAATAAAGAATACGAGTTCTTACTTTAGGGTTTCAGGGTTTTGGAGTGATAAGGTTTGCCACTTAAGGTTAGGTTTCTGACGAAAAGTCACACGGAGGCACGGAGAGGACGGAGGATTATTAAAACAAAGCAATGGAAGTCACGGAGGCACCGTCGGTGCATAGAGCGATGGAGCTTGTTTGCACACTTTTTTAGTAACTTTATGCCCAAAGCATTTATTCCAAAAGTTATTAAGAATCTGTACGCTACGCCTCCGTCGCTCTTTGTGCCATTGGCACCTCCGTGATATAGCGTTTACCTCCGTCCCCTCCGTGACTCCGTGTGCCTATTATATAAGACTTTTAGTTTAGCACTCCATATTTCGGAAGAACTTTACTTTATCCTTTGAGTCTGTTATCAAACAGGGATGATTGTTCTATTTCTGATTCACTCCATATCCAAAGAGGGCAAAATCAGCTTTTAGAGGGTCATTAGGGAAGATTTCTAACAGTTTATCGGTTAGTTTTCGAGCAACCGACATAGAAGCAGTCTTGCTTGTAATGAGTCCTAATTGCAGAGACTGCTGTATAACATGGGTGTCAAGAGGGATGATGAGCGAACGTTGGTCGATGAGCTCAGACCATAGTCCAAGGTCTACTGGAGAGTTGGTTCGAACCATCCATCGTAGGAACATACATACACGTTTACAGCTTGAATTCGTGTTTTTGGGTACGATTCCGACTGCTTCATGTTTTAAAAAATGGTCACAAATAGCTTCAATAGCGGTAATTGCATCAGTCTTTTTACTTCCCTTTTGGAGGTTTGCATAGCTGCGAATATAATTTTCCATGTCGCCATACTCCTCATACATCTTTCGTAGTGCGTGGAAGAGGTCGCACATCATAGCATTGGTATACAAACGATAGAAGCATTGATTGTCATTAGGAATGTCGAGTGTGTATCTTCCTGTTTTAATCCATTCGTAGGGTTCGCTACGTGAGCAATCGAGCAGATATTGTATGCGAGGCAGGAAAACTTGTCGTGAACCATAACTTAGGCAAGCAGCAATAAAAGCGATGGTTTCTTGATTTCTTTTGCCAATCACCTGGTGCATAAACCATGATGGGTCGCCATTGAGAAAGGACGAAGTTTCATATTTGTTAGCAAGGGTAAGGAGTCTTTTTCGTAATGACTTCGTTTCTATATCCTTAGAAAAAGACCTCACCATCCCTTCCTCTCCAAGTGAAGAGCGAAGTGAATGGTGAGGTTGCTTTGTATTCCTTAGACTTTTGCTATCTTTGCTTATCGTCTTCGTTTTCTTACTGCTTGCGTCTTGAACTTTAGACATAGTTGTTTCGTTTCTTTTTTATCACATCTCTTTTAGTAGGGAGCGTTTTTTTGATTCTTTTATTATCGGCGTTCTCTTATTATTATGAGCGTGTTATCGACTTTCTTTTACTATGTCTTCCATTGCAAGACTTAGTCTTCTGCAAGGATTTGAGCAGCGTGATCCTTAGTCTTAATTTGCTTTGGACCGAGGATACGCTCAATGATACCATCTTCGTTGATGATGAAAGTAGTACGGAATGTACCCATATAGGTGCGGCCATACATCTTCTTTTCACCATAAACACCGAATGTCTCAACGAGTTTTAAGTCGGTATCGGCAATGAGTGGGAAAGGAAGTTCGTTCTTCTCGATAAACTTCTTGTGTGACTTCTCGTCCTGTATGCTTGCTCCGATAATGACATATCCCTTATCTCTTAACTCCTTGTAGTTATCACGAAGGTTGCATGCCTGTGCTGTACAGCCTGATGTTGCATCCTTAGGGTAGAAATAAAGAACAATCTTTTGTCCTTTATAATCGCTCAACTTAATTTCTTTTCCGTCCTGGTCAGTTCCCAGAATCTCTGGTGCTTTATCTCCTACGTTCATATTCTTTCTGTTTTTAATTGATGATTTATCTGAACGCAAAGATACTGAAAAGAAATGAAATGATTACAGTTATAGGGGATAAAGATTCTATAAAACTGTTTTTTAGATGATAGTGAGGTGGGGTATAAGAGGGAACTTGCACAATAGAGGAATCATCTTATACCACTATATATAAAAAGGTGTGGGATCTCATCTCACGATGAAATCCCACTGGTAACTAAAAATATCCCATTGAAAATAGGATTTTGGTAGTTATTTTTATTTATGCTAATCTGAAAAGATTCAGTATGTATGTTTCCTTTTTTATTACATTTTAGCAGGTGAATTTAGGCAAGACTTATTATGTTTGTCTGTACATCTATTTGTTTCTTGCAGAACGATGTCTTTGTTTCTTATTCCGTCTTTAATGAAAGAATGTTGTTTTGTAAGCTTACCTACTGCTGCTTGAAATCTTGAATCTTAATCTGTTTATTATGTTCCTGTGATACTCTTTATGCTCAGTAATGCATATAAATTGCGCTGTTATGCAAAAACTTTTTACTATTTTATCTACAATTAAAATTATTGTTGGGTGCAAATATACAATATTTTATTGAATTAATAGATAAATAATACTATTTCTTATCAATAATATGAGAATTAAGGAAAGTATCATGTTTCTCGTTGTACTTGTTAAATTATGACAAAATACTTTGTTGTTACACCTATAATAGAGGCTAATGTGTTTGATTTTTAGGGCTTAAAGATTATTCTATTCGTAAAATATTTAGTTCTAATTTACGGTGAAATCAGCGTTTTTATGCTTAATCTGATAAAAGAATGACTATGAAATATCATTTTTGTTTTTCTCTTTTTTCATCCTTCTATGTGCTCAAAAAGGTTGCTTGTGGTTATTTATTCCTTGTATTTTGGTTTTAGTTTTGTCGACAGGAAGACTTTTGATTTTTGTTTAACAAAAACTACTTTGATGCGAGAAGGTAGAACTTTAAAAAAGAAACGTTCAAAAGAAAGAAGGGAGTGGATCCTTTTTGTTGGACACACTCCCTTTATATTAGGTATAAAACTCCGTGGTCATTGCTTAATAGATAGTGACACTACAGAGCTTATAAGGCATATCAAATGATATGTACATTATCAAAATATTCTCTTACCAAATATGAGCACGACTCTGTTGTGGCACGAAGAGTTTGTCACCTTCTTTGATGTCGAAAGCCTTGTACCAATTATCAATCATAGGAAGGGCTGCATTCACACGGCTGATACTTGGTGAGTGAACATCAGAATTGACAATATAAGCAACAAACTGAGGAGCAACGTTGCTTGCCCAAACACGTCCCCAAGCGAGGAAGAAACGCTGTGCAGGTGTGAAAC